>ODAI012917616.1_pt1 | contig 56681 bp, 49 predicted proteins | sample 1539321 | NCBI WGS metagenome assembly ODAI01 (sample SAMN02144231, study PRJEB22623) | gut metagenome | biome: sheep rumen | host: Ovis aries | place: New Zealand | reverse complement strand
GCCTTTTGGGCTGTGATAGTAACGGGTTTTGCCATTATAAATCGCCTTCGGCGATGGGCAAAACCCATCTCAAGCCATAAGTTGTGGCCCGCAATCGCGCAGCAAGTGCGCGATTCGGCTGTGAATAGTAACTAGTACCTTCATACCCCGGCGCTTTTCGTTTTGGCAAATATTTAAGAGCGGCATATGCTACGCTCATTCCGAATATTTTTCATCAAGGTCAAGGTCAAAAACGAAGACGGAAAACGCGTCATCCTGATAGGACGGTTCAACGATGTCCGTGACGGGTTCTCCGCCAAGGTAAAAATCCTCGGCATTTCTGGTCTCGATCAGCAGAAAGCTTTTGTCATGATGCTGTTTGAGAAGCTTTAATGAACCAAGATGATCATACAGCTCAAAGCTGTCCGCTCCCGCGGCAAGGGCGGTCATATCTATTTTTCCGTTGCTGAGCTCTGTGGTGACATTGGCGTGCCAGAAGGGAGCGTAGCCATAATCCAGCCCCTGCTCGGTAAGATATTCTATATAACCCTGACGCATGCTGTTGCCGGAATATTTATACAACAGGACATAACGGTTAAGCCCCATGAGCAGGACACCGGCAAGGGAGCCTATGAACAGGGTCCGCTTAAACCTTTCGGGAAGCCTGAGGACAGGGTAGGCGATGTATACAAGAAGGATGCAGGGGACGATCCCTATGGTGATGTATCTGTCCGCATACTCGTCATTTACGAGCTGGGAAAAGATGACTACCGCCGTATTCAGAAGGAAGGTGAGCGCGATATAGTAATACGTTCCGAGCCGGTCATCGCTCAATTCGTCCCTCTGTCTGAAAACAATGTACAGGCCAACGAAGAAAAGGAGAGTAATAAGCAGGGCGAAGGCGTCAAGGATACCCGACGGGCTCATAAAATAAGGACCCGCGGAGTAGCCGAAGGAGGCAAGGATGCTGTTTGCCACGGCCTCCAGGCGCTCAAAGCTTAGCCTTATAAAGGACAGGGAGGAGTATGACCTGTAATGGAATATCCTGGTAAGGAGCCTGTCGTTTATGATAAAACCAACGCCGGATGAAAAAAGGGCGATGCCCTGTATGGCAAGCGTATTGATGCTTTCACGGCACTTAAGAAACATGATAAGACCTGCAAGGCACATGGGTATGAAGGTCAGCAGGATGGAACGTGTGCCTCCGAGTCCCGCAATGAAGGCAAGAGCATAGAGGATAACGCAGAGGACCGTCCTTTTTTTCCCTTCTGCCGAAAGGATCAGCCCGAAAAGAGCAAGGGCGACAAAGGAGATGCTGACATGCGGAATATAATACAGCTTGAGACTGAAAAACTGGAGGGGCTCCGCGTAAGGCATGATCAGGCTGAAAGCCGTCAGGTAGAAAAAACGTTTGTCAAGCTTAAAGGCGGCGAATACGGAATAATAGGATAAAACATAAATGATGAGAAGAATGACGCCTCCCAGAGCCCGTATAAGCTTCCAGGAATCAAAGATCCAGAACAGGGGCATAAACACAAGCTGGATATTCAGCACCCTTAGCTCGTAAGAATAGAGCCAGTCGGGACTTATGGGAACGTGCTCTCCCGCAAGGAGCCTTGCAAGGACAAGCTCTGAGGCATCATCGGAATCTATAAGATTTGCCCCGTTTTTCATTATAAGGACGAAGTATGCCGTTAACGCAAAAAGGATAAGCAGGATCCCTGCGATCCTGCAGGATCGATACCCAAAAGCTTCTTTTTTTTCTTCCATTTTATTCTCAGATAGCCTTCCAGAGCCTGACATATTTTAAGCAACATTATAAAATGATTAAGAAGATGTGTCTACATTATTTTAATGTAAACCGGGCAATCGCTTTTTGTTAAGTGAGTTTCGCAAAAGCCCTGGATCCGGTTTTTTTTGATCCGCATATCCCGCCTGGGTCATGAAGGTATTAACCGATTGCCCTTCTGACTCCGATCAAAATCTTGTATATTCCACTTTATTCTGCTACAATATCTCAGTGTTATCACATCACAAAAACTCCGGAAGGAGAACACCATGAACTAAGCGGAACTGATCGCTGCATACGCGGCATCTGCCTTCAGGTCCCGAAAGGCTCTGAAGGATGCTGCAAATTCGGGAAGGAGAGGGAAGAAGAAATGACTATCGGAGAGAAGCTTGCAGAATTAAGAAGGAAGAAGAAGCTGACACAGGCAGCGGTAGCGAAGGAAGTCGGGATACCGGCGAACTCCTATTCAAGATGGGAGAGCGGAGCGAATAAACCGGGAAATTCATCCCTTAAGAAGCTGTCTGATTATTATGGAGAGGATCTGAGCGTCTATAAAGCTGATGCGGGTAAGAGCGAAAAGAAACCTGCAGCTGAGAAAAAAGCGGATAGGTCTTTTGGCAGGAAGAATACGAAGGCTTCCACTGACAAAGCTGTGAAGGCTTCCGTTCATAAAGCTGCGAAGGCCGTTGATTATTCCTCCGTCGAGCTTCAGTATGCCGGCAAAGCAATACCGATGTCCGATATTGTATCGAGAGCAAAGGAAGCCATCGGGAATAAGGCGGGGAAGCTGGATCTTTATATCAAGACAGAAGAAAACAGGGTCTACTATGTATGCGATGGAAATGTAGGCAGCTTTGAGATCTGAGCATGATCTGAGCAGGGATATGGAAAAACCGCAGAAACAAAAGAAGCCTCAGGAAGGAGCTAAAGCGGAATGAAATACGGTATATATTTTGCATATTGGGAAAAGGAATGGGGCTGTGACCAGAAAGCGTATATAAAAAGAGTTAAGGATCTTGGATTCGACATCCTTGAAATATCCTGTGCCATGCTTAAGGATATTTCGGACGCGGAGATCACGGAAATGCGGAAAATGGCTGAAGACGCCGGCATTACCCTTACGGCTGGCTATGGACCTGCCGCCTCTGAAAATATCGCAAGTGCCGACCCCGCAGTACGCGCGTATGCTGTCAGGTTCTATACGGATATACTGAAAAAGCTTGAAAAGCTGGATATCCACACCATAGGCGGAGGGATCTATTCCTACTGGCCCGTGGATTACACAAAGCCGATCGATAAAGAGGGCGACTGGGCACGCAGCGTATCAGGGGTTCGGGAGGTAGGAAGGATCGCCGCGGAATGCGGGGTGGATTATTGCCTTGAGGTTCTTAACCGGTTTGAAGGATATATCCTGAATACCTGCGATGAATGCAGGCGCTTTGTGGAAGAGGTGGATGTGCCTGCGGTTAAGATCATGCTGGATACCTTCCACATGAATATTGAAGAGGATGATATGCCCTCGGCGATCAGGCTGGCGGGAAAACAGCTTGGCCATTTTCACGTAGGGGAGAACAACCGCCGCCTGCCCGGTAAAGGCGGTCTTGACTGGTACGGCATCGGAAAAGCCTTAAGGGATATCGGATATCAGGGAAATGTGGTAATGGAGCCTTTTGTACAGCAGGGCGGAGGCATAGGAAGCGATATAAAGATCTGGCGCGACCTCAGTCATAATGCTTCGCAGGAACGTCTCGATGAAGACGCGAGGCAATCGGTGGAGTATCTTCGCTATGTTTTCAGCGGACCTTATGGTGATTACAGCGGTTAAAGAACAGGACTGCGCATTTAATGCGCAGTCCGTGATAAGATTTAAAAATTGTGAAGATACTGAACAGTTTTGAATGATCTTAATACAGGGCGGCGAGCCTTAAAAGATTTATTATGATATCCGCAAAGAGTTCAGTCACCGTTTCATCCTGTGCGTTCCGGCCGGAAATCCCGGATCCTTTGTTTAAATACCGCTCTGTCCGCAGTCCGACGTTCTCCTTGACGTTTTCATAGTAGAAGGCATAGTCGAGGGAATGGAAGCTTTTTTCTCCGAATATCTGGGTGGCCAGGCCAAGCCCGTTGACCGTATCGATATACGGATAGGTCGTATTTGTACAGATCACGACGCCCCGTTCTGTATCAAGCTTTGCGTCCGCGACCCCGGGGATGCTATTCCTGCGGTTCCGTAGGCATCCGTGATCCTTGAGCCGAGGTTTTGTGAAGTCCCCGCATAGGTCTCGTCCCTTCTCCAGTTAAGGGGATTGATGCTGATAGCGCCGTCCAGTACCAGCTGGCTCTCGCCGTTGCCTTCCCCCTCCGTGTTATACGAAATAATGACTCCGGTATCATCCGGTCCTTCGGCAAAGCGAAGGTGAGGAGCTTCCTTCAGGTCGTTTTCCGTGATGGAATAGCCTACCACAAAGGCAGCTATCATTCGTTCATAGTATTCCGGATGCGCTCCCATATATTCCTTAAGCACGATCCTGAGGATCATGGAGCCCTGGCTGTATCCCGCCAGAATAAACGGTCTTCCCTCATTATAGTTCTCAAAATAGTAATCCATAGCAGCGCAGACATCCTCTGCCGGGCCGCTCTTAAGCATCCGGTCAGTCTCCCAGGCGCTCTTATTCTGAAGCGCATAGACACTGGCCTGACGGAAAAACGGAGCATAAACATTGGTTACCTCGCTGAAGATCCCGGCATCACGTTCAAAGCGGGAAACAGAGGTCGTTTTCATCTGAGGATCGGAGATATCACAGATATCCGGGGCCTCTTTATCTGTCGTAAGATAGGCAGTAGGACAGATATAAAAGGTATCCGCCTTCTTTAAGGGCTTTGGAACCTGTATCCAGTTATCCATATCGGAATAGTCGGAAACAGAGCCTTGGGGGGAGTCCTGTTCCGGCGTATTCTCTGCCGCGCCGGCCGTATACGGAAAGCATGGCAGACAGAGGAACAGAATGACGGAAAGTAAGGTGGTGACGGTGGTTTTAAGAATGATTTTTCGCATCATAGCCCTCCTCTGAGTATAATAATATACTGTTTCAGCCTTATTGTGGCTGATTTATGGCTGATATGTCAATTTTTATCTGAAGTCGCTTAAGGCTGAAAGACCTTAGTCTGAAGCGCCGTCCGGGATGGTTATCGTTACCGTGGTCCCGTCCCCCTTTCGTGATATGATCGTCATTTTCCCTCCACACATGAGTTCAAGCCGCTGCCGGATATTATTCAGGGCGATATGCGGCTTGTTTTCCTCTGATGGCTCAAAACCCCGTCCGTTATCCTCCACAATGATCTCAGTGACAGAATCCAGGTGCTTTGTCCGAATGGAAATGTGAAGCGGCTCGGAGTTTGGATCCATACCGTGCTTTACAGCGTTTTCCACTATGGGCTGCAGGGTCAGGGAAGGAAGACGAAAGTGGATGAAGGGGGTATCATAATCCACAAAAAGCATATCGTCATATTGTGCCTGTTCTACTGACAGGTAAGCGCGGGTGTGCTCAAGCTCCGTAGAAAACGGGATGGGAGTATCCTTTGCGACAGCGTTGAAATTTCTGCGCAGATAGTTGGTGAAATCCAGCGTTATCTGCCTCGCCTTCAGAGGTTCGAGGCCGCAGAGGCTGTAGATGGTCATCAGGGTATTATAGATGAAATGCGGACGCATTTGCAATACCATGACGCTGGTGCGCTGATTGGCGATCTCCCTCTGCTGCTTAGCTATCTCCTGCTCCTTCAGAAGAAGCTCACTCTGACGGAGGCGATCCTGCTCTATCTGATCAGAAAGGATCAGGCCGTACATGGATAAGGCAGAGAGGACGGTAAAGATGGAGATGAGTTCAAAGATATCGACAAACAGATTTACAATGAGCGTCACCGTCATTGGCAGTATGGCGATGAGAAAGCTTAAGAAGAGCTTGCGTGAAAGCTGCTTTCTGCGTCGGATCGTACCCGCTAAATTGAGGAACTGGACCGCGATCATCGGAACCAGAAAAAGGGGGTATAGCGGTCCGCGATAATACCGGTTGTCCGGCATTATATACGTGAAGCTGCCGACGAAGGGGGAGACTGCAAGCAGGACGGAATAGACTGCCCAAAGACCAAGCACGGTGTGAAATAACCTGCTTGAGCGTAAATCCTCACCGCAGCAGTGCAGCAAATAGATTGTCAGCATCGGCAAAGGCAGCGAGAGAAGCTGGGACTCCAAAAGAAGCAGGAAATTAAATACCGCCCTCGGGACCATATAGTACTGGAAGGCAATTTCAACGATGACGGAGAGACAGCAAAGCATAAAAATGACAAAATAGCTCAGGAAAAAGCGTTTGGTGAAACGGTCGATCCCGGGAAGGATGACGATGAACCAAATTCCCAGTATGCTCAACAGCAGAGCAGCGCCGAGTATGGAGAAGTTTACGGATCCGCTCCAGTCGATCAATTTTCAGGGCCTCCCGTCGAAAAAGGATAACGCAGTTTGCCAAGCTGTATGCGGATGTTTTCCGGACTCAGAGGTTTGACTATGAATCCGCAGGCGCCTGTGTTCCACGCGTCCAGGGAATAGTCAGGATAGGCGGTCAGATAGATCACATTGGTGCAGGGATTGATATCGAGCAGCGTGTCGCAGAGGTCAAGGCCGCTTGCTATTCCCAGCTCGATATCCAGAATGGCTATGCAGACCCGGTTCGCTCTCGCATATTCGACGGCCTCCTGCGGCCGGGTAAAGCCTGTGATCGTTGCGTTCGGCAGGACCTCCTCGCAAACACGCAGACTGTCGGAGAGGATCGCTTTATTGTCATCCACCAGGATAATGATGGGAGATTCGTCGCTTTCGGCCGCCGAGGAAAGCAGCGTGCTCATATCTGTTCCGAGAACCCTGGCGAGACGGGTGATCATAGTGGCATCCGGCAGACGGTCTCCCTTTTCCCAGTGGGCGATCGTGGAATTGCTGACAAACATTTTGCTCCCCAGCTGGATCTGCGAAAGCCCTTTTTCCTGCCTCAGCCTTTTTAATGTATCCGCAAACAGAGTGTTCATAATAACGATCCGGCCTTTCCTTCTGCATTAATAATATATATATAAATATCTAAAATCAAGCGTACAAAGAAAATTTGACATGAGCGGTTATTATTTGACATTCTGCCAAAATCCCTTGAATAAAGCCCAGAATAATGAAAAAATACGGTTATCCCATGGGATGGTTATTTGTATACTAATATGCGAAGAAGGAGGTTCATGCTATGGCAGGAAATGTCATCAATAAGGAAGAGCTGCGAGAGCGCGTAAGAGCCAGATACGGTGAAAACAACAGGATCACCGGGGATGATTACGACAGGTCTCTGGCGGTAAAGTGTATAAACGGAACCTTTGTGGGCAGGGAGGATTCAGGTATCATCTCCTACAAGGGCATACCCTTCGTCGGGGAGCAGCCCACCGGCAAAAACAGATTCAAAAAGCCGGTTCCCTTTGAAAAGGATGAGGGCATATATGAGGCGTATCATTTTGCGAAGGGCAGTCTGCAGCCGGAATCGCCTGATGATGCGGGAGCCCTTGCGGTGGTCGGAGAGGACAGCCTGTATCTGAATATCTGGAAGAATTCGGCAGACGCGTCCGATAAAAAGCCTGTCATGGTCTGGATCCATGGGGGAGGCTTTACGCAGGGAAGTACGGCCAATCCCTTATACGATGGTCATAATTTTGTGCGTGATAACGGGGAGGTCATTCTGGTGACGATCGCTTACCGTCTGGGGGGACTGGGCTTTATCCACCTGTCCCATCTGCCGGATGGGAAGGATTATCCGGACTCCCAGAACCTTGGGATCCTCGACCAGATGATGGCCCTTAAGTGGGTACATGAGAACATCGCCTTCTTTGGCGGAGACCCGGATAACGTAACTATCTTCGGCGAATCCGCTGGCGGCTGCAGTGTGACGCTGCATCCGCTCATAGCAGAGTCAAGGAGATATTTTAAGCGTGTTATCGCGCAAAGCGGAACACCGGTATATACAAGCTCTACGGAAGAGGCGATAGCGGCGACGGGTGAGCTGATGGAGGCGCTCGGATGCAAAACGGTAGCTGACCTGTGCGCCTGCCCGGCGGAGAAGATCGCGAACACGGCAGGTGAGCTCCTTGCGCTCAGAGACTGGCCCGAAAGGGATGGCAGGCTCATTCCGCTTGATCCTTATGACGCGTATCTTCGGGGAGACGCGAAGGATATTGATATAATTCAGGGCTGCAACAAGGATGAAATGGGGCAGTTCGCCTACTTTATGACACCGGATGGCTTCACTGAATATTTCAATGCCCGTTATGATAACAAGTATAAGACCATGTCTCCTGAGGATGTGGAAAAGGCGAAGGCATTTATGGACAACATTCCGGGAAATAAGTTCCATAAGACCTACAAGCTCGGGGATCAGCTGTATTTCATCGCTCCTGTATTCCGTGTATCCGAAAACCATACAGCAGGAGGCGGCAGGACTTACCATTACTTCTTCAGGGTCGAGACGACAATGCCGTTTTTCCTTTCCGGACACGCGGCAGAGCTCCCCGCGGTATTCAACAACCCTCAGGATACCTTCTTCTCCGGGAGAGCCTATGATGATACCTTCAATCATATCATGCAGCGCATGTGGGTGAATTTCGCCGTAAAGGGCGATCCTTCACTGACAGCGGAGGAATCCCCCACCGGGGAAGCGATACAGTGGGATCTGTACAACTCCGATACAAAGCCCGTCATGATATTTGATGAATTCAATGTCCGCCAGAGTACAGAGGGGGATTACGGGATCGTTGACTGGGAGAGAGCTTATCCTCTAACAAAGTATTTCATATTTTAGGGAAAGGCTGAATAACGGCTGCAAATAACGCTAACAGGTACTGAATGAAAAGGAGGACAAAACAATGAGTGATATGAAAAGGGAATTCAAGGATCTGGTCAGTCTTGAGCCCTACGAATACTTAAACAGCGAGATCACGGGAGAGTACGATGCGGCCCATGCCGTGAAGTGCGTAAATGGCACCTTCGTAGGAACCGAGGAGCACGGGGTCGCGTCGTGGCTGGGCATCCCTTATGCGAAGCCGCCCGTGGGGGAGCGCCGCTTCAGGGCACCGGAATATGTTGAGGAAAGCGACCGCGTCTTTGAGGCCAGGTACTACGGAAAGTGTGCCTACGGCGCACACGGCCAGGGGGACTGCTTACAGAAGCTGACCTCCGAGGACTGCCTCTACCTGAACATCTGGGTCAACGAGGACGACAGGACCGAGAAGAAGCCGGTGATGTTCTGGATCCACGGCGGTTCATACATTATGGGCTCAGGCTCACAGGCCTCCTACTGCGGAGCCAACCTCGTCCAGAAGCAAAGTGACATCATCCTGGTGAATATCAACTACCGCCTGAATATGTACGGCTTCATGGACTTCTCGTCGGTGCCCGGCGGAGAAAGCTTCGGGACGGCTTCCTGCAACGGCCTGCTCGACCAGGCTATGGCGCTTCGGTGGGTACACGAGAACATCGCCGCTTTCGGCGGCGACCCCGACAATGTGACCATCTTCGGGCAAAGTGCCGGCGGCGGTTCGGTCTCCATCCTGCCGGTCTTGAAGCAGGCGAATCAGTATTTCCAGAAGGTCATCGCCCAGAGCGGCTCTACCGGCCTGGCCTTCCCGGTTGACTGCGAAGCCGCGCAGGGCAAGACTAAGGCACTGCTTGAGTATACCGGCTGCAAGACCATGGACGACATCATGGCGCTTTCCGAAGAGAAGCTCCAGGAGGCGTATGTTAACGCGGTCAGTAAGTTCACATCCTGTCCCTACTACGGAACGGAGGTGCTCCCCGAGGCGCCCATCGAGCTGTACAAGAAAGGTTACGCAAAGCACATATCCATCATGGCGGGCAGCACGTCCGACGAGGCCAGGCTGTTCATGGGCGAGGGCGTGGGCCTGACCCTGGAAGAGCAGAAGGTATTCGCTGAACGTGCCGTGGGCGACGCGGTCCCCTACGTGAAGGAAGAGGATAAGAAGTATTACGAGGAATTCAAACGGGTCTGCAGGTTTAAGGAGCCGGGACTGATCGAGACGGAGTTCATAGATGAGATCATGTTCAGGATCCCCATGCTTAAACAGCTGGATGTGCAGAGCGCGTTCAACAAGACCTTCTGCTACTACTGGTCGTACCCGGCCAGCAATGCGGATATGGGAGCGGCACATTCCGTGGAGCTCATGTTCGTGTTCGACCTTCGCTGTGTCGGGACGAACAGCCCCTTCAACGGCACGAACATCTCCGAAGAGATCTTTGAGGCCACTCAGCAGATGTGGACCAATTTCGCACGCTGCGGCAACCCGTCGACAGACAGTATCGACTGGAAGGCGTACTCGGTGGACGACCAGAACGTCTTAGACATCGCAGGACCCGGCGACATACGTATCAAAAAGGGCCTTCTGGCAGACCAGTACAAGGCCGTACTCCCCCTGCTTGGCTACTACCAGTTCATGGACAAGTTCTTTACCCCCGGCTACCTTGCAGATATCCTCGCCGCGCGTGGGCAGGGCTCCGTGCTCCGTTGGTAATAGAAAAGTAATTATTCAGAACCCTCATGCAGAAGGATATATTCGGAAGACGTGAGGGCCTGATGATGTCCCGGGCAGAGCGCCCTGTGAACGGGTCCTCAAAGAGGGTCCGCTGACGCAGCGTGATATTTTGGTTAAAAGTTAACTGCCTTCGGACGATTTCAAGGGAAAGACTGATCATATCAGTCTTTCCTTAGATTTAACGGATATTCAAAGCTGACTTTATGGAACATTCCCTTGAAAGAGAGGGAAGAATCTGTCATACTGTTAGCTGTGAACTTTGACCTTTAAAAAACGGTTTTGGAATGAATACCGGAGTACAGAAAGGAGCTTACTGTGATCAATGTAAGATTCAAAAAAAAATCAACGATATTTGATGTCCTGATAACCTTCGTAGGTGCGGTTTTATCCGTAGGGACTGTGATATACGGAGTATGGCAGCTTGGAATCAACGAAACGTGGCCGGAGCTTGTATTAAACGTATTCTATATAACCTGTATAGTGCTGATGGCCATGTATTTTTTTAATTACCGCATCACCTCTATGCAGTTCAATTACTGGAGCTCCCTGTGTGTGGGAGCCACGGTACTGCTTCGCGACATTCTTTTCCCGCCTCCGCTGGCTTTTTTCGGAATACACCTTGCCTGCCTCACGTTATCGGTGCTGCTGGTGCTTATGCTTACCTACTTCTACGCCCGAAAGGAGTGGAAAACATATTCAAAGCGTAATCTGTGGATGATCTGCATCGTCGACATGCTTATCGCGACGCTTTACATGTACGATATCTATCTGGAGCCTTCCAACGAGTATACGCAATACGTGCTTACGGAGATCTGGATACGTCCCACCGTTACCTATGGGCTGGTGGCATGCTTTGTTTCGGAAAAGGAAGAGCAGAGATGAAGTGATCATCAGGATCCGTACTCTGAGGTTACATAGAAATTAAGCACTGCAGTCAGAGTGGCAAGGAACAGATATGAGCTTGAGTCGATAATGCTGTCGGTCATCATCGATATATTGAACAGTAACCCATATAATACCGCCCCCGGATACATTGACAGAATATTTTTCATTATTGCGTTTTTTTGAGAACGCTTCATTCCCGCTCCTTTATCCGTCAAATCGATCTCCTGATTAAGGAATCAGAACCCAGGACGTTTGAACCTTCAGCTGCGGACACAAAAAAACAGAAACCGCCGATATCCTATCCCGCGCTTTCAGCTTACATAACTATAATCTCTCTATATATATAGATATATATAGATTGTGTCAATACTTTCGGATTATTTCAGAATTTTCAGATTATTCAAGCGCCTTACTGCAGCATTTTACTGCGGATACTCTTTGGTTTTACGATACTGCGCTCTGAGGACTTTTATCGTTTTGAATATAGACCGGGAGAGAGAAATCATGTAGAATAATACATAAGGAGTTAACCGGTATAATAGCTCCCTTGCGGGGAAAGGACAGGATAAAATGAAAAAGAGAATAACATTCGCCGTGCTGGTCATGATCGGATTGATGGTATTGCCTGCATGCAATACATTTATTCCGTTCGGCCAGACCTCGTCTGCTCCGGCTTACGTGGAGGGAGGCCTGACCTTTACTACCGGAGGAGAGCAGGGAACCTACTATCGGTTTGGTCAGGCTCTTGCCCGGGTGATCTCGGAGAAAACCGACACGGCTCTTAATACCGTTGTTTCCGGCGGCTCTCAGGATAATATAAACTCCGTTCAGAGCGGCAGCGCAATGGTTGGCTTTGCCCAGACGGACGTCCTTTCCTATGCGTATGAAGGGACACGGCTTTTTGACAGTAAGGCCGACAGGATCTCCCTGATAGCGGAGCTTTATAAAGAGCAGGTACAGATCATCACACTGGATCCGGGCATCAGGTCCGTCGACGACCTGAAGGGAAAAAGTGTATCTATCGGAGCACCCGGTTCGGGTGTGTATTTCAATGCCATTGACGTCCTTGCGGCTTATGGGCTTGATGAGCATGATATAAACCCTACTTATCAGAGCTTCTCTGATTCCATGAACGACCTTAAGAGCAGAAAGCTCGATGCGGCATTTGTTGTTGCCGGGGCCCCCACCTCTGCTGTTTCCGGACTTGCGGCAACTGAAAATATCTATATGATCAGCCTGGATGAAGATCATATCAACAGGCTTATCGCAAGCTCTCCGTTTTACAGTAAAGGAACCATCGGCAAGGCTGTCTACAATACATCCGCCGATATAAATACAGTAGCTGTGGGAGCTGTTCTTGTCGCAAATGACGAAGCATCGGAGGAAGATATCTATAATATAATCTCCGGGATATATGAAAATAAGGAGGCTGTTTCCAGGATCCATTCAAAGGGGGCTGAGCTCGATCTGCAGACTGCCTCTGAGATCACCTCTGTCCCCTATCATCCCGGAGCGGCGAAGTATTATGCCGAAAAGGGTATCAGTGTAGCTGTTAAATAACGGAAAGGACATTTCTTAACAGCAGATTCGTAATAACTATGAGCCTTTGAGGAGAGAAGCAATGAACGTGATCGAGTTGGATATGTATCAGGCGCTTGGCGTAGCTGTTATCATGCTGCTGATAGGCCGGATGCTTGTGGGGGAAATATATTTTCTGAGAAGATTCTGTATTCCGGCACCTGTTGTGGGCGGTCTTCTCTTTGCGATCATTCACGTTATCTTAAGATCTGCGGGCATACTTGAATTCAGCCTCGATGTGACCCTTCAGAATGTCTTCATGACCGCTTTTTTCTGCTCCGTCGGTTATATGGCAGCGTTTGATGAGCTGAAGAAGGGCGGGATCGGAGTAGTAAAGTTTCTTATTCTGGCAGTTTTGATCGGGTGTATTCAGGATGCTGTGGGAGGCTTCGGTGCCGGATTGTTCGGTCTGGACGGGAAGTTAGGGCTGGCAATGGGCTCCATAGCCCTGCTGGGCGGCCATGGAACCGCAGGCTCCTTCGGCCCCTTCCTCGAAGACATGGGCGTGGCCAATGCTACTACCGTCTCTGTTGCGGTTGCGACCTTCGGACTTATCGCCGGCTGCGTTATCGGCGGTCCGGTCGGTACATCCAAGATCCGCAAATACAATCTGAGATCTTCAGACAGCCGGGATACGGAGACCATGGAGGTCAGTGTTGATCCCAATACCGGTGCTCTGGATAAAGATAATCTGATGGATGCCGCGATCTATATTGTGATCGGGGTAGGTATAGGCACTGTAGTTTCTGCGCTTCTCAACAGTTTCATCACACTGCCCGGATACATCGGTTCAATGCTTGTGGGCGCGGTAATACGCAATGTGCAGGCAGCCCGCCGTATAGAGGTACCGATGCCGGAGATGAGCGCTCTCGGTAATATCTGCCTTTCCATGTTTCTCGGACTGGCGATGATCAACCTGAAATTATGGCAGCTTGTCAGGCTGGCTGTGCCGATGATCATTATTCTGCTTATCCAGACCGTTATCGTGTATTTCTACGCCTCTTATGTGGTATTTAACGTCATGGGGCGGGATTACGACGCGGCAAACCTTTCCTCCGCTTTCTGCGGATTCGGAATGGGCGCGACACCGAATGCCATAGCCAATATGCAGGCCATAACCAGTCAGTTCGGCCCCGCGCCCGTGCCCTTTATGATCGTGCCGTTAGTGGGAGGCCTGTTCATAGACTTCTTCAATTCGGCAGTTATTACCGCCTTTGCTAATTTTCTTTAAGGAACTTTATTAAATTTAGTGTTGATTATAAATGGCCGGGATCAGCCTTTTCGGGAGGCTTTAACTCCATATCCACATGAACCACGCCCTCTTCCAGGTATTCTCCTGAGGTAACCTTAAATCCAAGTCTTTCATAAAAGGACACCGCATGCTTCTGTGCGTCCATACGGAGCCTGTCACATTGCAGCCGTTTCTTTATGGCGGGGATGCTCTGCTTCATCAGGCTCGTGCCGATGCCCTTCCCATGCTCTGTGGTCAGGACACGGCCTATACTAATGTCCCCGTTATGCCTGTCATCACGATAAGCCCGTAAATATCCCCTTACCCGGCCATCATCCCAGAAAAAGCAGTGCAGACTCTGATAGTCCACATCGTCCTCGTCGACATAGCTTATCCCCTGTTCCTTAACGAAAACAGCTGCCCTTGCCTTAAGGATCTCATAGACCTCACAACCGGAAAGCTCTTCAAAGGTTTTTGCTTTAAATTCCATCTTCACACCTGCTGTAAATGATAATTACACCGTGTTTCCCGGTGCATTATAAAGCTTTGAGGCAGGCCGCGCAAGAGCTTAATGCCTTCAAGGCTGTGTGGGTTATCGATGTAAGATCATATAGCTATAAAACACGTAAGATGTTACAATATCTTACATGCACCTGTTTTTCACGGTGAAGCCGTCTTATTGTAATGGCAGATATCCTGCCGTAGAACTGGAGAAGTACGATGATTAAAAGGATCATAAAATACCTGGATGCCCCGGATATGGATCTGCAGAGCAGATCCTTTATCCTGCTGTCTGTGATCGCTCTTTCGGGGCTTTTCATCGCCCTTGTTTCCGGAGTGATAAGAGGAAATATACAACATGACGCTCCTTCGGGCAAATGAAAAGGGACTTGAGCTGAAGGTGGAGGCAGACCCCGATATGCCTTCCGTGCTGTTCGGAGATGAGATCAGGATAAAGCAGATAATCATTAATCTCCTGAATAACGCGGTGAAATACACATCAAAGGGATCGGTGAGTCTTAGGGCAGGCTGTTTCTGACCCGGCGCCTCTGGGGAAACCGGATTTTAACGGTCATAAGGCAGCAAGGCAGAGGGAGGGCTGTCTGTTTACGGCTCCTGCCGCAAGCATCCTCATAGTGGATGATAATGAGCTGAACCTTGAGGTGGAGAAAAAGCTCATAAAGGAAACTCTTGTTTCAGTCGATACTGCGGAAAGCGGAGCGGATGCGCTGAGGCTTACCGGGAAGAAGCGCTATGATGTGATCCTCATGGATCATCTTATGCCGGGTATGGACGGTGTGGAATGTCTCCGAAGGCTTCGCAGCCAGACGGAGGGAATGTGCGGCGACGTTCCGGTAATGATCCTTACCGCAAACGCGGGAGGCGAGAACCTTGAGCTGTACGAAAAGGCAGGGTTTGACGGATATCTCATGAAGCCCGTGTCCGGAAGAAGTCTGGAGGAAGCTCTTATGAAGCACCTTCCGAAGGATAAAATGATCATAAGCGGCACTGAGGAAGCAGATACCGTGAGCATGACCCCGCAGAAGGATATAACCGCGGCGGAGGAGGGCGCGGATAAAGCTCACTGGTATGAAAAGATAGACGGCATTGACGGTGGGATCGGCATTGAGAACTGCGGTGATGAGGAGGGCTTCAGATATGTTCTTGAGATCTTCTACAGAGATATATCAGAGAAGTCGCAGGAGCTTGAGACCCTTTTATCCTCAGGCGATATCGGTAACTATACTGTAAAGGTCCACGCGCTTAAGAGCTCGGCTAAGATCATCGGCGCGATGGAGCATGCGGAGGGAGCCTTTGGCCTTGAAAAGGCCGGTGAGGCTAAGGATATGGAATATATAAGGGCGCATCACGGTAAAATAATGGAGCTTTACAGGAGCTTTTTAGAGAGGCTGGCCCCATTGTATGAGGAAGTGTGATCATTTCCAGAAATGCTGTCGTTGCAGGGCTGAGGAGGAAGGAAAGTGCCGGGGGAAGATAAAGGGTAGCTGTTCGACACAAGGTGGTGAACAGTTACGATAAAGGCAGAATAAATAAAAGACGGTCAGGACAGCGGAATTTTTAAGGAATGTTTCGTTCAGCAGGCTGAACTGTAAGTCAGAGTAAGCGCTGTCCTGACCGCCCCAGGGAAGACCCTGTCATCAATTCCTGCCTTAAGCAAGGCACAAAGGCTTAAGCTCAGGAACGATTATCGAAGTATAATGAGGTTTGTTTCTTTATCAATATACCGTTTTCCACTCATCAATGTTTTCCGGATTGAATTCATACGGAGGGCCAAGGATGACCTCAGTTCCGCCGTCTTCGGCCTCTACTATGGTGTAAGGGCTGTTCTCCATACTGCCTGCTTCAAAGGTTTCGCCGGCAGCTCCGGTGATGGTCCCGTCTACCAGAGCTATGGAGGTGTATGCGCCTAAGCGACCCACATCCATGGGATTCCACAGGAACATGTAGGGACAGGAGTGAGCATCGTCATCACCTATGTATTCAGCCATTTCCGAGGGAAGTCCGAGGCCGGTGAGCTTGACCTTGGAGCTCTGATCCTGAAGGACCTTTGCGGCAGCGGCTATTCCTACGGTGGTAGGCGCACAGATCACCTTAAGATCGGGATAATTCTGTAAGAGGGCCTGAGTCTGGTCTGTGGACTTCTGAGGCTCGTCATCGCCATAGGCAACCTCTACCAGGTTCAGATCCGCATACTTGCTGTCAGTTTCCGCAATAGTCTTCATAGCGGCGATCCAGGCATTCTGATTTGCGGCCTGAGAGGTGGCGGAAAGGATGGCATAATCACCTGAGCCTCCTGCCAGATCATAGATAGCATCCATGAGAGCCTGTCCTATTTCATTCACACCAGCCTGATTAACGAAGGTAGCACGGCTGTCGGGGTTTACCTTGGAATCAAGACAGAGCACTTGGATACCGGCGTCTCTCGCGTCGGCAATAACACCGGCCAGGGCATTTTCGTCATTGGCCGCAAGACAGATAGAGTCCACGCCCTGAGAGATAAGGGACTGAATGACGCTGATCTGCGCATCGGCAGTAGCGGATTCAGGGTGCTGTACTATGCAGGTGCCTCCTTCTGCCTCGATAACCTCCTGGAAACCCGAGGCTTCCTTCTCGTTGTAAGGATTTCCGGCGGATTTTGTCACTATAGCGTAGGTGTGACCAGCCGCTCCGGAAGCAGCCGCGGCTGTGTCCTCAGCAGCAGCCTCCTCGGCAGGAGCCTCATCTGCGGGAGCGGGCTCCTCCGAAGCCGCGGATGTATCCTCCGCCTCGGAAGAAGCGGGAGCGGTCGCTGTCTGAGTGGCGGCGCATCCTGAAAGAAGGGCTGCCGTTAAAGCCGTACTGAGCATCAGACTGATAAGTTTTTTCTTCATGTTTTTCCTCCTTAAAAATGTTGTTGTGGTAATATTTACCTGTGCCTTTTATACCGATGAATGGATAAAGCTGTTTAGTGCCGTGTTATAGTCTCAAAAAACCGCATAAGGTATATCAAGAAGTTCTGCGATCTTTTTAAACAGGGAGGCGTTATGTCCCACGGAAAGAGCCAGATGATGGGTGGGAGCCTGTGCAAACCATTTGTCCATATATTCCGCAGGAGGGCAGTCAAAGCGTATGTGAGTTGAGGTGTTTCCGTTTAACAGTATCGGCGCTTCTATTGCCTCACCCTCGCTTATGTTGAACTTAAGCCTTCCGTTTCCTGTCTGTGTAACTCCAAGTGTGGTAACGGGGCCCGAGCGTACCTTGGCCTCTACAGATACACCGCTCCCTCTTTTCCCGTGATAAACTCCCATTCCGCGAAGGATAGGCTTTTGCTTTGAGATGGCAAAATGGAAGGGACCGTCATGCCCAAGGATCATAGTATTACGGTTAAAGTCGGCTGCAACGATCTCGCAGAAGCTTCCGCCTTTTCCGCAGATATCCGCAATTTTCATGGCCAGCGCGGTCTTAATATCCCCTTCGCCCGAGCAGGCGATGCCCTGGGCGTTCAATAGTGAGAAGCCTACGATAAAACCGCTCTGCACATCTTCAAAATGGTCGTTTCTCCCATGATAATAATAGGAAATACTGTCAAGACCGCGGTCAAGTACCATTTTCTCCTGTGCTGCCGCCACTCTTGCCGACCAGCTGAGCTGATCCTCGGTAGGAGCCTTTGCGATAGGGTCTGAGGGGGAGTCGCCTGAGATCTCAAAGAAGGTCCGGATCGTGTCAAGCATCCGTGTCACATCCGGATCAGATACCTCATTCAGATAAGCATCCAGATCGCTCATTTCAAGGATCTCAACATCGATCCCGCTTTGGGCCTGAAGCATGGTCAGGTCCGAGTACATATCAAGCATTCCGCTGTAGTAGCCTCCAAGGAACCCGAACCTTGAATGGGACAGAGTCCTTTTTACGGTGGCCGCCTGACACCATTCCTCTATTTCCTTCCAGGCCCTGACCGCTTCAGGCCGCCCGGCGGTATTTTCATCAGCCTTTGCAAAGGCTGGCGTATGATCGAGACCTAAAAGGCCGTTGACCGCCCGGAAGGGTATCCCTGAACGATTAAAGGCGTTGGAAATTTCTGGAATCGAACAGCCTACGCATTGAGCCAGCCACCTGTCGGTTCCGGTGGTATCATATGACATTTCCGGCGTGGGCTGGAGATTTAAGATGATGACCGGCGCTTTGCATATCTGATGCACCGGAAGTACGCTGGCACTGGTATAGTAGGTGGCTGCGTGTGAGAACACTATGTCCACGTTATGTGAATTAAAGTACTCACCTGCGTTACGTCCCTTTTCCTCAGTATCAGCCATTCCGAAATTATAAACCGTTCCGAATTCAGACAGCCTTTTTTCAATAAACTTGTTGTATTCCGTCAGGCAGTCGTACAGGCCGGGAAACTGTTCCCAGTAGGTATGGAGCCCGGCGCTGTACAGACCGATCCGTGCCTTTTTTATTTCCTTTAACCTTGCTAAATTATGCATTTTTTTCCTCCGATTTTTTTGGGAGCCTTATCAATGGTTTTTCTTGTAAGGCTATTATAGATGCTGTATAGTAAAAAATGTTTCAGTATTTTGCTTAAAAATATCATTATTTTGCTATTGCTGCAGGAGGACAGGATATGCCGTTTAATTCGGATAAGGACTATATGGAGCGGGCTGATTATTCCTGGAGTGAGGATTCTCTTCGTCTTATTAATACAGCCTCCCTTACCAGCAGAAGGAATCTTCTGTATGTTCAGGAGGCGGGCCATTTCAAGACCGAACCGCCATACTTTACGGAAAGGGCAAATCTTGAGAGCTTTCTTATATTCTATACTCTGGCGGGTTCGGGAACGATCAGGACAAAAAATGAGAGCTTCAGGTTAGAAAAGGAAAAGGCCTTTTTGATAAACTGCATGGATCACCACTATTATGAATGTCCGAGGGGCGGGATGTGGGAGTTTTTATGGATACACTTCAACGGAACCTGCGCTTACGGCTTTTACGACGAGTTTGTAAAAAGCGGAGCAGTACCTGTTTCGGTGGCCTACACCAGGTCTCTTGAGGAGGATATGAAAACGGTGATAAGGCTTGTTGAAAAGAAGAACGCCCATTATGAGCTGCTTGCTTCACGCTGTATCACTAATATCCTTACTGAGATGATATTGGCGGGAGGAAAGGATGAGGAGGGTAAGGAGGCCCTTCCCTCATATATAGGAACGGTACTGAGGATCGCAGAAAACAGGTTCACTGAGGAGCTGAGGCTTGAGGAAATGGCATCTGAGGCCGGGGTGAGCATGTACCATCTTTCAAGAGAGTTCAAGCGGCTTGTGGGCGTTCCCTTCAGTGAATATATAGTGCTGAAAAGGATCAACCATGCAAAGGAGCTCCTTCGTTATACAGACGCATCGGTAGAGGAGGTGGCTTACCGTTCCGGCTTTAACTACACAAGCCATTTTACCAGTATGTTTCGGAAGTATGAGGGAGTTACTCCCCTTAAATTTAGAAAAAGCTGGGTGTAGGGGAGAAGGCGCCGGGATCATGCACAGACTCAGACTTGTTTTGCTTATATGAACAGTAACGCGGAGACGGAGGAAAAAGCGACAAAAATCGCAATTATGTATATATTGTGTGATATCAGGGAGTATGTTATATTAGTGAAAAGCGTCTCAAGCTCCTTCTACGGGGCCTTGGAGCACATCCTTAAGGGAGCCGGCGGTCTTTTTTACCCCGGAGGGATGTAGGCTTAAGGAGGGGAGAAGAGTCGTTTTTTCGAAAAAATGATAACAGAAAGGAGAAAGATATGATGAGAAGGGTTACAGCATTGCTGCTTGCGGGGGCTATGGTGCTTACGACCGGATGCTCGGCCAATGTCAGCGTGGATCCGGATACGGGAGTGGTATTCGTTGACGATGTGCCTGTCAATGAACTGCTTGATGATCTGGATGATACAGACGGGGCTTCGGATGAGGCGAAGGCCGCAGACGAGGCTTCAGGTGAAACAAAGGCTCAGGAGGAGGCTTTGGATGAAGCAGAGATTTCGGACGCAGGAGACGCAGCTGATGGTGTGCTGGAGCTTGAGGGAGGAGTGAATTTTGTCCTGCCTGAAGAGCTTAGAGAGCTTAAAGGGGTAATATCCGGGTACTCCGGTGAAATGGGTACGGATGCAGGGGTCTATATGACCAGCCTTTCATATACCGGAGCCACACAGGAATGGATCGATGATCTGTATGAACAGGAGGATCCTTCGGATGAGGATATAGATAAATATTATGATTCAACTGTAAGCCTGGCCTTTATATTGGCCATAAACGGTGACAGAGGGGTGAAGGAGCTGGTCGATTTCCTGAATGAGGACGCGGATGAGGACGAAATGGGTACCGCGGACATGCTTGAGGAAATAAAAAAGGTCGGCGCCTGTACCTTCTATCTTTATAAGAGCGAGCCGGATGAGAACTACAAAAACCTTGAGGGCGAATTCCTTGAGGAGTACAAAATGATAAATGAGCGGCTGAGTGACCTTATCGCTGACGCCGAGTACTATGAGCCGGTAAATCCTTATGAAGCGATGATCGGGAAAAAGATCGAGTTCACCACGAAGGATATAGACGGAAATGAGATAACCAGCGAGGAGATATTCTCTCAGCACGAGGTAACCATGGTAAATGTCTGGGCGACCTGGTGCGTATGGTGCGTTGACGAGCTTCCGGAGCTTGAGGAGCTCAATGAGCGTTTTGGAAAGAAGGATTGCGCCATCGTAGGACTTCTCGGGGACGGCCTCGATGAGGAGACGATAAAACAGGGCAAACAGCTTCTTAAGGAGAATGGCGATACATATCTTAATATCCTTCCCTGGGAGGGCGCATTAAGTGATGACTTCCCCATGGATCAGGGATGGCCTACGAGCTTTTTTGTTGACAGGGAGGGAAGGATCGCTTCAGTTCCTGTTATCGGCGCGGATGTAGAGGGATATGAAAAGGTAATGGAGAATATCCTTGAGGGCGGAGAAAATGCAGTTAAGAATGAGGCTGCCACCTCTGCTGCCGTGGAAAACAACGTTAACCAGTACAGGGTGTATGTAACGGATACGGATGGAGCCCTGGTCGAGGGAGCGACGATCCAGTTCTGCGACGACAGCACCTGCCGCGTGGAAAATACGGATGCTTCGGGGCTTGCTGTTTTTAAGGCTAAGGAAGCCCATTACACCGTCCATGTGCTTAAGGTCCCCGCAGGATACAAAAAAAACACGACAGAGTATGAGCTGCCCGATACCTACAGTGATCTGCACATAACGCTTGAGAAGGAATAAACGTGACTGCCCGGGATAACCGGGCAGATACTGATAAACAGGGTTTAAGGAGGGGCCGGGTATGGATAAGGCCAGGATATTTCTGATAGTACAGTCTGCGATATGCATAGCGGCTGTTCTGCTGCTTACAGGCGCGGCTTTGGAGATATACAGTGAGGGAACGGCAAGAAAAGCTCAGGACCCCACTGCATATATATATACCAGGGAGGCTGCCGTGAAGGCGGCAGCCCCCGGCGCCTTCCTTATGCTTGCGGGGCTTTGTTTATCCATAGCCGGAGGCGTGCTCGGCATAAAGGATGAGAAGGCCGACAGGCCTGTTACTGATAAGGACTGTATGCGAAATACCGTGATCTTTGGTACCGCGGGAGTTTATGAAGGCAGCGGGAAAAGGACGTTTGGCCCTGTGAAGCTTAAGCGGATAAGGCTTATCGTGCTTGCGCTTTCCGTGATCCTTATCATCGCGGGCATAGTCAATGGAAATATGCATGCGATCCTTGTGAAGGCGGCCAATATCTGTACCGAATGCATCGGGCTGGGCTGAAATGGGGGGAATGAATGGATAATAGGCTGGTTTCATGGTGGAACGACCATCGCCCTGTCAAACGGCGGCTTATTCAGCTGTACAGTGCGCTGCTCTATAACGCGCACCTTAAGGGGTTTGTCAAAGGGCAGATCTATACGGGAAAAACCAAGGCATTATGCGTTCCGGGCTTTAACTGTTATTCCTGTCCCGGAGCGACAGGAGCCTGTCCTCTGGGCTCCCTGCAGGCATCCCTTGCTTCCTCAGGTAAGCAGGCCGGGTTCTATATCGTGGGGATTTTTTTGCTGTACGGGCTTATCGCCGGAAGGACGATATGCGGCTTTGCCTGCCCGGTAGGCCTTATTCAGGAGCTTCTGCACAAGATCCCTACGCTCAAGCTAAGAAAGAGCCGGGTGACGATGGCCCTGTCTTATCTTAAATATGTTATCCTTGCGGTTTTTGTCTTCTGCATCACTCTGTGGTACGGGCTTAAGCACAGTATGGCGGTTCCCGGGTTCTGCAAGTATATCTGCCCCGCGGGTACCTTTGAGGGCTCAATGGCGCTTCTGTCCAATCCGGGCAATGAGTCTTACTTTGGAATGCTGGGGATATATTTCACGAGAAAATTCGTGATAATGCTGATCATCGGGCTTGCGTGCATTTTCTGCTACCGGTCGTTCTGCAGGTTCATATGTCCTCTGGGCGCACTTTACGGGATGTTCAATAAGCTCGCTGTGATAGGCGTCAAGGTGGATATGGACAGATGCAACGGCTGCGGTGCCTGTGTCCGTAACTGTAAGATGGATGTAAGGCGGGTCGGTGACCATGAATGCATCCATTGCGGTCAATGCATGAGCAGGTGTGCCAAGGGAGCTATCTCGATAAATGCAGGAAGCTTTGTACTGAAGGCTCCTGACAAAGGATATGATGATCCACAGGCGGCTGAGAAGCGCAGGAAGGTTGAGAGGTACGCATGGAGCATCGCGCTCCTTGTGCTCGCGGCAGCTCTTATCTGGTATAATTTTGCGGATGGAAGCGGCAGCAGGCCATCCGCTGCTTCGGGAAAGGGAGCTTCCGTCATTAAGGAGGAGTCCGCCGCCGAAGCGGTGTCATCCGGGGATGATGAGAAGACAGCCTCGGAAAGTGGAGCCACGTTAAGCGGTCAGGAAGCGGCCGGGGACGAGGAGCTTTATGAGAGCGATGCACCAATAGGCTTTAATGTCGGAGAGCAGCTTCAGGATTTTACCGCGGAGTGCATTGACGGAAGCGAATTCAATTTAAAGGCACAGAGAGGAAAGGTGGTATTCATAAATCTCTGGGCCACATGGTGCGGTCCCTGCGTCAAGGAGCTTCCGTATTTTGAGGAGCTCAGCCGTGCGCATGAGGACGCGGCGGTACTTGCCTGTCACTCATCCTTTGCGGAGGGTGACAGTGCCCTGGAGGATGCCTCGCAGCTTTTGAGCACCAGGGGGCTTACTCTTACGGCGACCGTTGATGATGAGAACAACAGGATCTTTGAAAAGACAAACGGGAGCATGGTGCTTCCGCAGACCATCGTTCTTAACAGGAGGGGCGAGGTCATCTACAATGAGATCCGTTCGGTGACCCCCGAAATGCTTGAGCAGCTTTACGAGAAAGCCGGCGATGAGACCAAAGAAGCGGACGCTGCCGCCGGCAACACGGCAGACGATATCGGAACTGCGGCACAGGTGGATGAAACCGGAGAAGCTGACTCTGACGCCGCGGAAAATACAGAGAGCTCTGCGGATAAGGAGAATGCGCCGGATAGCCACTCGGTCGGGGAGAATGATAAGGGCATGGCCCGTGACGGGTCCGCCGATAGTGAACCGGCACAGGAGAATGATGGATCCGCGGACGGTGAGCCGGCGCAAGAGAGAGATGGATCCTCGGACGGTGGGCCGGCACAGGAGAGTGCCGGACCCGGTAAGGAAGCAGCCGAAAATGAAGCTGCTGAAAATGAAGCTGCCGACACAGGCTATGGCTACGGAGATACATTTAAGTCCTTCAGTGCGGAATGTGTGGACGGAAGCAGGTTTGATCTGTCCGACTGCACAGGGAAGGTCACGATCCTTGCCTTCTGGTCCATGTCCTCCGAGGACAGCACCCGGGCCCTTGATGAACTGAACAGATATTACGGTGAGCATGAGGATATGGTCAATGTACTGGCCGTCCATGACGGCGACACCGCGGAAAATGTAGACGGGTATCTCAGGGACAAGGGACTGTCAATAGAGGCTGTAGTTGATGCGGACGGCTCGATATTTGAGCTTGCCGGCGCATCATCGGGGGAGCTTCCGAGGCTTGTGATGCTTGATAAGCAGGGGAAGGTTCTTTATAACCGAAAGGGCGTGCGCACGGCCAACCAGCTTAAGGTAATGTGCACAGTGGCGGACAATATGTGAATCACGGCAGCTGCCCGGTCAGCCCCCTGCAGACCTGTTCCGGCGCGTCTTTGGCGCTTAATCCGTAACTCACCTGCAAGCGGCGTACCATTACGGCTATGGAGTCGGGCTTATGAGATAGAAGGCGGAATTTTTATGACAGCATCTGAGGTGTTTGTGTCAACGGGTATAGCTGCAGTCCTCATGAGCAGCCGGAGGAAAACGGGATCGTTACAGTCACCACGGTTCCGCCGCCTTCGCCGGATTTGATCGTCAGGCTTCCGTAACACATCATTTCCAACCGCTGTTGTATGTTTTTCAGCGCAATACCCGGATCACCATTATCATCGGGCTCATAACCCGGGCCGGTATCTTCCACGACGATCTCGCTGCCGGAATCCGTCCTTCTTGTCCGGATGAGGATGTGAAGCGGTTCGGAATCCTGATCCATACCGTGCTTGACGGCATTCTCTACAATAGGCTGCAGGGTCAGGGGAGGGATACGAAAATCAATATGCGGCGTATCATAGTCAACAAAGAGGCTGTCCGCAAACTGTGCCTGCTCAACGGAAAGATAAGCGCGTGTATGTTCCAGTTCCGCGGAAAAGGGAATGGGTTCTTCGCTTGCAATGGCGGTGAAGTTCTTGCGAAGGTAGGTGGTGAAGTCCAGCGTGATCTGCTGTGCCAGATCGGGGTTCTGCTTGCAGAGATAGTAGATGCTCATCATGGTATTGTAGATGAAGTGGGGCCGCATCTGCAGCACCATGATGCCGGCGCGCTGATTGGCGATCTCCCGCTGCTGGCGAAGATCCTGCTCGATCTGATCCGACAGAATGAGCGCGAACATCGAAAGCGCGCAGGTGACCGTTCCGATGGCGAGCAGCTCAAATACAGGGACAAAAAAGTGGATGAACATGGCGATCGCCATCGGGAGCATCCCGACGAGGAAGGCCAGGTAATATCGTTTGGACAGCCTGCTTCTTAAACGGATCACGCCGACAAGGTTTGTGACCATCATCAGGTCTAAAAAGGCAAGCATCAGCAGATACAGGGGCCCGCGGCAGAATTGATTCTTTGCTGAGACATAGTAAAACCAGGTCGAAAACGGGGCTATGTTCAACATAATGAAGAATATGCCACCCAGAACTGCCTCAATGCGAAACAGCGGGCTGCAGTACCGGTTTTCGCCGCAGCAGTGGAGCAGATAAACCGTCATCATCAGCAGCAGGGCCGCAGGGAGCAATGTATTCAGGTAAAGGATGATATTCTGTGCCGCCCTCATTTCGGGCCGCATATAGCTGATCTCCTCAGCCAGGCTGAAACTGACGTATAGCGCAAGGATCGAAAAATAGACCGTGAAAAAGCGCCTGCTCCACCGGTCAGTACCGGGCATGATAACGGCAACGCCAAGCCCTAAGAGAGCCAGCATCAGCGAGGCTCCGATCAGGATAAAGCCAATTGGCAGCATCAGCCCGTTCATTTTCCCGCACCTCCCATGAAGAACGGATATCTCAGATTTTTAAGCTGAAACAAAACGCCCTCCGGCGTGATCGGCTTGAGCATGAAGCCGCTGGCTCCGGTGCCCCAGGCATCCACGGCATAATCGCTGTATGCGGTAAGATACACCACATTGGTGCGGGGGTTGATCTCAAGCAGTATTTTGCAAAGCTCCAGTCCGTTTATCTTTCCCATTTCTACATCTAAGAAGGCAAGCGCGATCCGGTTTGCCCTTGCGTATTCGATAGCCTCCGATGGGCGGGTAAAGCCCGTGATGAAGTGATCAGGGAATTTATTGAAAAGAATCCGCAGCGTGACGTTTATATGGCCGGAGGATGGCTTGAAAATGATGAATATGTGACCAAAGCATACCTGGATGAAATCTGTCCGGATAAGGTGCTGATAATGCAGACCGGAGGAGGACATTCCATGCTGCTCAATTCAAAGGCACTTGAATTTATCGGCATTGACGCGGAATACGCAAAGAAATACGGCTATGAGCAGATGCATGTGGATGAGAACGGAGAACCGGATGGCTATATTTGTGAAACTCCTTTGCTCGATGTCATAGCAAAGCTTCCCAAAAACCTGGAGGATGGCAAGAAATATCTGCTTGAATGGCAGAATATCGCTTTTAAAAACGGATATACAGCCGTCGCGGATGCCGGTACGGAGCTTTTCTATTCGGAATGCGCCGAGGCTTATCGTGAACTGGAGGAGGAGGGTAAGCTGAAGCTGCGCACCTATGCTTACATGCTTGCTCCCGACAATGTTGAAGACCCGAAGGCTGAGGTTGCCCGTGTCGCCGCAGACCGTGTAAAATACAGCAATGAATATTTCAATATCGTAGGCATCAAGACCTTCCTTGACGGTGTGACCGAAGCTCATACGGGATGGCAGAACCAGGATTATCTTGACCAGCCCGGCTATCATGGCGTGGAGCGCTTCAACGATCATGACAAAATGGTAGAAATGATCGCGGAAGCAAATAAGGAAGGTCTCTCTGTCCATGTGCACTCTGAAGGAGGCGGCGCGACGCACTTTATGCTGAACTGCATCGAGGATGCGGAAAAGATCACCGGTAATCTTGATCAGCGTAACGTGCTGGCACATCTGCATTTTGTAACAGATGAGGATATTCGCCGTATGGCCGCAACCGGATCTGTGCCGGCCGTGGCCCCGCTCTGGTGCGGAAAGGAACCGGCCACCTACACACAGGATGTCGCATATGTCGGTAAGGAGCTGGCAGATAAGTCATACCCTATCAGATCCTTCTTCGATGCGGGAGCTAATGTGGTGTTTCATTCGGACTTCCCGGTTTCTCCGCTTATGGATATCAAAGTCAGCATTTTCATGGCCGAAACCCGCGCATTTCCAAAATACATGTACGATGGAGATACAGAACGTGGTCCTGAAGAAGCCATCACCCGTGAGCAGTCACTTCGCGCGTTGACCGTCAATGTTGCCCGCGCATGGCATCAGGAGCACCGTATGGGATCCGTCGAATTTGGAAAACTCGCCAATATGACGGTGAGTGATTGTGATTTTCTTCACGACGACATCGAGAAGGTCGCACAGGCCAATATTGTTGCTACCATCGTGGATGGTGAAGAGGTCTACAAAGCCTGAATGCTGTGAACAGTAACTTTTGCGGAAATGATTTTACGGAAATTTCATACATTTCTATTGTATTCAGGTATCTTACGACATATAATACAGTCAGGAGATGAGCATTCGTCTCCTTCGCTAAATGATGACGAGTGACGGTTCCGACTCGTCGGTAAAATAAAAATGACCGAGCGAAGAAACTCCGGCGAGGTTGACCGTTTCAAGTCAGCCTCGTTTTTTTTCAGCAGGTATAACGTTTTGGAATTTATCCAGGCACCATAGCCGCCGCAGGGGTGAAGAGAGACCTCTGCCGGGACAGACCTGAGGAGGGTATCTATATGGGTATATATCTGAATCCCGGAAATGAAAATTTTAAGGAAATGATAAACGCGGATATTTATGTGGATAAGACCATGATGATATCCGTGATCAATAAGTATATCGACAAAGGCAATAAGTATCTCTGTATCTCCCGCCCCCGGCGGTTCGGAAAGACCATCGCCGGAAATATGCTGTCGGCTTATTATTCGAAAGGCTGCGACTCCCGGGAGCTTTTTAAGGGACTGAAAATATGTGATGCGCCGGATTTTGAGAAAAAGCTTGGGAAATACAATGTGATAAAGCTCGACCTGAACAGTGAATATCAGAATACGGAGAACACGGCGAACCTGATAAAGATCATAAGCGAAAAGATAAAATCGGAAATGAAAAACGAATTTCCGTATGTAACCATAAACGATTCGGATTCTTTGGCGGAAAGTATCCTGAATGTTTTTTCAGAAACAGGCGAGACATTCATCATAATTATCGACGAATATGATGTTCTGGTGCGCGAACAGGCGGATGAGGAGCTTTTCGCAAAATATTTAAGCTTCTTAAACGGACTGTTCAAAAGCGATACCCTGCGGCCCGCCATATCCCTTGCATATCTTACGGGCATCCTGCCTGTGGTCAGGGATAAGATACAAAGCAAGCTGAATAATTTTAAAGAATATACCATCCTTGACGCGCAGGAACTGACGGAATTCATCGGGTTCACCGATGACGAGGTAAGGGAGCTGTGCCGCGAATATGGCATGGATTATGATGAGTGCAAAAGCTGGTATGACGGCTATACCCAGAACGGCTATGAGATCTATAACCCCGAGTCCGTTGTGGAAAGCATGCTCCGAAAAAAATACGGCAGCTACTGGGGCAGGACGTCAACCTATGAGGCGATAGCGGAGCGGATCCGGATGAATTTTTCCGGGACGAAGGATGCGGTCATCCGTATGCTTGCGGGAGAAGAGGTCGATATCAACGTCACAGGATATATGAACACCATGACCTCCTTCAAATCGAAAAATGACCTGTTCACATACCTTATGCACATCGGATATCTGGCTTATAATGATGATGAAAGCACCTGTCGCATTCCCAACCGTGAAGTTAGGCAGGAGTGGTTTAATGCCATCGAAACGGAGCCTGAATATGAGGTGACGAACAGGATCATTGAGTCGTCCAGAGCACTTTTGAAGGCTGCGATTGCCGGAGACAGCGACACAGTTGCAAAAGCGCTGGATACGAGCCATATCCATGTGTCCTCCAATCGCAGCTACAACAATGAAGATGTGCTGCAGAGCGCAATCTATCTTTCTTTTATTTTCGCGCTGAATACTTACACCTGTGTCCGGGAGATGACGGCGGGGCGTGGCTTTTCCGATGTGACCTACATCCCGATCCATCCGGCGCCCGAGCGCCCTGCGATGATTATTGAGTTAAAGAAAAACGGCTCTCCGGACAGCGCAATCGACCAGATCAAAGAAAGGCGATATTTCGACAGCCTGGAGCATTATCAGGGCAATCTTCTGTTTGTGGGGATCAGCTACGATGAAAAGGAAAAGACACATACCTGCAGGATAGAGAGGTTTGAAAAATAACCAGGGGTACATAATCCGAAACCGTGGTTGCATTCTATCCTTCCGGTTGCCAATGTGGCGTCTTTAGCGATCCGTACCACCGTGATACATCATGAAACTCCCTCCGGGATCCGGCTTATCACATCTCTGTTTATCCTTGTGTAGAAGAACAGCGTAACCGTAAGGGACGCGATCTCGGCGATGGGGAAGGACCACCAGATATTGTTGACGTTTCCGGTAAGGGAAAGCAGGAAGGCGGCAGGCAGCAGGACCACGATCTGCCGCATGATGGAGGTGATCATGGTGTATACACCGTTTCCCAGAGACTGAAAGACCGTTCCCAGAATGATACATACTGAGGCTATGGGAAAATGCAGGGCGATTATGCGAAGCGCCGGGATTCCCATGGACAGCATATGGTCGGACGCGTTGAACATGGAGAAGAGCTGCCCCGGAATGAGCTCAAAAAGGAGAGTACCGGCAGTCATGATGGAGGCGGCGTATATTATGGCAAGCCTGATGGTTTCCCTCATGCGCCGTCCCCTTGAAGCGCCGTAGTTATAGGCCACGATCGGGATCACTCCGTTGTTCAGACCGAATACCGGCATGAATACAAAGCTCTGGAGCTTGAAATATACCCCGAATACCGCAACTGCTGTGGATGAAAATTTCCCGAGGATCTTATTCATCCCGAATACCATAACGGAGCCTATGGACTGCATGATTATGGAGGGAATCCCTACTTTATATATGTAACCGATGGTGTTAAGGTCGGGACGAAAGCCGTGAAAGGACAGGCTGATCTCGTGATTGTACTTAAGGTTGAATACTGCCGAGAGTATGCCTGCCGTTATCTGACCCGTTACAGTGGCTATGGCGGCGCCGGCTATGCCTAACCGGGGAAAGCCGAGAAGGCCGAAGATGAATATGGGGTCGAGGATCATATTTAGGATGGCCCCCGTTCCCTGGGAGATCATATTGTAAAAGGTCTTGCCCGTGGACTGCATGAGCCGCTCGAATATGATCTGGGAATAGATCCCGAAGCTTATACAGCAGCAGATCGAAAGATAGGTAACACCGTAGGAGATGATATTTTCATTATCGGTCTGGACACGGTAGAAGGGCTCTACAAGGGTAAGCCCGACTATCAGGAAAAGGGTATAGTTAAGGATGGATAAAAATATCCCGTTGGTCGCGGCCTTATTTACCTGATCGAAATCCTTCTCTCCCAGAGCCCTGCTGAGAAGCGCGTTTACACCGACTCCCATGCCTATCCCCATGGCCATCATGACCATCTGCAGAGGGAAGGCCATGGATACGGCGGTCAGCGCGTCCTCTTCTATCCTTGCCACAAAAACTGAATCCACCACATTGTAGAGTGCCTGAACCATCATGGAGAGCATCATGGGAGCAGACATGCTTATAAGTAATCTGTTGACGGGCATTACGCCCATTTTGTTTTCCTGCATACTCATATCCTTAAGATCTGTATTAAAGCTTCTTTGCCATTAAGGCGATCACCTGAGTCATATTATCATAATATAAACCTTCATTCCTGACAAGGGAAGCGTCGTCTCAACACAGAATCGGAGACCTTCGCTGAGCCGTTCGTAACATACAGCAGCTTAAGCTAATGACATTGTATAGGAGCCTTTTATATCACGCCAGTTTTCTTCGGCATAGGATAAGAGCCTCTCCGCTTCCTTAAGCGACATCTCGGGATAGAAGAAGAAGGTCCTGTCCGAGCCGTATTTTTTTACGACGCGTTCGGTATTTTTTATCCAGTCCTCAACATTGTCTCCGGAATAGACCTTGACCCAGAGCGAAAGCCCCTTTGCAACAGCCTTGTCGTAGATCTGGTCCCATTCCTCAAAGGTTCCGTCGGGCCCCGAATCACCGCTGGTCCACTGAAGGGCGCTTATTCCCTCACATTCAAGGACGGCATCAAGGTGCCTGATGTTATCAGGGCCGTCCAGATGGTAAAGCACCTGGTCCCCCCATTTTGCCTGCTCCTTTAAGGACGGGAGCACAAACTGCCTGAACATCTGCGGAGAGATCATGGCACCGGTGTCACACTGAAGCTTGATGCATTTTCCGGGCCCCCATACCTGAAATACCGTATAGGCGCTTGCGCCGTTACTGTCCCTGCAGGCGTCATACATTGCGCCCATTGCCTTATACCAGGCCTCTGTCACCTCATTTACCCTTTTTTCTATCTCCTCCGGCTCTCCCGCAAGGTCCATAAGCAGAAGAGAGGTATCTCTTAAGGAGGCGAGTACATCGATGTTTTCCATTAGATCCGGGATCGCGACATAAAAATCGTCCCCGGCAAGCTTACGGCATTCCCTTACCACCTTTATATGCTTTTCAAACCAGGGGCTGTCCTCCTTAAAAACGAGCTCGGGGATATCATCCTCCCAATACATGTCCTCATCATTGAAGCAGGGCTTAAACCAGACGGTATCCTCCGAAAAGCCGATGTCAGCTCCAAGGTATGCGGCAAGAGATCCCGGTCCGAAATCCACGTTCAGATTGGGAAAGGACTCCCCGAGAAATTCATGGGTCTCACAGAAGTGCCTGTACCTCCCCACGAGCTTTTCGGCGTTCTGGTACTTGTCCTCCATGTCCGTCCAGAGATACTGAGAGGGCAGATCATAATTAAGCCCCTGACACATCTGATCCCTGTAGGTGCCCTCGGGATGGGGAACCTTCACGAGCGGCTCCAGCTCAGGCTTCCTTGCGATCACATGCATCAGAGGCCTGCCCGTGTTCTTTTGCTTCCAGTAGCCTTCAAATTTACTTTTGGTCTCTTCCCAGTTCTTTTTGTATTTCATGATGATTTCTCCTCGTATAATATTTTTTATTTTGTGCTGGTTTCCGGCTGATTATACCATATTTCAGTCCCTGAAGGGCATATTTGTTAAAAAAAGCAAAGCGCTTCTTCCGGGCTATCGCTTTGAGCTTAGTGAAGCTGCAGCCGCGAAGAGACGGGCTTTCTTATGATCAGCGTATCCCACACAGCCTTGAGATATTAATCGGTTGCCCCGGCGCATCGATCAATGATTAACAGAGGCCTCAGGAGCCGGAGATCCCGGCCTTATTAAAGATACGGATGAGAAAGACGGAAAGGATGCGCGCGGAAAGCGCAAAGCCGATAAAGAGAAATAACGAGAAAAACAGAACGAGAAGGCTTCCGTTATGAAGCGAAAGGTCGGCAAGGACCGCGGATATGACTATGACAGAGACGGTAAGCGGCAGATTTGAGATGCCAAGGAGGAGGGAATTCTTTATAAGCCGCAGGCTTTTCTGTTCGTAGCGGGCGAGCATGGGGAAGGCATATATTATGACCGACAGGTCCGCAAATAAAAGGAGCCATACCGGAGCCTGAAGAAGCCTCAGGCCTTCGGGGAGCATAAAAAATATTACATACAGGTCAGCCAGAAGAAAGACGGTAAGAGAGAGGAGACATAAAAAAAGAGGGACGGACTGGCGCAGGTTCTTTTTAAAGGATGCAATGAAGGTCGGAACGGTATATCCGAAGTCGCCCTCGGCCATGGAAAGGGCCACCCTGAAGAGGGCGGTGAGGGAGGCTCCTGCCGTAAACAGGGGAAGGCAGCCTATGATAAAGCACAGGTTCAGCACTATCAGGTCAAAGCATCTTGACAGTATGACGGTCACGGGATTGTCGGGATTAAAGAATTTATTCATGGTAAAATTGTACACCTGAAAGCTATTATAACGCAATAATTTGTATAATTTGACAAAATATGAAAAACGGATAGCAATATTTGATAAATATCCGGGAGGCTATTGTGGTATATATGTAATAGCCGGTCGGCGCTGCGGAAGGTGCAGCCCGACAGATCCGAAAAAATAAAAAAGTGCCTCTGGCACGGATGGGAGGAAAGATGAAAAGAAAACTTATTGCTGGTATCCTGACCTGCGCAATGTCTGCGACGCTCCTTGCGGGCTGCGGCGGAGCTGCTGCTCCCGCACCTGCGGCTGATGGTGCCGCTCCTGCGGCTGATGCTTCCGCGGAGGCTGCTCCCGCAGCTTCGGAGAGCGGCGGAAAGGGCGTTATCAATCTCTGGAGCTTTACGGATGAGGTTCCGGGAATGGTTGACAAATATATTGAAAATCATCCTGATTTCGGTTATACCGTTAATTCCACAATAATAGCAACTACCGACGGTGCTTATCAGCCTGCGCTTGATGCCGCCCTTCAGGCCGGCGGAAGCGAGCAGCCCGATATGTACTGCGCGGAGGCAGCCTTTGTCCTTAAGTATTCCCAGGGCGACATGCAGGATTACGCAATGCCCTATAAGGATCTGGGCATAGACATAGACGCGGCCTTGAAGGAGGCTAACATCGCTCAGTATTCGGTCGATATAGGAACCAACACAAACGGCGACGTTGACGCTCTCGGTTATCAGGCAACCGGCGGTGCCTTCATTTACCGCCGTTCCATCGCAAAGGAAGTATTCGGCACGGATGATCCCGCTGAGATAAGCGCGGCTATCGGCGGCGGAAGCGGTTCCTGGGACAAGTTCTGGGAGGCAGCGGCAGCTCTTAAGGAAAAGGGATATCCCATCGTTTCCGGAGACGGCGATATCTGGCATGCTGTAGAGAACAGCTCCGACACAGGCTGGCTTGATGCCGACGGAAAGCTTCAGATAGATCCCAAGAGAGAAGCCTTCCTTGATATTTCAAAGAATCTTACCGATAAGGGCTGGTCAAACCAGACACAGGACTGGCAGGATGCCTGGTTTGCGGACATGAAGGGTGAGAGCGAGCATAATGCATTCGGTTTCTTCGGACCCGCATGGCTCATCAACTATACAATAGCTCCCAACTGCGGCGGCGAGGCAGCAGGCGAGGGTACCTACGGCGACTGGGCTATCTGTGATTCTCCTATAGGCTTCTTCTGGGGCGGCACATGGCTCCTTGCCAATAAGAACATGGATGCCGACAAGGTTTCGGCTGTAAAGGATCTGATCCAGTGGATCACTCTTGACTGCACCGAGGAAGGCTTACAGTATGCATGGGCTAACGGAACTCTGAACGGAGAGGGCGGAACGAAGGATTCAGTCGCATCCGGTACCGTAATGGATATGTCAGACGGATCTCTTGAATTCCTTGGCGGACAGAATATGTTCGATTATTTCGTACCCGCAAACAGCTATGCAAACGGCAAGAACCTCACTCAGTATGATGAGTCCATCAATATCATCTGGAGAGATCAGGTCCGTGCGTATGCGGCAGGAGAGAAGGACAGGGATGCCGCTCTTAACGACTTTAAGCAGACCGTTTCCGATACTCTTGGAATAGATGCCAAATAAGGTTTTGTAAAGAAAGACAGGGCGGGCTGTTCAGTCTGCCCTGTCTTCTATGTATGACTGGAGGACAGGTTTGAAAGAAACCTTCAGACCTGATTGGCGGGTCAGATACGAGCACGGGCAAACCCGGATAGTGCCTGACCCTGGAGGACAATAATGAAGAAAAAAAACAACTTCAGCTTCGCGAAATACGGGTATCTGTTCAGTCTGCCGTTTCTGATCGCCTTTCTGATCTTTTCGCTGTATCCCACTCTGTATACGGCACTCATAGGATTTACGGATCTTAAGGGGGTAGGTACGGTAAAATGGAATTTTCTGTCGGAGGACCCGTTTCAGAATTTCAAATGGGTGCTTACGAGCCCGACCTTCATGACGGCCTTTAAGAACACCACAAAGCTCTGGATATGCAACTTTATCCCTCAGCTGGGCCTGGCTCTCCTGCTTGCGGCCTGGTTCACCGACAGGAGGTTTAAGATCCCCGGAGAGGGAGCCTTCAAGGTGCTGTTCTATATGCCAAATATCATAACCGCCGCCACCGTGGCCATACTGTTTAACGCGCTGTTCAACTATCCCATGGGACCGGTGAATGATCTTCTGGTCCGTTTCGGGATCATGAGCGAGCCCTATAACTTCCTGGTAAAAAAGAATATCGCCCAGGATATAGTTATTTTCATCCAGACCTGGATGTGGTACGGCTATACGATGATCATCCTTATTTCGGGAATACTGGGGATCAGTCCCGAGATATTTGAGGCAGCGGAGGTGGACGGGGCCAACGGCTGGCAGACCTTCTGGCTGGTAACCCTTCCAAACATCAAGACGATCCTTCTGTTCACTCTTGTAACAAGCCTTATCGGAGGCCTTAACATGTTCGATATCCCGAAGCTGTTCATGCTCGGCGGGCCTGATAACGCTACGATGACTGTGAGCGTGTTTATCTACAACCTGGCCTTCAGCGGAGGCTATATCTACAACAGGGCAGCCGCGGCCAGTATGATCATGTTCATAATCATAGTCGTTCTTTCCTCGATCATGTTCTATGCGTTGAGAGACCGGGACGAGGCAAAGCTCAGAAAGATCGTAAAGCAGCAGGAAAAGGAGCAGAAAAAAAGGCTTAAGGAGGCGGGAAGATGAAGAAGAACCAGACGATTAAGAAGATCCTGATCTTTATACTCTGTGTGATACTTGCTGTCTTAAGCATCATGCCCTTCGTTATCATGATAGTCAATTCCACCCGCTCGACCACTGAGATCCAGCAGCATGCGGTCTCTCTCATTCCCTCCGGGTACTTCTCAAGCAACCTGAGTATCCTTCTGGGAAAGAGCTTCAATCCCGCGGTGGGGTTTGTAAATTCGCTTTTAGTGTCTGTCGGGGTCACCGCTCTTGCGACCTACTTTTCGACTCTGACGGCCTATGCCCTGGTGGTATATGACTGGAAGCTCAGAAACGCGTTTTTCAGCTTTATCATGGCAATAATGATGATACCGGCGCAGATCACGATGATCGGTTTTTACCAGATGGTATATAAGATCCATATGACCAATCATTTATCGATGCTGATACTGCCCGCGATAGCTTCTCCGTCCATGGTGTTCTTCATGAGACAGTACATGAAGCCGGCCTTATCCCTTGAGATCGTGCAGTCGGCCCGTATAGACGGAGCGAGAGAATTCTTCATATTCAACAGGATCGCCCTGCCGATAATGAAGCCCGCTATCGCGACTCAGGCCATATTCAGCTTTGTATCGAGCTGGAACAATCTGTTCACGCCGCTGATCTTACTGACGGATCAGAAGAAATACACATTGCCGATAATGATATCCTTACTGCGCGGAGACATCTATAAGACGGAGTACGGTGCGATATATATGGGCCTTACGCTTACCGCCCTGCCGCTTATTATCGTATATCTGCTCCTGTCCAAGTATATCATCGCGGGAGTTGCTCTTGGAAGTGTGAAGGGATGACAACGGGGATTCAGAGTGCCCTTCCGGCCTTGCCGGGGTGCACTCCTTCCCCTGACGCGGGAAGAGGGATGATCTGCTTGCTCATCCCGTGATGATCAAGCTGCTCCTTTTTACTCCGGTACTGTGAAGGAGAGAGGCCGGTATGCTGCTTGAAGCACCGGCTGAAGGAGGCAAGGTTGTTAAAGCCTGTCCTGATCGCGATGTTCGTGACGCTCTCATCTGTCGAGAGGAGGCTCTGCGCGGCCTGAATGCGCTTGTGGATGACATAATCGTAATATGTCATATCTGTATATTCCTTGAAAAGACGGAGAAAATGATACTTTGAAAAGCCGGTGTGATCCGCGGCCCAGTCAAGGTTCAACTCCTCGTCATAATGCGTATCTATATAATGCAGGAGGTTTGCGAATTTCTCATAATAGATCTGGGAATGAGCGTCCTCAGGAAGCATTTCGTTCCTGTCAAAATGGTAGGTCCCGATCTCCGCGTACACCCGAAACAGCTCTGAATAGATCATAAGCTCCCACATGTTCTGCGCTTTGAAATAAATATCAAGTATCGTCATAAGCCTCGGCTTGACCTTATCGTAGAGCTTTTCGTAGTTCTGCCTGTTCAGGAGAAGGGGATTCATGATAGAGGGCTCTATAAAATTAAAGTCGATGAAGAGCCTTAGGGGAGAAAGGTCAATAAGGTAGATAAAACGCTCCCCCCGGCCGCCCTGAATGGAATGGAGCATGTTCGGCGGGATGAAAAGTATATCCCCGGCATTCAGGTTGAAGGACATATTTCCGACGGATACGGAGTAGAGGTTATCGACGCAGAGGATTATCTCCGCGGCGTTGTGGTAATGGGTATCGTAGCCCTCCTCCTGTACATTGTTCCAGATCCTGAGATGGGACTGGGGAACAAAATCCACGATCTCCGCGTGCCCCTTCATTGTCCTTCCTATATAATCGCGGAGAGGCTGACGGTATTTGGTCTGGCGTTCTGTTTTACTGCTCATGCTCCACTAAGCCTTCCTTATGGGAAAGCTCTACCCCCTTCCGTAACTTCACGGCCTGCACCCTGAGGCTTCCGGTTCCGGTGCCATACGGGTCCGGAATCGATGTCATTAGCTTAAGCTCATATCGCAGATCGAATTCATGACACCTCATCTTAATACAGTATATTACAAACCGGCCCAGATTTCCATGTTCTCATCCACTTTATCAGGCTTTATCAGGACAATCGCCTGATACCCTCATAACCCCGGCGGGATATGCAGATCATAAAAAGTCCGGATCTGAGCTTAGTGAAGTTGCAGCCGCGAAGAGACGGGCTTTCTTATGATCGGCATATCCCACACAGCCTTGCGGTATTAATCGTTTGCCCTGTGCTTTATCTTTATATTTGGCTGCTTCTGTGGTAAAATATTCAAAATATCTCATTAAAGGAGAGGAATATGGGAAAACATCACAGCAGGAACAGGAATATAAGTAAAAGGCTTACGGCACTGGGACTTTTAACGGTGCTTCTTATCACTTCTCTGACAGGCTGCACTGTGACTTACGATACGGAAGCGGAGGCACCCGGAAAGGAGACGCAGGAGGCTCATATGCCGTCTGAGGACGGGGATAAGGAAACAGAGGAGAGCACTACGGAGGAGAAAGCGGAGGTATTGCTTTCAAAACGTCCGTCCCTTCTTTCCGAGTATATGAACATATCCTTTGAAAGCATCAGTCCGAAGCTTGAGCCCTATGAGGTGAAGGAGGATCTTTCAAATGTTATAAATGCGGATCAGTTCTACCTTCAGGAGGGCGCTAAGGAGAAGCTTGCGCGGAACAGCTTCGTGGTCCTTGAGTGGGGCGGCGACGAATTTTTTGATGTTTACGAGCCTAACAGGTATGATTACATCCCCAATTTCATCACCGTGGATTCGATGCTGCATACCTATCATCTGTATTTTGCCTATCTGTTGAAAAGAACGGAGAAAAATGAGCTGAGCGCCATGGCGGAGGCCTTAAGCAGGGAGATGCTTGAGGAGGCAAAGGGGCAGTATGAAGCTTTGAAGGGCACTGAATGGGAAAAGGCCGCGGTCACGGATATGGCGTTTTTTGCGGTGCCGCTTCTCATGTTTGACGAAAACGCGGATATACCGCAGGAGGTACGGGAGGCAGCACAATCCGAGGCAGAGCTCATACTGAACGCGGGAGGAATAGATAAATCACCGGTCTTTGGCTTTGAGGAGGATTATTCACAGTATAAGCCCAGAGGGTACTATGACACCGATGAGACCTTAAGCAGATATTTCAGGGCCATGATGTGGTACGGCAGGATCGGCTTCAGGCAGGATAAGGAGGAGCTTGACAGAAGCGCTCTTCTCATTAGCCTTATGCTTGACGGAGAAAGGCTTGAGAAATGGGAGAGGATATATTCGGTCACGTCCTTTGTGGCGGGGACCTCTGACGACAACGGTTATTATGAATACAGGCCCGTCATAAGCTCCGTTTACGGAGAGGAGGTCAAAGCCTCTGATCTTGCGGGGGATGAAGAGAGGTTTAAGGAATACCACAGGCTTACGGGAGAGCTTCCGAAGCCTCAGATCAATTCCGTTCCGGTATTTGAGTCCGACTCGGATGAGGAGGTCGAAAAAAAGAATTTCGGCTTCAGGTTCATGGGACAGAGGTTCACTCTTGACGAGGCTGTCTTTTCCAGGCTTGTATTCAGAGCGGTAAAGGAAAATTCACTGGGTGAAAAAAGGATGCTCCCGGATGCCCTGGACGTTGCGGCAGCCCTCGGAAGCAATGAGGCCGTTGAGATATTGAGAGAACAGGGCAATATGGATTATGAGGGCTATGAAGCCAATCTTAAGGAGCTTCAGGACGTGCTTAAGGACGCGCCGGAAAGCACCTGGGAGACAAGCCTTTATTCAGGCTGGCTCAATATGATAAGGCCGCTTCTTCAAAGCAAGGGAGAGGGCTATCCCTCCTTTATGCAGAGCAGGGAATGGGACAGAAAGAGCCTGTCAAGCTTTTTGGGAAGCTATACCGAGCTTAAGCATGATACGATCCTTTACGCCAAGCAGATCATGGCTGAGATGGGAGACGGGGGAGAGGAGCCTGAGGTCAGGGACGACAGAGGCTATGTAGAGCCGGAGCCTGAGGTCTTTGCAAGGCTTAAGGGACTGGCTGAGGCCACCCTGGCAGGGTATGACGCCTACGGGCTTCTGGATGATGAAACCAGGGCGGACCTTAAGAAGCTGTCGGAGCTTGCCGGCATGCTTCAGGTAATGTCCGAGAAGGAGCTTAAGGGTGAGCTTTTAAGCGACGACGAGTATGAGCTTATCAGGGATTACGGCGGACAGATAGAGCATTTCTGGCAGGTTGCCTACAGGGATGAAGCCGAAAACGAATACTTCTCCTCCTACGAGTTCCCGGCCGCTCTTGTCGCGGATATAGCCACGGACCCCAACGGCAGTGTGCTCGAGGTGGCAAACGGAAATCCGGTGACGATACTGGTGGTCATCGAGGTGGACGGAAAGCTTAAGATCGCGGAGGGCGCGGTGAGCTCCTTCTATGAATTCCCCTTCGGGCAGAGGCTTACGGATTCCGAGTGGAAGAAGATCATGGGATATGAATGGGATGAGGAAGGAAGCCTTTACGAGCAGTATCACGATACCATAAGGCTTCCCGAGTGGACCGATAACTACAGGCATGAGTACGATTATGACGAGGAGCTTTGATGCCCCGGGGCTTTGGGGGCTGTCAGGGAGCTTCAGGCATGAAGGATGACACCTGTTTGAAACTAGGCTTGAAAAAATGGCTGCCTCCCACGCTGGCAGCCATTTTGTTAATGGGAGGGATTTTATATTTCCTGTGGTATGACGGAGCTTTTCTCCCGGGATGGATAAACTGGAGGGAGAGCCTTGGGACATATCGCTTCGGAGAGGAGGAGGCTCTGGTCGCACTTTTAAACCAAAGGGTCAGTGTCTCCCTTAACAAAGAGCAGATATGGCAGAGCGGGAAGGACTGCAGGGTGTCGGACTGCATTACGGAGGATGTGGATCATGACGGCAAAAACGAGCTCATCCTTCTCTTCTGGAGGCACGGAAGCTTCGGGGACCATCTTCCCTTCTGGATCAGGAAAAATGACAGTGACTGGTCACAGCATATCGGTATCTACGACTGGAAGGAGTCCTATCCTTATCGTCTTGATCCCATATGGGTCTCCTCGGGACTCGGGATAGAAATATCGGAGCTTTCCGCCGATGAGGACGGAATAGTTACGGTCACAGATAAAAACGGCAGGGAAACACGCTGGTACTGGAGGACCTTCGGGCTTATGCTGCTTGAGGAGGGCGAGAAGCCGGTCGTTTCCCGAACAGAAGGAGGAAGCCCCGCGGGAAAAGGGATGAAGGAGCAAAAGGCTCTAAGGGCAGGTGAGACAAAAAAGACCATCAGCTTTACCGCAAGCGGAGATAATCTCATACATGAGGCAATAATAAGGAGTGCAAAGGACAGGGCCCTTAAGGAGGGAAAGGAGGGTTATGACTTTGACTTCGCCTATGAGGAGGTCTCCGGCTTCTTCAGGGCTCATGATATCAATTTTATAAATGTGGAAAGCCTCATAACGGAAACACTGCCTCCCTCGGATTATCCCGATTTTTCTACCCCTGCGGATTGCGGGATGGCGCTTCTTAAGGCCGGCTTTAATGCTTTAAACCTTTCAAACAACCATATTTATGACAAGGGAAGCGAGGGTATCAACGCAACGCTTGACTTCTGGAGCGATAAGGAGGCGGCCGTATTCGGGCTTTATGACAGGGATGATCCCATGGACATCTGTGTTTATGAATATGACGGGGTAAGGCTTGCCTTCTTAGGCTATACCTACGGAACAAACGGCAGGGAGACTCCGGAGGGTTCGGATAAACGGGCAGTATATTTAAGCGAGACGGAGCTTATAAAGAAGCAGCTTGAAAAAGCAAGGCGGGAAGCGGATATAGTCATAGTAAGCTGTCATTTCGGCGCAGAGGGCTCGCACCGTATTACCGACGGGGAAAGGACTCTTGGAAGGGCGCTTGCGGGATGGGGGGCGGACCTGGTCATAGGCACCCACCCCCACGTTATAAAGGATGCCCAGTGGATTAATACCGGTGACGGCAGGAGGGCGCTTGTCTGCTACAGCCTCGGCAACTTTCTTTCATCCATGAAAAGGACGGGAAATCTCCTGGGACTGACGCTTGAATGCAGCTTCGAGGTGCCAAAGAGCGGCCCCGCAAGGATAAAGAACGCGAGGCTCATCCCGAACGTTACGGTTTACGGGCCTTATTACAGGGAGCCTCATGTGAAATGGTTCTCCGATTACAGCAGTAAGGAGGCCCGGGACAACAGGGCTGCCTACAGGGATATAGATTACAGCTACGACAGGCTCACGGAGATACTTAAGGAAAACGTATCGGAGCAGTTCCTTGGGCCATAGGGCTGCCCGGGCAGGGCACGGGAACGGGTAGAGGAAGCATTTTATGAACAGCATCGATGAAGACATAAGGACGGGAAATTACAGCAGGGTCTATCTGCTTACGGGTGAGGAGGCATATTTAAGGCTGAGCTACAAAAACAGGCTTAAGGAGAAGCTCTGCAGGGCCGGCGATAACCTGAACGTGGCGACCTTTACGGGAAAGCATGTGCCTGTGGGAGAGGTCATCGATTTTGCGAACACCCTGCCCTTTATGGCCGAAAAGCGGGTGGTGTTCTTAGAGGATACCTCTCTGTTTGAGGCCGCTGATGAGTCGCTTGTCTCCTTCATCCCCGAGGTCCCGGAGGATACCTGTATGATCTTCGTACAGGAAAAGGCGGACAGAAGGGGAAGGCTTTACAAGGCCATACAGAAGCACGGAAGGGTAGTGAACCTGGAAAGGCCGGCCGATGAGGTCCTTGAAAGGTGGATACTCGGAAGGATAAAGAGCAGCGGCCTAAACATAAGAAGATCGGCCATGGAGGCCTTTATGCTCCAGGTGAACGCCGATATGCAGACCATGAGCGAGGAGCTTGAGAAGCTTATCTGCTATTGCCTTGACAGCGGGGAGATCACTCAGGAGGATGTCAGGGCAGTCTGTACCGTGAGAGCCGAGGACAGGGTCTTTGATATGATAGAGGATATCGTAAGGAAGGACAGAAGGGGCGCTCTTTTGAGGTATTATGATCTGCTGACGCTTAAGGAGCCTCCGGTGAAGATACTGAGCCTTATAGGAAGACAGTTTTCACAGCTCCTTACGGTAAAGGTGCTGAAGAAGGAGGGCCTTTCCGCGGATGATATAGTAAAACGCACGTCGCTTCACCCCTATGCCGTGAAAAAATGCCTCTCGAACTCGGCGGGGTACAGCGTACAGGAGCTTACTGAGATACTGGAGGGGTGCGCCGGCTATGAAAATGACGTAAAACAGGGGAGGCTGGAGGCGGTCATGAGCGTTGAGCTCCTGATAGCTAAGCTTACCGGTTAAGCTTAGTGAAGCTGCAGCCGCAAGGAGCCGGGCTTTTTATGATCGGCATACCCCAAAAACCCTGAGGTATTAAGCGATTGCCCTGCCGCACAGGGCAATCTGTACTTGCAAATAACGCCAAAAAGTATTATAGTGCGAGATAGCCTGAAGAAAGGAGACCTTAAATGGACGAAAGAGGAGATTTTTCAAGATTTATAAGCGGCGCGGCCGAAAGGCTGGCTGAGCTTACGGATACAGCAAGGCTGTACTCCCTCGTAAAGGCCGAGGAGCTTAAAAAACAGGAGCTTTACTACAGGCTCGGGAAAAAATACTACAGTCTGTTTAAGGATTCGCCTGAAAGTGATCTTAAGGAGATCGTAGACAGGATATTGTCCTGCGATGATAAGATCGCGGAGCTTAAGGTTAAGCTTTCAGATCCCGGGGACAGCTACAGGGATGTGGAAGCGACCGACAGCAGCGGACAGACTGCTGAAACGCGGGAAAACGGTTCCGGGGAGGCTTGCGGCGGCGGAGACGGCGCAGATAATGAAGGGATCTTTCAGGATGAAGGCGACCCTTCGGAAAAACCGCTTTAAACCTGCGGTAAACGGGCTGATATCGTTTACCGTAAACGGTGTACCGGAGCATTGTGAAAAAGGACGGAGCGTAAGGCTTCGTTTAAGTACAGAAGGAGCAGGAAAATGGCATTATTGGAAAAATGGAGAGAGATAGCATACTCGGCTACCGAGGATAAGAAAAAGCTGAGGGATCTTTGGGGAAAGTATTTTGAACAGGAAAAGGAGATCTACATACAGCTCCTTAAGGATCCCGATACTGAGGTGGCCGGTACCGTTAAGGAGCTGGCAGAGAAGTACGGCGTGGACGTAATGACCATGACGGGCTTCCTTGACGGCATCAACGAGAGCCTTGTTGAGGAGAACCCCATTGAGGAAATGGAGGAGGATACAAGGGTCAGCCTTCGCTTTGACAAGGAGAAGCTGTATAAGAACATGGTCGCCGCTCAGGCCGACTGGCTTTACGGGCTTGAGGAGTGGAAGGCCATCTTTGACGATGAGACCAGGGAAAGGCTTTATAAGGAGCAGAAGAGATCCATGACCATAGTTCATGAGGGGCCGAAGATAGGGCGTAATGATCCCTGTCCCTGCGGCTCCGGGAAAAAATACAAGAAATGCTGCGGAGCCAGAAAGTCTGATAGTGAACGGGGCTGATCCGTTTGCTGTATTGTTTGGAGGATATACAGAATGAAGATTACATTAAAGGATGGTTCGGTAAAGGAATATGACGGCGCTTTAAGCGTTCTGGAAATAGCAAGGGATATAAGCGAGGGACTTGCGAGAAACGCCTGCGCGGGCGAGCTTGACGGAGAAAGGGTCGATCTGCGCACGGTAGTGGACAGGGACTGTGAGCTTAATATACTGACCTTTGAGGATAAGGGCGGACGCGATGCTTTCAGGCACACCACGGCTCATATCATGGCTCAGGCCATTAAAAGGCTGTATCCTTCCGCGAAGCTTTCCATAGGCCCTTCCATTGACGACGGCTTTTACTATGACATAGAGTTTGATGAGTCCTTCTCTGAGGATAATTTCCCGGCGATCGAAGCGGAGATGAAGAAGATAGTCAAGGAGGACCTTAAGATCGAAAGGTTCACCATGGAGAGAAAGGAGGCCATTAAGTTCTTTGAGGACAGGAATGAGCCCTACAAGGTGGAGCTTATCAATGACCTGCCGGAGGATGCCGAGCTGAGCTTTTATAAGCAGGGGGAATTTACGGATCTCTGCGCCGGCCCGCACCTCATGTCCACAAAGCCCGTTAAGGCATTTAAGCTTATGAAGCTTGCGGGCGCGTACTGGAGAGGTAATTCCGACAACCAGATGCTTACGAGGATCTACGGTATCTCCTTCACCAAGGCTTCGGAGCTTGAGGAATATATTACAAGGCTTGAGGAGGCAAAGAAGAGAGACCACAGGAAGATAGGAAAGGAAATGAAGCTTTTCATGTTCTCGGACGAGGGCCCGGGCTTTCCGTTCTTTCTGCCGAATGGCATGATATTAAGAAACGAGCTCATGAAGTACTGGCGTGAGATACACTATCGCAACGGATATGTTGAGATAGAGACTCCTGTCATGCTCAACCAGAGGCTCTGGGTCACCTCGGGACACTGGGCTCATTATCAGGAGAACATGTATACCTCCATGATCGATGATGAAATGTTCTGTATAAAGCCCATGAACTGCCCGGGCTCCATCCTTGTATACAAGAATGAGCCCAGATCCTACAGGGAGCTTCCGCTCCGTTTTGCCGAGGTAGGCCTTGTTCACCGTCACGAAAAGAGCGGTGCCCTTCACGGTCTCATGAGAGTGCGTGCCTTCCATCAGGACGACGCTCATGAGTTTATAGCAATGGACCAGATAGAGGATGAGGTCGCTCATATCGTAAGGCTGATCGATGAGGTATATAAGAAGCTTGAGTTTGATTACCATATAGAGCTTTCGACCATGCCCGAGGATCACATGGGATCCCTTGAGGACTGGGAAAGAGCGACGAACGGCTTGAAGAGCGCGGTAGAGCATCTGGGACTGACCTATGAGATAAACGAGGGAGACGGCGCCTTCTACGGGCCGAAGCTTGATTTCCACGTTCAGGACTGTATAGGGCGTACCTGGCAGTGCGGGACCATCCAGCTTGATTTCCAGCTGCCGCAGAATTTCGAGCTTTCCTATACCGGCCCGGACGGAGAGGAGCATATGCCGGTAATGATACACAGGGTGGTATTCGGCTCCGTTGAGAGGTTTATCGGCGTGCTCACGGAGAACTGCGCGGGTAAATTCCCCACCTGGCTTTCACCGGTTCAGGTAAAGGTACTCCCCATATCGGATAAATTCCTGGATTATTCGGAAAAGGTAGCCAGGGAATTAAAGGATAACGGCATCAGGGCCGAGCTTGATCAGAGATCGGAGAAGATAGGCTATAAGATCCGTGAGGCCAGGCTTGAAAGGGTTCCTTATATGCTCATTCTCGGGCAGAAGGAGGAAGAGGCAGGCCTTGTTTCCGTCAGGAGCAGGTTTAAGGGAGACGAAGGACAGAGGAGCCTTAAGGACTTTATCGCGGATGTATGTGAGGAGATAAGGAACAGGGAAAACCGTAAGGAGGAGGTCACCGATCCACAAGACTGATAAGCAGATAATATCTGTCGTTTACTGCATGAGGGTGATCATAAAATGGCCAGCAAGAGCGAAAAAAAATACCGTCAGATAAAAAGGGCGCATATAGGTGTTTCAATATTTGAATTCTGCCTTTTTATGATCGCTTCCACCATCATGCTGGTGTGTGCGGTACAGCAGACCACATTATACGTGATGGATACCAAGCTTTCCTCGGAGTATGAACGGATAAGCGCCCTGGCCAGGCTTTATGATAAGGCAAGGGACGCGGACGACGCGGCCATCTACGGGCTGCTTGACGATGAAGACTGCGATTATATCGTTACTGACAAAGCGGGCAGGGTTGTACGGCAAAAGGGAAGCAATACCTGCGGCAGTGAAAGCGGCCGCGTTCTTCTGACAGCCGAGGGGAAATGGATAACGGCTTACAGAGATACGGAAAGAGATTACATTTTCCCCTCAAAGAACGAACGGATCGGGCTTGATATCATAAGGTTCAGGGAATGGCTGAGCTCGGAGGAGGATGAGGAGGAGAAGGAGCTTGATCTCGACTCCCCAAGGGAGAGGTTCATAAACCTTCCCATCTGGCTGTCTGTGGATGTGGCCGGAGGGGAGGAGCATTTCATCGGCAAGGCTGTTTTTTCCGCAAACAGACGTGACGTGTTCATGATCACCTCTTTTATAGTGGGTATCATCGCTCTCATAATCATTATTCTGATCACCATGCTGGTCTCCGCCATAAGGAGCGTGCTCAGGCAGAGGAGAATGATCTCGCTGTACTTCAGCGACATCGTAACGGGAGGACATAACTGGACCTGGTTTCTGGTAATGGGGGAGCGTTTCCTCAGGAAGAGAAGGAACGCGAAGTACAGCTTTGCGGTGGTAAGCTATGTTATGGTCAATTACAGGAATTACTGCCTGTGCCATTCTCTTGCTGAGGGTGAGAAGCTCTTATGCAATATATATAACAGGATCTGCGCGTCTATAGACGGAAAGGAAATGTGCGCCCATGCCACCTCCGCGGATTTCGCCCTTCTTTTGAAATATGAGAGCGAACAGGAGCTTAAGGAGAGGCTTCAAAGGCTTACAGAGGAGCTTTCGGTCATCAGCGAGGATCACATTTTCAGCTTCCAGGCGGGTGTGTCGCTTCTTAACAGGGATAAGGGCCGGGACGGGAGCCCCGCGGGCTACAGGGAAACAGACCTTGATACCGAATATAACAATGCCGCCTCCGCAAGGATGACCCTTGCAGATTCGGAGGATTCCGGGATCGCCTTTTTCGATGAAGCGCTAAAGAAGGAGCAGGAGTGGCTGGATACGGTCCAGGAGAGACAGAGGCGCGCTCTTGACAATGAAGAGTTTATGGTGTATTACCAGCCGAAATACGATCCGAAGACGGACACGCTCAAGGGCGCGGAGGCGCTCATACGCTGGAACTCTCCGGAATTCGGCCTTGTTCCTCCCGGAAGGTTCATCCCCATATTTGAGAAGAACGGCTTTATCACAAAGATAGACCACTATATGATAAGGCATGTTGCGGCCGATCAGAAAAGGTGGCTTGATAAAGGGTATAAATGTGTTCCGGTATCCGTTAATGTTTCCAGGGCTCATTTCATCGAAAGCAATCTTGCGGAGCAGATAAGGGATATGGTGGATGAGGCAGGTGCGCCCCATGAGCTTATCGAGATCGAGCTTACCGAGAGTGCGTTTTTTGATGACAAAAAGGCGATCATAGATACGATAAACAAGCTAAAGGACTATGGCTTTTCGGTGTCGATGGATGATTTCGGCTCGGGTTATTCATCCTTAAACTCCTTAAAGGACATGCCTCTTGACGTGCTCAAGCTTGACGCGGAGTTCTTCAGGGGCGGCTCGGGAGACGGAAGGGGTGAGATCGTCGTGTCCGAGGCCATACGCCTGGGCAAGCTTCTCAATATGCAGATAGTGGCCGAAGGGGTCGAGGCAAGGGAGCAGGTCGATTTCCTTGCCGGACAGGACTGCGATATGATACAGGGATATTACTACGCAAAGCCCATGCCCGGAAACGAGTACATGGAACGCTTAAAAAACTGTTGACAAACACGGCCTTATATGTTAAATTCTCATAGTGTCTTTGGAGACAAAAGCAGAGTACGGTTATCGTTCACTCTCACCGCAGGGCTTAAAGGTGCTGCTGCGAGTTCCATTCTCCGATCAGGGAAATATTATGGAATTTTGTGAAAATTTGTGAGTGGTAGCCTGTCTGGCTATCTTTTTTTTGCGCGATAAAGCTGTTGGGCGTGCGCATGGTGGATCGATGATCCGGCAAAAGGGTGCGGAGCACCCTCGGGAATGGAGGGCAGAGTGCGAAGGCTTGCCTGCGGCACTCTGTCATCCGTTCCCGATAAGCCGTATGGCTTTTGCCGGATGCCCCATAATAAACGCAGGCGCACATTTGACGGCCAACGCGGCAGAGCGGGGTTCCTTCCCCGCTCGGTCGCGATAAAGTCGCCGAACGTGATCATATTGGGAGGGTACAACAATTAGCGATTTATTGATCAACGAAAAAATCAGGGAGAAGGAAGTCAGGGTGGTAAGCGAGACCGGAGAGCAGCTCGGCATCAAGCCCATAAACGAAGCCAGGGCTCTTGCGGAGGAGGCAGGAGCGGATCTGGTGCTTATTGCTCCGAATGCAAAGCCGCCTGTATGCAGGATAATCGATTACGGCAAGTTCAAGTATGAACAGACCCGTAAGGAGAAGGAAGCAAAAAAGAAGCAGAAGACCATTGAGATCAAGGAGATAAGGATGTCTCCGAATATAGACAAAAACGATCTCAATACAAAGGTCAGCGCTGCCAGAAAGTTTCTTTCAAAGGGCGACCGTGTAAAGGTCACACTCAGGTTCCGCGGACGTGAGATGGCTCACATACAAAACGGAAGGGTGATCCTTGATGAGATCGCAAAGTCACTTGAGGACATTGCTGTAGTAGAAAAAGCGCCCAAGGTCGAGGGGAGGACCCTGACCATGTTTTTAAGTGAAAAACGAGGGTGATTATAGGAGGATAATGTAATGGCAAAAATGAAAACCAACAGATCAGCAGCAAAGCGTTTTAAGGTTACCGCCAGCGGTAAGCTTAAGAGGAATAAAGCTTATAAAAGCCATATTCTGACAAAGAAGAGCACCAAGAGAAAGAGGAACCTGAGGAAGTCTGCTATAACGGATCCTACTAATGTAAAGAACATGAAGAAGATCTGCCCTTATCTTTAATATAAGGGGTACGGACCGAAGCCGTGAGGCCGGAGACAGGTCAGCAGGGCTTTACGGGGTGCAGCTGTCAGGAAAAAGAAAATGATCCGTTTGGCACGCAGGCGGATCGGCTCAAACTGAGGTTTGAGCCTAAGCACACGATTTTCATTAAAAATCGGCGCAGACTCAGAAAAATCAGGAGGAATAGATATGGCAAGGATCAAGGGCGGTATGAACGCCAGAAGAAAGCATAACAGGGTTTTAAAATTAGCAAAGGGCTACAGAGGTGCCCGTTCAAAGCAGTACAGGATAGCAAAGCAGTCGGTCATGAGAGCTCTGGCGTCTGCTTATGTGGGCAGAAAGGAAAAGAAGCGTCAGTTCAGACGTTTATGGATCGCAAGGATCAATGCCGCGGCAAGGCTCAACGGTCTTTCCTACAGCAAATTCATCTACGGGCTCAAGCTGGCTGAGGTAGATATAAACAGAAAGATGCTTGCCGAGATGGCAGTCAACGACGCTGAGGGGTTTGCGACTCTTGCGGAGATCGCGAAATCGAAGGTAGCGTGAGACTGTATATTACGGATGTGACCGCGCCGGATATCGCTTCCCTTATTTCAAGGGTGTCGAAGGACAGGATAGAAAGAGCGGAAAAATTCAGATTTGAGATAGATAAAAGAAGAGGGCTTGCTGCTGAGACTCTGCTCAATTACGGGCTGAAGAGGCTTTGCGGCAGGCTTCTTTTTCCTGTAAGGCTTCTGAGAGACGAAAACGGCAAGCCGTGCCTTGATCTGTCACAGGAGGAAAAGGACCTTTTAAGGGCCGCAGGAGCCCTGTCCTCTGAGGCTGAGAGCCTTTGTTTTTCGCTGTCACATTCGGGAGACTACGCGGCATGTGCCATCGCCGATGCCGGAGAGGGTGAGCTGGGGACAGATATTGAGGAGCATCGCCCGGACAGGTCAGGGATAGCGGAGCACTTTTTCTGCAGGGGTGAGGTCGAAAGGATAAGGAATGACGAGGATTTCTATATGTACTGGACCCTCAAGGAAAGCTTTCTGAAGGCTGTAGGACGCGGACTGGCACTTCCGCTTGACAGCTTTGAGGTGTTTGTTGATGCTTCGGGTGAGGCCTCCTATGTACAAAGCGTAAACGGGGATGTATACAGGGGAAGGGTATACCGCCCCTTTAAGGGCTATACCCTGTCAGTGTGTGCAGGAGGAGAAGGGGCAGTCTTTCCGCAGGAGCCTGAGATAGTTGCGCTCTGACATAACTGTACGGAAAAAACGTCCGCTGTAATGGCGGTGACGGTATCGGAGGCCTTAAGCTCAGTGCAGGGGACCCGGAGCCGCAGAGGTAAATTCGGCCTTAATAAACTGCTTCGGGGTGATTCCCTTGTATTTGTGGAAGGTTTTTATAAAATAGCTTTCATCATTAAAGCCGCAGGAGATGGCGGCTTCTTTTATTGTTATATCCCTGGTGGAGAGCATCTCACAGGCGCATTCGACCCTGTAGTAGTTAAGATAATCTATGGGAGTCCGTTCCGTCATGCTTTTAAAATACCTGCAGAAATATTTGGGGTTCATCCCCGCGATCCTTGCCAGGTCGTTAAGCTTTATGTTCCCGTCGAAATTTTCCGAAATATGATCAAGAACATTCTTGATACAGTTAAGCCTCTCGGAGGGTATCTCCTTCCCGCTCCTTTCATCGTAGAGATGCTTTTTCAGTATGATGGAAAAGAGCTCATAAAGGCAGCCCTGGGTCAGGAATTCGTAACCTTCATCCCTTCCGGAGAGAGCATCGCAGAGCTTTTCCACCACGGGGAGGATAAGGGGCTCCTTTGAGAGAAGGGTATGAATAACAATGTTATGATTCTGGATATCCTTAAGCGTCTTTGAACAGGCGTTGTTGTCCTTCTGGAGCATACCGATATCAAAAACGACGCAGTCGTAGATACAGCTCTGATCCTCCGGGCTTCCGCCGTGCAGGACTCCGTCGGTGATGAATATCACATCATTTTTACGGAAGGTACGGGTCACGCCGTTTAAGGTGAGGTGGAAGCTGCCGTTAACGATATGGATTATCTCCAGATGGTAATGCCAGTGATAGGGCATATGATACCGCGGGCTGTGAGGAAGCTCATGGTAAAAGGCGATGGGAAAATTGAAGGTCCCCTGATCCCGACGCTCTTTATAATCAAGGTATTTCATGAGAGACTCCTGAAAAAAGTGAATATTGTTATACTTTTTTTTATTATATCACCTTTGCATAAGGCTGTCATTATTATATAATCAATACTATATGAGGCTGCCGGGGCGGTCCGTTTATGAGCCGGGACGGCAGCCGGGCTTTAACAAAGGAGGGTAAAATGGCTAAAAGCAGATTGATCGGGGAATATCCCGTAATTGGAATCAGACCTACTATCGACGGAAGACGCGGAAAGCTCAAGGTAAGGGAGTCTCTTGAGGATCAGACCATGAATATGGCAAAATCAGCCGCGAAGCTGTTTGAAGAGAACTTAAGATACTCTAATGGCGAGCCTGTAAAGGTGGTCATCGCCGATACTACCATAGGAAGAGTGGCAGAGGCAGCTGCCTGTGCCGCAAAGTTTAAGAAGGAGGGGGTTGATATTACCCTTACCGTTACTCCTTGCTGGTGCTACGGTGCCGAGACCATGGATATGGATCCCATGACCATCAAGGCGGTATGGGGCTTTAACGGAACGGAGCGTCCCGGTGCGGTCTATCTTGCGTCGGTTCTTGCCACCCACAGCCAGAAGGGGCTTCCTGCCTTCGGTATTTACGGGCATGAGGTTCAGGAGGCGGACGACACCTCCATTCCCGAGGACGTCAGGGAGAAGCTTCTCCGCTTCGGACGCGCGGCTGTAGCGGCAGCGACCATGAGAGGAAAGTCATATCTCCAGATCGGTTCGGTCACCATGGGCATAGGCGGCTCCATCATCAGCCCCGAGTTTATCGAGGAGTATCTCGGTATGCGTGTGGAGTCCATCGACGAGGTTGAGATCATCCGCCGTATGACTGAGGAGATATACGACAAGGCCGAGTATGAGAAGGCGCTTAAGTGGACAAAGGAATACTGTAAGGAAGGCCTTGACAAGAATCCCGACAGTATCAAGAGCTCTCCGGAGCAGAAGGAAAAGGACTGGGAGTTTGTTGTTAAGATGATGTGCATCATCAAGGATCTAATGAACGGGAATCCCAACCTTCCTGAGGGACGCGAGGAGGAGGCTGTCGGTCATAACGCCATAGCCGCGGGCTTCCAGGGTCAGCGTCAGTGGACCGATTTCTATCCGAACTGCGACTATCCCGAGGCTCTTCTCAATACCTCCTTTGACTGGAACGGGGCAAGAGAGCCCTATATCCTTGCAACGGAGAATGATGTTCTCAACGGTCTCGGAATGCTGTTCATGAAGCTGCTCACCAACAGGGCCCAGATATTTGCGGATGTAAGGACCTACTGGAGCGGCGAGTCCGTAAAGAGAGTTACCGGCTATGATATAGAGGGTCACGCAAAGGATGCCAACGGCTTTATCCATCTCATCAATTCAGGTGCTGCCTGTCTTGATGCCTGCGGTGAGGCAAAGGACGAAAACGGCAATGCGGTCATGAAGCCCTGGTATGAGGTCACGGAGGCCGATCAGAAGGCCATAATGGCAGCGACGGAGTGGTGCGCGGCCGATAACGGATATTTCAGGGGAGGCGGCTTCTCCTCAAGGTTTGAGACAAAGGCCGAGATGCCTGCCACGATGATCCGTCTGAACCTTGTTAAGAATCTGGGCCCCGTGCTTCAGATCGCTGAGGGCTGGACAGTACATCTTCCCGAGGAGGTATCCGACAAGCTCTGGAAGCGTACCGACTATACCTGGCCCTGCACATGGTTCACTCCCAGATGCACAGGCAACGGACCCTTTGCTACGGCCTATGATGTGATGAATAACTGGGGAGCCAACCACGGAGCCATAAGCTACGGTCATATAGGTGCCGATCTTATCACACTGGCTTCCATCCTGAGGATCCCGGTATGCATGCATAACGTTCCCGAGGAGAAGATCTTCCGTCCTTCGGCCTGGAATGCCTTCGGGGCCGACAAGGAGGGTCAGGATTTCAGAGCCTGCAGCGCATACGGTCCTATGTACAAGACTATAAAATAGTAATGCCATGCTGAACGTATTATTCGTTCATTGCAAAGCCGGTTCCAATCCGTAAGGGATGCCGGTTATTATCAGAGCTACGGGGCGGAGCAGTCATGGACTGCCCCGCCCTTTGGACTGTGACATCCGTTTGCCGAAAGGAAAATGCTATGCCATCGACGATCAGAGATATAAAGGAAGTGACCGGTCTTTCACTTGCCACCATTTCCAAATACCTGAACGGCGGGAATGTCCTTCCCGAAAACAGGCTCCTTATCGAAAAAGCCATAAAGGAGCTGCGCTATGAGCCTAACGAGCTCGCAAGGGGGCTCGTGACAAACAGGACAAGAACTGTAGGGGTAGTGGTGTATGATATAGGAAGTATGTTTAACGGTACCCTCTTACGGCACATAGGCCAGGCCCTGCGAAAGGAAAAATACGGTCTGCTCATCTGTGATTCAAGAGGTGATGAGACAGTTGAGGCGGAAAACATCAGGTTCCTGATCAACAAAAAGGTGGATGGCATTATAGTGCTGCCTATCTCAAGAACTGCCGGGTTTCTCAGGCCCGTTTCGGAGGCAGGGATCCCTGTGGTCCTTCTTGACAGGCCGGTGGAGGGTGAGACCATCGACTGCGTAAGGATCGACAACCGCAGGGCCGCTTATCAGGCCGTTTCACTGCTTATAAGGAATAATCACAGAAGGATCGCCATAATATGCTCGGATGAGGAAAATGAATATACGGGCTTTGAAAGGCTGAAGGGCTATAAGGACGCCATGAAGGAGGCCGGGCTTCCCACGCCGCCCGAATATATAAGGAAGAGAGATCATTCGATAGAGTTCGGATATGAGGCCATGAAGGAGCTTCTCTCGCTTAAGGAAAGGCCCACTGCGGTATTTATGAGCAACTATGAGGTGAGCCTGGGGGCGGTCATGGCGGTGAATGAATCCGACCTGGGATGCCCCTCCGATATTTCGCTCATGGGCTTTGATGACCTGATACTGTCCCATATCGTAAAGCCCAGGCTGCATATGGTGGTGCAGCCGATGAAGGAGATGGGAGAGAAGGCCGTGGAGACCCTGCTTTTAAAGATAAGGGGTAAGGGAAGCGACTATGCGACGGAGATCATCATGAAAACGAGGATAAGTGAAGGAGATTCCGTGCTGAAGCTTTAAGCGCGGTCACATCACCTGTATCTGGGGCCGGTTGTCGGGGGTGGAGACCGTATCCTTTATCTTTACCTCACGAAATACCGCGGCCTGGGAAAGATCGTACATCTTGTTGCTGGCAAAGCCCAGAACGATGGGACGCTCAAGGACCTGCTCATTTTCCCTGATAACGATCCCCTGCTCCCCGTTGCTGAGCTGCACATAGCTGCCTACGGGGAGGATATGCAGGCATTTTGACAGAGCCTCCGCATATTTCGTGTCGTATTCCTCAGGGTTCTCCCTTATGATCTTATAGGCCGAGAAGGGTGATTTGGGGGCCTTATAGGGCCTTACCGCCGTAAGGATATCATAGATGTCGGCGACCTTAAGGATCCTTGTGCCCGGAAGAAGGTTAAGATCCTCCTGCTCCCATGCGGCTCCGATATGGTTTTTATGATCCCGGGACAGCTGTATAAGGTAACGTCTTACCCCCGCGGGGTAGGCATAGTTTTCCTTTAACAGGGCAAAGCCCTTCTGCTTGGCGGCACGTACCTCATTAAGCTCCTCTTCGGTGAGGGCTCCGCTTTTAAAGATGGCATCCTGCGGGGCCAGGTACTTTCCTATGTCATAAAAGAAGGCTGCCTCTACCAGGTACATCCTTTCCTTCAGCTCAAGGTTGAGCCTTCCTGCGATCATTGAGGTAAGGATGGCCACGTTCAGGGTGTGCTTGCTAACAAAATCCTTTTTGGACCTGAGCGACTGGTTGAAATGGACCGGCTCCTTAAGATAGCCGAACCTCCTGACGATCAGCTCCACCGTCTCATCCAGGTTCCTGACCGGCTTTCCGGCGATCAGATTTCTGCAGATATCGTCAATGATATGGGCCACCCTTGTCTGGAAGGCCTCCATTTCAAGTACTTCCTTTGATATTTCCGGGATCGGCTCAGCCTCGTCAAGAACATACAGTCCGAAAAGATCCAGCTTCTTAAGCTGGGACACTACCGCTTCATCTGTCCTGGTGCCGCTGCCGTACAGCAGCACTCCTTCGGTATTGTAGATCGGTCTTACTATGCGTTCGCCCTTTTTAAGGTCATTTAATTCAACAAATCTCATTTTGGTCCTCCGGGCCCGTGTCTGACCCGCCGATCAAGTTTGAAGGTTTACTTTCAAGCTTAATCTACCCTGAAGAAACGAACATTCTCCTGAAGCTTTTCGGCGATACTCTGCAGGCTCCTGGCTTCGGAAACGACATCCAGCATAATGTCGGAAAGCTGGGTCAGAGATGCGCTGGTCTCCTCGGTGGATGCCGCGTTCTGCTGTGAGATGCTTGAGAGGCTCTCGACAGCGTTCATGATGGCGTTCTTATCATGATTTACGGATTCCACAAGATGCTCTATGTTTTCGTTGCCCGCTTCTGT
>ODAI013310577.1_pt1 | contig 56732 bp, 95 predicted proteins | sample 1539321 | NCBI WGS metagenome assembly ODAI01 (sample SAMN02144231, study PRJEB22623) | gut metagenome | biome: sheep rumen | host: Ovis aries | place: New Zealand | reverse complement strand
TTAGGTAATAGAGTAATACTCATTTGATTAGAATTGATTCAAATGGATTACTAATGGGTTTCAATTCTATTGATATTTACCAGTTAGGTAATAGAGTAATACTCATTTGATTAGAATTGGTTTAGAACTAATACTAATTCAATACGATTCAATAACAAAACGAATCAAAAGAGTATTGATATTTACCAAACAGGTATACATCTTGCTATACCGGGGGGGGGTCTCGCGGAACCTACACCCCCCTCCGGATCGCGCCGGTCTTAAAAAATTCTCCGGGGGACATATTTGGTAGAACTCGCCGATATTTCCCCCGTTGAATTTTGACATTTTTAGCAGGGCATAGGTACTTTCGTCAGAGTTCTCCTTTCTTTGTTGCTGGGCAAACATTTTTCGGTTCAATGTTTTTATTAAAAACACGCCTATACCCTGCTAAAAGTGCCTAGAACTCAACAGCATATTTTCAAAAGATAGGAGAACCAACATGAAAGGAAAGAGAACCACTACAAAAACCTTGGGAAGTCCAGCAACTACCCAAGAAGGTAGAGAGAATCAGCTAATCGCAGCTGCTTACAATCTCGCGGAAGAACGAATCTTAAATGGCACAGCCTCGTCTCAGGAGATTGTGCATTTTTTAAGGCTTGGATCTCGCAAGGCAAGGCTCGAAGAAGCTAAAACCACCGAGGAGATCAAGCTTCTTGAGGCGAAGACAGCAGCGATTGAATCTGCACAGAAGGTTGAAGCGATGTACGCTGAGGCAATCAAGGCGTTCAAACGATACAGCGGAGCATCTGACGATGAGCCAGACGAAGACCTACTCTGAGCTGATTACTCTTCCTACATTTGAAGAGCGTTTCCGATATTTAAAGCTCGGAGGGCGAGTCGGCGAAGACACATTCGGAGTTAAGCGATGGCTCAATCAAGTTTTCTACAAGTCGGAAGACTGGATTCGATTCAGACGAGACATAATCTTACGAGATGAAGGCTGTGATCTCGGTTTGAAAGGATACGAGCTCAACTATGGAATCCAGATCCACCACATTAATCCGATTGACGAGCGAGACATTCTATCCAGAAACATCGACAAGCTTCTAAACCCGGAGAATGTGATTTGTACATCGCCAAGCACTCACAAAGCTATTCACTACGGAGACGAAACGATTCTCTATACAAAAGACATTGAGCGAAAACCAAACGATACAATCCCTTGGAGGTAAGACATGACAAGAGAAGGATCCATTGAAATTGATAGCATCCTCACTTCTGTAAAAAAGAAGATAGGGATTGAAGGAGAATACGATCACTTCGATCACGATATTCTCACAGAGATTAATCAGACGATTGCGACGCTTTTCCAGGTCGGTGCAGGCTCAGAATTCTACAATATTGTTTCTGCCGAAGACACTTGGGAAGATTTCTTCACCAATGCTGGAATTGCAAACCGAAGTATTCTTGAGCTAATAAAAGAATACGTGTACATCAGTGCTCGTCTAATGTTTGATCCGCCTGACAGTTCTGCTGTTATGGAATCTCTGAAGCAGAAGAAGGATGAACTTGAGTGGCGGATTTATTTGGACGAAGATCTGCTGCTTAGACAGTAATGTTCATTAACTACAACGCTAACCCAGTAGGTAGACGAACATCCGATTGCGTAATCAGAGCAATCTCCGTCCTAACAGGCATGACCTGGGATGAAACATACATTGAGATTTTCAACTGGGGCTTTATGCTAAAAGACATGCCATCAGTGAACAATCTCTGGAGCTCATACCTTCGAGCTAAAGGCTTCAAACGAGTTCATCTCCCTGACAATTGCCCAGACTGCTACACAATCCGCCACTTCTGCCACGACTTTCCCGTAGGCAAGTACATGGTTGGAACTGGAACGCATGTTGTAGCAATCATAGACGGAAACTATTATGACACATGGGACTCCGGAGACGAGGTCCCTATTTATTATTGGAAAAAGGAGAACTAAACAATGGCAGTAATTAACCCAGCAGCATACGGAAGCACTGCGGTGCCGACTATTAATCCATCAGCTTATACTGGAACAGCATTTGGTCAGCCAACGTATAACCAGTACCAGCAGCCACAGGAACCGAAGAGTAACACTATGATCTTCGTTAGAGGAATCAACGAAGCTGCAAACTATCCAGCAGTTCAGCCGGTTCTTCTGATGGATGCGACAGAGCCCGTTTTCTACATTAAGGACCATTCGAGTCTTCGAGTGTTTGACTACACCGAAAGAAATCAAAATGGTAGTAATTCTACAGAATACGTTACAAAACAGGAATTTAACGAATTGAAGAAGCTCATCGACGAACTTACGAAGTGAAGCATTATCAAATCTAAACTAAATCGGTGGCGGAATAGGTAAACGCTTCGTAGTAGGTTCAAGACTGACTTTGCCATAAACGGTCAGCCATGCATGGTGCAAATCCTTGCCCGATTTTTAAGAAAAGGAGAATCAAAATGAACAGTCCATTATTCAATATTTTTAATCCGGGTCCTCAGGTCCAAACTGGGAACCCGCTTTTAAATTTCCTTGGCAACATGCCAAATGGACAGAACGCATTAGCTAATGCCCAGCAGTTAATGCAGCAGACTCACCAGAGCCCGGAGCAGATTGTAAAGTCTATGCTCCAGTCTGGTCAGATCTCTCAAGACCAGTTCAATCGCGCAGTGCAGATGGCTAACGCGATTACTGGCAAGAAATTCTAGTATACAAACCAGTGGCCACGGTTGTGTATAAGTGAAATTTAGAAATTTCTAGGAAGGATTTATTTAACTATGTCTTTGACAGACGCAAATGGCGGTCTTTCGGCTGCTGATGTTGCCGCTGTTATGGGAAACAACGGTAATGGTTTCGGATTCGGTGGAGACGGAGCCTGGTGGTTTATTCTTCTGATCCTGCTCTTTGCTAACAACGGCTGGGGCAATGGCTATGGACACGGCGGCGGATGTGTCGGCTCCGAAGTTCAGCGCGGATTTGATCAGTCCGCTCTTGTGAACGGAATTAATGGCATCAACTCGACCCTCGTAGCTAACCAGAATGCAACCACACAGGGTATGAACTCCCTCGCCATGGGCCTTCAGAATTGTTGCTGCGAAAATCGTGCAGCTACAGCCGATCTGAAGTACACAATGGCAAGCGAAGCCGCAGCTAATCGTGCAAATTGCGACGCTAACAACCAGAAGATCCTTGACAAGCTCTGCCAGCTTGAAATGGATGGCATGCGTCAGAGATATGAGGATCGTATCGGCACAATGCAGAACACAATCGATGGACTTCGTGCATCTCTTAACGCTGCTAATGGTGCTGCTTCTCAGAATGCACAGACAGCTCAGATTCTTGCTGACAACGCAGCTCAGACAGTTGCACTTGAGCAGTATCTGAACCCGACACCAAAACCGGCATATATTGTACAGAATCCGAATTGCTGCACAGCAAATAACCTTGGTTGTGGATTCTGATCGAGGTGCGTTATGGCAGAATATAGCGCACTCGCCCCACAGATTGTAAACCCGGGAGAGTCCATTGTGTTTTCCAACGCTCCGGTTCCTTGCCGGATGGGACTTGTCAACCATCGCGAAGATAGTGGCAATTTCCTGCTTAGCGGTCTTGGAAACGTTCCTTTCACACGTGGATGCGGTTGCAACTGTGTAAGACCATCTGCTGTATATTTGGTTGACTTTGGAGCGAACATCTCCATTCCGACCGGAGGTACAGTGGAAGCAATTTCTGTTGCCATGGCTCTCGATGGCAACACATTACCTGAGAGTACGATGACTGTCACACCGGCTGCGGTAGAAGAAGAGTTCAACGTTAGTCGCGCGATTAATGTTGCTGTTTGGCACGGATGCTGCCAGACATTCTCTATCCGCAACACGAGCACACAGCCGATCCAGGTCTCAGCAGCAAATGTTATTTTTGGAAAGCCGACTTTAACAGTTGTTGATTAGTGAGGTGAAGCGTATGCATGATGAAAAGTTGTTAGACAAATATGAAGAGCTCGCCTACAAGGAGCTCAACAAGATTGTCGAAAAGGGCGAGCTGAGTCCTCAGACACTGGCAAATGTTAAAGAGCTCCTTTGCACGCTGAAGTATATTCCGGAAGTGAAGCAGATGCATCACATGGACGACGGTATGAGCGAGTCAAGCTATGGCTATGGCATGCCTCGTTACTACGATATTCGTTCGTATGATGGCTACTCCTACGACAATGGAATGTCCGAGCGCAGAGGGCGTAGTCCTATGACTGGCAGATACGTAAGTCGTGACGATGGTCGGATGTCCGGTACATATCCTATGGGTATGAGCGGGGCAAGCCAGATCCAGCCGGACATGACTTCGATGATGCAGCAGCTCATGGACCGTATGGACAGGCTTGAAAAGAAGTAATTAATTTTTGAGGGAGTGCCCTGAAATGGACATTCCCTCTTCTTTTTTTGTTTAGAGGAGGAGCTCATTATGGCTTATTACGCGGTAACATATTCCGATGAACTCTATCACCACGGTATTAAAGGCCAGAAATGGGGAGTTCGAAGATACAGAAATGAAGACGGAACGTTAACAGAGCTCGGTAAACGTCGAATCGGTGGCGGAAAAAAAGACAAGCGTGTTGATTACGATAAAAAAACGGGACGAATTCTTGACGATGAGTCAAGAGAAAATGCCGAACGTAAAATCCATCAGCAGGTTGCTCAGGACTATCAGTCAGTCGGAAATGCCGCAAATAGTGCGGCCAATTTTGCGCGAACAGGGAGCAATTTGGCAAATCGTACGTCTCAGAGGAGGCAGCAGAGAGCTCGCGATGCGGCAAAAAGCAAAATTGACGTTTCAAACATGAGTAATAAAGAACTTCAGGATGCAATTACAAGAATGAACCTGGAAAGGCAGTATAAGGATCTTAAGACGTCGGATTTGGCGGCAGGAAGATCCGGAGTTAGTGACATATTGGCAGATGCAGGAGATGTTCTTGCTATGGCTGCGAGCGCAGCAAGTATTGCTTATGTCTTTTATCAGATGACACATTAATGCTATCAAATACAGCTGTTCCAATTTATTATGGTCAATTCAGAGACGCAGTTATCAGGGGCGAAATAGCTGTCCCCGAAACCATCTCTATGGAAATGAATAGAATTGACCAATTGATTGCAAATCCTGGAGTCTATTACGACGATAAAGCCGTCGAAGGCTATATCGACTTTTGTGAACACGAATTAACTCTAACCGACGGGTCTGATCTTTATCTGTTGGACTCGTTTAAATTATGGGCAGAGCAAGTTTGGGGTTGGTACTATTTTGTTGAGAGAAGCGTTTACGATCCGAAAAAAGGGCATTACGAAAAGAAGATGGTAAAGAAGCGTCTCATTAACAAGCAGTATCTGATAGTGGCACGAGGAGCTGCCAAGTCAATGTATGATAGCACACAGCAGTCATACACTCTTGTTGTCGACACCTCTACCACGCATCAGATTACAACCTCTCCGACAATGAAACAGTCGGAAGAAGTAATGTCTCCATTGCGAACAGCAATAGCTAGGCATAGAGGACCGGTTTTCAAATTCATGACTGACGGCTCTCTACAAAATACTACTGGCTCCAAAGCCAATAGAGTTAAGTTGGCGTCAACAAAACTTGGAATTCAGAACTTTCTTACGAATTCCTTACTTGAAATCAGACCTATGGCTATCAACAAACTACAAGGTCTGAGATGTAAAGTGGCAACCGTTGATGAATGGCTATCTGGTGATTTGCGAGAAGACCCGATTGGTGCAATTGAACAGGGTGCTTCTAAATTGGACGACTATTTAATCATCGCTTCTAGTTCTGAAGGTACAGTTCGAAACGGAAGCGGCGATACAATCAAAATGGAACTGATGAAGATTCTTAAGGGTGAGTACCAGAATCCTCACGTTTCCATTTGGTATTACAAGCTGGACGACATTAAGGAAGTTTCAGATCCGGCGATGTGGATCAAGGCTAATCCGAACATTGGGAAGACAGTTTCTTATGAAACGTATCAGTTGGATGTGGAGCGAGCTGAAAATGCTCCGGCAGCAAGGAATGACATATTAGCAAAACGATTTGGGATTCCGATGGAAGGCTATACCTACTTCTTTACTTACGAGGAAACCAAGCCTCATAAGTATTGCGACTATAGAGGTATGGATTGTGCATTGGGTGCCGACTTGTCTCAGGGTGACGACTTCTGTGCGTTCACCTTTTTGTTTCCGCTTTCAGTTGGTGGATTTGGAGTTAAGACAAGAAGCTATATTTCGAGTCGTACATTTGAACGATTACCATTGGCAAGACGAATTAAGTACGAAGAATTCATGCGAGAAGGATCTCTGATTGTCATGGATTGTACAGTTCTCGATATGGAACAGATTTATGAGGATCTCTATAACCACATCGAAGACAAAGAATACGAAGTTCTTTGCTTTGGCTATGACCCGTACAATGCGAACAAATTTGTAGAGCGTTGGGTGAGCGAGCATGGACCGTACGGCGTTGAAATGGTTAAACAGGGAGCCCGTACTGAATCAGTCCCTCTTGGCGAACTTAAGAGGTACGCAGAAGATCGCATGCTCGTATTTGACGAACTTCTAATGAGTTTCGCTATGGGCAACTGCATCACTCTCGAGGACACCAATGGAAATCGAAAGCTCTTGAAAAAGAGATACGAACAGAAAATCGATAACGTATCCGCCATGATGGATGCGTATGTCGCTTACAAGGATTTTAAGGAGGCATTCGAATGAGTAAATATTACGCAGTAGTTTACTCTGAAAATTCCCTCTCTCACCACGGCATTAAAGGTCAGAAATGGGGACAGAGAAGATTTCAGAACGAAGACGGCTCATTAACTCAGGCCGGAGCAGCTAGATACAATGTTGGCGAAGCTAAAAGGGCATTCGCTGAAAAAGGCTTGATCGGATACGCGCACTATCGAAGAACCCACACAGGTCGAGCCGAGGCAATCGTTAAATACAAGAAAGATAAGGCTGCAGCAAAAGAGGCGAAGAGAAAAGCTAAGATTAAAGCTGCGACCGACAGAGATTATGCTATTGCCAAGAAGATGGGTAAAGTCAAGAATCGTAAAGAATACGATGCGATCATGAAAGCCGAAGATCAGAAACGCCAGGCAAAGATTGACGCTAAGAATGCTAAAAAGAAGCAGTATAACGTCGATGAAGCCAGAGATGCGACTATCAAGTATGGATTGATTGGTAAAGCTGTTTACGATTCGAGACATACTGGTAAAAAAGAAGCGATTGCTAAATACAAGAAGGACAAAGATAAGGCTAAAGCAGCGGCGCTAAAAGCAAAGCGCAAAGAAGCTGCTGATAGAGACTATGAGCTGATGAAAAAGAAAGGAAGAGTAAGAAATCGCAAAGAGTACGACGCCCTTATGAAAGCTGCTGATTCTTATTGGAATAAAAAATGAAACACTACGCTGTGACATATTCTGATTCTCTTTCTCATCATGGCATTAAAGGCCAGAAATGGGGAGTTAGACGGTATCAGAATGAAGACGGGACTCGTACAGATGCCGGAAAGAAACGGTATAGCGTTTACGAAGCGAAACAGGCCGCAAGAGAAGGCGGACTTATCGGTTATGCCAAGTATCGAAAAAGTCATTATGGTCGGAAAGCAGCAATTGAAGAGTATAAATCCGATAAAAAGGTTAAAAAGCTCACAAAATATAGAGATAAGCTAGCGAATAAGGCCGATGCCAAAGCGAAGAATTTTCGAGAAAGGGCAGATGAGGATAATGCCGCTTATGAAGATCTGAAGAATAATGGTAAGAAGAGCAATACTTATCAAAAGTTTGTTCAAGATGCTGCATCAAGAACTTATAACCAAGTATTGAAAGATTACGATACGGAAACAGAGGACGAAAACGGAAATATCGTTATTAACAAGGAGCAAATGAGAAAAGCCAAAACGGCAGCAGCTGCTGCAGCTCTTGGACAAGCTGCTCTTATGAACACCAATTATGCGGCCAGCATTAATATCGAACGGCTCATGGGAGAGCATAAGCAGGCAGCAGAAGGCTATATGGATTCCGCAAAGAAGTGGGAAACAGCTCATGAAGAACTGATGAACACTGAAATCTCGGCAATTATGTCCAAAAAGGACGTTAAGAAAGCTTACAAACAAGCTAGAGGTTGGTAGTTAAAGGAGGATCGCAATGCCAAATTTCGGAGAGCGTCTCCAGCATGCCTGGAACGCTTTTTTTAGTAGGGATCCGACGATAACCACCGAGGATACATATTCTTATGGATCGAGTATTCGACCGGATCGAGTCAGGCTCACTAGGGGTAATGAGAGGTCAATTGTAAATGCGATATATTCCAGGATTGCAGTTGATGTAGCCTCCGTGAATATTGTGCATTGTAGAGTTGATGAGAACGACAAATTTGTCGAACCAATCGGCTCTGATCTCAATAATTGCTTAACGCTAGAAGCCAATAAGGATCAGACATCAAGAGCGTTGCTAATCGATATCACTATGTCTATGTTTGACGAAGGTGTCGTAGCAGTTGTGCCAATCGAGTGTGATGTCGATCCGATTAAATCCAGTTTTAAGATTTATTCTCTTAGAACTGGAAAAATTACAGCATGGTATCCAGACCATGTGCGAGTTAGTTTGTATAACGATAAGACGGGTAGACGAGAAGAGGTGACGTTACCAAAGAAATACGTAGCTATTATCGAAAACCCGTTTTATTCGGTTATGAACGAACCGAACTCAACACTTCAGAGACTCATTCGAAAATTGAACCTTTTGGATGTGGTCGACGAGCAGACAAGCTCTGGAAAATTAGATCTGATTATTAAATTGCCATATTTGGTAAAGGGTGAGAAACGAGAGAAGCAGGCGGAGAAACGTCGTAAGGACATCGAATCTCAGCTTACCGGAACTAAATACGGCATCGCATACGTTGATTCTACCGAAAACATTACACAGCTTAACAGACCGCTTGAGAATAATCTGATGAGCCAGATTGAGTATCTGACAAAGATGCTTTATGGCCAGTTGGGAATGCCTGAAGAGATTTTCAACGGAACAGCCAACGAAGCCACTCTTCTTAGTTACTACAATCGGACAATTGAACCGATTCTATCGACAATTTGTCTCGAGTTTAAGAGAAAGTGGCTTACAAAGACCGCCAGAACCCAAGGCCAGTCAATTCAGTTTTTTAGAGATCCGTTTAAGCTCGTTCCTGTTAGTCAGATTGCTGAGATCGCTGACAAGTTCACTCGAAATGAAATCATGACGAAGAACGAGATTCGTTCGGTAATCGGTATGAGACCTTCAAATGATCCGAAGGCTAACGAACTGATTAATAGTAATCTGAACCATCCTGATTCCGGGCAGGCTCAGCCTCAAATTCCACCCAAAGAAGGTGAAGTTCAGGAACCACAAGTCCCCGAGCAGCCAATTGATCCGGAACAAGTAGAACAACAGTAAAACAAATCAAAATGGCAATCAAAAGCTCATTCGTGAATAAGAGAGACAAGCCATATTCGACGAACAAGTAGATAGATTGCCAAGGAGGAAAAATGCCTAAACTCAAAGACTATGACTTTAGTGGCTGGGCTACGCGAAACAACATTCGGTGCAGTGACGGCCGGACAATTATGCGGGACGCATTTGCAGAGAATGACGGTTGCATTGTTCCGCTTGTCTATATGCATCGGCATGATGACATTGAAGAAGTGCTTGGACATTGTCTTCTGGAGAATCGTCCAGAAGGCGTCTATGCATATGGAAAATTTAATGATTCGCAGAAAGGTCAGCACGCTAAGATTGGCGTAAAAAATGGAGACATTACAGGACTCTCTATTTACGCTAACAATCTCCAGCAGAGAGGAGGAGAGGTATATCACGGAGTAATCCGAGAAGTAAGTCTCGTACTTGCTGGAGCGAACCCAGGAGCAATGATCCTGGAACATTCAGAAGAATCTGAAACCGGAGCCTTCATTACGTTTATCGACGAAGATGAAGGCCTTTCTTTTGGTCATGCCGACGAAGAAAAGGAACCGGAAAAGAAGCCAGAAGAACCTAAGGAGGAAAAGGACGTGGCAGATAAAGAAAAGACAGTAAAAGACGTTTTCGATTCTATGTCCGAAGAGCAGAAGAATGTTGTCTATTTCATGATCGGTAAAGCTCTTGAAGACGCTGGAGTTAAGAACGATGACGATGAAGACGAAGAAGAAAATGACGACGAAGAAGTCGAACACGCAATGTATGGAGGAGATGAAGATATGAGACAGAATGTTTTCGACAGCACAATGGATGAGTCCTATGGCGGCGAACTGAGCCATGCTGCTATGGAAGAAATCATCAACGATGGTAAGAAGTATGGCTCCCTCAAGGAGTCTTTCCTTGCTCATGCCGAAGATTACGGTATTGACGGTCTTGAATGGCTGTTCCCGGAAGACCGTAATGTAAACGGCAACACTCCGGAATGGATTAAGCGCGACACTGGTTGGGTTGACGCTGTCATGAAGGGTGTTCACCACACTCCGTTCAGCCGTGTTAAGTCCACATTCGCGAACATCACCGAGGACGAGGCTCGTGCGAAAGGTTACATCAAGGGCAACATGAAGAAGGAAGAAGTATTCTCTCTGCTCAAGCGTTCCACCAGCCCGCAGACCGTTTATAAGAAGCAGAAGATTGACCGTGATGACCAGATCGACATCACCGATTTTGACGTAGTCGCTTGGCTGAAGGGCGAAATGCGTCTGATGCTCGATGAGGAACTCGCTCGTGCTGTTCTGATCGGTGACGGCCGTCTCGCTTCTGATGACGACAAGATCTCCGAAGATCATATTCGTCCGATTGCTAACGACGCAGACCTCTTCACGATTAAGAAGGCGGTAACCGTTGGCAACGACGACGATGCTACTGCAAAGAATTTCATCCGTGCAGCTATCAAGGCTCGTAAGGACTACAAGGGTTCCGGCAATCCGACACTCTTTACAACCGAAGACATGCTCACAGACATGCTTCTCCTGGAAGATGGTATCGGTCACGCTCTGTATCCGACAGAACAGGCGCTTGCAACAAAGCTCCGTGTTTCCAAGATCGTTACTGTTCCTGTAATGGAGAACCATCAGGTCGGCGGTAAGGATCTCATGGGTATCATCGTTAATATGAACGACTACAACATCGGCGCTGATAAGGGCGGTGCGGTCAACATGTTCGACGATTTTGACATCGATTACAACCAGATGAAGTATCTGATTGAAACTCGTTGCTCCGGTGCTCTTGTTAAGCCGTATTCCGCAATCATTCTGTTCAAGACCGCAGTTCCGACTTCCGTTGATGGCGATGTCAAGCGTTCTAAGACACACTACGACGAAGTAGAGAATCCGACTGGAAACCCGGCAGCTCAGGGCTGGTATGAACTCAATGAGACAACCGGCAAGTATTTTAAGACAACTGACACAACTGTAGATAGCGATAAGACCTACTTCGTTCGTGTCTCTTATAACGCTGACTAAGGAATAATTCAAAATGGCAGTATATTACGGGAAAATCGGCTTTATGGAGACAGTTGAGACGTCCCCATCTGTGTGGACTGAAGTAGTTAGGGAGTATCCTTATTCCGGGAAAATCCTGTCGAATTCTAAATCCTGGGCCACAAGAGATCAGGAGAACGACGAACTTAAGATCAACATGAAACTCTCCATAATAGCCGACCCGTATGCCAGAGAGCACTTCTTTGCAGTGCGATACGTATGCTGGAATGGCGTGAAATGGAAAGTTACGGAAGTTGAACCCAAGTTTCCTAGATTGCTTCTGACATTAGGAGAGGTCTACAATGGCGAAATCGCATAGGATTACATTAGACGAGAAATTAAGACATATTCTCGGAACTTCAAACGTCTATTACAGAGCCCCCGAGTCAGTCAAATTGCGCTATCCAGCGTTTGTCTACAAGCTTTCAAGTATTGACGGTAAAAACGCCGATAATCGAAAGTACTTACACGAAACAGAATACGAAGTAACTTACATCGGTAAGGATCCGGATTTTGATACGGTGAATCTCATGTACAACGAGTTCGATAAGATCCGATTTGCACGAAGATTCACCTCTGACAATCTAGTTCACGATGTTTTTTATTTGTATTGGAAAAATTAATTGGAGGAAATTAATCAATGCCTAAACTCGAATGGGATAAAATTGGTGAGCATTTCTATGAAACTGGCGTCGATCAGGGCGTCTTTTATCCGGTAGTAAATGGTGCTTACACGGGCGGCGAAGCTTGGAATGGCCTCACTGCCGTAAATGAAAACCCGTCTGGAGCTGATGAAACAAAGCTTTGGGCGGACAACATTAAATACCTTGGCCTTCGAGCAGCTGAGGAATACGGTGCAACAATCGAAGCTTATACATATCCTGATGGATTTGCAGCTTGTGATGGCTCCGCTACAGTTGTAGCTGGTGTTCGCATTGGACAGCAGGCTCGCAAGCCGTTCGGTTTCGTATATCGTTCTCGTATTGGTAACGACACAGAGCTCGACAACTATGGCTATAAGCTTCATCTGATTTATGGCCTGACAGCGAATCCTTCTCAGAAGGGTTACTCCACCGTTAACGACTCTCCGGAAGCTATTACATTTAGCTGGGAAGCAACTTCCACACCGGTAAACGTTACAGGTTTCAAGCCGACTTCCAATATTGAGATCGATTCCACAAAGGTCGATGCTGACAAGCTTAAGGATCTGGAAGATATTCTCTTCGGAACAAACGGTTCCGCTGGAAGTGAAGGCACAACTGCCCGTCTTCCGCTTCCGGATGAAGTATTCTCAACTCTTGGATACACCGCTCCGGTCGGAGGCTAATTACAGACATATTTGAGGGTATTCAGTTCGGCTGGCCCTCTTTTTTAATTTATTGAAAAGGAGAATGAAGACGAATGCTTAAGAAAACTATTACATGTACCGATTTTGACGGTAATGAGTATACCGAAGATTACTATTTTCATCTGAGTAAGTCCGAAATTGCAGAAATGGACCTCGAAAAAGTCGGAGGCCTTTACGGTTATGCTAAGAAACTTGCACTCGAGGACACGGATGAAAACAGAGAAAAACTGATGAAGCTTTATCGGAAGTTAATCCTCAAATCGTATGGTCGCAAATCTGCGGATGGACGTAGATTCGAGAAAGACGAAAAGTGGACGAAAGAATTCTCTGAAACGAATGCGTTCGATTCCCTTTACATCGAACTGCTTACTGGAGAGAATGCTTTCCTGGACTTCTGCAAAGGCATTACGCCGTCGGATGTGTCCAGTAAGATGGACGATAAGACGGTTCGTGCCGAAGCAAACAAGCTTCTTAATAAGTAAGACAATTATTGGAGGCTAAATGAAGACGATTACTATTCCGGCTGCCGAATTGTTTGATGAGAGTACTAACGAATACATCTACACAAGAGAGACAACCATTAAGATCGAACATTCATTGGTTTCCGTTTCAAAATGGGAGGCAAAATGGGAAACGCCGTTTTTAACCGCGAAGATGACAAGAGAGCAATCAATTGACTACATTCGCTGCATGACAATTACCCAGAATGTTGATCCCAATATTTACAAAGCGATACCAACTAGCATCCTGAACGAAGTCAATAAGTACATTGATTCCAAACAGACGGCTACTTGGTTTAACGACAAGAAAAACGGGCCTCGTAGACAGCGAACCGTGACTTCAGAACTCATCTATTACTGGATGATCGCTTGTGGAATTCCATTCGAATGCGAGAAATGGCATTTGAATCGACTGGTAACTCTAATTAGAGTTTGTCAGGAAGAATCCAAGCCGTCCAAGCAGATGACTCTTGAGGAACGGAAAGCTCTCAATAATGCCCGTAGACAGAAATACCGTACAAAAGGATGAAAGTCAGGTTTAAGCATAAAGGAGATTTTTCCAAAACTAAGAAGTTTATGGAGAGAGCTCGAGAACTAGTTCGTCTTGGTAAATTTGACGAATACGGAAGAGAAGGGGTTAAGGCTCTTGCGGCTGCCACTCCAAAATTAACCGGTAAAACCGCTGAATCATGGGATTACACGATTGAACGGCGCAATGGCTCTGTGTCTATTTACTGGACCAATTCAAATGTTAACGAAGGCGTGAACATAGCAATAATCCTTCAGTACGGTCACGGCAATGGAGCCGGAGCCTATATAGAAGGAACTGACTATATTCGTCCGGCAATACGGCCCGTCTTCAGACAAATAGCAGACGATGCTTGGAAGGAGGTTGTTGGTGGCTAAATCAGGTTACGTTGATGAGCGAATTGTCGAGATGCAATTCGACAATCAACAGTTTGAAAAGAATGCAAATCAGTCGATTAGCACTCTCGATAAGTTAAAACAATCTCTTAATCTCGACGGGGCAGCAAAGGGATTTGACGAACTGGATCAGAAGGCAAAAGGGATTGACTTCTCACCTGTTCAAGATGGTATCGCCGCAATAAGCGATAAATTTTCGATGATGGGCGTCGTTGGATTTACTGTAATGCAACGACTTACAAACGCCGCTGTCGATATGGGCGTGAATCTCAGTAAAACCTTACTAGGAATCGACGGGATGACCCAGGGTTTTGATAGATACGCCGAGAAGAGTGGTCATGTCAAAACGATTATGACCGCAACCGGTGAAAGCATCGAAACGGTATCGTCGGTACTAGACGATCTCAACTGGTTTACTGATGAAACCAGCTATAAGTTTAATGACATGGTCAACACCATGGGCAAGTTTACTTCGGCTGGTGTAAAGCTTGATGTCGCGAAAGAAGCTGTTGAAGGTATTGCGTTGTGGGCTTCGGAATCAGGTCAGAATGCCACAACCGCATCTAGAGCAATGTTCCAGCTTTCTCAGGCATATGGTCGAGGCACCATTCAGCTTCAAGACTGGATGTCTGTCGAACAGGCCAACATGTCCACCCAAAAGATTCAGAATTACCTGATCGAAGAGGGTGGAGAAGTCGCAAAAGCAGCGATTAAGAAATACGGAGGTTTCCGAGACAGTCTTAGATCAGGATGGCTAACGACCGAAATATTCAACAAAGTAATGCAGAAGTACTCAGAGGGAGTTACCGAAGCAAATTACGAAAACGGTAAATTTACAAAAGGCGTTACTGAAATGTCCGAAGCGGCGTTCCGGAACGCACAGGAAGCGAGAACTCTTAAGGATGCGATTGAAGCAGTTCAAGAATCGGTCCAAACAGGATGGTCACATTCGTTTGAATTAATATTTGGTAATGCCGAAGAATCAGCGCTTATTTGGACTGATTTGGCCAATACATTAATCGGTGTTGCGGATAAATTTACAGCGTTTAGAAACGATGTATTAGAGGTCTGGAACGATATTGGCGGTAGAGACACCATGGTTCAGGCCGCGTACAACATGTTTGCTGGTATTGGTCGAATCGGAAATTCTGTTGGTAAATCATTTAGTACTGCGCTTCACCTTGGTAAAACCGTAGAAGAATTACAGAGTCAGGAATGGGCAACGACTTATGAAGCTAGAGAGCTATTCTCCGAATTGGAGGATCAGCAGGCGGCTTTAGCCAGAGCTATGAGTGATCCGTCCTTGTTCACTACGGAACAGCTTGAGGAATTGCAGCTGGCAGTGGACGACACAATGGCAAGCCTCAATGCTATGGATCGAGGCAATACTTTGAAAAACATCTCTGAGAAATTCCTCGATTTTTCGAAGGCTTTTGCATATTTGCCAAAGCAGATGGAGCGCCTCGACGATTACAACACAAAGATTAAAAAACTAAAAGAAGTTAGGGATTCCTTAACAGACGGCCTGGCTGATTCTGCAAGAAAGAAAGCAATTGAGGATCAGATTCAGGCTTATGTTAAGGAGGAAGAAACGTTAAACCGAGTGGCAAACGTCTATCATCAGCTACAAAGCGTATTTCAGGCATTTGTTTCTGTGGTTCAAGTAGGAAAAGAAATTGTTACCGGGTTTATCGACGGCCTTAAGCCGATTTTTAATGTTGTATATTCTTATGTAATCGATCCGATGATCACATTGATCGGCGCGGTTGGTAAGTTCGTAACTGCAATTAATACTGCGCTTGTAAAAAGCGGAGTGATTAGAGAATCGCTTGGTAATTTTGGTGACTTAATTGCCAGACTGATTACCCCTGCGCTTGAAGTTATTACGGGAATAATTGAGCGATTGACGGAAATTATTTACAAGATGACCGACAGCATCAATAACGGAACTTCTCCGATTCCCGGAATTATCGAGTCGATCAAGAATGCACTTGAAAACTTCTTTGGATTCTTCACCAAATTTTCTGGAGGAATCTCTTTCGCTAACATATTCGACAAGATCAAAGAAGAGTTCTCTAAATTCTTGGAATTCATCTCCCCTGTTACAAGTAAGATCGTAGAGGTCGCGACGAATCTCTTTACAGACATTAAGGAAGCTGTTAAGAATCTGTCGTTTAGCGATATTATGGCGGGTTTGGCTTCCGGAAGCCTTGTAACATTCTTCTCCCCAGTGAGAGGAATTATTGATACCATTAACGGATTCATCGAGAAGCTCAAAGGGGCTAAAAAAGATCCATTAGGTGGGATTAAAGGATTCTTCAATGACCTGAAAGAAGGAATAACCGGTCTCACTGATGCTGTCAAAGAGAATTCTAATATTAAAGCTCTTTCTACAACTGCGATTGCCGTATTGGCTCTTTCATTTGCAATTAGCAGAATGTCGTCTATTCCAAAAGAAGACCTTGCTAAGGCTATTGGAGCAGTAACGGTTGTGTTTACAGAGCTTCTCGGATTCGTATACCTTTTCACAAAACTTAATAGTGGTGGCCTTAAGAATTTTGACAAAACAGCTAAGGGTCTTCTTAAGGTTTCTGCCGGTATTTACATCATCGGAAAAGCGATGAGCGAAATTGCAACGATCGAACCAGAAGGTCTTAAGAGATCTATTCAGTCTATTGCAGCAATCTTGTTAGAGCTTGTAGCTTATCAGAAGCTTACTTCTGACGTAAAGGGCTTTAAGTCCGATGGAATAATCAAAATGGCAGTTGGATTGATTCTGATTGTCAAAGCATTACAGCCTTTAGCTCAAATGGAAGTCGAAGAGCTTAAGAAGGGCATCATTTCAATTGGTGCCATCTTGCTTGAACTTGCCGGTTTCCAGGCGATTCTTAATCTTACAGGAGGATCTAAGGGAGCGGTTGGTATGGGTGCTGGCATGATTCTTATTGCCACTTCGATGCTCATATTCGCAAAAGCTATCAGTGCTTTGGGCAGCATTAACGTAGACGTTGTCAATTCTGGACTTGGAACCATGGCCACCGTTTTAGCAGGGTTAACGGCTGCGATGTTCGTACTTAAGAATGTCCCAGTATTAGCCATCGCTTCTGGATTCCTAATCCTGTCGGTAGCATTAGCGGCTATTAGCGGCGTTGCTGTTTTGCTTGGAAAAGCAAAGTGGCAAACACTTGCTAAAGGCGTCGGTGCTTTGATTGTAGTTGTCGCCGGTCTTGGAATAGTTATGAAGTCTATGGCAAAATCCAACGCCGGAGGCTTGCTTGCTTCGGCAGCAGCCATGGTTGTTATGGCCACGGCTCTTACGTTAATGACCGTTCCTCTTGTCATTCTTGGACAGTTAAGTTGGGACAGCATAGTTAAGGGTCTTGTTAGTTTTGGCGGAGCTGTAGCGATTATGGTCGGAGCGGCTGCCTTGATCAACAAATTAGGACTTGTTCCAGCCCTACTCGCATTAGGTGCAGCGTGCACATTAGTAGGTATCGGCATGGTCGCAATGGGAGCAGGATTGATTTCAATTTCGGCGGCGTTACCCGCTGCTGTTGCATCAATTATGTCATCTCTCGCCATATTCATCGCTGGACTTGGCGGAGTTATTACTGCTTTAGCGTTAACTTTGGCTAGTTCCGCGGCATCAATAGTTACGGCAATTGTCATATTAGGCAAAGCAGTTATTGACGCATTCGTGCAGCTTGTTCCGCCGCTGGTTAACGGATTACTATATTTAGTAACTTCGTTGCTTGAGGCATTAGCAGAGTATGCACCGCTCATATTTGATGCGTTTATCGATCTGGTTCTCGGATTGCTAAATGCTGTACGTGAACGGTTACCAGAAATCATTGACACGGGCGCTGAGCTGGCAATTAGTTTTATTGGCGGTATTGCTCAGGGAATTATGGACCATACCGATGAAGCGTTGGCAGCAATGGAATCGCTGGTCAATTCACTTGTATATTTCGCCTTGTCGGCATTACAGGCATTGGTTAGCGACATTCCCGTTGTTGGTGACGATATTGCAGGCGCTCTTGAAGGTGTTAAGGGCTCGATCAAAGAGAAAGTCGATAGTCCTGAAATCGAAGAAGCAGGTAAAGCAGGCGGTGATCGTCTTGACAGGGGCTTAAGTAGTAAGAAGAACGACATTAGAAATACTGGTACGTCGCTTAGTGAAGAAGGTATTTCTGGAGTTCTTTCAAAAGATCACGAGTGGGGAACCGCTGGAACAGATCTAGTCACAACGCTTGGCAATAAGATGCTCCACAAAGAAGGATTCATTAATTCCGCGGGCGTTCACTTAGGCGAAGAAGGTTCTGACGGTGTCGACAGTACTCAAGGTCTATGGTCCGATTCTGGAAACTATACAGTCGACGGATTATACGAGTCCTTAATGTCTCAGTATAATAAAGGCCGAGTCTACGATGCTGGATACTCTCTTGGCGGAAGCGCTAATGCTGGTTACAACAACGCATTAATGATCAACTCACCTTCTAAGAAGATGATGTGGTCCGCTGAAATGACAATTGCGGGTCTTGTTAAGGGTTTTGACAATTTTGGCTCTAGAGCTGCTAACTCCGGCACAAAACTCGGAGAAGGCGTTCTTGACGCGATAAGCACGACTCTTAGTGCCATTGATTCTGTCATGGACGAAGACGATATGAGTCCAGTAATCTCCCCAGTTCTCGATCTTACGAATGTGGAACAGGGCGCAGGACGGCTTGACACTCTTCTTTCTAATCGAAGAGTTGGAGTCACAGCTTCGATGTTCGGATCTCGATTTGTGGATCCGGCTACAGGGGCTCCGGTTGGCGGCAATTCCGTTACAATCCAGAATCTCACTGTCAACGGCACTGAGAACATGGATGTGAATGAACTGTCTGACGCCGTAATCGACAAACTCAATAGACAACTTGCCTCCGAGAACTCTCGATGGGCGTACTAATTCAAAATGGGAGGTATTAACGTGAAATACAGAAATGCATTTTACTTTGATGGTAAATCGTCTATGGACTTCGGGTTATATATCTCCGGGGACCAGACATTTAACGGTCCTGAACGCAACGTTTCAAAGGTCTCTATTCCAGGTCGGAGTGGAGACCTTATTTTTTCTGATGGCAGTTTCAAGAATACAGATTATTCTTATGACTGTTTCATCGCATACGATTTAGATCATAAGGCTCGAGAGCTGCGATCCTGGCTTCTTTCAAGAAATGGGTACTGCCGTCTCGAAGACGACTATCACCCTGAGGAGTACCGGATGGCAGCTTTCAAAGGGCCTATTGATTTCGATGTACATTTGCTTACGGCGGGCGAGACAACACTCACGTTCGACTGCAAACCTCAAAGATATTTGAAAATCGGAGAGGTTAAGGTTCCGTTGACAAGATACGAAACTCAGATAAACATCATCAACCCGACATATTTCGATTCAAAGCCGATTATTAGGGTTGGCGGTAATGGCACCGGGACAATTAAGATTGTTGACGAGAATGCCAACGAGCAGTTAATAACTATTAACAATATGGCTACGACTACTGATGACATCGTCATTGATTCAGAAATCGAACAGACATATTTGGAGTCGTCAAACACCTGGTTCAACAAGAATGTAACGTTTAAAGATCTGACATACCCGTATCTCAGTCCAGGAAAGAATACGATCACCAAGACTGGAAGCATGATATACATTAACATCATTCCGAGGTGGTTCATGCTATGAATCCTATTCTCTATGCTAAGGACGAAACCAATTTCAATACGATGGGAATTGGGGTCCTGTCAGATACATTAAGCTGTCATGTAACTCAAGACGCCGGATGCTATGAGCTGGAGATGGAGTATCCGATTGGCGGAATTCACTTCAGCAGTATTCAGCATTCGTGCTGGCTTAAAGTTATATGTCCTCCAAGAATGGAATACAGCCCACAGCTGTTTTACATTGTGCATATTTCAAAACCCTTAAATAAGAGGGTTACGATCCTTGCACATCACATCAGCTATAAGCTTAATTTCATTCCGATTAAACCATTCCAATCGGCGCACACGGTAAGCGACTTACTTAATGTTCTGAAGAGCAATGCCACTGAGGCTATGCCGTTTACATTTGAAACAGATAAGGGTGCTTACCCGGTCAACATGACCGCCCCATATCCAGTAATGGCGATGTCTCTTCTTGGTGGATCAGAAGGTTCTCTTCTTGATCTTGCCGGTGGTGAATTCATCTGGGACAACTACAAAGTAACGTTTAAAGATCAGGTAGGAGAGGACTTTGGCTACGAGCTTCGGTATGGAGTTAATGTTACAGATTTGAAACAAGAAGAAAACATATCTGATACGGTCACAGGCGTTGTTCCGTATTGGTTTAACGAAGGATACGAAGGCGAACCAAACACTCTCGTTATGTTGCCGGAAACTACGTTATATTCTTCAAATGCATCAGACTTCCCGTTCAAGAGAAGCGTAACAGTCGACTTCTCAGGCGAGCTCGAAGCCACTTATGACGATAATCGGAACATGATTCCTCCGACGGTAGCTCAGCTTAGATCCGCATGTCAGGAGTATATTTACAAAGCTGGGATCGGAGTTCCGAAAGTCTCAATCGATGTGAGCATGGAAAACCTAGCCCGGAGCCACGAGTATGAACATCTCAAACCTCTTCAGCAGGTTAAGCTCTACGACATTGTTACGGTTATATTTCCACTTCTTCACATCCAGGTTAAGGCTAAAGTAATCAAGACGGTCTTCGACGTTCAGACTCAGAGTTATATTTCAATTTCTATTGGTGAGAGGCAGTCAAGTCTTTCAGATAGGTTTGTAACTCCAGGTGACGTTAGCTCGATTTTTGATGATAGCTCGGCATATATTAAGCAGTCTGAGAACAGAACTAATCGGAGAATTGATGGAGAAGTCGTTAGACTTGACAACAATATTAATTCCTCAGTTACTCGTCTCGAGACTGAAATGGATGCAGAGATTGCGTCCACTAAAGCTTACGCTGATCGACAGTTGGCAACTCTTGATACTACTCTTCGCAATAAGATTAAAGCTGATATTAAGGCCAGCTCTGACGCTATTATGGGCGGTAAAGGCGGCTACGTTGTCATGCATCAGGACACGTCAACTGACCCTCCGCATGTCGATGAAATTCTGGTAATGGACACCAACAAAGAGTCTACAGCCAGGAAGATAATCCGGTTGAACAAAAATGGACTCGGCTTCTCCTCAAATGGTGGCGTTAGCTACGACTCAACGTGGACTATTGATGGGACATTTATCGCCAACAAAATTGACTCGCAAACCGTGAACGCATTGAAAATTAACACTGCCACTATCAATGCCGGAACTATCAAGACCGTAGCGTTACAAGCAATTACTATTGACGCTGGGACTGACCCATACGGTAATGTACTACCGAGTTATATTCGATCAGCAACAATAGAGGCCGGTAATTACATGACGTTCAACTATAGGAACGCCGACAATACATCAGGTCGAGTAACTGTTGGATCCGGCACTGTAACCACACATTTAACTGCTAATAACGGTACGACTTACACTGGACAGATGTTCCAGAGTTCCAACCCTGGATCAGCAGCATATTTTACTGGCGGAACGAGAGACTCGGTAATAATTGATGCGAACGCATTTGCTGTTGTTTCCAAAGGCTTTGCGATTGGTGCAGAACAAGGTAACCATGCCGCTGGTATTACTGTAGAAAACATTGACAGTAGTGGGGCAGTATTAATTCTGCAGAATCGAAATTGGGCCGGATCAGAGTACACCAGAATAACCCTTAAAGACAACGCAGTAACAGTGCACTGGGGACCAAACGAACATCAGACCGCCTCTTTCTCGTCGAGCGGTTTTAGGTTCGGCGGAGACACCTATACCAGGACAAGAGTCGGTGATCTCGATGAGGATCAATATGTATTAGCAGACTAAAAAGGAGAACCATGGACGAATTAACTAAAGCAATCGGCGAGTTTGAATCGAAGGTGGTAAATGACATTAACACCTGTAATCTGCACCCAGCAGTAATTGAACTCGTACTTACAAACCTTCTCAACCAGGTCAAAGGGTTGAAAAACCAGATTAATAGCGGAGGAATTCAAAATGACAGCAATTCGACTGAACCTAGTTCCTCAGAAGGAGATAACTAACATATCTTGTTCTGACAGAGACCATATCCTCCGTGCATGGGAGTTCGAATTGTATAACGGTTATTCAAGATGGACCATTGATTGTGACTCCGTCAGCCTTGTATGTGGCGATGTTACAATTCCTGGAACCATATCGAACAACCGAGTTACAGTTCAAGCAACATCAGAACTTACGTCCAAGCCAGGACGTTATAACGCAAAATTATTATTTGAAAAGGGCAGTACGAAGCTATATTCGGCTGCCCTTAATCTTTGGGTGGAGGGCTTATGATTGAGCAAACGTATAAATTAGATCTTATCCCTCAGGGAATGGTGACGGTTGTTCACGTTTCTCAGTTCGATGTCGGGTCACGAAGACTGGTCTTCGAACTGCAGAAAGACGGAGCTCCTTACACACCGCCGAACAATCTTACTGCATATTTGTCAGGTAAGAAGCCGGATAACACAATTTTCTACTATCCTATGACGACGTCTGGAAACAAGGTCTCGATTGTTATGCAGCAACAGATGACCATAGTGGCAGGCGACGTCAATTGTAAAGTAATCCTTTCAGCGTCTGGCGAGCAGGTTGGCACGACAACATTCTTACTTATGGTCGAGCCCACGCCTACAGCTGGAGGCGAAATCAGTGAGTCGGAAATTCCGATTTTCGACCGAATTCTTCAGGACGCGCTCGAAGCAGCTGCAGATGCTAAAGCTCAGGCGGATAGAGCTGAGGAAGCAGCATCTATTGCTGACGCGATTCCTGTACCTACAGTCGTTCAGATCTGGACCGAGACTGACCCGACATAATAAGGAGGATCTTCATGTTACATATTTGCATGCCGAGAGGCGATACAAAGCATCTCAAGATCAATGTCCGAGATAGACAGGGTCAGCTCATCGACTTTGATCTGGACGACGTTTATCTCACCGTAAAAAAGAACTTCACAGATTCCGAGCCTAAATTCCAGAAGAGTCTCTCGGCCGGTACGATTACTAAAAGCGAAAATGGTATTTACCTCGCTACGATCATGCCTGCAGACACGGATTCTCTGGCGTACGGGCGCTACGTATTCGACATCGAGGTAATCAAGGGCGACAAATCAGCTCCGGATTTCAAAACTACGAAGGTCGGAGAGTTCCTTATCGAGAACGAGTCTACATTCGCGAGCAATGAGGTATAACCTATGCCCGATCAGGAATTAGACGTCACTCTCGAAGAAGAAGATAACCTTGACATTGCTCTCGATGAGGAAGGTGAGCTCTATATAGGACTCGAACCAGGAATTGTTGAAGTTCCAACCGGTGATATTGTGCACGTCAACACGACAGCTGTTTGGAATAGCACGCCTACATTGGTTGCTAAGGACAAACATATCTACGTCTACTCGGATTATGTTACTAGGGCTGGAGAGTCCGTCCCGGGAATCAAAATAGGAGACGGAACCTCGTACCTTATTGACATGCCGTTTGTAGAGGGTAATGACTCACGGCTGACTGCACATATTCAGGATACAATCATTCACATAACCTCCGCAGAAAGAACTCTGTGGAACAACAAGGTTACGTGTTATATTTCGCCAGTCGACTCTGAACGGCTGGTGTTTTCTAAAGCCGAGGAGGAATAACTTATGGCTGATATTAAACGAATTGAATTACCTTCTGGTACTACGTACAACATCGTTGACCAGGGAGCCAGAGATCTCATTGCAGCTATGGAGGGAGGAACTTCTTGGCTTGGTGTCACCACAACCCCTCTGACTGACGGAGCAACAACGAACCCGATCATCATCAACGGCGAGTCTGTTACCGCTAAAACCGGAAGCATGTGCGCATACCAGTCAAAGGAGTTTGTCTTCAATGGCACAGCATGGCAGGAGTTTGGTGATCTTAGTGCACTGGGTGACCTGGCGTATAAGGACTCGGCTACTGGGTCTTACACACCAGCTGGATCTGTAGCTGCTCCGACAGTTACCATCACGCCGACCACGAGCGATATTGCTCCAATGACCGACGTTGGCACGCTTCCAGCATTCACTGCCACTGTTACGAATGAGACACTGACTATTGGGTGGAACGCCGGAACGCTTCCGACTAAGGGGTCCGACGTAACGGTTATGACAGGGGCTAGCGCTACGGCTTCCGCTCCAGCATTCACAGGTACAGCTGCGACAATCGAAGTTGAATAAGGAGGTGCCTAATGGCAGACATCTCAAAAATTATTTTACCTGATGCTACCGAGTATGACATTAAAGACTCCACAGCACGGGCTAGCGCTACGACGGCAGCCGCTACGGCCAGCAATGCTTTGACTGTAGCAAACGCTGCTGTACCAGAGTCAGATGCCATTACTACGGCAGAAATTAATCAGATTTGGGAGGCCAATTAATGGGATATTTAAATGAAACAGGACTTGCCACATTAGTTGGCAAAGTTAAAGGACAGGTTGTGCAGCTTACCTCCGCCGAGTACCAGCAGATTCCGGCCGAGACTAAGAACTATGACAATAAGCTGTATCTGGTCGAGGATGAAGCCTATGCGTATCCTGTCGATAATGAACCGACTCTTAACAGTAAGAACCTGGTGAAGAGCGGCGGAGTATACAAATACACGTCTAAGGTCGGAACCGGAACACTTACAACAACCGCAAAGACCCTGATTCCGGCGGTGAATGAGTTATATAACAGTTTATCCAACAAGTTCAGAGTAGTAACCAGCGGATCATTACGTGACATTAAGAATGCGGGTATTTACTACCTCACAAGCGGAGTAACGGATAAGCCGGTTAATAGCGGTGGGATCTACTACTGCGGATTCTATGGCGATACAGTCTATGGCGGTATCTTTGCCCCTACATATGAAGGCACAGCAACACAACTGTATCTCACGTTTACAAACAACGGTTCAACATGGAATACCTATTCAATCAGCACGAAAAAGTTTGAAACGGTAACGGTAACGGGAACAACAACCACATCTGGAGCGATTGAGATTCCGACAGGGGACAGAAGCAAAACTCTTGTGAATGCCGTGCTTACAAGTCAATCGGGTTTCGTTTTCCGCCGTGATAATGGTTACTTCACAGTGGCGGATAACTCTCTGAATCCGCTCGCTAACACTCAAGTAACGATTCAGGCAACATGGATGTATTAAATACCCATTTCAAAACCAATAAAAAGGAGGACCTAATTATGTCCAAAGTAAAAATTAACAATATCGAGTTTGAACTCGAGTCATATTATCCAATAAACGACGGCATTGTCCTCAGTCTTTCAGGAACAACTGTCGAACAGATTGAATCTGCCGTTCGCTCCGGTGAAGGAACAATCGTAATCGGCGACGAATTTGTCGGCTACGGCTATTCCAAGATCCAGTCTATCGTTAAGAACTATGGCGATAAGGAAGTCTATGTTCTGACACTTAAGCAGCCGACTCTCGAAGAGGTAGTCGCCCGTCACACTGATGATATTTCCATCATAAACGGCGCTATCGAAGAGCTGGCAACAATTGTAGGAGGTTCGATGTAATGGTTAACTTCTATGTAAGACAAATCGCTGTATACCACACAATGACAATCGACCAGGTTCCTGTCAGATGGCGGGAAGCTGTCCGTAAAGCAATCGAAGGAAAGTGATAATTTATGGGAACCATTTATAGAAATGGCAAACCGTTTATTGGATCTGCTTCCGCATCAAATGTGAGCTATGACAACTCTAGAAGCGGTCTGAGTGCTACAAACATACAGGCTGCCGTTGACGAGGTAAATAACGGTTTAACGCGCGGATACTCTGCCTACATGGATTGGCCAACTTACACCTGCTCAAGCGGTTCATGGAACAACAACACAGGCGGCAACGGTGTCGGAGTAAAACCGGATAGAAGTTCTGCGAGCGGATATAATCTAGAGTTAAATGTGCGCGGAAGATATTTAATCTTTTGCATTGCTCGATTCAATGACGACACTAGCACAGTGGGTATTCGTGGAATCCGTTTAATTGTTAACGAAAACTCAGTGCAGGAAGACTTTATTGCTCCTCCGGCAAACAACACAACGGTGCAAACAATGGGAATGGTGAACTGCAATGGTTCAACACGTGTTCGCATGGGCTTTTATCAGAACAGCGGCAGTGCACTTGATGTACAAGGCATACACCTTTATGCAATCTATATGGGGAATTGGTGATTCAGCATTAAATCAGCATTTAATGCAACACCCAAATCCCTAGAAAGGATTTTAATTTATGCTCAATCTCTGCTTACCAATGAAGGTGATCAATGTCACCCAACACTCAGGCGGGTCATATTCTCATCCGAATTACTGTCTGGATCTGGCAGGCAGTGATACGGGAATAGACATCGCATACGCTCTAGGCAATTACTGGAAGTGCATCAGCGGTCCCTGGGGAAGTAATACATATTTCTTCACCGCAACCGACGCTGTAGGACATCCGGTAAAAGTCCACTGCGCAGATAATGTAAATCGCATAGTCACGGTAGCGTTGACCCATGCGAATTTTTATTTTGTGAAACGCCCCATTATAGGCAAGATCTACTCTAATGGGGAAGGTTTATACGAGGAAGGCACCTATGGAAAAGCGACGGGTAATCATATCCATTACGAGGTTGCTGAGGGATTACAGTATGGTAAGAGCTACGACTCTTCCATGGGCGTCTACCGTATGCACAACGAACTAAAACCAGAATCTGTCTGTTATATTTGTGACTCGTTCTCCACTGTGAAGTCTACTGGAGGAGTTTCATTCAGGCATTGTCCTGGTATCTACTCGGAGGATATTTACATGGAAATGAAAACAGGTATGAACTGGTACGAGTACGGTTCAATTCAACTCACTGCATATTTAAAGCCGGACGATTACAAGTTCGGCCTTTTTAATGCCGACAAGCCAACAGTTCTCCCTAAGATCGACGATAATAGCGTGATGTTTATCGAGAAATGCGGCAACGACTTCTTCCAGATGAAGCTTGATCAGGCCGATCCTTACGGCACTGTCTATGGGCCACGACTCTGCGTAAATGGGCCTATTGATCAGCCGTATATGCAGACAAATAGATATTTGTACTACCGCCTCGACAAGGACGGAACCGTAAGCTTTGGTGATTACACCGGCAATTACATCGATCCTTCCTGGCTTAGGCAGTCAGTCCAGATGGTCTGCTCTCCGCAGATGATATTCTGCAAGGACTGGAAGTATCCTAAGTACGCTCCAATGGCTGGAGGACCTGGGATTCTGACAGCACCGTACTATCAGGCATATTTCGGCAGAACCAAAGAAGGCAAGTTCTTCTCAGGCAAGACTCTCGGACGGCTCAGCGCTAAGGCAGTATGGGCATATTTCCACGATAATTTCGGAGTTACGGACATGGCGTTCATGGACGGCGGCAGCGTAGAGGGGCACCCAGGATCGGCCCAGCAGATGTACTGGGACAACATCAAAAAGGAAATGGTCTGGGTTGGCAAGACTGAGAACCGCGCAGTCCGTGATATTCTCGGATTCTACAAGCCGATCAAGGAAGACGACGTGATTGTCACGCCCACACCGGAGCCTGAGAAGCCAGTAACAGACGACAAGGATAAGAAGATCGAACAGCTTAACCTCGAAATCGAATTGCTCAAGACCAAGCTCAAAAAGATTAAGGAGATCGTCGATGGTACTCTCTAGAACTGGCGTAGTACCGATCCAAGAGTATGAGAGGGTCAAGCTCATGAACAAACAGCTATTACAAGAGAACACGGATTTAAAGATCCAGGTTTCTCATCTCCAGAAGCAATTATCATGCTTAAAGGAGGCTAGTTTCGATGTCAATTGAACAGATTATTCCTTGGATCATCTCATGTGTCTCAATTGGCGTAGCTGTATATTTCGGCACAAGAACTCAGCAGCGAGCAGATGCAGCTGAGGTTGAGAAAGAGAGTACAGTCACTGCGACAATGATGGTCAAACTCGAGGCGATCGCAAGTGATATTAAGGAAATTAAAACAGATAACAAAAATACTCAATCCGAGCTTAAAGATTTCAGAGAGCGCCTTGCCATTAACGAGCAGAGCATAAAATCTCTGCACAAACGTTTGGACGGGGTAGAAGGACGAATGAAAGAGCTCCATCCCACGCATCCTATTAATTAAGGTTAGTCCGATTCCCCTCATCTGCTCTGAATTAGAGAAAGTCCTCTGAAATAGAGGGCTTTTTCATTTTGTGGGATATTTTTGGGATAAATCGCGAAATAATCTGCTCCTATGGTAGGAGGAATAGATTATGATGGATTTTATTCGTTGTCACGCAATTAAAGCAAAAACTGAAGGAGAGCTAAGGCTTAATGAAGTCGAAAAGCAAATCAATGAGGAAACTCATAAGGAATGGTTTAATTCACTATCCCCTGAGGTCAAATTGATTTATGTTTATGAACGTCTTGGCTTTGAGAACAACGCTGAATACTTGCGAAGACAATACGAAAACAACAAAGAGAAGTATCTCGAACAAATGGAAGTTGTTAAGGGCTGGAAGCTCTAACAGCTTCTTTTATTTTTCGCGAAATAATCACCTCCTATAATAGAAAAGGAGAAGATTATGAACGAAATAGATTATGAATTTATCGGAAAAGAATTAGGAATTGTATTTGAAGAGGCAAAACCTTTTGAGATTACTGAAGAATCCCTGAGAAAGCAGGACTTGTATTTAAAATGGGTACAAGAAATGATAACAAAATATGGGTATTGGTATCCTACAAAAGGACCGGAACAGTATCCTGAACCTTTTCCATATTCCGAAGAAGCTTAATCAGCTTCTTTTTTATTTTTGGCTGACACGCGGGGTCTCGAGCTTTTTTCATAAGCAAGAATACCCAAACCTCCTTTCGACTGCACTCACTATCGCACAGTTACTGTCAAATCGAGGCCCTGCGTTAGGCATATTTAAAGACTAATACAGGAGGAAAGACAATGGATAAGGAAAAATGGTTGGCAGTCCTGAAACGGGCCGCCTGGACGTTTTTACAGGCCTTTCTGGCAGTGTTTGTAGCGAATGTTACAGAAGGCACCCCGGCAAGCGAAGTAGCCTGGCGTCATATTTTCGAGGTAGCTCTCGTAGCGGGCATGCTGTCTGTAGCGAAGAGCTGGCTTGTTGGCATTCCGGAAGTTTCTAAGAATGTGGGGTGAGCGGTATGTCATATTCTAATTTTCTCGCTCATCACGGTATTAAAGGCCAGAAGTGGGGTGTTAGAAGATTCAGAAATACAGATGGGACTCTTACCGACGAAGGTAAAGCTAGATATGGAAAGACCGACCCTCATAAAGACAAAACAAAGTTTATTAAAGGACGAGTGTCAAAGCTTGACTCCACTTATACGGATATTAACAAAAGATGGGACAATGAAGCGCGTGGCATTTATCGAAAGTATAGAAAGCAATACTCAAAACTAGAAAAACAGGCTTATGCCCATACAAATCCAGAGGATTATGAGAAATATTGGAAACCATTAGAGGATCTGGAGAGAAAAATAGACAAAGAAACCGATAAAGCTTTTTACAAGTATGGAGTGGAACGTAAACAAGCCACTATCGACTTCCTCGACGAAATGAAGTCAACATACGGTAATTTCACGGTTGATGATTTGGACATTAACTCTGGGGTTCTTGGAAAAACCGGTACTTATGGAGACGATGCTGATCATCCAGGATCTACATATTCTGATTATGACTACATCCCGATTACTATCCAAAATTATTTATACGATAGTAGTTCCGGCACTTACGACAACAGGTATTGGAATTTTCTCGGGGCAAAAGATGAGCAAGATTATTACAAAAAGATGGGGTGGTGATTATGGGCGATTATTATTCCGTGACATATTCTAAGAGCCTTTCTCACCATGGTATCCTCGGACAGAAATGGGGAAAAAGAAACGGTCCTCCTTATCCTCTTGGAGGTGGCGATTACACACCGGCTGAGAATCGAGCAATCTATCGAGAACGTAAACTCCACAAGAACAGTATCTACAATAAAAAGCATTTCGATAAGACGGTAAAAGTTGGAACGAACTTCGCAACTCTGTCATACGATAAGGACCGCACTAAGGGCGCTGACATGTTTTATGCGGCATATTCTAATGCCGATAAGCATCAGTACAACGCCCTTTTTAATAAGAAGGTTCCTCAGGAATTGTATGACGAAAAAGGAAACAACATCGGAACCGGAAACTTCTATAAGTATCGAATCCAAAACACTGCTCGGAAAGACGTGAAGGTTGCAAGTGAAGACTCTGGCGCGAAAATGTTTATGAATCTCTACAAACGAGATAGGGACTTTTATAACTTTGTTACTGATCCTGATCGAATGCAGAGTCATTTCGTTGACAGTAAATACAAATTCAAAGGGTATCGCGAAGCTCGAGACACTCTTGAGAAGATGCGCAAACCTGGGTACAAACCAACCGAAGACGATATGAAGAAAGTTTATCGAATGTACAACTACACGATTCCTTCTGACGGCGGGGGAGACTCCAGAAGAGGTGGTGACGTAGCCAAACAAAGAGCCAAGTTCTTCAAGGAACTTAAGGGTAATGGCTATGGAGCAGTTCTCGATACTAATGACGCAATTTATGGTGCGTTTAAAGCACAGGCTCCAGTAATCGTGTTCGACATGGAGTCGATTGCCCTCAAGGATGCAGAGCGAGTTACAACCGGATCGAAGCTATATTCTGATATGGTTTTCGCTGGTAGAAAAGCAATTGGACTTTAATTTTTAAGACCTCGTGTATATTACATGGGGTCTTATTTTTTCTCCTCGCGGCATAAACATGCAGTATAACGAAGGAGAAAAGATATGAAAACAAGAGAAGAAATGCAGGCATACATCGACTCGTTAAAAGTTAGCAAAGAGGAGAAAGAACGAATAATGGAGACGGTGTTATACCACGCACCAAAAATTGAGAAGTATTTAAAAGAGAATAAAGCCTGATTACATAGGCTTTATTTTTTCGCGAAAATTACACGCCGTATGATAAGGAGGATTGCTAAAATGAAAAAGCAAAAGAGCATTGAAGAAACAACAAAGAAGAACAGATCGGCCGTGATAGCTTTATCGACCGCCGCGATCGCAAGCACCGCATTAGTAATCGGAATGTTGATCGGGTACGATAGAGGTTATATTCAGGCCTCAGCAGATGTATTCACAGACTTTCCTGATTTGCTCGAAGAAGTAAAAGTTGGCAATGAAATCAAGAAGATTTTGGTAAAAAGAGGCGTTATGTAACGCTTCTTTTTTTTTTTTCGCGAAAATTACATTCCCTCTAATAGGGAAAGAAAGGAGATAATTATGAACCCTAAAGAAGAATTAAGAGAACGTATCAACAATGAGATTACTTCCATCATGGAGGAACAGACACATCTCGGAGCAGAAAAGGAGAACTATAGGCATAATGAAAATGCAGTAAAAACCTATGTCGAAATGCTCAATTCGTTCGATGAAGGAGATCGAAAAGATCGCGAACTTGAATTGAAAAAGTTAAACGAGAAGCGACTCTCGGAAGAGCTTGAATTGAAGATCAAGAACTATAGCAAGGAATTGGAGATGAAGCTTTTGGAAGAAGAAAGACTTACAAAGGCTTTTGAAACCGAAACCAGGTTTAAGGAAAGAGAACTCGAATTGAAGAGCTTAGAAGAGGAGCGACTTAGAAAAGAACTCGAACTCAGGGAACGCGAACTTAACATCGAGCTCAATAATCGATTGAGAAGCGAAATAGTAGACATGGCAAAATACTTTGCAGGAATGCTTGGCTTTAAGAAGATATTTGAGATGATTCTTGCCTATGAAAAGGAAGGGGTAATCTCAACCAAAACGTTCAACCCGATTATGGGAACGGCATTTAGATTTCTTTTACCTAAATGAAACACGTATGGCTCATGCGAAAAACATGGGCTATATTTTTTTCTACTCGCGGAATAAACATGTTGTCTAATGCAAAGGAGGACGTTTAAATGAAAAACGTTAATTTTAAGGAACTCGCCGAAAAGGCACGTGTTAAGACACAGAAGTTTGTTTATTCTCACAGAGGAACCATTGGACTGGGCGTAGGTACAGTCACTGGTCTCTATGTGGGATACAAATCTGGAATCGTAGCAACGTTGGTCGACATTAAGGCGCATATTCCTGAAGCGTGGGAAATCATTAAGACGGCAGTTGAAACAGGAGCACATAAATAAGAGTCTCGTTACAGAGACTTTTATTTTTTTCTACTCGCGGAATAAACATGTTGTCTAATGCAAAGGAGGTTCATAAAGATGAACAAAACAGGTAAAGCATTAGTTAAAATTGGTATTGAAATGGCAGCAGGATTTACAACTTATTTTGGTACTCTGGAATTACTAGACGACAATGACTCATCGAAAGAAGAAACATTTAAGAAAGCTTTCGCTAAAGTCATGATCGCCGATGTGACAGCGGTATCAGCTATGAAGTTCACAGATGCCGCCATCCAAGGATTTGGAATGGTTTACAAAGCATTAACAAAGTGAACAATTTGCAACAGAAGTAAAAGTCTCGTTACAGAGGCTTTTATTTTTTATCGCGACATAAACGTACCCTCTAATGAAAAGGAGGACCTTAATATGGGTATATTGAAAGATCTTGGAATGAAATTGTATAAAGCCAAAATGGCGGAAAGACGTCAGACAGAGAAAGCCGAAAGCAATACATATTCCATCGATTTCAACAGAATCAAAAGGCAGCAGGAGGATAAAAGAAGACTTGAATTAAGAAAGAAATTTTGGGAAACAAAAGCTGAAGTGGAGCGGCTTAAGAAAGCTGGATTCTCTGATTATGACATTCAAGAATTGTGTCATCTCACAGATTACGGCATGGAAATTATGCGCAGAAACAGCTTTCACTAAGAAGACTAATCAAGTCTTCTTTTATTTTTCCTCGCGGTATAAACGTACCCTCTAATGAAAGGGAGGTGTAGTATGAGCACACTGTACAAAGTTTTATACACATTGGCATATTTATTAATTGGAGCACTGGTATGGAGCCAGCTCGCAACGGGGTATCATTCAGGTTTTGAATGTCTCTTCGGAGCGATCTCGATTCCTTACATTGTGCTTTCGGTAGTCGAGATAATGTGTGACAGTTTGTAACTCGCGAAAATTACATACCGTAATACGAAAGGCTGGGAGCTTATGTGCTTCCGGTCTTTTATTTTTTAACGCAATTGGCGTAAAGGAGAAAAAAGATGACAGTATCAAAAGAAGAATTCATGACAACAACGGAGTTTGCAAATCGCTACAACAAGTCAAGACCGCTCGGCAAGGACTTCATGCCTCTGGAGCCTTCATTCGTAAAGATTCTCTGTGAACAAGGCAAGCTTGAGCATTCGACGCTCCCCGCACGCGACGGACGAAAGAAAGATATTTTCATGATTCCGGAGCATGAATTAGAAACAGTCGACGTCATTCTCAATGGCAATACGGCTGTCAAAGAAGAATCAGGCGGAGTCATGGATGTGAAAGAAGTAGCGGAGTTTCTCGGACGTAGCACCGGCAACGTTTGGGCTCTCGCAAGAGAGGGGAAGCTTAAGTGCCGTAAAGTTCATAATCCGCATGGAGGCCTTGATAAATACGAGTTTGATGAGAACGACGTTCTTAAGTTCGCGGAAGAGCATCCAAAGCGTGCTTATACAAAGCACACCAAGCCTAAAAAAGATATTCCTGAACCGGATAACTTCGACGAGGTCGAGAGTCTTCGAGCAACGATCAAGAATCTCGTATTTGAGAACGCCGATCTTAAAGACCGCATTCAGTATAATGCCAACAACGCTGCTGACAAGCTCAAAGAACTCAATAAGAAGGTCAAGAACCTTCAAGGCGCTAACAGCATACTGATTTCCGAGAACACCGTTCTAAAGGATCAACTGGATAATGCATCAAAGACCAGCGACGACAAAGATATTTTCGAAGCATATCGTCGCGGATTCAAAGACGGTTTCGAGATGGGAGGTAACAAATAATGACAAGAAGAAATTTGCTCGTTGTTGAGACTCGGAATTCGTATGAGGCTGAGGCGTATGAAGACATATTTCGATACGCGCTCGGATCTCGCTACGAGGTAAAAGAACGTACAAGAACATTCGAAAGCCATGAAGGCGATAAGGATGTTCGGATATATTCTCGGTTCCAGGCGAGAGTAACCGAGTCCGAGGAAGAATACATCAGAGAGCTAATCAACAAGATGAAATACCCGACATATTTCTTATACGGAGGAGGTAACGCCTAATGATGAAGAAAGATGGCAAAGAGATCTACACATTTGTAGGTCTCATCAATCGCATGGAATCATGCAGGAATCGGGACTATAAATTCACCGAGAAAGATATTTCAGAAGAGGTCGAGTTCAAAAACAGGATCTACAAACTTGATGGTGAAAAGAAATTCTATTATGATCTGGACACTGGAGTAACTCTCGCAGAAATCGTTGGAGAACAGTATGGCATGGACATGTTCAAGTACTTAACCGAACACGAGTTTATCGTGACTCCTAAAGAAAAAGTATTCCTTACATCTGAGGAGAAGGAATTTCTGAGAATGTGCAACTCGATTCTTGGAAGTGGAGATTCCAAATTACATATAATCCAACGCCGGCAATTTGGAAACGATTCTTTCTTTCTGTGTTTGACCTTTTGCCGGAATGACGACACACTTGCGCACGAGGAACACATAAAAATTGGCGCAACGTCGTTTTCCGGACTTAGCAATGGAACGCTGTATCTTGTAAAGGACCTCGGAATCTATGAGTAAGAACATTGGCGAATGGATGCTCAGGATTGAGTATTCAGATAAGCGCGCCGAGAATCGTCTGTATAAGACTGAGAATGGTGCGTGCAAGGCTGGCAAGAAAGCCATGGAACGATATGGCGCAAAGAAGTGCCGCATATTTAAAGAGGTTGGGTCTGTTAGGCAGCTCAGCCTCTTTGAAATTGAACCGGAGTATTAAGGAGGACTAAATGGAACTAACTAAAATTGCATCTGTGTACATTGTCGTAATCACGATCGCATTCGTTGTCATATTCTACGCATTTCTCAGGCAGAGAGATACTATGAAAAAGAACAAATTCAAGTATGATCTGCGCATAATCAGGCATGAGCTTGAGCCTCTGGGTGAAGATACCTGGAGGCTTAATTTTTATGCCGGTCATCTGGTTCACTCTGAAGTGGTTAGAGAGGCAGACATATTTAATGACAAGGCCTATCTGTTCAAAGCGTTCATTAGATGGCTAGAGGAAGACGCCGATGAAAAGAAAGGATAAGTACGACCTTAAGAAGTTATATTTATCGGTCGATCACGACTACTCGCAAGGAGGCGCAGAGATCGAAGCGACAATGTATTACAAGGATGAGAAAAACCCTGTGTGGAAAGACATGTTCAAGATAGATCCAGAAGAGGTCCTGTACAAACAGTCATGGACCTACATTGAAGAATTGATGATTGAAGTTCTGCTCGAATGGCTCGAAGGGGAGGTAGAAGAATGAAAGTAACTAAGTTCTATTGCGATATGTGCGGGAAAGAGATCGAAGGAGGTGCTGAGGCTAAGTATATTCCGATCCGAAAGAACGTCGGCAAGCATGGTGAGTTCGTGACGAAGATCCGGATCCTGGATGAAGCTTACGGCGGAACCTACATGGATTTTTGCGAAGGCTGTAAAGGAACAATCGCGCTTCTGTTTGGAGGTAAATCGAATGAGTGACTTAATCAGTAGACAGGCGGCGATTGATGGGAAAATACAAATACAACTGGCAAACGGAGTAGAAATATATTCTGATGAAGCCGTGCCTGTTGAGTATTTAAAAAGACTGCCAACCATAGATGCAGTTCCGTTGATCCGGTGCAAGGACTGCGCACATTACGACATATCTGAAAACGGAGTAAATGGAATTTGCAGAAAATTGATTGCCCCGTTTGATGCTTACGAATGGTGCAGTAGGTCAGACCCAAAGGAGGAAAGCGAATGAAAAAACCGATTTATGCGGACGATTTGATGGCCTGGTCGGAGACTGTTCCATTAACACCCGATGGTGGCATAGATTTTAATGATTTTGAAGACAAACTGAAGTCAATGCCAACCATAGATGCAGTTCCGTTGTCAGCGGTTCGTAAAGCGGCAAAGAAACTTGCGTATATTCATCAACGAATTGACCTTTACGGAGATAGACCAGACTTGCATGAAGAAGAATACTGGCTTGAGTATCTTATGGACGAGGAATGGGAAGATCCTGATATTGAATGAAGGATAGAAGAGGATGGGTAAAGAATGAAGGAATACATTATTACAGCCGATGATGTGAAAGCTATTGAAGAAGAGTTCGGTATCAATCTTTCGTTTGAGAAAGATGATGAATTAATCCGGTGCAAGGATTGCAAGCATAGGCCTCGTAAAGACGAGCGTGGCCGCGTAAGTCCACCAATAGTTCAAGCCGGCGCATATAGTTGGGGAGAACCAATATACAATGATGACGAAACTTGCCCGTACATTTGCGAAGACTGTACGTATAACCGTATGCCAAGTGATGAACAATATTGCGATAAGGCAGAGCTAAAGGAGGAGAAAAGTAAATGAGTGACTATACAAGAAGAACCGAAGTGGATGAACTGAGTGAGCAGTTGAATAACTGCCGTGATTACATTGCTGAACTTGAAACGAGATGCAAGAACTTGCGAGAAGAATTGCGCAAAGCAAACTTATCGATTGAATATAGTCTGAAGGTTCCAGATGAAGAAGCATTGAAAAAAGAACTCTCTTACCGCGATAAAATGATTGCGGAGCTTGAAGCGAAATGCAGAGACTTGGGAGAAAAACTGCACGAAACAGAGCTTGCCGTTGAGCATAACAGGCATCTGGCTGATGAAGAGCAGCTCAGAGGTGCACTGAGATACCGTGACGGAGTAATACACGGTCTGAAATATGCGACGAGATGCAATGGGGTGAGCGGTGGTGAGGTAGATCAATGACAATTGTATTTGTATTCAAAAATGGTTTCGAGCTGAGAATGAAATGCAGAGAGTTTTCGCTAAAACGAAATGGTCTTGGCGTGGTCACTGGATATGAAGCAAAGGGTGTAACCGAAAACCAACCAATCGAATTTAATATCGAAGATGTTCTGTGCACCTACAGAGTGGTATCTGATGAAGATGGAGAAGGAGAAGGAAAATGTCAGTGAAAGGTGAATACGACTTCAGCAAATATTACACGAGACCCAATAAAGACGATAAACCGGACATGGTAAACCATCCGCCTCATTACCAAAGCGAGTCTGGTATCGAGGTTATAGATATTATTGATGAGTTCGTTGATGATCCGGCTTCGTATTACAAGGGCAATATTATTAAATACATTTTGCGCTATGAGAAAAAAGGCGGGGTGGAAGATCTGGAAAAAGCCCGCTGGTATCTCAATAAGTTAATTGCATATTTACAGGTAAAGGAGGACTAATAATATGGCAATTCTTACACTCGCGTTTTCTATGTTCCTCGGTTTCATCGGGGGATATTTTGCAGCACGTATCGCTGTAGATCGTGCAATGTTCAGTAACAACAAAACAGTCAAGAGTATTTCTGAAGCTCAGTATGAGACGAGCCACGACATAATTGGAATTCAGGGTCAGATCGAAGGACTCGAGCAGTCTCTTGTGGACCTTGGAAATGCTCGTAACATCGACGGCGATGTCTGGAATAGTAACTTCAGTAATGTTAAAGAATTCATGAAGCAGCAGGTAGCCCTCAATGCTAAAGTGGATCAGGCGATTCGTGTGCTTCAGACATTCGGATTAAATCCGTATCGAGGTTCAGATGGGGAGGTTCTCTATAATGTCTACAACGGACCGGCTGCAGAGTCTAGCGAAGAAGAAGCTGGAGATTGATTATAGCAAGCTTCAATATGCTAGAAACTGGGGTGAAGATGAGGACAAATATTGGTCAGCGCGAAACCGGCTGGAAACAGCGTATAAAGAAGCATATTTCCGCGGTGATGTTAAAGATATCTGCAAAACCGGAATCGATTTAATTGACTTTTATGCCCTGTATGGAGTTAAAGATGCGAAAAAAATCTGAATTAAATTGTCCTAATTGTGGTGCGCCAATCACCGGTGAATATTGTCCATATTGCGGCTCAGTCTTCTACGATTGGGCCGCTTTAGATATGGACAAGCCTAGGTATATAAAAATTAAACTCGGGGACCAAATCATAATGACTAAGGCAATATTACGCAACTGCGAGATGAGCACTGAAAGTTCACAACAAAGGCTATATGCTGATGATCGGGTGTACGCTACGGTAATGGCTCCTCCGTCCATAACAATAAGAACAGAGTTCGAAGTCATACCAGACGATGGAGCAATGTACAAAATTATTAAAGAAAAGGAGGCTTAGATTAAGTGACAGCATTCATTGAATTGACCTGTAAGCTGCAGGTCGGTCCGATCAAGAAACGGACTTACATTAATGTGGACAAGATCGTCTACTTCGCTCCTAACGGAAGCGACGGTAAGAACACGCTGATATTCTTAACTACTGGCGATTGCGTGGTGGCTGACGAAAGCTACCAGGTAGTCTCATCGAAAATTAAAGGATCATATTACGGAACTAATGGAGAAAATTAATGCCGCGCGTAAGGAAAAATGATCTGCATAGATATTCGCTCGAGATCTGGCACGATGGTGTTTATCAGGAGGCGGATGTAGTTTTCTATTCTACAGACGAAGCTCTTAGAGATAATATTATTAAATTGAGAAAGAAATATCCGCCTGAAGATTTATGGGAATTAAAGAATTGCAGCGTTGATGAGGAACCAAGACCATGGGAAGTGTAAAAGCGACGTACAACGGAGAGCAATTCATTCAAGCGTGTTTTGGAGAATGCGTTGAATATGCCAGGCGCTATGTTAAAGATAATCCGAAAGACGAATACGACTACGAAGATTTTGTGGCTGTGTATCGGATGAAGGAGGTCGAGGAAGGATGGCCGGTTATCACAGGTCCTGGAGATTACTTTGATTATGACCCTTGGTACAAAGATGATGTAGAGCGATTTGTTGATATTTTTGAGGAGACTAGATATGGAAATAGTTGAAAAATTTGTTGAATTCAATGAATATTGTCCACGTTGCAAGCACAAGAAGGTACCTGAAACTGAAGATCCGTGCAACGAATGTCTTACAGAACCGGTGAACGAGTATTCTCATAAGCCGGTGAGGTTTGAAGATGCCAGTAATAAATAGACCAGAAGGGGCTTCGTTTGAGATTTGGCACGACGGAGTCCTGATCGCTATTGTGTGCGAGAAACATATTTTAGCGAACAGTGCAGAAGACGTATCAATCGTATTTAACGACAAGGAGGAGAATAAAGCATGGATGAGTTAAATGACAGACCGAATCTTCGATGCAAATGCCCATTATGCGGGGCCGATTTTAGTGCGTTAACAGTACACTTATTCGATGGCGAGCCTAGACTGATCGACGCAAAATGCAGCAATTGTGGTTTGACAATAACTCTAGATGACGGACCGCGAAGAGCAAATTTTGACGAATATTCTAGACCAGAAGATATTGTCACTCTCTGGAATAAGCTCACTGGGAAGGTAGTATGACCGGAATCCTGGTTGCGCTGCTGGTGATTATGACGGCAGCATTTTGTTTTGTTATGGGAATGTTATTTGGAGCGTGGGTAGCAACTGCAGCGGATCCATCAAAAAAGGAGGAGAACAAATGAAAAGGTTTGTCATTGAACTTATGAATCATGGATATTCTCAGGATCAGGCGCAGCGTTTTGTTTTGGAGCTCATCAAAGCGTATCTCAGCATTGATCCGGAAAAGGGAAAGGAGTTTGAAGCGAAGTATGCAGCCTCTGACAATGAAACAGTGGGCAATTAATTGCCTTGTAAAGGGATATTTGGAAGAAAACTATGGTGTTGAGATAGTTGTGCATAAGAAGAAGGAGCCGATTGAGCCCGAAGTGGTCGATCCCAAGCAGAAAAAGAAATGGGCAGTGACGTTCTCAAGATAGCTGAAAAACGAATGGATCAGCTCCAAAAAGAATGGAAGTTATGGTGGGATGAGTACAACCCTAAAAGAGGTCATTGTAAAACATCTCGAATATTGATATGGAATAAACTTTGTGATATTTCATATCAAAAATACATGCTTGTTGAATATATTAATAAACATGAAGGGAAACAAATATATAAGCAATATGGATTAATAGGATGGCCAGTTTTAAGTCACTATCCAAAGCTTCCTCGCGATAATTACAGCCTCTGTAATGGAGGTGAATCATGAACGAACTGAAAAACAGTATAAACGAACAGCTGTCACAAAAAGTTAATTCCGAATTGTTTAAAACTTTGCAACGCAATAATGCATGGGATTGGAAGGAGAAAACAAAATGAAAGACCTAGTAACAAAGTTGATGAATCATGGTTTTAGCGAGCGTCAGGCACAGACATTTTTGGGAGAGTGCTACAACGAATTTGTGGCTCTGATTGCCAAGAGACTCGGCGTTGATCCGGAGGCGGTCAAGAATGCCAGCAAAGAATAGACATATTTATCAGTTTGAGATCTGGCATGACGGCGTAAACACTGGAGAGACGGTTACAATTCGTGCCTTTGACTCGGAAGTGCGTGATAAGATCCGTAAACTCAGAAAGACATATTCTCCACACGAGTTTTATGAGCTGAAGAATTGTGTCGTCATGAAGTGAGAAGTCGCGAAATAAACATGCTGTCTAATGAAGAGATAGAAAGATAGCTCATAGGAGTAGAGCGCTACAGAAAGTGTAGAGGCGATGGGTTCGAGTCCCATTCTTATCTATCTTTTTATTTTTTGCTGACGAAAGGAGAACTAAAGATGTCAGGCAATTTCTTGAAAGAGGGAATTAAGACCCTCTCAACGACTCTGAAAGATCAGAGTTCAACAATCCTTACCGCAATTGCAGTGGTAGGAGTAGGAGCGGTTGCATATTTTGCAATCAAGGAAACTCCGGAAGTGAATCGGAAGCTCGAAGAAACCGCTGATAAGAAAGGCGAGCCGCTCACAATTCCGGAAAAGGCGATTATTGTCGTTCCTGGTTACAAGAAGACAATCGCGGCAGCCGGTGGCACAATCGCATGCATGGTCGGAGCGCAGAAACAGAATCTCGATAAGATCGCAATGTATTCAGCTTCGTCCGTAGTATTTAAAGATAAGCTTGCGGAACTGGAATCGAAAGTTGAGGAGAAAATCGGACCGAAGAAAGTCAAAGAAGTGCGTGAAGCAATCGCAGACGACTACGTAATCAGCTATCCGCCTTCTGAAGACAACATTATTAACACAGGCAGAGGCGTACATCTGTGTCTCGATGATCTAACCGGAACATATTTCTATTCGGATAAGTTCGCAATCGATAGAGCAGTCGCCAAGATGAGGGAACTCATCAACGAAGACGGGAGCGCATCGAAGAATCAGTGGCTCAATCTATTATATCTGGACAGTGTATCCGATGGAGACTTCCTCGGATGGAACAAGTACAATAATCCATTCAAGGTTGAGTACACGTCATGCATCACACCGGATGGTAGACCGTGTCTGGTAATCCAGCATGCATTCGATTTACCGGTTCCGGATTTCGAAAGATATTAATTCGCGAAAATTACATTCCATATAGTAGGAGCAAAAGGCTCAAGAAAGGAGAATTAACATGGAAGAAGTAGTACAGGAAGCAGTTGAAACAGCAGCGGAGGTTGCACAGGAGGTAGTCCCGGAAGTGGCTAAGAAGACCAACCACAAGGCCGAGATCGCTATCGGTGTTGGAATCGTGGTAATCGGAGGAATTATCGCTTACCGCATCCACAAGAAGAACCAGGCTCATAAGAAGGTTGAGCCAGCAGTACAGGAGACTAAGGAACCTGAGACCGTTGAAGTTGTTGACGAGACAGCTAAGGAACCTACCGAAACCAAAGAACCTGAAAAGATGAACTAAGGTTCGCTCTTAAGAGGTGTTGCAGAAATGCAATGCCTCTTATTTTTTCGTGTATGCAATGAGAAAAGGAGAACTCTGATGAAAGACACAATTGTAAATCTGCTCGCCATTTACGGCGGGTATTCGCTTGTTAACAACTATTGGCAGAAGAACAAAAACCGTATCATCCAGTCTGCCGTGAATCATATTTCTGAGGCGATCAAAGAAGCGATGACAGATGGTGACAATCCTGTGACCATTAATGTCGTCCTGGGAGGTAACAAATGAAACACCTGTTTAATGTAGCGCGTTATATTCTCGCCGGTTATGGCCTTCTTGTTCTGGCAAACAATCTCCAGAAAGTAGTCAAAAAATCCCAGGGTGAAGATTCAGAGGAAAGTCATATTTCCGAACCCGAGCTCAAGGATGTAATGCTGTATGGAGTAAGTGACTCTGGGACGCTCGAGGTGTACACGTACCTCAACAATTTCATGAAGAGCCTTGGGAAAGTCACATATTCTGACGTGAATCAGATTCTGATGGATTGTGAAATGCCAAAAGTTCTTGAAGATTCGGAATCTGTTGGATGGGATTCAGAAAACTTCAAACCAACTGCTCAGTATTCAAAAGAAATCGGACGTATTGTCATATTTCTCCCAAAAGCCAAGAAGCTCGCGTAATAAACACGCCATATAACGAAGGCGTAAAGCTGAAAGGAGAAAAAAGATGAATACAGTAATTATTGATGCAGCAGTAGAAGGAGCAAAACTCGTATGTGGAGCATTGACTTATCACACGACAAGTAAAGTCGGAACAGCAGCAACTAAGGCGTTTTTGCGAACAGCCCCGCGGATATTCAAATCCCGCAAACAGGCAGCGTTCGCATCAGAACTGGTAGGAATGGGCCTTGGATGTTCCGCAAGTCTCGTGTCGAATGAGGCAATTGATGAAGCATACGATAGCTTCAAAAAAATTGTTAAATTGAAGGAAGCATTCAACAAAAAGAACAACAAGCAGAGCGCAACAGATGAAACAAATAAAGAAAAGGGTGATGATGCCGAGGATTCGACAGAAAAGAAAGACTGAAGAATCCCAGGGCAACATGCCCTTTCTTTTTTTTTCCTCACGAATAGAAAGGTTATATTTCAATGAACGATTACACTAAACCGAAGTCGTCATTGGATCTCGGAGACGTTAAAAAGGATGTGCCAGCGCCAAACTCAATGCTGGAAGGTCCTATCAAAACGAAAAAGAAATCGGCGTTAGAGCGATTCTCTGATGATTTCTTCTCTGGAGATGCCAAAACGATTAAGGAATACGCAATAAAAGACGTATTGATTCCGTCATTCAAGCGCATGTTGAGCACACTTGTGTCCAACGCTGTAGATATTCTCCTGTTTGGAGAGGTTAAGGGCAACAAGTCGTTCGGAGATGGCCGTCCGAACAAGTACTCATACACGTCATATTCTAGTTACTACGATGGCAGCAACCAGATTAAGACACGTCAGACCAGGCCGCTTATCCCGCAGCGAGAGGACTATCGCAAATGGGTGTTCACTGAGAGTGACGCCAAGCGTGCGCTGATGTTTTTGAGAAACGAAATCGCTAATTACGATCGAGTAAGTTTGTCTAAGCTCTATCAGTTTTGTGGCAAGACTTGGAGTCCGGCAGATGAAAACTACGGATGGTTCGATCTGAGTATGGCCGATTGGCACTACGACATTGATGCTGACGGTTATATTCTCGAACTCCCGTCCCCTGAACCAATCATTTAAAGAAAGGAAAACAAAATGTTTAAGGAAAGAATTGCAAGTGCATTAGCAAAAACCAAAATTAAATTCAATAACGTCAAACCGGAAATTCTGGTTTATGGCGGAATCGCACTCGTAGTCGGCGGTGGTGTATATGCATGTGTGCAGACTATGAAAGCTCCAAAGATCATCGAAGAGCATAACGACCGTATTGAAAAGATTAAGACCTATAAGGCCCACATCACGGAACCGGCGTTATATCCTGAAAACGACTATCGTAAGGACGTCGCAAAGACCTATCTGCACACCGCTACGAAGCTCGTAAAGGTATATTCTGGACCGGCCGTAATCGGTGCTGTAGGCGTCGGTTTCATTCTCCGTGGACACGCTCTCATCCGTAGCGAAAACGCGGCGTTATTGGCCTCTTATGGGGCTCTACAGGCCGCTTACGACGAGTATCGCGAGCGCGTTCGTCAGGCGACTAACGATGAATTCGAAGACCGCATTATGAACGGTGGTTTAATCGATGGTTACGACACCGTTAAAGATGAGAATGGCAAGATTAAAAAGGAAAAGAAATGTGTCGAATTCGTCAAGCCGGTAATTGATCCATATTCAGTTATATTCGAGGAAGTGACGTCTCCAGCTCTGTGGACTCCGGTTGCCAGCACGAATCGTATGAATGTTGTAGCAATTCAGGCAGAGTGCAATCGGATGCTCGAAGCAGAGGGATATTTATTCCTCAATGATGTGCTTCGGATGCTTGGAATGAAGGAAACCGAGATCAGTCGTAAGGTCGGATGGGTTAAACACAAGCCTGGTACACCGTACGTCGTCGGAGATTCTGAGGGATTCGTCGATTTTGGACTCTTTCGCAGAGGACAAGGCTATGATGCTGCGAGATATGAATTCCTCAACGACCCAGAGCCCAACTTCATGCTGCATTTCAATGTGCAGGGAGTTATTATCGACAAGTTCGAGGCCGCTTCCCGGAGAGCAGTCTAATAAGATTAGAATCATATTTAACTGCAGCGAAATTTTAGAACAAATGTGGTTAGAGAGTCTGGAGTATCCTGGTAGTTCAACCTATCAGGATATTTTCGACTTCTCGTGAAATGGAGAAAACTGATGAAGAAAGAACTGCTGTACTTGGCAGGTGGAATTCTGATTGGTGGGGCCAGTGGTGCGTCAATTAGTTATATTCTTACCAAACGCAAGTACGAGAAGAAAATTAATGAGGAGCTTGATCGGATCAAAGAAAAGGCGAAAAATGACGTTGAACAGGCTAAAATAGATACAATCAACGACATTGCTGAAGAGAATTTGATCGTCAAGAAACCTACAGAGGAGGAATTGAAGGAAGAAGAGCGGGTTCTTAATGAGGCTTACGAAAGACAGCCGAAGAAAGAGCCTGTGGACTATTCTAAATTCTATTCCCGTGACGAAGAAGTGCCTAATGGGGATGACACATGCGATGAAGATATTGGATCTGAACTGTATCCTGTAGAAGATGAGGCTAAAATACCGTATTTTATCGATGAAGATGCTATTGACGGAACGTACGACATTGTCTGTCTGACATATTATGAGGCAGACCATACACTTGCCGATGATGTAAGTGCACAGATCGTCTTGCCTGAAGATACGGTCTCGGTTAAGTTACTGGACCAGTTTGTCAATTCAGACGAGGATCAGACTTATATTTGCCGAGACTCGCATTCGACGGTGTATGAGATCACACGGTATCCTGGCAGCTATTCACAGGAGATTCTAGGCCTTCCGGACGAGTATGGAGGCGGAGAGGATGGTAGTGACATCGACACCTAATGAGGTGGCAAACTTATATTTTGAATGGCTTTGTTTAGAAGTAGGAGTGGAGGAAGACTATTGGACCATGATGGGCTTCCTGTTTAATCGTGAATTTACATGGAGTGTGGCCAATGATGATAATCGTGCAGCCGATGGAATTGGGCTTAGGGACCGATTCTTAGCCGAGTCTGGACTGGGGGAAGAGGCTTATATTTATGGGCCTTGTTCGGTACTCGAGATGATGGTTGCACTGGCCGAAAGGATGGAAACCGACATCATGTATGACCCAGAATTAGGCGATAGAACAGCCGAATGGTTCTGGATTATGGTGACGAATTTACATCTGGATAGGTTCGATGACGGGTCTATAGATAAGGATTCTGGGGATGAAATAAGTCATATTTTGGACATTTTGGTCAGTAGATCGTACTTCATGAACGGGACAGGAGGCCTATTTCCACTCAAAAAACCGACTGTAAATCAGCGAAGAGTGGAGATTTGGTATCAAATGAACTCATATTTGATTGAAAATTTTGAGTTCTAAATCCTGTTTTTAATTTTTCAAAAATTGTGAAATTTGCTAGAAAACGGATTTTTTCGCGAATTTTATCCTGTTTTTCCTGGTTCGGTTTTGAAAAATCCTGTTTTGGGAATGCTCAAAAACGGCTTGGTTATGCGGTTTATCCTGTTTTTCCTGGTAATCCTGGTTACTTTTAATTCATTTTGAAAATTATATATATTTTTATAAATGAATTAAGGAAATCAACTAGGAAAAACAGGATAGGGGTAATAAATACAAAATGTAATTTTCGCGAGAAGTGCCCAAAACAAAGAAAGGAGACATACATGTGGACTTTGTAAGACCGGTAGACGAAATTAAAAAAGGAACCGTCGAGATCTATCCGAGTTTTAAAGTATGCAAGTCTAAAGATCTGATGATCAGAGGCGGGGACTTTTATGCTATCTGGGACGAAGAGAATGGGATGTGGTCTACCGACGAAGACACAGCAATACGATTAATAGATGATGAAGTGTCCGCGTATGCTTCTGAGTTTAAGAAAGATCATCCGGAAGTCAGAGTGCATGCGAATTATATTCGTAATGCGAAGAGTAAGCTGATTGACGAGTTTCATCATTACGTTCAGAAGCAGATGAAGGACAACTATAAGATACTCGACAGTAAGCTTATATTTCAGAACACTGAGGTTCGTAGATCTGACTATGCGAGTCATAGGTTGAACTATCCTCTGGAGCCAGGCGATCACTCTGCGTTTGATGAGCTGATGTCGGTATTATATTCTGATGAAGAACGACAGAAGATTGAATGGGCTATCGGAGCAATTGTCAGTGGGGATTCTAAGAAGATCCAAAAGTTTATGGTTCTGACCGGCGATGCTGGAACTGGTAAGTCGACAGTTATCGAAATTATTAAGATGCTGTTTGATGGATATTGGGCGACGATTGATGCTCGGGCGATTGGTTCATCAACTGCTTCGTTTGCACTTGAGGCTTTGAAGAAGAATCCGTTGGTTGCGATCCAGGATGATGCCGATCTGTCGAAGATTCAGGACAATACCAGACTGAACAGTTTGATATCCCACGAAACACTTTCGGTTAACGAAAAGTTCAAATCGTTGTACGAGACTTCTTATCATTGCTTTATATTCTTGGGAAGTAACAGCGACGTTAACATTACAGACGCGCAGAGCGGATTACTTCGAAGACTGATTGACGTGCGTCCGACGAACAAGACTATTCCGATCAAGAGATATTTGGAGATCATGGATAAGATCAAGTTTGAACTCGGAGGAATCGCATGGCATTGCCTTGAAGTGTATAAGAACAATAAGCATGCATATGACAAGTACAAGCCAACGCAGAGTATGAGGAACACCAATATATTCTATAACTTCATGGAAGAGAACTTCTTTGAGTATAAAGATGGTGTGAAGCTGAGTACTCTGTGGCTCGACTATAAGAACTTCTGCGACGACGCTGGCATTACGAATCGAATGACCAAAATTCAGGTTAAGAAGGAGTTATATGCTTACTACTATCACTTTAAACCCGAGGCTCGGTTAGACGATGGATCGCACGTTTACAATTACTTCTATGATATTCGCAAGGACAAGTTCGGTATGGAACCTACCGAGATTGATCCGAGTAGGATAAGGACTAAGGAGGATTCTGACGCTAGTGAATCTTCTTTTTTGGTTCTTAAGAAACAAAAGTCACTGTTTGATGATATTTGCAGTGACTGCCCAGCACAACTTGCCACTACTAATGAGACACCAACATTCAAGTGGTCTAACGTTACTACTAAACTTGGTGATATTAATACGGGCAAGCTGCACTACGTAAAGGTTCCAGAGAATCACATAGTGATAGACTTTGATCTTAAAGATTCTGATGGCAACAAGAGTTTGGATCTTAATCTCGAAGCAGCTTCTAAGTGGCCACCCACCTATGCTGAAGTGAGCAAAGGCGGAAATGGATTGCACTTGCATTATATTTACACGGGCGATCCTAAGAAGCTGAGTCGGATCTATGATGACGACATAGAGATCAAAGTCTTCACTGGTGATTCGTCTCTTAGGAGAAAGCTTACGAAGTGCAATGATATTCCGGTAGCTAAGATTAATTCCGGATTACCATTGAAAGGAGAAAAGCCAGTGATAAATGGAGAAGTTGTTAAGAGTGAGAGAAGCTTGAGAAAGCTTATTAAGCGCAATCTTAACAAAGAGATTCATCCTAACACGGCTCCTAGCGTTGACTTCATCGCAAAGATATTGGACGACGCTTACAATTCTGGTTTGACTTATGACGTTACGGACATGAGACCGGCCATTCTCGCGTTCGCTAACAATAGTTCGCATCAGGCAAACAAGTGCATTAAGACTGTTAATGGAATGAAGTTCTGTTCCGAGAAGGTTTCAGAGAATGTAGACTCGAAAGATGAGGAAATTATATTCTTTGACGTTGAAGTCTTTTCGAATTTGTTTGTCGTGGTGTGGAAGTCCAAGGACAAGAAACCAGTTAAGATGATCAATCCGAGTTCGGATGATATTAAGGAGCTGTGCAAGAAGCGATTAGTTGGATTCAACAATCGTAAGTACGACAATCACATTCTGTATGCCAGACTTCACGACTATACAAACGAAGAATTATATCGTCTGTCGCAGAGGATCATAAGCGGAAGCAGTAATGCAATGTTCAAGGAAGCATACAATCTTTCCTACACTGATATTTACGACTTCTGTTCTAAGAAACAGTCGTTGAAGAAGTGGGAGATTGAGCTTGGGATTCATCATCAGGAGTTAGGACTCAAATGGGATGAACCTGTTCCTGAGAATCTGTGGGAGAAGGTTGCTGAGTATTGCACAAATGACGTTGTAGCCACAGAAGCCGTGTTTAATGCGAGACACGATGACTTTGTTGCTCGTGAGATTCTGGCCGATATTGCCGGAATGACAGTAAACGACACGACGAATACTCTGACCACAAGAATTATATTCGGCAACGATAAGAATCCTCAGAGTCAGTTCTTCTATCGCGATCTGTCCCAGCCGGTTAAGGAGTTGCCACAGGAAGCAATAGATATTCTCAAGTCATGGGGAGCTCAGATTCCATTTGACGACAAGAGTTTGCTCCCTTACTTCCCTGGTTACAAGTTCGAGTTTGGAAAGTCCACTTACAGAGGTGAAGAAGTTGGAGAAGGTGGTTACGTATATGCTGAAGTAGGAATGTACTCGGATGTTGACACAGAGGATAGTGCATCACATCATCCGAGTAGTCTGTGGAATGAGCTGCACTTTGGAATTGAGTACACAAAACGGTTCAAAGATATTCTCGATACCAGAATCCTGATCAAGCATAAGGACTTTGATTCTGCTAGAAAGTTGTTTGATGGAAAGCTTGAGAAGTATTTGGAGGATGAAGGACAGGCAGCGATGTTGGCTCAGGCATTAAAGATTGCTATCAACTCTGTTTATGGCCTGACGTCGGCAAAGTTCAGCAATCCTATGAAAGATCCGCGTAACATTGATAATTTCGTAGCAAAGCGTGGAGCGCTGTTCATGATAGATTTGAAGTATGCCGTTCAGGCACAAGGTTTTAGAGTAATACACATTAAGACTGACTCGATTAAGATCGAGAAACCGACACCAGAGATCATTCAGTTTGTAAGAGACTTTGGTAAGCGGTATGGATATTCTTTTGAGACAGAAGATGTCTATGACCGAATGTGTCTTGTGAACGACGCTGTTTACATTGCCAAGTACAAGGAACCGCACAAGGACAAGAAGACGGGGAAAGAAGTGTGGTGGTCTGCTACTGGAGCCCAGTTTGCACATCCGTATGTGTTTAAGAAACTGTTTTCGAAGGAGCCAATCGAGTTCGAAGATTTGTGTGAAACGAAATCTGTATCCACGGCATTATATTTGGACATGAATGAAGGTAAGGGCGAAGACGAGCACGACTACGTTTTCATTGGTAAGACCGGTTCGTTCTGTCCGATTAAAGATGGATGTGGAGGCGGAATACTTCTTAGAGAGAAAGACGGCAAGTATTACGCTGCTACAGGATCTAAAGGATACAGATGGATGGAAGCAGAGACTGTTAAGGCTCTCGGTAAAGAGAATTATATTAACATGGACTATTTCAACAAGTTAGCAGACGAATCAATCGACAGCATCTCCGAGCATGGAGATTTCTACAAGTTTGTATCAGACGAGCCGCTTGATATTCCGAAGGAAAGTAATCCTATTGAGGATTGGGTAAACATCGAATCGGACAAGCTGCCGTTTTAAAAGAAAAAGGAGAACAAAAATGAATAACGTAAGAGAAAACAATAACGTACTGATCAGTGACAATGATATTAAGACAATTCTGTTCCGGAACTTCGCAGGTAAGCCGGACGATTACCATAAGAATGGGCAGACTCCGAACTTCTGGGTAGTCCTCGAAGACGAGAAAGCTAAAGAACTGGAGGCTCAGGGATTCAACGTAAGATGGAAGCCGAACCGCGATGGCGATGATGAGGCGCGTCTGCAGATATTTGTACGGTTTGAACCGTTCCCACCGAAAGTATTCCAGATTACAAGTGGCGGATCGACTCTTCTGGATGAAGATTCTATTGCTGCGCTTGACTACGCAGAGCTGGTCAAGGTGGATCTGGTGCTTGCGCCGTATCACTATGAAGTGAATGGCCGTAAGGGTGTGAAAGCGTATCTCGGAAAGGGATATTTTACAATCCAGGAAGACGAGTTCTCAGCTCAGTATGGCTATTAAGCTGGACGATTACCAAATCGATGCTGTCAATCAATTGAAGAGTGGAAACATTCTGTGTGGAGGGACAGGATCCGGTAAGTCCAGAACGGCGTTAGCCTTCTATGTTAGTAAGGTGTGTAATGGATATTTGGAGAATCCTAAGAAAGCTTACAGAACTCCAAAGAACCTGTACGTCATAACAACTCCAAAGAAAAGGGACGATCTCGAATGGGAAGATGAGTTCGCCCCTTTTCATTTCAATTGTCAGAAGGTTGAAGTTCATGTCGACTCCTGGAACAACATTCGCAAATACACAGACGTGATAGGGGCGTTCTTTATATTTGACGAACAGAGGGCCGTAGGTAAAGGGGCATGGTCTAAAGCGTTTATGCAAATCGCGAAGCGAAACGATTGGATCATAGCCACGGCCACTCCAGGAGATACATGGACAGATTATATTCCAGTATTCATAGCTAATGGGTTCTACAAGAACCGAACTCAGTTCAACATTAGGCATGCTGTGTACAGCAGATACACTAAATACCCGAAAGTTGAAAGATGGCTTGATGAGACATATTTGAGAAAGCTTCGTAATTCAATCACAGTTGTTATGCATTACAAGAAGCAAACGGTTAAGCATGAAGTTGTGGTGGTTACTGGATATTCTAGAGAACAGTACAAAAGAGTGGCTATTGACAGATGGAACATCTATGACGATGAGCCAATAGCTGAGATTGCGGAATGTGGATATTTGATGAGGAAGGTTGTTAATTCTGATCCGAGTAGAATCGACGAAGTCGAGAAGATCGTGAAAGAGAGAAAGAAAGCAATTATATTCTATAACTTCGATTACGAGCTAGAGGCTCTTAGGAAGTATGCAGAGACGAACAAGATTAGAGTTGCCGAACACAACGGTCACAAACACGAGCCGGTTCCAACGGGAGACAAGTGGATCTATCTTGTTCAGTATGCTTCTGGATCTGAAGCTTGGAATTGCACGACAACCGACACAATTATATTCTTCTCGCAAAGCTACTCATACAAAACAACTATTCAGGCAATGGGGAGAATCGATAGACGTAACACACCGTATACGGATCTGTACTATTACAAGCTCAGATCCTCCGCACCAATTGATTTAGCAATTGCAAGTGCACTTCGAAGAAAGAAGAACTTCAACGAACGGACGTTCATACCGCATGTACCAGCCTCGCGAAAATTACATGGTATATGATAGAAAGGAAGAGAATAAGCCTTTGAATTATATTTCAAAAACTTGTTCATTCTTTCTTTTTTTTTTTACTTAGGAGGCCGTTATGAAAGAGAGCAAGTTCCAATCAGACTTGATCAAAGAGATCAAAGAACGGTTTCCAGGTTGTATGGTAATGAAGAATGATTCGTCATACATTCAGGGCATTCCAGATTTGTTGATATTACACAACGACAACTGGGCTGCGCTCGAATGTAAAAGAAGTTCGAATTCTAAAAAACAACCTAATCAAGAATACTATGTGAATAAGATGAATGAGATGTCTTATGCACAATTCGTTAGCCCAGAGAATAAGGAGGAGGTTCTTGATGGAATTCAACGATCATTCGAATCTAAAGGGAAAGCACGCGTTTCTAGGCGCAAGTAAGTACCATTGGCTGAACTATGATATTCCAAAGCTGATCAGAAGTTACATCAATGCACAGGCAGTTGAGAGAGGCACTCGATTACATGCGTTAGCATGCGAATTGATATCTATGGGAATTAGACTTCCTAAAACTAAAGAGACTCTCAACATGTACGTCAACGATGCAATCGGATTTGGAATGAGACCAGAGCAAGTATTATATTTTTCAAACAATTGCTTTGGGACAGCAGACACTATTCTATTTAATGAACGCAAAAAGGTTCTGAGAATACACGATTTAAAAACAGGGGAAACCCAAGCACATATGGAGCAGCTTGAAATCTATGCTGCTCTTTTTTGTTTGGAGTACAACATTGAACCGATTGATATTTCATTCGAATTACGTATCTATCAGTCGAATGAGGTATTAATTCACAACCCTGATCCTAATTCAATTAAGGAGATCATGGAAATCATCATCCAGTTCGATAAGGCAATCGAAGAATTCAAAGCTAAAGGAGAGATCTAATGGACGAATTATATTCTGTACAGAATGGCGAAGCCATTGAACATTATGGAACTCCTAGACATTCTGGACGATACCCATGGGGATCAGGAGAGAATCCTTATCAGAGAGACGGTAGTTTCTTAAAGCAGTATACCGAATACCATGAAGCTGGATATTCTGACAAAGAGATCGCAGAGATGATGGGAATTACAACGTCGCAGCTCAGAACCAGACGTTCAATCGAACGTGACGCAGAACGTAGATATTTACAGGAGGAAGCCAGGCGTCTTAAAGATAAGGGCTTGAGCAATGTAGCAATTGGTGAGCGCATGGGAGGAGTCAGCGAGTCAACAGTTAGAGGTTGGCTGGAACCAAGCGCTAATGAAAGAGCTATGATTACTGCCAATACTGCCGACATTCTTCGTTCTAACGTTGAGGACAAGAAGTACATTGATATTGGTAAGGGTGTCGAGAACCATCTTGGTGTAAGCAAGGACAAGTTGAACACAGCTGTTGAGATGCTTAGACAAGAAGGTTACGAAGTAATAAACGTACAAGTCGATCAGCTCGGCACTGGACCTGGCAAAAAGACAACCATCAAAGTTCTTTGTCCTCCTGGAACCACATACCAAGAACTTAAAGAGCATAAGGACGAAATCCGAATGATCCACGAACGTAGTGAAGATGGCGGTAGAACGTTCTTAGGACTTGAGCCGCCGGTTGCAGTTGACCCGAAGCGTATTGATATTGTGTATGCCGAAGATGGTGGAACTGAGAAGGATGGTGTCATTGAGCTTCGTAGAGGAGTAGAGGATATTTCGCTTGGAAATGCCAATTATGCACAGGTTCGTATCAATGTGGATGGTACACATTACCTCAAAGGCATGGCAATGTATAGCGATGACCTCCCAGAAGGCATTGATATTCGGTTCAATACTAATAAGCACAAAGGAACACCTATGCTTGGTAAGGAAGGCGAGAGTAGTGTGCTCAAACCGATGAAAACCAAAAAAGATGGAACCATTGACATGGACAATCCTTTTGGTGCAACCATCAAACGTGAAGAAGACTTATATTTGTGTCAGAAACATTATATTGACAAGGACGGAAATAAACAGTTATCGGCATTGAATGTTGTCACAGAAGAAGGAAACTGGGCCAATTGGGGCAAAACGCTTTCTTCTCAGCTACTTTCTAAACAGGCGCCAAAGCTAGCAGAGCATCAGCTGAAGCTTTTGTACGATGGTAAGGAACAGGAGTTCAATGATATTCTATCTGTTACTAATCCAACCGTTAAACGTAAGCTCTTAGATGCTTTTGCTGACAATTGTGATTCGGCAGCAGTTCACCTTGAAGCTGCTGGTATGCCTAGACAGCAGTGGCACGTGATATTGCCTATTCCATCCATAAAAGAGAACGAAATCTTCGCTCCCAATTATGAGAACGGTGAAAAGGTAGTCCTTATTAGATATCCTCATGGAGGAAAGTTCGAGATTCCAGAGCTTGTTGTCAATAACAAGAATAAAGACGCTCTTAGATTGATTGGCCCTAACGCTAAAGATGCGGTAGGCATTAATCACAAGGTTGCAGAACAGCTTTCTGGTGCCGATTTTGATGGTGATACTGTAATTGTTATTCCTAATAACAAAGGCGACATTAAAACAAGACGTCCATTCGAGCAGTTACAAGACTTTGACCCAAAAGAAGCTTACAAGGCCTATCCTGGAATGCCCAAGATGACCAATAAGCAGAAACAGAACGAAATGGGTAAAGTTTCTAATTTGATTACCGACATGACGATTAAGGGTGCTAAAGACGACGAAATTGTTAGAGCCGTTAGGCATTCGATGGTTGTCATCGACGCCGAAAAGCACAATCTGAATTACAAGCAATCGTACATTGATAATGGTATCGCCGAGCTTAAGGTCAAGTATCAAGGCGGTACACTCACGAATCCGAAGGGTGCTTCTACATTGATATCTAAAGCCTCTTCGGAATACAGAGTCGATAAGACTAAGGAATGGCGTCGTAAGGACATCAACCCTGAAACAGGAGAAAAGATATTTAGGCCTGATCCTAAAGCTACCTATACGAAAACGTACTTTCGTAAGGACGGAAAGAATGTCAATGCTAAGATCATTGATATTCAGGGAGACAACGTTAAGGTCAAATACACAGAAGGTGGCAAAGAGCACATTGATATTCTGCCGAAGGACAAAGTTAAACAAAAGCAGGTAACAAGGCAGATGGTTTCCACAAAGATGGCCCAGACGAAAGATGCTAGAACGCTTTCCTCTGGCACTAAAATTGAGGAAACGTATGCCGAGCATGCTAATAAGTTGAAAGCTTTGGCAAATAGGGCTCGCAAGGAATCATATTTCACTCCATCGCTTAAATACGATCCGAAAGCAAAGCAGGTGTATGCACAAGAGGTATCCTCATTGATGTTTAAACTGAACGAGGCCCTTAAGAAACAGCCATACGAAAGGCAAGCTCAGCTGTTAGCCAATAAGATATTTGAGGCTAAAAAGTATGACAATCCTGGTATGGACAATGCCACTGCTAAGAAAATAAAGAATCAGGCCCTTGTAGAAGCCCGTTCTAGGGTTACTCCGCCAGATAGGCAAAAGGTTCTTGATATTACAGATCGTGAATGGGAAGCAATCCAGGCTGGAGCAATTACAGAAAGTAAGCTAAGTCAAATACTTGACTATGCCGACATTGATATTCTAAGAGAGCGTTCTACACCTAGAAACAAGGTTGGACTTACGGATTCGCAAGAAGCTAGAATTAGAACTCTTTCGAATAGTGGTTACACAACTAAGGAGATTGCAGATGCTGTTGGAGTTTCAACTACATCTGTTCAGAAAGCTTTGAGCTAGAAGGAATTATATTTATGGAAGAAAGAATGTTGACAACAGAAGACAATCCATACGATCCTTTTACTCAATTTGAAGAATGGTATGCGTTTGATATTCAGAACGGATACAATACTTGTGCTTACTTAGCTAGAATCGCTATGACTTCAAACGAATTGAGTGATAAGGATTATGACCAGGCTCTTGATTCTGCAATTGACGAAATTCTAGAATACAATCTTACAGGGAATTACAAAGTCGTTACAAAGAAGAATTAATTCTATTGATATTTGCCAATTAGGTAATAGAGTAATACTCATTTAATTAGAATCAGTTTCAAATCATTACTAATGGGTTTCAATTCTATTGATATTTACCAGTTAGGTAATAGAGTAATACTCATTTGATTAGAATTGATTCAAATGGATTACTAATGGGTTTCAATTCTATTGATATTTACCAGTTAGG
>ODAI010071870.1_pt1 | contig 56849 bp, 42 predicted proteins | sample 1539321 | NCBI WGS metagenome assembly ODAI01 (sample SAMN02144231, study PRJEB22623) | gut metagenome | biome: sheep rumen | host: Ovis aries | place: New Zealand | reverse complement strand
GACTTGAACTCTCGCGAGATGAATCTCGCTCGGAGCCGGACGGTGGAAGATTCTAAACAGACCCGCTGTCGCAGCTCTGTTTTTAACGAATCTTCGATCGTCGGCTAGTTCAAGTCTCTTCTCTGGTACTTTTAAAGGTCTTTTAGGTCAGCTAAGAGACCTTTTTTAATTTTAAACATCTTCTAGTTATTGACTTGAACTCTCGCGAGATGAATCTCGCTCGGAGCCAGACGAGCGTAGAACCTAAAACAATGCTGACGCATCGTTTTTTAACGGTTCTGCTATCGTCGGCTAGTTCAAGTCTCTTCTCCGGTAAATTTTATAAGGTCTTTTAGGTCAGCTAAGAGACCTTTTTTGTTTTTAAATTACTCTAGATCTAGACTTGAACTCTCGCGAGATGAATCTCGCTCGGAGCCGGACGGTGGAAGATTCTAAACAGACCCGCTGTCGCAGCTCTGTTTTTAACGAATCTTCGATCGTCGGCTAGGCGATTTCTGGAATCATATTGCAGCATAATTTCCTTAGGCTGATTGCTTCGGACAAGTGTCTTGGGCTGATGTCAAAGCTGCCTTCTATGTCTGCAATTGTTCTGGAAACTTTTAGGCAGGAGGCAATTGCTCTTGGTGAAAAGCCGTAACGGTTTACAGCCTTGTCTAAAAGATTTTGACAATCTTCATCAATTTTGCAAATTTCAAGAATTTCCTGCGGATTCAATTTAGAGTTTTTTATTCCCTGCCTCTGTCTCTGAATTTTTATTGCTCTGGCGACACCCTGCCTTATTTCACTTGTAGTTTGGAAACCTTTTCTTTCTTCGATATGTTCTTCATCACTTTGATTTTCTACAAAGACTCGAAGATCGATTCGATCTAGAAGAGGTGCTGAAAACTTTTTCCAATACTGTTCAATAGATTTTGCAGAGCAAAGACAGATTTTTGTTTTTGAACCAAAATTTCCGCAAGGACAAGGATTTACTGCCATTAAAAGTTGAAAGTTTGCAGGATAATTTGTACTTCTTCCAGCTCTGCTTAAAGTTATACTTCCGCTTTCTAAAGGAACTCTGAGCATTTGCAAAACCGAAGAACGAAATTCCGCAGCTTCATCTAAAAATAAAACTCCATTATGAGCAAGAGAGATTTCTCCTGGCCTGCAGTTTGTGCCTCCTCCGCAAATACCCTCTAAAGTTGCAGTTTGATGAGGGATTCGGAAGGGAGGTATTCTAACCAAAGGCTCCGAAGGTTTAATTAACCCGGCAAGTGACCAGATTCTTGTTACTGATTGGGCTTCTTCCAGTGTTAGAAGAGGGGTAATAGCTGGGAACTTTTGGATTGCCATAGTTTTTCCACAACCGGGAGCACCCATTGCAATTAGATTATGACCACCGGCCGCTGCAATTTGTAGAGAACGAACAAGTTGTGCTTGTCCCTTCAATTCTGCAAATTCGTAACCAGGAGAAATGTTGCTAAAGTAAACTCCATCTATTTCTACGCAATCAGGGGGAATAAAACTTGATTCTTTAGATGGATTTCTGGATTCAAAAAAGGATCTGTCTTTAATTGCTCTGAAGGCATTTATTAAGTTGTCTGCCCCATAAACTTGAACACCTCTAACTTCTCTTGCTTCATCTGCATTTTGAGCAGGAACAATACAGTGCATTATTCCACAAGAAGCTGCTGTCGAAACTGCCGCATGAATTCCCTTTACAGGCCTTATTTTTCCCGAAAGTTCCAACTCCCCCATAATCAAAATTGGTTCACTTAAAAAGTCCTTTTCACCATTAGATTCTGCATTGGCAGCAAGTACACCAATTGCAATAGGTAAATCAAACCCGGCTCCTTCCTTTTTCATATCTGCAGGTGACAGACTGATTAAGACTCTTTCTGGTGGAAAATCAAAATCAGAATTACGGATAGCGGCCTGCATTCTTTCTTTAGATTCTTTTACAGCTCCATCTGCAAGCCCTACAATATCAATGGCTGGAATGCCCCTTCTTAAATCGACTTCTACAGTGACCAATGCCCCTTCATAACCAAAGGGTGAAAATGAATATATCTGCATTTAAAAACCTCTGTAAGAGTTATTGCCACAAAAGACGATTTTTACCAAAATTAGTGAAAAAAAATAAAAAAAATTTGAAAAATATTTAAAAAATTGAGTTTGAGGGCTTGAACACCTTAAATTTTTTTTATATTTTACTTTTTTTGCAACTATTTTGCTAAATCTGTGATATATTAATAGTTACAACTTTCATCATTTTTGTGGTGATTTGCTTAAATCAAAAAAGTTTTAAAACTAAGTAGGAGTTCTTGTGAATAAGCACGATTTTCCAAAAATCCATTTTTACGATCAGGATTTTGTAGACATTTATAATAAAACATGGTCTTGGGTATCATCTCTTTGGATAAATCCAAAAACTGGTGAACAGGACTCGGATGGCTTATTTATATATCCTGAGAATGATAATTTAATTCTCAATCAGTTTGAAACTATTTTTTCTTCTTTTTTCTTGGTTTATTCAAACAGAAATTTTGACCCTTGTAACAATATTGATTACTTTTATGACCATCAGGAAGATTCTGGTGCAATTCGCTGGAAGTATGATGTAAAAACTGATCAGCCTGTTCTAGATAAGGAAAATCCAGAAGGTGTTGGACTTCCTTTGTTTGCTTTGGCTGAATATAACCTCTTCCATAAGTCAGCAAATAAGAAACGTATTAAAGATGTAATGCCAATCCTTCAAAAATATATGACTTGGCTTGATGAAACTTTTAAGCAGGAAAATGGGCTTTATGCAGTTCCTGTTTGTGCTTCATCTATGGTTAATACTCCACGTAAGGATGCTTACTATCCTGTAGACTTCAATGCATGTATGGCTGTAAATGCTTCTTACATGTCTGCACTTGGTGATATTTTGAATGATAAGGAAATCAGTTTCCAGTACAGAAAGATGTACTTCTCTATCAAAACAAAAATTAATGCCTTGATGTGGGATGAAGAAACAGGTTTCTACTACGATCTTGATAAAGACGAAAAGCGTTTGAGTGTTAAAACAATTGCCTGCTACTGGACAATGCTTGCAGAAATTCCAAATGCAGATAAAGCAGATTTACTTGTTGAACACTTAAATAATCCTGATACTTTTGGTACAGATCATCCTTTCCCAACTTTGAGTGCTGATGATCCAAACTTTAGTGAAGAAGGTATGGGTTACAATGGTAGTGTAATGCCAGCTTTCAACTTTATGGTAATAAAGGGGCTTGAAAAATATGCTCAGTACGAGTTTGCCCGTGAATGTGCCATCCGTCACTTATACTATGTACTTGAAGGTTTAATGCCAAACGAAAATAAAGAACCTGGCGATTTGTTCGAAGCTTATCTTCCAAATAAGGAAGGAAAAGCAAAAATGACAGATAAGGATTGGGCTCGTTCTCATTATCTTTTAACTGCAGGTCTTTCTACAATTGCACTTATGATTGAAAACGTAATTGGTCTTTCAATCAGTTTGCCAAGAAAAACTGTAGACTGGATTATTCCAAACCTCGAAATTATGGGAATTGAAAACCTTTCTCTTAAACGAAACCTTATTACTATTCTTTCTAACAAGAGTTCTCGTGGTTGGGAAATCCAGATGGAAAGTGAAAAGCTTTATTACTTCACAATCAACATTCTTGATCAGAAAAAGAAAACTTTACCGATTCCAAGCGGTAAATGTTCTATGCTTATAGACAAACTGTAGGAGAGAAAATGGCAGCCCCAGAATCAGTCATTGAAATCGGTTCTACAGGGGTTCGTCTCCTAGTAGCCGAAGTAACACAAGATAGAAAGCAAAATGTCCTCGACCGGTCTGATATGCCTTTACCATTGGGAAAGGACGTTTTTACCAGTGGGCAAATTAGTCAGGAAACCCAAAACCAGCTTATCAATATCTTAAAACGTTATAGAGAACAGTTGGAAGGCTGGGGCATTTCTCCTCTGGATACTTCTTGTATAGCTTCGTCTGCCTTTCGCGATGCTTCAAACCGCGACCCAATTATGGACCGTATTCTGGTTCAAACAGGCTTTAGAGTACACATTGTAGATGGTGTAGAAGAAAACAAACTGATGTACATTGCCGTAAGTGAAACTATAAAAGATCAGCCTGTAGATTTTAAAAACGAAGATACAGTTATTCTGGTGGTTGGTGGTTCCACAACAGAAATTATGATGATGTCGGATGGAAAAATGGCCGGAGTTCACAGTCTTCGTCTTGGAACAGTCCGCATTGAACAGCAGATTAAAAATCAAACATCATCTTATTCAGATATTCAGCGTTATGTTCAGGAATCTATAAATAATACAAAAGGTTCCCTTGAAAGTGAAATTAATTTTAGTGAAGTAAAACAGTTTTTTGCCGTTGGTGCCGATATGACTTTGGCCGCTCTTTTAGTTGGCCGTCCAATATCAACCTTTCTTTGGGAAATTAACAAGCAGGATTTTGCAGAATTTACCAAGGATATTCAGGAATATACGGTTGATGAATGTGTAGCACGTTTTAAAATTGACTACAACGAAGCAGAAACCCTTCAAGTTAGTCTTTTGATTTACAATCTATTTCTTCATCTTACAAAAGCCGAAAGAATTATTGTTCCAGAAACAAATATTCGAAACGGAGTAATTACAAGTAAGACTTCAACTCAGAATGATGAATTACAGAAGGAATTCGATATGCAGATTATTGCTTCTGCCCGAAACCTTTTGCGAAAATATCATGGAGATGAAAATCATGCGGAATGTGTAAGAATGATTTCCACCAAGATTTTTGATACCCTCAAGGAAGAAATTGGGCTTGGAGAACATGCCAGAACTCTGTTGGAAACGGCTGCAATTTTACATGATATAGGATCCTTTATCCGCTATGACAATCACAATCTGCACAGCTGGTATATAATCCGCAATTCAGAAATTTTTGGACTTTCCCGAATTGATAACCAGATTATTGCCCAAATTGCCAAGTACCACAAGGGTAGTTTTGTTCCACAGGATGATGAAGGCTACCAGATGATGTCTCGTCCAGAACGTATGACCATTCTAAAGTTGACTGCAATCTTACGTATTGCCGATGCAATGGACCGTGGTCATATTCAGAAGTTCAGCGATTTTTCGATTAAGTTGCAGCAAAACTCAATGATTATTAATACAAAGAATTCTAAGAATACAATTTTGGAAAGAATTGCCTTATCTGAAAAAGCAGGTATGTTTGAGTCTGTTTTTGGTTATAAGGTTATTTTGCTGTAATGTCTAAATTAGAATTGGAGATTTTGTTTTATGGAAAATAGATTTTTTAATCGTGAATTATCATGGCTAGAATTTAATGCTCGTGTTTTACATCAGGGATTAAGAAAGGACCTTCCTCTTTTAGAACGTTTACAGTTCCTTTCAATCGTGAGCAGTAACTTTGACGAATTTTTTCAGGTTCGCGTTGCATCTGTAAAAAGACTTTTAATTGAAAATCCAAATTATATTGATGTTTCAGGCCTTTCACCAAAAATGGTTCTTACATCGGTTTCTGCCCGTGCTCATCAGATAATAAGATCCCAGCAGGAATGTCTTATGTCTGATATTTTACCTGAGCTTGCTTCAAAAGGATTTGTTTATGTAACTCCAATGCAGTATAGCCAGCAACAGACAGAATATTTGCAGGGTGTTTTTAAGCAGGAAATTTATCCTCTTTTGACACCTCTTCGCACAGACTTAGAGGCCTTCCCTCATATCAAAAATCTTTCAACCTATGCGGCTTTTATCTTAAAACCTATTGCAGGAATTAAAGTTGGTTCGCAGGAACTTAAGGGCTCTGATGATCAGCCTAGAATTGCTTTGGTAGAAATTCCAGGAGGCGTTCAGAATATTTACTGGCTTCCATCATCAAATAAAAAAACAAAACAGTTTGCACTTTTGCAGGATATTGTTACTGCTTGTGGAACTCTTCTTTTCCCAGGCTTTACCGTAGAAGAAACACTTCTTTTTAAGCTTGCTCGTGACGCTGACTTTGCGGTTGATGAAGATGCCGGTTCAAACTTTATCCACGCTATGGAAGACGTTTTGATTCAAAGAAAATCGTCTTTTCCTGTTCAAATTACTTGCGACGAAACTAGTACTACAATTGTAAAATTCCTTATGAAAAAGCTGGAGTTAGGCGAAGAGGACGTTTACAGAGTTCCTCAGATTATTAATCCAGGCGATTTGATGGAATTGCGTGATATTGATGAAGACGGAAAAATGTCTTTTGACCGCTGGGAGCATTTTTACCCTGCTGACCTTCCCGAAGATGAACCTTATTGGGACTTTTTAAAACAGCACGACAAAATCTTACATGTTCCTTATGAATCTTATGACCCTGTTGTAAAATTTATTTCGGATGCGGCAGATGATGATGATGTACTGGCTATAAAAATGACTCTTTACAGAACAGGTCGCGATTCCCCTATCATTGATGCATTGGAAAGAGCTGCTCAACGTGGAAAACAGGTTATTGTACTTGTAGAATTAAAGGCCCGTTTTGATGAAGAACGTAACATTGCCTGGGCAAATGAACTTGAAAGAGCCGGTGTAACAGTCATTTATGGACTTAAAAATCTTAAGGTTCATGCAAAAGCTTTAATGGTAATTCGTCGAGAAAGCGATACTATCCGTCGTTATGTTCACCTTGCAACTGGTAACTATAATCCTAAGACTGCAAAACTTTATTCGGATATTTCACTTTTTACATCTAATCCTCAGATTGCCAATGATGTAACTATGTTCTTTAATCTTGTAACTGGTTATTCAACTTTGCAGAACATGACAAGTCTTGCAATGGCACCTGTTACTCTTAAAAGTCGCTTAATCAGTATGATAAATCGAGAGATTGAGCGTTCAACTCCAGATAACCCTGGTTTGATTATTGCAAAAATGAATAGTCTTACTCATGAAGAAGTAATTGCGGCTTTGTATAAGGCAAGTCAGGCTGGTGTAAAAATCCTTTTGAATGTACGTGGTATTTGTATGCTTGTTCCAGGGGTAGAAGGATTGAGTGAAAATATCAGAGTTATTTCAATCGTAGATCGTTACCTTGAGCACGCCAGAATTTTCTATTTCCAGAACGGTGGAAATCCTGAACTATATTGTGCAAGTGCCGACTGGATGAACAGAAACTTGGACCGCCGAATTGAACTTATGTTCCCAATTTTGGATAAGGCTGCTTTTGACGATGTAAAATCTATTCTTGATACTTACTTTAAGGACAATACAAATGCCCTTGAATTACAGTCAAATGGTTCCTGGGCAGTTTGTGAGCGTGGCAAAAAAGAAACTGCTATTCAGGCTCAGGCTGAACTCTATAAAAAGTACAAAAAAATTGATGAAACAAAACCAAAGAGTTCCGAAAAACAGTTTGAAGTTCGTAGAAAGTAAAAAAATAAGAAAATTTACTTAAATATTTACTTAAAAAACACTTGAAATTTACTCTATCATTGTTATACTAAAGCTATATTTGATAAATTCAAATCAAATAGGAGTTTTGGATGATTCACGAACAGTATTTTAAGATGCGTAAGGAACAGGAAAAATTTCTTTCCCGTAAGAACAAGATTGACAAGAGTTTTTATAACGGAATTTATGACCGTTATGTAAATCCAATTTTAACCAGGGAGTCGGTTCCTCTTACCTGGAAATATGATATTAACAAGGAAACTAATCCTTTCTTTATGGAAAGACTGGGCGTTAATTGTGTATTTAATGCCGGTGCGATTTACCTTAACGGTAAGTATTGTCTTGTATGCCGTGTAGAAGGAAATGACCGCAAATCATTTTTTGCAGTAGCAGAAAGTCCAAATGGAATTGATAATTTCCGTTTCCGTGATTATCCAATTCAGTTGCCTGACACTTGCCCAGAAGAAACTAATGTTTATGATATGCGTTTGACTCAGCATGAAGACGGCTGGATTTATGGCATTTTCTGTTCTGAATCAAAAGATAAATCAAATCCAGATTTAGGTGCTGCTGTTGCGGCTGCTGGAATTGTAAGAACAAAAGACCTTGAAAACTGGGAAAGACTTCCTAATCTTGTAACAAAAAATTCTCCACAGCAGAGAAATGTTTGTCTTCATCCTGAATTTGTTGATGGAAAATATGCTTTCTACACTCGTCCAATGGATGACTTTATTAATACAGGAAGTGGTGGTGGAATTGGCTTTGGTCTTTGTGACGATATTACAAATCCTGTAATTGATGAAGAAAAAATTATTTCTAAGCGTGTTTACCATACAATTACAGAAGCAAAGAATGGTGCTGGAGCAACTCCAATAAAAACTTCTAAGGGCTGGATTCATATTTCCCATGGAGTTCGTAACACTGCCGATGGTTTGCGTTATGTTTTGTATGTTTATGCAAGCGACCTTAAGGATCCAAGTAAGGTTTTAGCTGAACCAAGTGGAGTTTTCCTGGTTCCTCTTGGAAGTGAACGTACTGGTGATGTAAGCAATGTTGTTTTCTGTAACGGTGCAATTGAACATGATGGTAAGGTATTTATTTACTATGCATCTTCTGACACTCGTATGCATGTTGCAACAACTACAGTAGAAAAATTGATTGATTATACTTTCAACACTCCTTCAGATCCTCACCGTTCACCTGACTGTGTAAAACAGCGTTGTGAATTGATAAAGAAAAATCTTGAATTGTTAAAGTAATTTTTTTAGTTTTTTAAGATAATTTAGGGCAGGGCAGGCTGGAAAATTAATTAATTTTTACGCTTCCCTGACTTATTATTTTAACCTGCCCGTTTTCAAGGCTTACCAAAGTAGAAGGAAGTGCACCCTTTTTATCTCCATCATTTACAATAAGATCTACTTCTTTTTCGAATTCTTCTACAATCGCCCCTTCCTCTTCTAGAACGCTCTGCCCGCTGCGGTTTACACTTGTGCTGTAAATTGGTCCGCCAACTTCTTCTATAACTTGACGAATCCACTGGTCACCTGGGCAGCGAAAGGCTATTGTTGGTAGTTTGGCCTGTTCTGCCAGAGGGGTTTCTTCCTTGGTGTGAACGATTATTGTAAGTGCTCCAGGCCACTTTGCAAGCAGGTGCTGGGGAATTACATCATTTGTGTAAAGAGCAAGGTCTTGTGGTTTTGCTATAAGGCAAATTAAGGGTTTTGTTTCAGATCGTCCCTTTATCTTTCTAATTTCTGCATCTGTAGATGATTGGGGAAGCAGTTTTTTTGTAGCAACAAGGCCGCTAAAACCATAAACGGTGTCTGTTGGTAAAATACAAATGCCACCTTTTTTTAAAACTTCGGCTGTTTTTTGAACAGAATCTTTATCACTCTTGTTTATAATCATCTTGTTTACCTTCTTAGGCTTTATAATTTAACTTAAGCTTGTTCGTATGGATTGTCCTGGGCTTCTTCTTCCTGAGTTTTTGTCCAGTTTTGTCCGTCAAAAGAATAAACTGTTTCTTCGCAGTTGCCTTTTAGTCCTTTGCCCCAAAAGTTTTCAATTCCGTGCTTTTCCAGGTAGCACATCATGGAAGCGAGCAGGGCCCCGTGTGAAACAATCATAATTCTTCCATCTGGTATAGACTGATAAAGGACTTCGATTTTTTCCTTAATAAATTTTTTTGTTCTCTGACAGGCCTCTTCAAAACTTTCCCCGCCCTCTGGAGGCTGGTATTTTATTGGGTCTGTAAAAAAATATTTTCGAGGGTGGTCGGTCTTAATCCAATCTGCATAAGGCATACCTTCCAGCTTGCCAAAACTAAGTTCCTCAATCATTGGGTCGCGTATAATCTGAATGTTTCGGTGGCCACGGATTAAGCATGCGGTTTCGTAGGCACGGATTAGGGGTGAAGAAAAAATAATGTCAAAATCAACATTTTCCAGTCGCTGTCCAAGTTTTCCTGCAAGTTCACGACCTTTTTCATTTAGTTCAATATCTGCTCTGCCCTGAAAACGTCTTTGGGCATTCCAGTCTGTAGTTCCGTGTCTAATTAAATAAAGTTCCATTTTTTTGTCCTAAAAACGAATCCTTCTAAGGTGAGTTATGTGGCTTACCAAAAAGTTTTCAATTTCTTTTGTTGGTTCTACCTGAAAGCGTAAAACTGCTTCTCCAGGTTGTCGAGAAATTCCTAATGCTTGTCCTACAATTGTAAAAAACTTTCCCGGAATTTTGCTGTCAGGGAATTGCATTTCAAGCATGTCGTTTTCTTTTATTGCAACTTCTATAAGATGGATTTTTCCAGAAAAGTCCATTCCGTCAGCTTCGAGTATTTCGCTCCTTATAGAAGCTTTGAGCAGCTGTTCTTCAGAAAGAATTAATCTGCTGGAAATTCTATGATTAAGACTTTCCTTTTGATGCTGATCCATGTCTGTTTTTGCAAGACTTTGTTTCAATTCCTTTATCAACTTATCAGCTTCTTGAATTGAAGTTTGAAGATAAGTTTTTTCAACATCATTTTGATGGAAGATTGCGGCCTTGTGACCTGGTCTAAGAGCTGGAAAACTTGTGTATTCAGAAACTGGATCTGAAGTTTTAAGGTGACCAAGGAAGTCTAAACCGCTTTCGTCTATAAACTTTGTGATTGGGGAGTCAGAAGGAATGTTCAAAAGATAGATTCCATCTGCCAGTTTTTCCTTTATATATTTATTAATGTTTGGATTGTTTTCTGCAAATGTAATATTGCTATCAGTAACTTTTAATATATATCCATGATAAAGGGTTGCCGAGGCGTATGAGTTGTACCATTCTGTAATATTGATTTTGAGGTTTTGAGGAATTTCGTAATAGGTGTAGGTAGAAATTGCATCAAAAATTTTTTGTGGATTCCAGTCCATGTCAAAAGCTGTGGAAACCGACTGGCGGGTAATTTCAAATTCTGTAACAATGCCGCACTTCTTTATCATCATGAATGAGCTGAGTGGCAGCAGAGCAGAAAGTGGAAGGCCTGGCATAAGAGTTACAGTAAATGTTGAATCTATATTTAAAACCTTTGGAGTTTGTTCGGCTGGGCCCTGGAATACTTGTTCTAAATTTGCTCTGGTAAAAATTTCTTCATCATCATCAGATTTGCCAAGTTTTTGTAGAAGACCGAATTCTTTTGCAGAGTCAATCATTCGGTCCAGAAGGTTTGCGTTTTGCTGGGCTTCTTCGGCACTTTGAGTCTGGGCATGGGCTGCTTCCAGCATTCGGGTAAAGCGACTTTTTTTTGCATCGGCATTTCCGTCTTCACTGTAAGTTCCAATTAAAAATGCAAGTCTTAAAAGTGACTGTCTTGTATAACCTGTTTCTGGAATTGAAGTAAGGCAGTCTATTAAAAGTTGAGCCTCTTTTTTGAGTCCATCTTTGCTGAAGCGAGAAACTGATGCTGCACATAAAAGGCTGTACTGCTGAATTTCTGGAAGATTTGCAAAGGCTTTACAACGATTTTTATCTAGTTCATAAGCTTTTAAACCTTCTTTTACAAGGGAAAGATTAATAAAAGCATTCATTAAAAGTTGAATAAAGTTTTCTTTACCAGGAAAAATTTCCATAAGGCGGTTCATATCATTTTTTTTGATAATGCCATCTGCCTTGCAAGAAATTCCTCTTACTTTTATGTATGAAATAAATGCGGCCAAAATATTTGGATTTAGAGTAAAAATATCTTCTGTTGAAAAATGAGTAATGCTTACGTCTGGAAAAAGGAGTTTTACATTAAGATAATCCTTAAGTTTTTCCTTAAAAAATGGATTTATGTATAAAAAGTCCTTTTCGGAATACTTATCCTGAATTTTATAAAGGAAGAGTCTTTCGGTTAGGTTTATTACTTCGGCGTAAATTTCGGTTACAGAATATTCGGATGCAAAAAAATCAATTAAAAGTTCGCAGGTTACCTGTGGCAGTATGGATATGGCTGTCAAAATCTTTACATCAAAGGTATCCATAAGCGTAAGGGCTTTTTGAATGTGCTCTGTTTTGTAAATAAAGGCAGCAAGCTGTTCAATTAAACGCTGCTTATTATAAGGGGTTTTTATTTCTCCTAAATAAAGTCGCATTGTGTCGAAAAATTGTTTGTCTGATAAAGCGGCAATTGCTTCCTGCCACTGGGCAATTTCATTTTCAGCTTTCAATGTCTATCTCTCCATCATAGCGTACGATTTTATATTCGTATCCCTGTTCTGCCAGGAATTTTTGACGGTTTGAACCAAACTCTTCTTCGACAGTATTGCGTGTGATGAGGGTGAAGAAGCGGGATTTCTGCTCCTTTGGTCGTAAAATTCGTCCCAGGCGTTGTGCTTCTTCCTGACGGCTGCCGAAAGTACCGCTCACCTGAATTGCAAGAGAAGCATCTGGTAAGTCGATGGCAAAGTTTGCAACTTTTGAAACTACCAGAACTCTTATTTTACCCTGGCGGAAATCTGCATAGATTTTGTCGCGTTCGGCGTTTGGTGTTTTTCCTGTAATAATAGGGCAGCCCAGCATTTTTGTAATTTCATCAAGCTGGTCAAGGTACTGGCCAATTACAAGAATTTTGTCATTTGGGCATTTTTCTATAATTTCTTTTACGATAGGGATTTTGTCCGGATTCATACTGGCAATTTTGTGTTTTTCTCTGGCAGTTGCAACGGCATAATCAATTTCCTGGGAAACTGGTAAATCTACGCGCACTTCAATACATTCTGCAGAAGCAATCCAATGATCGCGCTCCAGTTCCTTCCATGGCACATCATAACGTTTTGGACCAACTAAAGAGAAAACATAACCTTCACATCCGTCTTCACGAACCAGGGTAGCTGTAAGTCCAACGCGGCGAACGGCCTGTAATTCTGCAACAACACGGAATACTGGGGCAGGAAGCATGTGTACTTCATCATAAATAATTAAACCCCATGGTCTTTCGTGGAAAATTGAAAAATGAGGATAAGGTCCTTCTTTGTCTGGTCGCCAGGTCAAAACCTGATAAGTTGCAACTGTTACCTGTTTGATTTCCTTATTTTCGCCTGAATATTCTGCAATCTGGTCGGCGGTAAGATTTGTTTTGTCTAAAAGTTCGTCTATCCACTGGTGAACTGCTGAAATGTTAGTAGTGATGATGAGGGTAGAAGTTTTGAGCATGTCCATAATTGTCATGCCAACTATGGTTTTTCCAGCTCCACAAGGCAGAACGATTGTTCCAAAACCAGTTCCAGGCCCTTTATCACCAATCAGGGCTTTTGCAGAATTTTTCTGATATTCGCGGATGATTAAAGGCTTTCCCTGGCTGGTAGTTTCTCTAAGACTTACATCCAGAGGTTCTCCATCGCTAAGGGCTACTTTATCATCAACCGGCCATCCTGCCTGAAGAAGAAGCTGTTTAATGGTTCCACGGTCCGTCAGTTTGAGGAGGAAGGAATGTTCTGGAGCTTCTTTATCACCTTCCAAAGTTTCTGTAAGAAGTTTTTTAACGGTTCTGTTGGCGGCAATTTCTTTGTAAACAGGAAGAGAATCTGCCACCAGATATAAAAAGTGTTCTGTGATTTTTTCAGAGGAATCTTCTTTTACAGGCACTTCGATATCTGGACCTGCAATCAGCTTAATTTTTCCAAAACGAGAGGAAATTTCCTTTATCCACATAACGATTGATTGTGGTACATCGTAACGGGCGAATTTTTGCAGTACTTCGATTGCATTTTCTGCTGTAAAACCTGCGGAAGCCGCATTCCAGAGTGATAGTGGGGACAGCTTGTAGGTGTGCAAATGTTCTGGAGATTTTTCCAGTTCTGCAAAAGGAATTAATGCATTTCGGCATTCTTCTGCCAGAGGTGCATGAACATCAAGTAAAAGAGAACGGTCGCCTTGTACGATTAAAGGATTTTCAAAATTCATATTGAACATATTATTATAATAAATTCTGAAATAAAATTGAATTAGTTAGAACTAAATTTGACATTTAAATGTTTAGAGTTATTATTAGTGGCAGGAAGTGATTTTATGAGTTTGTTTAAAAAATTTTTTATTATTTTTTGTTTATTTCTGGTCTCACAGTTTTGTATTTTTGCAGGCGATAGAAAAACTGATTCTGGTAAAAATGAAAAACTTGATTTTGCGAATTTGCTGATTGTAAATCCTGATAAAGCAGATGACAGTTTCTATTATCTGGGAAAACTGAAGGTTGAAGATCTTTCAGTGAATGACTGGACTAAGAATGTTGTTTATACACCATATGTTTTGGGTAATGAAAATGAAAGTTATGTATTACCAGCCCTTGTTGTAGGTTTGATTGCTGAAACTTTTGCAAGTGAACAGAATAAGCTTCTTATAAAAGATATGTATAAAAAGAACCCTTCCATTTTTAAACTGTAAAAACAGAAGGGTTAGAAATTACTTTTTTGAATTTTTTACGCTTAGTCTAAAGCTAAATCTCCATCCTTTATCCAGCCGATTTTTCTGAATAAAAGTCCGAATGCCCAGCACAAAAGTGCAGGTAAAACAAAGCTGATTAAGATAAGTCCAATCCAGTCTAAGGCATTTGGAGAAATTGCAGCGGCTCCGTGACCAATTGCAACTTCGCTTGGCTCGAACCATCCTGTAATCACTCCAATTTGTCCTACAAGACCACAAGTTCCCATTCCAGAGCTAACTGCGGCACCGTTCATTTCCAGTTTGAATAAACAAGTTGCCAGAGGGCCTGTAATCATTGAAGTAAGACATGCTGGTAACCATACTTTTGGATTTTTGATGATATTTGGCATCTGGAGCATAGAAGTTCCTAATCCCTGGGAAAGAATTCCACCCCAGCGGTTTTCGCGGAAACTGAGGACTGCAAATCCTACCATTTGAGCACAACATCCTGCTACGGCAGCACCACCGGCAAGTCCTGTTAAACCAAAAGCGGCACAGATTGCTGCAGAAGAAATTGGAAGTGTAAGTGCAACTCCAACAACCAGTGAAACTAAAATACCCATCCAGAATGGGTGGAGTTTTGTTGTCCAAACTAAGAATTTTCCAACGCTGCTTGCGGCAATTCCAATGTATTTTGCTGTAAGGACTGTAAGAAGGGCTCCAACTAAAATGGTAACTGCAGGAGTAACGATAATATCAACCTTTGTTTTTTTGCTTACAAGACGGCCAGCTTCAGCAGAAATGATAGCGATGAGAAGAACTGCAAGAGGTCCGCCGGCTCCACCTGTAACATTTGCAGCTGAACCAACTGCAGCAAGGCTAAAAAGTACAAGGGCTGGAAGACCCATTGCAAAACCAATTCCAACTGCCATTGCAGCTCCAACTACATGGGCGTCTGTTGCAAAGTTTCCTGCATTTACGAGGAACTGGAAAACTGCATTGTTGCTTAAACGGCAAAGCTGCTGTCCCAAAGTTTTGATGATTGTTCCAATTAATAAAGAGGCAAACAATCCCTGTGCCATTCCTGACATGGCGTCGATACAGTAACGTTTAACATACTTGTTCATTTCGATACCTCGAATAAAAGTGTTGAGAAAGATAAAAATTTAATTGGGGTAGTAAATTACTTGTAGATGTTGATACGCGGTGCACCTTGGTGTCATCCGGTAGGGCAGGACTCTATGGACTCTGTTTGTTTGTTCATCTCAAACGTAAAATCTGTTCAAAAAGTATCAAATTCTATTAATAAAATCAAGATTTTGGTAAATGTGGGTAAAATCCCCGATAGCGAAATTTTACAGGATACGAGTATTATTTTTTTAAAGCAACCGGTTGCCGGCAACCGGTTGCTTTAAAAACTAAAATTCATATAAAAAATTAGGAGTAAAAAATGAAAGTTAGTAAGAAAATTTTTGTTTGTGCATGTGCTTTGCTCGTTTTGACATCTACAATGTCAGCTGCAAAGAAATCAAAAAAAGCTAAAAAAACAAAGGCTACAGAAATTAGCTGGATGTTCTGGGATGATCTCGAAGCTACTTCAGATCTTATGTCTCAGGGATACGCTCAGACAATTGAACGCTTTAACAAACAGTACGAAGGCGTATATCACTGTACTCCAATCACAACAAACCTTGAAGAATATGATATGAAGCTTAATGCTCTTATTGCAGCAGGAAAAGCTCCAGATCTTTTTATTTGTAACCCAGGTCCAAACCTCAGCTCTTATGTAGAAGCAGGAGCTGCTAAAGACCTTACAACAATTTTAACTAAGAATGAATCAGCTTGGTATGGTACCTTCACAAAAGGTATTTTTGAACGTCTTACTTATGATGGAAAAATTATGGCAGTTCCAACAAACTTTGCTGCTGCTTTAGTTTTCTATAACACAGAATTGTTCAAAAAAGCAGGATGTGCTGTTCCAACAACTTACGAAGAATGGATTGATTGCTGTAAAAAACTTGAAAAGTCAGGTGTAACACCTGTTGCTTGTTCAGCTGGTACTCCATGGTGTCTTTCTATGTTAGCTGGTTATTTCTGTGATCGTGCTGGTGGTCCAGATAACCTTGCAAAAGTAAACGCAGGAAAAGGCAGCTGGTTAGATCCATCTTTCAAAAATGGTGTAGGAAAACTTAAGGAACTTTCTAAATACTTCCAGAAGACTGCTGCTGGTGATTCAAATGACCAGGCTACAGCTGCTTTCTACAATGGTGAAGCTGCTATGTTAGTTCAGGGTTCTTGGGTAATTGGTCAGATTAATGGTGCAAGACCAGATTTTGAAGCTAAGTGTGGTGTATTCTCATTCCCAGCTATCAAAGGTGGTTCAGATCCTAACCGTATGATTGTTAAAACCGATAACCTTGTTATGTCATCTACAACAAAGAATGAAGAAGCTGTAATTGCTCTTATGAAAATGTTCACAGATGATACTGCACAGAAATATACAGCAGAAGTTGCTGGTAAGATTCCTGTAACTGGTGTTAAGTTCGACTTGAACAAAGCTCCAAAACAGCTTGGATATGTTCAGAAGATTCTTGCTAAATCAACAGGTACCCTTGGATTCTACAACGAATCTTTGGCTACTGTAGAAGCTGGTGATACTTTTGACAACGCTATGGTTGATATCTTCCTTGGTTCTTGTAGTGTAGATGAAGGTCTCCAGAAGATTGAAAACTTTTACAAGAAAAACATCTGGAAATAATAGTCTTACTCCTATGTCCGTTTTCTATAAAACTTTCTCCTCTTGTATAGGAATCGGGGGTAGTTGAAATATCTTGTGCCGGTCTTGTCTACCATAGTCATAATTAAACAAGACCGGCTTTTTTTTATAGTTAAAAATCTAGGAGTTATTTTTTATGAATGGTAATAACATGTTTAGGAAAAAGTCTGCCATAGCAGTTTTTGTACTGCCTTCTCTGGTACTTTTTACTGCAATTTTATTAATTCCAATTATACAAATGTTCTATTATTCATTATGTGATTATATGAACTTAAGAAAGCCTATTTTTGTAGGTTTTCAAAACTATATATCTTTATTCAAAGAAGATGAGATAATGAGAATGGCCTTGAAAAACTCCATCTTCTTTACCATTTTTTCTGCCGTAACACAGCAACTTATTGGTTTGTTCCTGGCAGTTTTACTTACGAATATAAAAAGGTTTAGAAACTTCTTTAAAAATATATATTATTTACCTTGTGTTCTTTCTTCGGCAGCTCTTGCTTTATTGTGGTCTTTCATGTTCAACCCAAGAATTGGTATAAACTCTATTCTTGCAAAAATGGGTATTGAAGGTCCTATGTGGCTTATGGATACAAAGGGCTTTATTGTTCTTCCAATGTGGGTAATTGGTTTTGTTGCAACCTGGCAGTATGTTGGTCAAACAATGATGTTGTACATGGCACAGATTTCTGGTATTCCAACATCACTTTATGAAGCAGCTTACATTGATGGAGCAACAAGCACTCAGGCCTTCTGGAAAATCACACTTCCTTTGCTTAAACCAATGGTAGCTACAACACTTTCCTTGAACTGTATCGGTTCCCTTAAATTCTTTGACCTTGTATTCAACATGACTGGCGGTGGTCCTGGCTACAGAACTTCGGTACTTGCAACATATCTTTACGAGCAGGGCTTTAAGTTCTACAAAATGGGATATGCCAGCTCAATCGGTGTAATTTTATTAGTTCTCTGTCTGATTGTTACAGGAGTAATTAATAAATCAATCAAAATAGAAGATTACGAATTATAGATGAAGGGAGGTAAAAAATGGTAACTAAAAAATATTCCGTAGCAAGAACTTTGATTTATGTTTTCTTGGTTTTCCTGGTTGTAATTTATCTTGCACCTCTTTTATGGTGTGTTTTGGTTTCGTTGAAAGATAATACAGAACTTATTGATAATCCTTTTGGCTGGCCTGAAAAACTTAGATTTGTAAACTTTGTCGAAGCCTGGAAAAAGGCTTATCTTGGTAAGGCTTTATTAAATTCTTTAATAGCTTGTACAACCTCCCTTATTGGAACCCTCTTTTTGGGTGCTATGTCTGCCTTTGCAATTGGTAGAATGAAGTGGAAGCTTTCTAAATTGACTCTGACTTATTTTATGGTAGGAATGATGATTCCGGTACATTGTGTTTTAATTCCTCTTTTTGTGCACTTTTCAAAAATTGGTCTTACAGATTCCCTGCCTTCCATCATTCTTCCATATATAGTGTTTGGTATGCCAATTACTATATATATTTTGACAGGCTTTTTCCGTTCCATGCCAAACGAACTGTTTGAGGCGGCAAGTATTGATGGATGTAATATCTACCGCTGTTTTTTTACAATTGCTTTACCTTTAGCCCAAACCGGACTTTTTGTTACAGGCCTTATGACTTTTGTTGGTAACTGGAATGAACTTTTACTTGCCATGGTATTTATTTCGGACAAGTTGAAAAAGACAATCCCTGTTACCTTGTCTTACTTTGTAGGTCCATACAAGACCAATTATGTTCAGATGTTTGCCGCAATTTTGATAGCCATTATTCCAAATATTATTGTTTACTCCTGTTTCAGTAATAAGATTGTAGATGGTCTTACTCAAGGTGCGGTAAAAGGATAATAATTCTTTAATAGGGCAGGTATAAAATTATAAGTATATCTGCCCTATTTTTAGAATTTACTGTTATTTTAAGAAATAATAAAACATGGTATATTTTCTCTTATGGTAACTATATATGATATAGCCAAGGCTACAGGCCATTCTGCACCGACCGTATCAAAAGCCTTAAATGGGCAGGGTTCTTTGAGTGTAAAAACCAGAAAACTTATTGTTGATACTGCTAAAGAAATGGGCTATGAACCAAATATAACAGCAAGAACTCTTACAACCAAAAAATCAAATCTTATTGGTGTAATTTACGATGATACCGGAATGAATCTTGGTTTCTCTCATCCTTTGTTCTCTGTTGTTTTGAACCGTTTTCGTGATCAGGTAGAAAATGCCGGCTATGATATCATCTTCCTTTCTCGTTTCTATAAAATGTCTTATTATTCACATGCCCGTTACCGAAGTGTTGATGGAGTTATTATCATAAACCCAGCTACAAATGATTTGGGCGAGTTTAAAGAATTTGTAGATGAAAATATTCCCAGAGTATCTACCAACTCAATCATAAATGGTATTTGTACAATTATTACAGATAATGAAAAAGGTGGTTACGAGGCTGCCGAATACTTTATTAAAAAAGGACATAAAAGAATTGCCTTTTTAAGTGCCCCAATAAAAGAAATTTCTTCGGCTCCTCAGGAACGTCTTGAAGGTTTTAAAAGGGCTCTTAAAGATAACCATATTACTTTTGATGAAGATTTATTTATAGAAAGTAGAACCTGGCAATCAGAAGGAGCTTACGAAGCTTTTAAAACTTTATATAAAAGAACTCAGGATTTTACAGCAGTTTTTTGTGCCACCGATACAATGGCATTTGGACTTTATCGTGCAGCCGAAGAACTTGGCCTTAAAATACCTCAAGACATTTCTGTAATAGGTTTTGATGACGATTTTTCTGATAATTTTATTAGTCCACATCTAACTTCTTTTCACCAGGACGCAATTCAAATTGCAGACTTGGCAGCAGATATGATGATTCAACAGATTGCAGAAATTCCTGTTCCAGATTTTATTCGCTGTGATGCAAAACTAATTGAAAGACTGTCTGTAAAAAATCTTAATCAGAATTAATTTGAAGAGTCGTAGTCAGGTTCTTCATCGGCTGCCGCAAGAGCCTGGGCCGCAAGGTCATTGATGTAGTTGGCCTGAGCAGCTTTTTCTTTTGTTGTTCCAGAAGCTCCAAGTGCAAGCTTTTGTAAAGACTTCTTGTCTTCCCGCTGAGCATTCAATTGCTGAGCAACAAGTAAAATTTGAGCGGCTTCTTGCGCCCGAACATGCAAACACTGGGCAATAGCACTTTCTTCTGCATTTGCAAGATTTTCCAGCGTTGTAAATTCCCTTTGAAGCAACAAGGCTCTTTTTTCACCAATTCCAGGTAAATCCAGAAAAATTGATTTAGTATTTTCCTTTGTTCGCAGGTTCTGGTTACGGCTTGTTGCAAAACGGTGACATTCATCGCGGACTCTTTGCAAAAGTCTTAATCCATCACTTCGTCTAGGCAAAACAATAGGAGTTGAATTTCCTGGTCTGTACAATTCTTCGTTTTTTTCTGCAAGACCAACAATTGGTATATCAAGTCCAAGGGCATTTAGAACTTCTTCAACGGCATTTACCTGACCAATACCACCATCAATCATAAGCAAATCTGGTAGATCGGCCTGCTCATTTATAAGTCTGGTATAACGACGGCTTACGGCTTCCTTCATTGAGGCAAAGTCATCTATAAGGCCTTCAGTTGTTTTTAGGCGGAAGTAACGGTAATTCTTTTTATCAGGATTTCCGTTGTAAAAGCTGATAAGGGAAGCGACAGGCCATTTTCCACCGATATGTGCAATATCAAAGCCTTCAATTCGAATAGGAAGAACATCCAATCCAAGAACATCTTTAAGTTCCTGCATGGCAGGTGTGTCTCCACGGTCGCGAAGTCGTCTTACAATATCTTCCTTGGCATTTTGTCTTGCCATTTGTATAGCAGCAATGTCTCTGGCTTCGTTTGAAATGTAAAAAGGGTATTCTCCATCAGCATTTGCTCTTTCCATATGAAGCTGGGACATTACTACAGAAATTTGAGTATGAGTTTTTAAATCCTTATGCAGCCAGTCTGAAATAAGCTGGGCTTGGGCAGTTTCTGGTATAAAAACATTAGGAGGAATGGTTAAAGGGTCTTCGTAGTAACAGGCCATAAATTCCCCAATCAGGTCTTCATCATCATTTAAGGATTCTGCTCTGTAGTTTTCGCGGCCCAGAAGTTTACCGTTACGGATTTTTAGAACAGTAAAACTTACCAGTTCGCCTTCTGAAGCATAAGCAATATAATCGCGGTCGTCAGATTCAAAGCTTTCAACAATATTTTGATTTTGGAGCACCATAAGAGCCTTAATTCCATCTCTCAATCGGGCAGCCTTTTCAAAGTTCAGTTCCTTTGCGGCAGCCTTCATCTCTTCTGTCATTTTTGCAACAGTCTGGTCCCCCTGACCTTCAAGCAGGCCCTTAATTTCCTCTATATAAGAGTTGTATTCTTCCTGGCTAATTTTTTTACAGCAAGGGGCCTTACACTGCTTCATATGATAGTAGAGACAGGGAGTGTCTCGGTCTCGAAGAGTTCGACAGTGTCTTATAGGATAAAGTTTGAAAATTGATTCTATAAAGGAATCCAGTGCACCTACATCTGGGAAAGGTCCAAAATAAGTTGAACCATCCTGCAGAATTCTACGGGTCTTAAAAATTTTTGGAAAAGCTTCTTTGGTAATTCTTAAAACAGGGTAGGATTTTCCATCTTTCAGGTTGATGTTGTAACGGGGCGAATATTTCTTAATCAGGTTGTTTTCCAGAATAAGTGCTTCGTATTCGTTACGGGTTGTAATGTATTCAATCCACTTGGCGTGGGCTACCAGAAGTCTGGTTTTTAAGTTTCTCTGTCCAGAAAAATATGAGCTTAGTCTGTTTTTTAGGTTTTTTGCCTTACCAACATAAATGACCGTGTCTTCATCATTATGCCAAAGGTAAACTCCGCTGTCCTGAGGTGCTTTTAAGGCTGTCTGGTGGAGGAGTTCATAATTTGGATTAGACTTACTCATATCTTAATTATATAAAAATACTTTTTTCTAAACAATTCAATTTTCTTGCCGATAGAGAAGGTAGGAAAGAATATGTCGAACCCATTTTTTAGAAAAAAATTGAATGTTATTGCCCTGCTTGGTCTTACAAGTATGATAGCAGGAACTTCTTTAGCTTTTGCCAAGGAAGTAAATCTGGGAGGAAAGGAAGGATGGCCTTCATTCCAGAAAGAAAACAATATAACTACTCGTAAAGGTCGTTTTGGATACGATTGTATTCAGATTGCCTCAAATTCTTTTGATGCAGATGAATATACCGATATCCTTATTGATTTTGAGGATGAGCAGATGCCAATTTCTGCTGGTGACTATGACCTTATTCAAAATAACTTAAAGTTTTCTAATCAAACAATAAATGAAGATGCTGCAGGTTTAAGCAGAAATCTTGGCGGGCTTAGTGTTTTAGGCCAGACAGGTTCTTTCTTTGGTTCTGAAGGATTAATGGGTTCTTTTACAATTGAATTTTGGCTTTGTCCTTCTATAGCAGAAAATGGTGAAACTATTGTTAATTGGGAATCTTCTAAGGTTGAAGATGATAAATTAATTTACCAGCTTTTGAATGCCTCTTTTGATAAGGGGCGCCTGGTATGGACTTTTTCAAACTTTTTTAATTACTACATTACTCCAAACGGTAGTACAGATGTAATTTTGAAGGGAACTTCTAAGATTATTCCTGACCAATGGAGTTACCATGCTCTTTCTTATGATGCAGAAACAGGCCTTTTGGAATATTTAGTAAATGGCGTGACAGAGGATTTGACCTACATCACCAGCAGCGGAAACGAAGCTGGAGAAGTTTGTCTTGTAGTTTTGGGAACAAAATCGGAATTGGAAATTTGTTCTGAATATACCGGCAAAATAGATGACTTTAGAATTATGAGAAGGCCTTTCCAGACCCCAGACTTCCAATCAGCTGACAATGCAGGTGGACTTGAACACTTCCAGTACCTTCCACAGGGAGGAAGTTTTATTTCAAAGCCAATTATGGTTTCTACAGGCTCAGTTTTAAATGTCTTAAAGGCAGAGGAATCGGTACCTGTTCAAACCGAAGTTTTGTATTATGTTCGTTCCGGCGAAAACTTCTACGGTTGGACAGATTCTTATCCAGAATGGAAGCCTGTACAAAATGGAGAAAAAATTACAGGGGTTACGGGGCTTTATTTCCAGGTTATGGCAGAGCTTTTGCCAGATGGAAGTGGTTCCAAATCGCCAACAATAACACAAATTTCTTTAGATTTTTCAGAATTACCAGAACCTTTACCTCCATTTGTTGTTAAAGCTGTAGCAGGTAATGCATGTGTAAAGCTTTCATGGAATTATTCGGTAGATGATACTGCTGGTGGATATTATTTGTATTACGGAACACGTCCTGGAGAGTATTTGGGACGAATTGCCTTGGAAGGAGAGTCTCCAATCAATGTTGGAAATACTACCTCCTTTACTGTAAGTGGACTGGAAAATGGTAAGATTTATTATTTTGCTATTGCAGCCTGGTCCGCATCGGATATGAGAGTGGTCGGAGAATTGTCAAAAGAAGTTTTTGCTCGACCGTTAGCAAGATTAAAATAGGGTCAAGACAGGGGAAATATTATGGCAAAGAATTTGGTATTGGCAAAAGCACAGAATGCGGTGTTAGCTCATGACTGGGCAACTGCAGCCAGACTTTATAAGGAACTTCTACAGGGAAATGAAAAAAATGTAGATTACCTTATGGAATTGGGGTCCATTTATGTAAAGGCTGGGGAAGATGAAAAAGCTATTCCTTACTATCAGCAGATTATTACATGTTATCCTCATTACATTGATGCAATGAATAATCTGGGGGCAATTTTCCGTCGTCTTAAACGTTACGATGAATCTATAGCAATACTTAAAAAGGCTAAATCTGAAGGTCGTGATTCTGGAAGTGTAAACTACAACCTCGGTTTTACCTACAAAGAAATGAAAAAGTACGAAGAAGCCATTGATTCATTTGAACTTGTTATTGCCGAAAATCCAGATGATGTTCTTGCCTACAATCACCTTGGTTCTATTTATTATGCTCAGAAAAATTACGATAAATCTATTTCTTCTTTTAAGCGTGGTTTGCAGGTAGACCCTAATCACCCTATTTTGAATTACAACCTGGCCCGCTGTTATGAAGATTCTAAAAATATTCCAGATGCAATTCGCTGTTACGAAGCAACATTAAAAACTCGTCCGGGTTGGAAAGATGCCATTCGCGATTTTAGTGAACTTTTGATTAAGGGACAGAAAAACAAAGAGGCCCAGGATTTGGTCGAAAAATCAATAAAACTCCATCCTACAGACGGAGATTTAATGTGCATTCTTGGCCGAATCTTCCTTAATCAGTTTGATTATGATAATGCAAGTAAGACTTTTAAAAAGGCAGATTCAGTAAAACCTAATGATATTAAAATTTTGACAGGGTTTTCGCAGGCTTTGGAAAAAGGAGACAACATTTCTGCTGCCCTTGAAAAGGCCTTGGAAGCAAGCGAAATTGACCCAAATAATAATGATGTTCGCAAGCAATATGCTCATGTTTTACTTTCCGCTCAACGTTATGAACAGGCCTTGGAGCAGGTAAAATTACTGGATTCAGATACAAATGGAAGCGATCCACAGGTTTTAGATCTTTATGGTCAGTATTATATTTGCCGTGGTGATGAAGCCAGTGCAAAGGAATACTACGACAAAATTCAGAAACTTAATCACAATTATAAAGAGTATATGCTTGAAGCTTCTGATCGTTATTCACAAATTGGTAATTTGGATAAAGCTCAGGAGTATGCCCAGCAGTTTGTAGACCGCCGTTCTCAGTCTCCAGAAGGTTATAACCGTTTGGGAAAAATTGCCATTGCAAAAGGCGATTTAAAAACTGCAAAAGAAGTATTTCAAAAAGGACAGGAACTTTGTAATCCAAATATTATTGCTTCAAAAGGTCTTGCAAAAATCGAAAGTGAGTTGAGTAAAAATCCTGCTTTATCTGAAAGTCCTGCTATAGATATTGATTCAGAAAAAATTGAAGACCCAGATGATCTTATTCCAGATTCTTTTAAGGGTGAAGTTGTTACAGAAGAAGCTGTAGAAAAAGAAGATACTGCGGAAGAATTTGATTACGAACAGATGGGTGGGGACGCACCTATGGGTGAAGCCCTCTTGGAAAAGGATAAAAATTTCTGGGAAGATTTTGATGATGACGAAAATGCCGAACCAGAAGAGGAAAAAACTGAAGAGAAAGAAGAGGATAAAGACGAGCCTAATATGTCTCCAGTTGTTATGACAAATCCTGATACAGGCCTTCCTTACGAAACTCCTAAGTATGATCCATCTGAAAGTGATGAGTTATTAAATGATTTAGCAAATTCAGCAGATGATAATGAAATGTCTCCATCAGAAATTGATGAAAATACAGATAATTTAGATGATATTGCAAACTCCCTGGCAGACGATTCAGATGACTTCGATTTTTCGGAATTTGAAGATGCAGATGACAGTTCCCTTGAAGATGCTGCAAACGGAGCTGAAGCAGAAACTGGTAATCAAAATCAGCCTCAATCTCAGTTCCAGCCTATGGAAGATAATGCTCAGAGTGATGAAGACGATTCTTATATGGATATGCTTCCTAAACAAACTAATGAAGCACCAAAGCCTAATCCAGAAGAGACAAGACGTCCTGACCCTGCACATGCAGTTCCTCCAAGAATGCCACAAGGTCCGGAAAATTATAATCCATACGAAAATTATCAGCCTCCAAGAATGCAGCCGCCAGTTTATGATCCTGCTTTTGACCGACAAATGCAGGCAGCTGCTATGAATAATGCCGGAAATGCAATTGAAGCGGCATTTATGGCTCAAAAAATGGCCCAACAGCTTTCTGATCAACAGAAACAGTTTGAGGAAGCCCTTACCCTGAAAAATGAAAAGTTTATTCAGGAAACTGTTGAGAAGGCAGTGAACGAAAAAATCCAGAAAACATTGGATGAACAGATGGAGAAAATTATGTCTGCTGAAGATGATGATGTATTTACAAATGTAGATGAATATATTTCAGAGGAAAAACCTTTGGAAAGTGATATTTCTGTTGAGAAAGGTCCTGCTGTTGAAGAGCCTGCTGCCGTAGAGGAAAGTCCTGCCGAGGATAGTCTTTCAGAAGATCCATTTGCTGTTGTTGATGATTTTGCTACAGAGGAGAAGCCTGTTGTAGAAGAAACTGCCACTGTGGAAGAAACTCCTGTTGTAGAAGAGTCTGTACAAGAAGTCATTCTTTCTGACGAACCATTTGCCACTGTAGACGATTATTTGAGCGAAGACTATGGAATGGAAATGACGGAAGAAGAAAGTCCTGCCGTTGAAGATAGTTCTGCTGTGGAAGAACCTGCTGCCGTAGAAGAAAGCCCTGCCGAGGATAGTCTTTCAGAAGATCCATTTGCTGTAGTTGATGATTTTGCTACAGAGGAGGAGCCTGTTGTAGAAGAAACTGCCGCTGTGGAAGAAACTCCTGTTGTGGTAGAGCCAGCTCAAGAAGTCATTCTTTCTGACGAACCATTTGCCACTGTAGACGATTATTTGAGCGAAGACTATGGAATGGAAATGACGGAAGAAGAAAGTCCTGCCGTTGAAGATAGTTCTGTTGTAGAGGAAATCCCTGCTGAGGATAGTCTTTCAGAAGATCCATTTGCTTTAGTTGATGATTTTGCTACAGAGGAGGAGCCGGTTGCAGAAGAAACTGCCGCTGTGGAAGAAACTCCTGTTGTAGAAGAAAGTCCAGCTGTAGAAGAGCCTGCTGCCGTAGAGGAAAGCCCTGCCGAGGATAGTCTTTCAGAAGATCCATTTGCTTTGGTTGATGATTTTGCTACAGACGAGGAGCCGGCTGTAGAAGAAACTCCTGCAGTTGAAGAGCCTGCAGTTGAAGAAACTCCTGCATTTGAAGAGCCTGCTGTCGTAGAGGAAAGCCCTGCCGAGGATAGTCTTTCTGACGAACCATTTGCCATAGTTGATGATTTTACTACAGACGAGGAGCCGATTGTAGGAGAAACAGCTGCTGTGGAAGAAACTCCTGCTGTGGAAGAAAGTCCAGCTGTAGAAGAGCCTGCAGAAGAAAGCCCTTCCGACCCAGCTGCTTCATCATCAGAATATAAGCAGATTATCGAAGAAATAGAAGAAAAACTCAGTGATCCAGAAGCCGCAAAAACAAACGCAGAACAGATTGAGCTTTTCAAGAGCCTTAAAGTTCTTGCTAGTTTTATGCCAGACAACCAGAAAGATTCCTATATCTCCTGCAAAATCAGAATGGTGCTTGAATATTTAATTGCCAAGCTTTCAGGAAGACCAGGCCTTCTCATCACTGCAGAGGCTCTTCTTGAATCTGGAGTTTTAGGCCAGGAATACAGTTCAAAACTGGAAGAAACTTCAGATGAAGATTTAAGTAACGAACTTATTAAGCATGTAATTACATATATGAAGAAACTTGCCGGTCAGCTGGAAGATTCAGCACTTTCTTCTGCTCTTTGTACTAGTGCCGATTCTATTCTGGAAAAGATTGAACTTGAAAATTCAAAAAGCCAGATCTTCTAGACCTGGCCTTTGAAAGATTTCCTTTGAAAGATTTAAGTTTTACTAAATAAGAGTAAAAAACTACAATCTTATAATTCTTGAGTGAGTGATGACCTCGTGACCATTTTCGGTTATGAGGACATCATTCTCCAATCGGCAGCCTCCAATTTCCATATCATAAAGGCCTGGTTCACAAGTTAAAATCATTCCAGGTTTAAATACTAAATCAGATGTTGCTCTAGAAGAAACTCTAGGTGATTCGTGAATTTCAAGACCAATAGCATGACCAAGAGTATGAGGCATCTTTCTTTTTTCTTTTGCAAACACAGAATCAGTTTTTTTAGCTGCATCAACAATTTTATGACCAGGAAGATAGAGAGCAAGACTTTCATCATAAGCTTTTTGAACCAGGTCTAACTGTTTTTCCTGTTCGGGGCTTAAAGGACCTTTTGCAACGGTAACAGTTGTATCACTAGTGTAGCCATTGTAAACAACTCCAAAGTCAAGAATTGAAAGCCCCTGAGCAGGCCATTCTCCATCTGTATAACCAGGAAAAGCATGAATTGCAAAACTTCTTGCAGGGCCGGCAGCCAAAGTGTCAAAACCAGTTCTTTGACATCCATTTTCACGCAGTTTTTTTTCAATCAAAAGGGCCACATCGCTTTCTGTTTTAATTTTGTCCTGTTTAAGAAGTTCTTCAATTTCATCAATGATTAAGTCACCAATTCTGGCAGCCTCTTTTGTACAGGCAATTTCGTATTCATCCTTTATCTGGCGACATTCCACTGCAAATTTATGAGCTCCATCTTCCTTACAGCGGCAATCGTAATTTGCAAGACAATCTATAAATTTAAGGTAAGTTGGATAAGTAAGATAAGGAGGCAGTTCAACTTTAGCATTTTCTCCGTGGGTATAGCAGACGTTGAGCAATGCCTTTGTCGCTTCAAGTTTATTGTTTTTGTAGCGGGAATAAGGAACCAGACGGTCGTAGCAGGCATTTTGTTTTGCCAGATTTTCGTCCCAGGCAATAAGAACGGTATAAGCATCGCTAAAAATAATTAAAACGGCATCGCTTGGTTGATTTGTGTAGTAAGCAATGTTTGGATCACGGTGCTCTTCACTATCAATAAAAACACAGGCTCCAATTTCATTTTTTCTAAGATAATCTGCCAGCTTAGAGCGTCTGTTTTTATAAATCTGAATCATTTCTTCTTTTGTATAATCTTTCATCTAAAACACCTCAAATTAAAATTTATGAATAAAATATAAAACTCTCGTCTAGCGTTTAACTTTTTTTAGAATAACTTTTACCAATTCGTCTCGGGTAATAATAAGTTCCAGAACTCCAATAATTGCAAAGACAATTGCAGATAAAATAACAGGCATTCCAAATCCCAGCAGACGTCCACCATCACTAAATACTTTTACTAAAAGATTGTGGATAAAGTAAGTTGGTATTGCCGCTATTACAGACAGAATAATAATTCTTAAAGTATAAAGCAGGGTTCCTTTTAAAACTTTTCCAACTTCTATTGAATTCATTTTTTTCATAAAGATAAAGAGGAAGACGGTGTTTAGTAAACTTGCAAGGCTTAAGGCCAGGGCAATGCCGTTTCCTTTCATAAAAATAGAAAGAATAAGTGCAAGGATGATGTTTGCTCCAAAACTGATAATTCCAGCCAAAGTTGGCAATTTTGTGTTACCCTGGGCATAAAAAGCTGGGGAAATAATACGGTTTAGGGCAATAAAAAGAAGCCCTGCAATGTGGAAACGGAAGGCTCCCAAAGTTAGTCTTACAGATTCATCATCAAAACTTTTAGATTTATATAGGAGAGAAATAATTTCTTTTCCACTAATCAGAGAGTAGGCTGTTACAGGAATTGAAATTAAGGTCATAATCTTAATAGCCTGTAAAAGCATTTTGTTAAAGTCGTCCCATTTTTGGGAGTTGGCAAGTCCGCTCAAGTCTGGAAGAATTACAGTTCCAATTGAAACGGCAAAAATACCAAGAATTAATTCCTGAAGACGGATGCTGTACTGTAAACTGGAAGCAATTCCTTCTCCAGTACGATTAGCCAAAGCGGTAGAAACTACATCATTAAGCTGGTAAGCGGCCATTCCAACAATTGTAGGAAGAATCAGAGCAATGACCTGTTTTGTACCAGGATTTGAAAAAGTCTTTTTTAAACTTGTAAAACAGATTTTCCAGCCAGTTTGATGAACAAATGGCCATTGGAAGAGGGCCTGAATACATCCTCCTGCAATTACACCAATGGACATGGCTCTTGCTGGGTTTGAAGTAAAAGGTGAAAGCAGATAGGTAGCAAGAATTACAATTCCATTAAAAAGAACTGGTGTAAATCCTGATGGAGCAAAAATCTTACAACCATTTAAGATTCCCTGGAAAAAAGCTGCAATAGAAATTACAAAAAGATAAGGGAACATAATTCTTGTAAGAATTGAAATTTCGTCTTTTTTTAATAGCCAGGCCTGAAGCTGCATTGCATAATCGGCAGCATTTGGATCTGCAGGTTTTTTACAAAAAAGAGGAACTATAAGTGGTGTTATAATTATTCCAACTACAACAACACATGCTGTAAGAAAACTAACCAATGTAAAAGTTGCTTTTAAAAATTCCTGAGTTTCAGAGCGGTTTTCTTCATCATCACCCTTAGCTAAGTATTTTTTGAAGGTTGGAATAAAGGCAACCGATACAGCATTTTCTGCAAAAAGGCGTCGTAAAAGATTTGGAATCATAAAGGCGGTGGTAAAAGCATCCGCATGCATTGAAGTTCCAAGGAAGGAAGCCTTTGTCATTTCACGAATCAATCCCATGATACGTGAAGCAAATGTCATAAGCGAAAGAAGAAGTCCTGACTTTACAAGGGATTTCTTAGGCTGTTTTTCAGTATTATCTGTCATACAAGGATATTAAGAAATTAATCTTTTTTATGCAATGAATAATTTTTTATAATTTGAGCCTTTTCTGCCGATAATTATTGATATGGAAGAATCTAACTTTAATCAGGTAGTAAAAGAAGCTCTTAGTAAAAAACAGGAATGGTTTAATTCTGTTCGTTTACAGGATTTGGTAAATGAATACAGATTGATGAATACTTGTTTTCATAATTTGTACGAAACATTAACCAAAAAAAATATCATTGTTCCAGATCCTTACAGACTTGATAAGCGAATTAACAGTATTATTGTTCCCGAAAATGGGCCATATTCAGAATCTGATATGGCAAAAGTTATGGGAACCAGATTTTCTGACTACGATGTAATGTTGGATTATTTATGTACCTATTTTAGATTCACAACAGATGCACTTACACTTCCAGTTTTAAAAAAACTTTTAGATTTTAATAAGACTTTTGATTGGGCTAATGTTTCCAGCAACAGTTCAAATCCAAATACCCGAGGTTTTGCGGCTCTTATGTCAACTGCAAAAATGGGGTCTCCAACAGTAATACAAAGTATGATAAACGACAGTATCGATAAGTGTGTAAAATGTGCTGCCGAAATCAACAAAATTTTGAATGAGGTTGGAATATTTCAGCGTGAGCTTTATAAGGGTGAATTAAGAAAAGATCTTTTTGAGCATCCAGATTTTAATAGCCAGAAGGCAATGACTTCACCTGAAGCAGAAATGGCCGAAATAAAACGTCTTTATCCAAAAGTAATTGGAAAAAAAGCTTTTTATAATGATTTAGTTAATGAAATTATTGCAGAAGATCAGGGGGCCGATAAAGAAAAACTCCAGGCTGCCGTTTTGAGCCGTCTTGAAATAAGAGAATCTGTAAAAACCCAGCAGAAAAAGAAGACAGCTCCAGACGGAAAGGAATTGCTCATGGCTACAGTTCTTTCAATCGGTGCAATGGCTCCAACATTGACCCAGCTTAGAGCTAAATTGGACGAAAATTTTAAGGTTTTGTATACAAAGAAAACCGGTTTTTTTGCAAAATTGGGAGAGTTATTAAAAAAGGCCTTCCACTTGAAGGAAAAAGAAAAGGTAATTAATCTTCCCGTAAAAGATACAAAGACAGATTTTGAAAAAATCCAAAAGTTGCATGTAAATGATTTTATGGCAAACCTTTTCCGTAAAGAGCATGTTTATACAGGAATTGCAGCAAAAGGTCCTGAATACTCAAAAATTGAATCAGCAAATGAAGATGCAATTCTTGTATTTGTAAATAAACAGATTTCTGAAACTCAATCAGATTTTACAATTATCAATGCTTTGGATGCTTATTTTAAAAATAATGTGGATGAAGGTTTAAAGATGAAGGTAAAAGGAATGCAGATTGAACTTTCAGCCTTGCGTAATTCCATAATCAATGCTAATAAGAAAAGAGGAGAATATGCAAGCTTTAAAGAAGAATCTGAACAGATGAAAAAGCTTGGCATAAGCGATAATGTCTAAAACTGTAAAAAGAATACTCGTATATTTATTTGCAATATTTTTAAGCAGCACTTTTATTTTTTCTCAGAATTTTGGTGAAGAAAATCCTCTTGAACCCGAAGTTCAGATGGCCTTGGAAGAGCAGAATGACCAGGAAGAAAAAAACAGGCAGCCTAAAGAACTACAGAAAATTTTTAAGATTGTTGAACCAGTTCGTATTCATGAACTTAATCCACAAATAACAACCTGGTCAGCTGATTCTCAAATTTTGAACGGACTATACGAAGGCCTTTTCTCTTATCATCCTGTAACACTTGAACCAGAATATGCCCTGGCCCAGTCTTATAAAATTTCTAGAGATAAAAAACGCTGGACTATTACTTTACGAGAAGATGCCCGTTTTAGTAATGGAGACCCAATTACAGCCCAAGATGTTCGCGATTCCTTTATCATGCTGCTTGCAACTCCAAACGCCCCTTATGCATCACTTTTAGATATAATCCGTGGTGCCCAAGACTTTAGAAACGGAGTAGGAAGTTCAGAGGATGTTGGAATTTATGCAACAGGTCCATATACCCTGTCAATTTATCTTACAAAACCTGCAAATTATTTACCAAGAGTTTTGTGCCATTCCGCTTTTTCAATTTTAAACAAGGATCCGTTTGTTTTTAGCGGCCCATTTATTCTTTCTGATATAAAAGAAAACATGTATATTCTGACCAAAAATCAAAACTACTGGGATGCAAAAAATGTAAGCCTGGAAAATATAGTTTTTTATCAGTCAGATGATGAAGAAGAAAATACTTTCATTTACAATAATGGTGAGGCAGATTGGGTAACAACAAATTTTATTTCAGATAAAATACTTGATAAAAAGGCCCTCCAGTTGAATGCTGTTTTTGGAACTTCTTACTATTTCTTTAAAACCTCGGCAAAAAAGCCTTCCAGAATTCCATCCGTATGGGATTATCCAGAATTCCGTAATGCAGTTTTAGAAGCCTTCCCTTGGGACGAATTCCACAAAACTGCAATGGTTCCTGCAACAACTTTGGTTTATCCTTTATCAGGCTATCCACAGGTCGAAGGTTTTTCTTACACAGACCAAATGGAAGCCAGCTTGATAATGAAAGATGCCCGCGAAAAATACAACATTCCTGCCGAAGAAATTATTAAATTAAATTTTGCAGTTTCAAAATACACCCTGAGCCAAGATAAACTTGATCTTTTTAGAGAGTCCTTACGAGCTTTGGGCGTTGAACTTGTTACAATAGAATATCCAGCTAATTCTTATATACAAAGTGTTTCTTCGTCAGAGGCAGACCTTTTTGCCTATACTTGGATTGGCGATTTTGCAGATCCTCTGACCTTTTTGGAACTCTTCCGCGGCGATTCTACAATGAATGATTCAGGCTGGAAAAATGCTGATTTTGATGCTCTTCTTGATCAGGCTGCCCTTGTTTCAGATAAAGAAAGACCAGAACTTTTAGCTCAGGCAGAAGAAATTCTTTTGGATAGTGGAATGGTCATTCCTATTTATCATCCTATTACTTTAAATGCAGTAGACCTAAATGAAGTAGGAGGATGGAGTCCAAATGCTTTTGATATTCATCCTTTGAAGTATATTTACAAAAAACTTGAGCAAAGAAGTATTACTGGCGAAACTGTAGTAATTTTACCTCATTGAAAATCTAAAAAAATAGGAATATACTAAAACATCTTTTTCGAGTGCCACCTGCCAGCGCAATGTCCACCGACAAGCGACACCCACATTCTATTATTTTACTCATACAGGAAAAAAAATATGGTAATTTTAACTTTGAACTGCGGTTCATCATCTGCAAAGTATCAGGTTTATGATTGGGATAACAAAGAAGTTATGGCCAATGGTGTAGTAGAACGCATTGGTATTGAAGGTTCTGTAATTACACACAAAGCAAAGGGCAACAAAACAGAAATTCAGTCTCCTTGTCCAACACACAAAGAAGCAATCGAATTAATTATTAAAGAAATCACAGATCCAGAAGTTGGTGTTATTAAATCAATGGATGAAATTGGAGCTGTAGGACACCGTGTACTTCATGGTGGAGAAAAATTCACAAAATCAGTTCTTATTACTCCAGAAGTTCTTGATGGTTTCCGCGAAGTAATTGATCTTGGACCACTCCACATGCCTGCAAATATCATGGGTATTGAAGCAGCTCAGAAAGTTATGCCAAATGTTCCACATGCCGCTATCATGGATACAGCATGGCACCAGACAATGCCAGAAGAAACATTCCAGTACGCAATTCCACGTGAATGGTACGAAAAATATGCAGCCCGCCGTTACGGTTTCCACGGAACATCATTCCTTTATACAGCAAAACGTGCAGCAGTTCTTCTTGGAAAAGATCCTAAAGATACAAACCTCATCATCTGCCACATTGGTAACGGTTCATCAATGTGTGCTGTTAAAAATGGTGTTTGTTATGATACATCAATGGGTATTACACCACTTGAAGGTCTTATAATGGGAACACGTTCAGGAGATTTGGACCCAGCACTTCCTTTCTATATCATGAGAAAGACTGGAATGTCTGCTGATGAAATGGATAAAGCTTTGAACAAGAAGTGTGGATGTCTTGGTATTACAGGACGTTTCTCAGACCGTCGCGATATCGAAGTAGAAGCTGCAAAGGGCGATAAACTCTGTCAGCTTTCAATTGAAATGGAAGCTCTCCGCATTAAAAAATACATTGGACAGTACATGGCAGAACTTGGACATGTTGATGCTATCGTATGGACTGCCGGTGTTGGAGAACGCGGACCAATTACTCGTTTTAAGGCTTGTTCAGGACTCGAAAACTACGGAATTAAGATTGATGCACAGCGCAACGAATGGTCTTTCACAGGCAATGCAGAAACTTACATTCACGCTGATGATTCAAAAACAAAGATTTTCGTTATTCCAACAGATGAAGAATTGGTAATGACAGAAGATGCTTATGCTCTTATGAAGGGAACTTACGATGTTCATACAAACTTCAAATATTCATTCCAGAGCCCAGATTACGTGAATAAAGCTAGGGAAGATGGTTTGAAGGGTGATTTAGTAAAACGTCCTAACATCGCTAAGATTCTTGCTCGCGATTTAATCAAATAGTTTTTAGATTATAGGTGCTAGTTGTTAGGTGCTAGGTTATAGGGGAGGAGAAATCCTTCCCTTTTTTTTACCTTGCATTTTTATTCATGATTTGGCATAATTCTTGCATATTTATACAAAGCTCAGTCAACGATGTGGGCAGGAGTTAGAAATATGGAAAAGAAAATTGTAAACAACTATGGCTCTTTTGATGTGACTTTTGCAAAAGCAAAAGGTTCAACCATGTGGGATGTAAACGGCAAAAAGTACATCGATTTTATTGCCGGTATTGGAGTAAACTGTTTAGGTCATAACTACAAACCACTTGTAAAAGCAATTTCAAAACAGACTCGGAAACAAATCCATATTTCCAATTATTATTTTTCTGATATTGGTCTTGAATTTGCAGATGAATTGCTGGCAGTAACAGGCTTTGAAGGTGCCTATTTTGGAAACTCTGGAGCAGAAGCAAACGAAGCTGCAATCAAACTTGCAAGAAAATACGGCCAGCTTAATGGCGGCAATAAACGCAAAACAATCGTAACTCTGGAATCTTCTTTCCACGGAAGAACCCTTGCCACTCTTACCGCTACAGGTCAGTCTAAATTCCATCCAGACTGTTTTGCTCCATACCCAGACGGTTTTAAAACAATCAAACCTGGCGATTTTGAAGCACTTAAAACAGCTTTTGACGATACAACTGCCGCTCTTATGATGGAATGTATTCAGGGAGAAGGTGGTGTAAATCTTCTTGATCCTGCATGGGCCAAGGCTGCCGCAGATGCCGCACGTGCCGCTGGTGCAATTGTTATGTGTGATGAAGTTCAAACTGGAATTGGTAGAACTGGAACCTTCCTTGCAAGCGACTGGCTTGGTGTAAATCCAGAAGTTGTTACCCTTGCAAAAGGCATTGCTGGTGGACTTCCAATGGGTGCATGTCTCTTCCGCGGCAAGGCAAATAAAGTTTTTGTTGCAGGAGATCATCAGTCAACATTTGCAGGCAATCCTCTTGTATGTGCCGCTGGAAAAGTTGTCCTTGAAACCGTAGCAAATCCTGAATTTTTAGACAGAGTTAATCACGCAGGTGACTATATTCGTGGTAAAATATCTTCATGGAATCTGCCAATTGTAAAAGACGTTCGTGGAAAAGGTCTTATGATTGGAACTCAGATTGATACTAAAGTAAAACCATTTGATATTGAAGTAAAATGTCTTGAAAGAGGACTTTGTACAACAACTGCTGGTGCCGATGTTGTAAGATTCCTCCCACCTTTAGTTATTTCTGATAAAGAAATTGAGGAAGGACTTGCAATTTTCAAATCGGTTCTTGAGGAATTTTGTAAATAAAAATGATAAAAAAAGTCGTTTGTTCTGTTTTAGTTTCGCTATCAACAATTTTTACAGTATTTGCAGCAGAAGACAGTATTTTGATGAAACCAAGAAAGGTTTACGTTGCTAAGACAGAGCATTTCGATATCCTTTTTCCAGAAGTTTGTAAGGAGACAGCTTCTCTTTTGGTACAGGAAGCAGACAAACTTTATGAAAGGGCAAAAGAAAAAACTGGTTTTGTTCAAGACTTGCACATTCCAGTTGTAATTTCTCCCGATACAGACAGGCTTTCTGTAATTTATACCCAGTCTCCTTACAATCGAATAGTTATTTATGAGTCCGTAGGAGATGAAGATACTGCGAGTTTTAGGGATCATTTTTTAGGACTCTTTTATCACGAAATTTATAAGGCTGTTTCCCAGGCAATCCGCAATCCTCTTTTTCAGAAAATTTCTAAACTTGCCGGTGATTTTCTTGAACCAATTTCTATTACAAATATTCCTTTTTCTTATGTAGAAGGACGTGCTTATCTTTTTGAAGGTCAGGCAAGCGATTCAGATGATGTAGAAAAGTACGGCCGCTATAACGATGGTTACTTTTTACAGATTTTGTCCCAGGCCAAGTACGAAGGAAAATTTCCAAGTTATTATGAATGTTCTTCCGCTTTGGATATTTATCCAGGTAATGAGTTGCTTTATGCCGCAACTTCCGCTTTTACCGCTTATTTAATTCAAACTTACGGATATGAAATGTTTGAGGCTTACTGGGAAGAATCTGGGGCATTTCATGTTTATCTTATGCCAGGAATTTTTTATTCCATTTATAAAGAGCATCTAAACAATGTTTGGAACGAATTTATAAAAACGGTTCCTCTTCCTGCTAATTTAGATAAGATGGAAGAATTATCAGCACATGTTGAAAAGTTTTTTCCAAATGATTTGGAGGGGCTTTATCAACATCTGCTTTATTCAGAATATGGTTATGTTTGGTATGATGATATTCGTCACGAAGTTGATTTATTCGATACATATTCAGCACACAAACTTAGACAGCTTCTTTTTTTGGCTGACAAAATAGACCGTATGACCCTTTCTCCAGATGGACGTTATCTGGTTGTATCTTACAGAAAAGTAAAAAGCCGTCCGGAATTCGAAAGAAATGTAACATGGATTTATGATTTGAAGGAAAGAAGCTTTTTGGATTATGAATTATTCCTTCGTGATTCCACAATTATTCTTTCAGAAAAGGGTGAAATGCTAATTGCTGGTATAAATATAGAAAAAAAACACCCTGTTTTGCAAATTTTTACTTTTACAGAAGATGAAGATGATTCAGAAAAAATCTATGAAAAAGAGTTCGAAAAAAATGCAATTCCATCATCACTTTGTGCAGCAGGAAATGGAAAACTTACCTATATTTTGACTAAAAATGCCGAAAAAACTATAGTTCAGGAAAATATTAGTGAAAAAACAGTAAAATCGTGGAAGCTAAAGGAAGATCCTGAATCTGAATTAAATATTACAAATCTTCGTTTTATAAAAACAGTTAGTAATAAGACTCAGGAATTGAATTATCAGAATTCCATATACACTTTTCAGTATGTTTCAAGGAAGGAAGCTGGATTTGTAAGAATGGGCTATATCAATCTGGATGAAAACTACGAGCCAAATGAACTTTATCTTATGCAGGAAGATTTACATGGAGGAGTTTATTATCCAGTTATTAAAGATGATACCCTTTATTATAGTGCAAAAAAATTCTGTCAAAATGAACTTTCATATATAAAGAAAAATTTGCTGACTTTTGAAAGTGGAATTGTTCAGCCTTGTCCAAATGTGGAATGTGCTTATGTAACTCCACAAATTTCTTTTTCTGCAACGGAATTAGATGGGCATGAACTTTCTGGTTACTGGCCTTTAAAATACATGTTCCCTATGGGAATGAAGCTTTTTTTACCTGTAAGAAAGCTTTCTTTGGATGAAGGTGCCTGTAAGTGGCCGGGACTTGGTGCTTCATTTATAACCAACTCGGACCCATTCATGAATAACGAATTTACAATTTCGCTTGGATGGACTTTCTTTAATTTGGAGTTAACCCAGGTAATAAATGCTCCAATGGCCTATATCCTTGAACAGCAGTTGGTAGGTAATGATGCCCGTAAAGATAAGTCGGCTGCCGTTTTCTATGAAAATACTTCTACTCCAGTTGATATAAAGGCCGGTGCTCTTCTTAGATTTAATTTACTGGGAGAATATAAATTCGAAGCTCTGGCTGGTACAATTTGGAATCGCCCAATAGGGACTAGTTTGGGTAAGCTCAATTTTAATATTGGAACTTATTTTACGGCGTCTACCGATTACTATGATCAGACCTATATCGTAAATACAGAACTTTACGGAAGCAGGATGGGTTGGCCGGCTTTTAATAAGGCGTATGAGTATTTTGAAGCAAATGTAAAGTGTTCTTATTCAAATATTCATCAGTATGGAATAAGTCCATATGAAACAAGAGGTTTTTCTTTTGGTGCAAAACTTTATTTCTTCTGGGATATTTACAGTTACAGAATTCTTGCTCCTCAGCTGGAGGAATTATATAAATTGGGCGATGAATTAGTTCCTAATACCGAAACCACAGGAAATGAAATGATTAATATTGCCCTGCAACACGTAACTCAATTGAATGCCGGGCTATTTGGCGAAATTGATATTCCACGTCTTAATCCTTTACATATGGTAAATAATTTTGTTTTGAGTTTGCCAACAAAAATTACAGCTGAAGTTTTTAATAGGGTAGGAACGGCTATTAGGGTAAATCCAGAAATGTTGCTCTTGGCCTGGGAACCACATGATGGTATTAGATTTCTTTATTCCTATTTCAGTCGAATTGGGTTAAAAGCTGGTTATGATTTCCGTCTGGATTATGATACTTACGAAACCTTACTGCCTGATATTCGACGCCAGGATTATGTTTCTGATACATTAAAGGCAACTTACGTAAACGATAGTATTTATCTAAAGCTTAATATAGATGCTTCTGCCACCGTCGCAATTTTATCAGACCAGAATATGGGATTTGAGTTTAAATTTATTTACTACCCAAGAGATAATGGTTTTGTCTTTAGTTTTAATTTTATTTCAACCTTCTAATTCTTTATCCTCCTCTTTTTTGTAACAAAATTTTACTTAAAAATGTTTTATTATTATATTTTCTTTATATAACAAAAAATCTGGAGGACTCAAAATGATTGAAGTTTCCCACGTTTCCCGTAATTTCGGAGACTTTCGTGCGGTAAATGACGTCAGCTTTTCTATTCCAACTGGGCAAATTGTAGGCCTTCTTGGACCAAACGGTGCTGGCAAAACAACTACAATGCGTATGATAACAGGCTTTCTTGCTCCATCATCAGGAACAATTACAATCGATGGAATTAATATTGCAGAAAACCCTGTAGCAGGCAAAAGAAAAATCGGTTATATGCCTGAATCAGCTCCTTTGTATGGAGACATGATTGTTGAAGATTATCTTAAATATATTGCACAGATGCAGGGTGTTAATCCTGATGAAAAACTTCCTAAGCTTTGTCAGGAATGTGGCTTAAAAGAAGTAATGAGCAAAAACATTTCGGAACTTTCCAGAGGTAACCGTCAGAGAGTTTCTTTGGCTCATGCACTAATGAATGACCCTGAAATTCTTATTCTGGATGAGCCAACTTCCGGTCTGGACCCTAATCAGGTAGAAGACGTTCGTGCCATCATCCGTGAAATTGGAAAAACCCGAACAGTAATAGTTTCTACTCATATTTTGAGTGAAGTTGAAACTATCTGTAGTCGTGCAATTATTATTAGTGGTGGAAAACTGGTTGCCGACTCTTCTATTGAAAATCTTAAAAATAGCATTGGAACTTCTTCTTCTGTATATCTTACTTTTGCATGTGGAAATTCTGGAAAATCAGCTGATGAAGCTGCCAGTCTTGCTAAATCCATTGAAGGAGTTTCTGCAGTCAGCTTAAATGATATTCATGATGGCAAAGAGGAACTGGTTATTTCAGTAAATGGTGATGTAGAAATCCGTCCTCAACTTATAAAGAAACTTGTAGAAGCTGGATTTGATATCTATGAGACAGCTCAGAGCAAGAACAGCCTTGAAGATGTATTCCATGCTCTTACTGAAAATTCTTGGGAGGCCAAATAAATGACTCAGAATAAATCAAAAAATCCTGCATTTGTAATTATGAAGCGTGAATTATCTGCTTATTTTACAAGTCCAATAGCTTATATTGTAACAGGCCTTTTCCTAATTATTACAGGAATCCTTTTCTTTTCGACCTTCTACCTTTACAACAGGGCAGAGTTGAGACTTCTTTTTACATATTTACCACTTTTACTATCTTTCTTTGTTCCTGCATTGACCATGCGTGTTTTTGCAGAAGAAAAAAGAGTTGGTTCAATTGAAACTTTAATGACCCTTCCAGTTACAGAAGTTCAGGTTGTAACAGGAAAGTACCTTGCTTCTTTTATCAGTACTTTGATTATGATAGCTCCAACCTTGCTTTATATAATTCCTGCAGAAGTTTTTGGTAGTCCTGATTATGGTCCAATCGTGGGCGGTTATTTAGGTGCCATTTTCCTTTGTGCAAGTTATACAGCAATCGGTATTTTTGCTACCTCAATCACCAAGAATCAGATTATCGCTTTCTTTACAGGTTTTATTATTTGTATTGCCCTTACAATGATTGATTCCTTTATGGTTTTTCTTCCAGCACAAATTGTAAGTTTATTTAGTTATATCTCGGCTAATTCACATTTTAATTCCATTGCCCGCGGTATTATAGACACAAGAGATTTGATTTACTTTATTTCTCTTACAGCCCTCTTCTTTACTATTACAGTAAAAATTGAGCAGACTTCAAAGAACTAGGGAGGCGGTAAAAATGAAAAAAATCTTAAACTGGTTAAAAGGTCCAAAATCAGACTTCATTTTGTTTATTGCTCTTTTGATTTTGTTGAATATAGTTAGCAGTAATTTATTTGTGCGTTTTGATCTTACAAAACCAAATTCTTACTCCCTTTCAAAAGGCAGTCAGACACTTGTAAAAAATCTGGAACAACCACTTTCAGTTAGAGTGTTTTTTGATGATAACCTGCCTGCAACTTATGAAAATGTTGCCCAGTATGTAAAAGACATTCTTGTTGAATACAAGGGTGCTGGTAATAAAAACTTCACCGTTTCTTACATGGATATGTCCAAAAAAGAAAATGTAAAACTTGCTCAGGATTTAGGTCTTCAGCAGATTCAGATTCAGGAAGTAAAAAATAACGAAGTAGGTTTTAAGCAGGGCTACATGGGCCTTGTAATTACTTATGGTGATAACATTGAAGTTTTGAATCCAATTACTACTACAGACGGTTTCGAATACAAACTTACTTCAAAAATTTCTAAGATGGTCACAATGGCCGATGCTCTTGCAGGTCTTAAAAATGGTCAAAAAATTAAACTTACACTTTATCTAAGTGATGACCTTAAGAGATTTGGAATTAGCGGACTTGATCAGGCCCAGGAAATTGTAAAAAACGCTTTTGATAAAATTAATAAAGAGAATATGGATCGCCTGGAATTTCAGGTAGTAAATCCAAACGCTTCCGAAGCAGAAATTCTTTCCGAAAAATATGGTATTCAAGTTATTCAATACCAAGATGCAAATGGAAATGTTAGAAAAGGTGCTATTGGTCTTATTCTTGAAAATGGAGATTCCTTCTACCAGCTTCCATTCCAAATTCAACAGTCATTCTTTGGTTATATAGTAACAGGCCTCGAAACTGTAGATACTTCAATTACAGAAGGTTTACAGAGTTTGCTTTCAAATATTACAAAAATTGGATATATCACAGGTCATGGTGAACTTGATAAGTCTGATGAAAACGGAGCTAAAAACTTCCAGACCATGATTAGCGGTATGTACGAACTTGTTGATATTGATTTGAATAAAGAATCAATTCCAGCCGGCATGAACTCAATCATCATAAATGGACCACAGAATGATTACACCGAAGAAGAATTGTACAAGGTCGATCAGTTTATTATGCGTGGTGGAAACGTACTTTTCTTTATAGATGGAATGAGCATGGATTCAACAGCCCAGTACACTGGTGGACAAGTCTTTACTCCAAATGTTTTGAATATTAACAGACTTTTAGATTCTTATGGTGTAAAGGTAGAAAATAATCTTGTATTCGATAAGAAATGTTATGTTGCCCAGGACCAGAATTTTGGAAAAATGAATCTTTATTGGGCTCCAACTTTACAGAAGGAACAGCTGGCTAAAAAGAATCCTATTACAAACAATTTGGGTTATGTAATTATGATTCAGAACTCTGCACTCGATGCATCTAAGGCTAAAGAAGATAAAAATGTAAAAGTAACAGTTCTTGCAAAAACTTCCGATGAAGCCTGGACTCAAACTGAAAATATTATGCTTCATCCTACAATGCTTACTCCTCCTAGCGACAAGTCTAAGCTTAAGTCTTACGATTTGGCACTCATGCTTGAAGGTAAATTTAAGTCAGCATTTGATAAGGCTCCAGAAACAAGTCAGACAGATGATGAAGGAAATCCTCTTCCTCAGGGCGAACTTGAAACTTCAAGTCATGTTGCAGAAAGCGTAATGCCTGGAAAAATTTTTGTAATTGGTTCTTCAACTGTTACAACTCGCCAGGTAATTGATGAAAATGCTACAACTCCAATTGCCATGTTCTTTATGAATACCTTGGATTACTTGAATGGAAATGAAGACCTTTGTGTAATGCGTTCAAAGAGCCTTTCTGTTAATACTCTTGAAATTAAATCAATGGCTGCAGCCAACTTCTGGAAGTTCTTCTGCCAGTATGGTCTTGTAGTAATTTTGATTATTGTTGGACTGCTTGTTTTGCGTTCTCGTTCACTCAGAAGACGTGCTATCAATAAAAAGTACAATCCAAATGATTCAAGAACAATAACAAAATCAACAAAATAAGGAGATTTGAATGAAAGCTAGAAAATTAGTATTAATAATTGCAGATTTGCTTCTCCTGGCCCTTGTAATTGTTCAGGGGATTGCAAAAGCAAGAGATGGTGTAAAAAATTTCAAATTTGATGAAAGTCCTGATGAAATCACAATTACAACTCCTGCAGAAACAATAAAACTTAGCTGTCAGGATGAAAAATGGTTTATAAATGACCAGAAATATCCTGCAATTGATTACAGTGTAGAAAGTATTGTAGAAAGCATTTCTTCTATTCGTGCGTTGGATAAAGTTGCTTCTGTAAATGAAAATAACCTTAACAAATATGAACTGGTAGCTGGTAAAAAAATTACTGTAGAAGCAAAAAAAGACGGCAAGCTTTTGCGTTCAATTGAAATTGGAAAATCTGCAAGTTCTTCATCACAGTCTTATATCACAATTGATGGTGGAAACAATATCTACTTAGCTTCAGGTTCTTTAAGAAATACTTTCGACACTTCTGTAAAGTCTTTGCGTTCAAATATAGTTTGGTCTTACGATGCAAATACCTTGAGCTCTATCAGTATAAAAAAAGCTGATGGAAGTGAATGGGGCCTTACAAGAGTTGGTTCAGGCGATCAGACTTCATGGACAATTTCTCTTCCAGACACCGAGGTTGACTCAGAAAAAGCAAAGAGTTTCCTTGAAAGTCTTGCAAAACTTACTGCAAGTAACTGGTATGCAGATGATGTAAATGCAGATGCTTTGGGAGGTGAATTGTTCCTTACTGTAAAACTTGGCCACACATTTGAAATTGCAACCCTTGATATTTACAAAAAAGCCGCTCAAAGTGATGATGAAGAAGATACCTACTATGCTAAATCAAGCGAAAGTCCTTATCTTTTTGATTTGTCTTCTTATATGGCAGAAAAATTCAATAAAAATATAGAAGATGTAAAAAAATGATTAAGTTAGTAGCATTTCTTGGAAATTACGGAAAGGAATACGAAAAGACCCGTCACAATGTTTCCTGGTACTTTGAAGATTCCCTTCCTTTCGCAAATAAATTAAGCTGGCAGAGCAAGTTCAAAGGAGAAATTGCAAGTTTTACTCCAGCAGAACTGGCTCAGTGGGCCTGCGACACAAAAATCTGTTCTAAAAAGGATGGAAGTCCTGTTTTAGTTCCAGCGGAGGCTCCCGCCCACCTTTATTTTCTTAAACCTATGACTTATATGAATCTTTCTGGCGATTCAATTATAGAAGTTGCAAATTTTTATAAAATTAAACCGGAAGAAATTCTTGTAGTTCACGATGAGCTGGAGCTGGAACCTGGTTTTGTAAGCTGGAAATGGTCAGGCGGCCTTGGAGGTCATAATGGACTTCGTTCAACCAAGGCTGTTTTAAACACTCCAGATTTCTTCCGCCTGCGTTTTGGAATTGGTCGTCCAAGTAATGAAAATATTGGTGTAGCAGACTGGGTTTTGAGCAAATTTACACCCGAACAGCAGGAAATTATGCAGAATGTATTCAGTCAGACAAATCTTTTGTTGGTAAAAGCACTTTTGAGCAAAGAACCAAAAGATTTTGTTCAGAATTGGGGAAAGAAGAAATTAATCTAGCAAGATTAGACTTTACTAATAATAGCCTCTAAGTTTTGAATATTATTAGAAAAAATGTTACTATTACACAAATTTTCATAAACAAGAGGTAGTTATATGAGTCTGAAACTGTACAACACAATGGGCCACAAGATGGAAGAGTTTAAGCCAATCCACGAAGGATTTGTTGGATTTTATGGTTGTGGACCTACAGTATATAATTATGCTCATATTGGAAACTTAAGAGCTTATGTTTTCCTTGATATTCTTGATAAGACTTTGACAATGCTTGGTTATAAAATCAAGCATGTTATGAATATTACCGATGTAGGACACCTTACTGGCGATAATGATGAAGGCGAAGATAAGATGAAGAAGTCTGCCGCAGAACGTCATCAGTCTGTTCTGGAAGTTGCCCAGTTCTACACCGATGCTTTTATGAAAGATATCGATGCCTTGAATATCCGTCATCCAGATGTAATTTGTAAGGCAACAGACCATATCAACGAAATGATAGAACTTATCAAAAAGATTGAAGCAAATGGTCATACTTACATGGCTGGTGGAAATCTTTATTATGATATTTCTACTTATCCTGATTATGGAAAACTTGCAAACCTTAATCTTGATGAACTTAAGGCAGGTGCAGGAAAGCGTAAGGTTGTTGTTGTTGATGATAATAAACGTAATCCTGGTGACTTTGTACTCTGGTTCACAAAATCAAAATTTGAAGATCAGGCAATGACCTGGGATTCACCATGGGGACGCGGTTATCCTGGCTGGCATATTGAATGTTCTGCCATGAGTATGAAATATCTTGGAAAACATATTGATATTCATACAGGTGGAATTGACCATATTCCAGTTCATCATACAAACGAAATTGCCCAGTCAGAAGGTTCTTTCAGCGAAGAAGACAAAAAAGAAGGTCCTTGGGTAAAGTACTGGCTCCACAATGAATTCCTTATTCTGGAAGGTGGAAAAATGTCTAAATCTTCTGGACACTTTATCACCCTGCAGACAACTTTACCTGCAGAAAAAGGTTTCTCTCTTAAAGACAAGGGCTATGAACCTCTGGATTACCGTTTCTTCCTTTTGGGTGGTCATTACCGCAAGCAGCTGGTATTCTCTTTTGATGCACTTAATTCTGCAAAATCTTCTCGTGCCGCTTTAAGTCAGAGAATTGCAAAACTGATTGCAAAAGCAAATAAAGAAGAAAATCTTGGGCTTACACCAGAAAACTTTGCAAAGATTCTTGAAAAAATTGATTTTGAAGACGAAAATCTTGCAAAATTCCGCGAAGGCCTTTCTAATGACCTTGCAACTCCAATCGCCATGGCTGCTATGCAAAAAGAATCAAATGGCAAGGGCGGTGTAAAGGCTTCTGATGCTTTAAGTGCAATCTATAAAATGGACAAGGTTTTAAGTCTTAGTGTAATTGAAAATGGATTTAAAGCTCTTGCTGAAATTGAAAAAGCAGAACAGGCAAATGTAATTGATCATTCCGGTGATCCAGAAGCAGCAGAAATTGACGCTTTGGTTGCTGAACGTACAAACGCAAAGAAGAATAAAGATTTTGCAAAAGCTGATGAAATCCGTAACCTTTTGAGTGCCCGTGGTGTTATTATTATAGATACACCGAACGGTCCAACTTGGAAGCGCTCGTAGTTTTTATAAAAATTAACGTAACTTTTAGGATCTTTCTGTGTTTTATAATGTAGATGAGAGTCAGAATGCAATAATGGAACAACTCGATGCTGCTAAGCCTGCTGACTTTAGAAAAATTTATGATGCTTCAATGCAAATGCTCTTCAGAATTTCATTTAAAATAGTAAATGATGAAGAAGCAGCTGAAGACCTTGCTCATGACTCCTTAATCAAGGCTAATGAAAAGGGACTTGTATTTCCTTCAATTAATGATGCGAAATATTGGTTAATTCGGGTTGTAAAGAATGCTTCATTAAATTACATCAAAAGAAAGGACCGTGAGCGTAAAGCTTACGAAAAAGTTCTTTACGAAGAACACAGTAAGTCAGATTCTGGTGAAACTGATTTATTAAAGCAGGAATCAATTAATAAAGCTAGGGAAGCTTTGAAGAAACTACCACAGAACCTGCAAGATGTACTTATGTTAAGGGAATATGCAGATCTTAACTATAAGGAAATTGGACGGGTTTTGGGAATTACTGAAGGAAACGTAAAAGTTAGAATCTTCAGAGCCAGGGAGCAGCTTGTTAAAATAATAGGAGAAGATAATGTCTTTTTGCCCGAGTAAAGATATTCATTCTATTTATTTAGATAAGGAATTACCAGAAAATTACAAGCTTGAATATGAAGAGCATGTAAAAAATTGTCCAGCATGTCAGAAAGAACTGAACAAACTCAAGCTTATTCATGATGCCTTAAAAGCAGATTCTGATTCAATCAAACTTGATGATGATTTTCTGGAAAAAAGTTACGAAAGACTTCAGATTAAAATGGCCTATAAGAATAATGTTACTAAGGCCAGAAGAACTAGCAATGTAAATATAAAATACGGTTTAACTGCTGTTGCCGCTGCCGCCCTTTTTGCCTTAGTTATACCAGTTACTTTAAACTCAAATAAAAAGAATTCAGTTACAACACAACCTGCTTTGGCTTCAGTTTCATCTGTTTCACAAATATCTAACTCAACTTCTGCAATTGCTGCAAATAATGTTTCAATAAATAGTGGAAGAAATGTGCTTGTTTCGGGTAATATGTTAGATACAGTCATTCGTCCAGAAGCTGGAATCGACAATGGTAAAACACTTGTTAAAAAAGCAAAAGATGTTGAAGTATTACGACCAGAGCTCGAGGACGAGACAATCTCAATAAGGATTAGTGTCCCAGGGCCTGGAGAGATTCCTGTAGTAACAGAAATTAATCTACCAATGGGCGCAATATCAGGTAAATTTTAGTGAATTCATCTGGCAAAATTAGTTACTCAATACGACGATACCCAGTTTTAAGAGCAGGTATTGTCGTTTTTATTATTGTTTTAGTATTTGCTCTAGTTTTCTTTATCAAAAATAAAAATAAACCAATTCCTCAAATTGACTCTATTACGCCTCCAGTTGGTTCACCTGGCGATGTTGTTTTAATTAGCGGAAAAAATTTTGGTGATGTTCGCGATATGAGTTATGTCGAAATTGCCGGTGCAAAACTTACCGCTTCTTCTTATATTTCCTGGTCAGACACTTCTATCAAATTAGTTTTACCAGCCAATATTCAGGATGGTCTTGTTGTTGTCGGAACAAAAGATCTTCGTTCAAAACCGGCTCTTTTTGCTAACGAAGTTGATATTCCGGTTCCAGTTCCTACTGTACAGCAGGTAACAAAGCCTGTCATAACATCTTTATCTTCAGAAAAAGTGAACATTGGAGATGAGCTTGTTATTCAGGGAAACAATTTTGGTGATGCTAAAAATCAATCTAAGGTATTATTTACAATTGATTACAATAACAAGATTGCAGAAGCAGAATATAAAAATATCATTCTCCTTACAGATAATATGATTGGCGGAAATGAGGACGATTTAGACTATATTTCCTGGTCAAATACAGAAATCAAACTAAGGGTTCCAGATGGAGCTTCAACTGGTGTTGTTTTAGTTGATACGGGTAAGGAAAAGTCCTATCCAAAAAATATTACAATTAATGATGATGCCGGAAAAAAATCCTTCATCAATAAAAAAATTTATCTTATTCAGTATTCAGCAGATATTGCAGACCTGGTTACAAAAGACGTTTCTACAATCACCTTACGCTGTCCAATTCCTTTTACAAGTAGTGCCCAGCCTACAGTAGAAATTACAGAAACAAATCCAACTCCAGTTTTAATGAATTATCAAAATGATTTAATACATCAGATTTCAAAGAGCCGGAATAATACTCCAAAAACAGTATTTACCCAAACTTTTGTACTCCCTGTTTATGAAATTCAAACAAAGGTAAATGCGGCTAAAGTTGGAAATTACAAGAATACAAACAGTCATTTACTTTCAAAAACCCTGCGTCCAGATAATCTTGTTCCTTCAGATAATGAAGAAATTGTAAAACTGGCAAAAACAATTATTGGAAAAGAGGTAAATCCTTATAAAAAGGCCCAGCTTCTCTATAATTACATGCTTGAAAACTTTGAACTTACAAATAGCCTTAGAAAAAATGATGCCGATCCTTTAGATTTGCTGCAAAAACACAAGGGAGATGCTTATGATTATGCAGTAATTTATACAGCACTTGCCCGTGCTTCAGAAATTCCTGCTCTTACAGACAGTGGCATTTTAATTGGTTCAGATTTATCTACCCAGTCTCACTGGTGGTGTGAGGTTTATATTGATAAAGTTGGCTGGGTTCCAGTTGACCCTGCTCTTGGAGAGGGACTTGCATATAAGCAGTGGATTGATAGCGGAATCAGCGATAATGCACAATATTATTTTGGAAACTTAGATTCTCATCATGTTACTTTCTCTAGAGGTTGGAACCAGTTAAAGCCTTTTTCTGCTGACTCTAAAATTGTACAGCACCCTAGAAGCTTTGCTCTCCAGTCAATTTGGGAAGAAGCAAGTGAGAATACAGTAAAATACAGCAGCTATTGGGGTGTACCAGTTGTAAAGGGTGTATACTAATAGTTGTAAATCTAATGTTTAGAATTATAGGATTAATAGGAGTAAACAATGACAACAAAAGTTTTAAGTGTTGGTGGATCAATTATTGTACCTGATAAGCCAGATACAGAATTTCTTGGAAAGTTTATAAAAATGTGTACAGACTGGCTTGATGCAGATAAATCTCGCCGTTTGATTTTAGTTGCTGGAGGTGGAGCTCCTGCTCGTGTATACCAGAACGGATATAAAGATGTTTGCGAAAAAACTGGTTTAAGTTTTGATGCAAATGCTGCCGATTGGATTGGAATTATGGCAACACGCATTAATGCTCAGCTTTTAAAGGCTTCTTTTGGTTCTTATTGTAAAAATGATGTAGTTTACAACCCAACAGAAGAAAACCTTAAATTTGACGGACAGGTTCTTGTTGCTAGTGGATGGAAACCAGGCTTTTCTACAGATACAGATGCCGTTTACCTGGGCGAAAAATTTGATGCAAAAACAATTGTAAATCTTTCTAATATTGAAAAGGTTTATACAGACGACCCACGTAAAAATCCAGATGCAAAACCAATTGATGAAATCTCTTGGGCAGATTTCCGTAAAATCGTAGGTGATGAATGGACACCAGGCAAAAACTGTCCTTTTGATCCAATTGCTTCTAAAAAAGCACAGGAAAATGGAATGACAGTTATTTGTGCCGGTGGAAAAAATATTCCAAATATTGAAGCTATCTTAAACGATAAAACTTATATTGGAACAACTATTAAATAGTTTTTACTACGATTATTAAAATCAATATTCTTGGGTTTCCATGCGTTCCAGTAAGGCATTTAATTTTTGCCCATAAGCTGGATCGCTGGCCCAAGTGCCTGCTAATCCCCACAAATCTTCTACAAGTTTAGTTTTATGAACCCAGTTATATCTTGGGTCAATCAAATCCTTATTCAATTTTACATCTTCTGTAGTTGCATAGGCCTGCAAATGCTGTATGTGGGCACGAACCCCCATCTCCTCATTTTCAAATTTTTCGCCAGGATGCTCTGAATCCATAGCACCTAAGCCACAGTAATTGTGAAAATCTTCCTGAACCAAGCCTCCAAAACGTAAAAAACCGGTTTCCAGACACATTTGAGCAAATGCCAGGTCAGAATTAATTCCTTCTGCCATAGCTTCATCAACATAATACGAGGCAAAAGTTAAAATGTATTCGTAATCTTTATCAGGGTTATTGGCAATAAAAAAGTCTGCCAGCTGATTAGGAGAAAGTAGTCCCAAATCTAAAAGTCTACGGGAAAGTTTAGGGGTCTGTCCCCTTGGTAAAGTTTTACAGGAAAAAGCAGTAATTACAGTAAAAATAAGTGCCGCAAGTATAAAAAGATGATGGATTTTAGGATTTTTCTTCATATTTAGATGTTCGGCCTAAAAAAAAATCACTTTATTTAAAGTTTTTTCTGTTTTCATTTCCTTTTTTAGACTTTCTTGGAAATTATATAGGTGATGAAAAAACTGAATATTCCTAAACCTGATGTTCGAGAAAAAACGCTTGAACATGGAATTTCTTTTCCTTTTGATGAAGAATTGATAATGCTAATTCTTGGCTCTGGCACAAAAAAATTGCCTGTAGAGCTTATGGCTAGTAAGATAATGGAAATTCTTGATTCTTCAGATGAGGATAAACTAGTGGAAAACCTTCTAAAAATTAAGGGAATAGGTGAGGGAAAGGCTCTTGCAATTGCAGCTGCTATTGAACTTGGGCGAAGAAGAAGTAATCATTTAAAGGCTCCTATACGGACTCCCCAGGATGTAATTCCTTTTGTTCGAAATTATGCCGTGAGCCAAAAGGAACATTTTCTGGTTATTACTTTGAATGGAGGTCATGAAATTATCCAGATTCATTGTGTTTCAGTTGGAACTTTAAACAGAACTCTTATTCATCCACGTGAAGTTTTTTCTCAGGCCATAAAGGAAAATGCTGCCGCAATCATTGTCTGCCATAATCATCCTTCTGGAAATTGCCAGCCTTCCACAGAAGATATAGAAACAACAAGAATTTTGCTCCAGGCTTCACAAATTATTGGAATTGTACTTCTGGATCATGTAATTATTGATTGTGAAAACTATTTCAGCTTTGTGGAAAACCATGTCTTGTTTTCAGATGATGACTAGGCTAAAATCAAAATTATGAAGAAAGGACTTTTTACAAGTTTGTTTTTTTTGTCGTTTTGTGCAGGTAAAATTTTTGCCCAGGAAGATTATGTTTTACAAGTGCAGTCTCCTCAAGTGGAAAAAGGAAGTGCAGGTGTAGAAGGATTTAATCAAAATTTTAATGAAGAGCTTGATGTGGAACAGAATAAAGAGACTGAAATTAATTTTGAAGACTTCCCTTTTCTTGAGCCTGTTAGTAAAAAAGAACTTTCTACAGGTGTAAAAAATTCTAGCCTGATAATTGATTGCAATCTAAAATCGGCTAGCGTTTTCCTTAATGGCATTTATCAGGGCAAAACAAGGTTGAGAATTGATGATTTATTGCCTGCTGACTATATCCTGGAAGTTAAAAAGGAAGGATATGAGTCTAAAAAATTTTATATAAGTGCCCGTTCTGCATTTTTACAAAACTATAAAATAAAACTTAAGTAATTTTATTGTTTTATTCCCTTACATTCATTAAATTATAGGTATGAAACTATATTCTCAGACTCAGTTATTTAGGATAATTCTAATAACAATAGCTGCAACCTTATTGGTGTCTACTATTGCATTTTTTTCACTTGGTAAAAAATCATCAAATAAGAATAATTCAGGATTTGTTACAACATCTGTAAGTCAGGAAACTCAGTCGGACACAACTGAAGGTCAGTTGGAAGAAAATGAAGTCCAGGTTCAGTCTGATACAAATCTGGCTCTTTTACAGACAAATAACCAACTTTTAGATTCAACCTTTTCTGTTTCAAACACAAGTTATACTCAAGACGAAAGTCAAAATATAAATGTTTACAATCTTTGTAATGAGGCTGTAGTAAACATTAATACAAAAATCACAGCCTACGACTGGTTCCTTGAACCTTATGTTCAGGATGGTGGTTCTGGTTCTGGCTCAATCATAGATAAAAGAGGATATATTCTTACAAATGTACATGTAATTCAGGGTGCAACAAAAATTTATGTTTCTCTTTTTGATGGAACCCAGTATGAAGCCGAAGTTGTAGGTCAGGATTTGGATTCTGATTTAGCAGTAATTAAGTTTAATCCTCCAGAAGGAATGAGTCTCAAGACAATTTCTTTTGGCGATTCAACTTCTCTTAAGGTTGGACAAAAAGTTATTGCAATTGGTAACCCATTCGGTTTGGAACGTACAATGACAACAGGAATCGTTTCTGGGCTTGGTCGTCCTATCCAGAATTCTAATAACAGAATTATTAGAAATATGGTTCAGACAGATGCTGCAATCAATCCAGGAAACTCAGGTGGACCACTTTTAGATTCTTCTGGAAGAATGATTGGTATAAATACAATGATTAAGTCCAGTTCAGGAAGTTCTGCTGGTGTTGGTTTTGCGGTACCTTCAGAAACGGCCATTCGCGTGGTTGCCGATTTGCTTAAATATGGAAAGGTTCAGCGCGGACAGATTGATGCTACAATTGTTCAGTTAAGCCGTAGAATTGCCCAGTATGCAGGTCTTGATATTGCAGAAGGAATTCTGATTTCCGAAGTAGTAGAAGGTGGAAATGCCGAAAAAGCTGGAATTAAGGGTGGTACACAGGCTGCATATTATGGTTCTCGCCGAGATATAATTTATATTGGTGGTGATGTAATTACAAAGATTGATGATATCAATATCACTTCTATTGCGGATTATTATTCTGCTCTTGAGTCTAAAAAACCAGGTGATACAGTTACACTTGTAATTCATAGAAATAGAAAGGATTTAACAGTAAAACTTACCTTAAGCGAATAAGTGAAAATAAGTGAATGAGAAGATTTGAAGTAGTTTCTCCTTATGAACCAAGCGGGGATCAGGGGCAGGCAATCGAAAAGTTAAGTCAGGGCTTTCTTAGGGGCGACCGTTTCCAGACTCTTAAAGGTGTAACTGGTTCCGGAAAGACTTTTACAATGGCCAAAATTATTGAAAAAGTTCAGAGGCCTACCTTAATCATTAGTCACAATAAAACACTTTCTGCCCAGCTTTACAGGGAATTTAAACAGTTTTTCCCAAATAATGCAGTAGAGTATTTTGTTTCTTACTACGATTATTACCAGCCAGAAGCCTATGTCGCTGCCCGAGACCTTTACATTGAAAAAGATTGTGATATAAACAAGGAAATTGACCAGCTGCGACTCAAGGCCACCTACAGTCTTATGGAGCGTCGTGATGTAATTGTAGTTGCTACAGTTTCTTGTATATATGGTCTTGGTATGCCTGATGTTTACAAGGGCATGCGTGTTCATGTAGAAAATGGTCAGACTCTTGATACAAAGAAATTTGCCGAACAGTTAATTTCGCTTCAATACACAAGAAATGATGATGTTTTGGATCGGGGTAATTTTCGTATAAAAGGTGATGTAATAGAAGTATTTCCACCATACATGGAAACTGATGAAGCTTACCGAATTGAACTGGATTGGGATGAGATTGTAAAAATTCGCCGATTTGATGTTTTGAATCGAAATGTGGTAGAAGAACTTGATGAAACGGTATTTTATCCTGCAAAACACTTTGTTGTACCTCGTGATCAATTAATTTCAGCTTGTGACCGAATTCAAAAGGAAATGGAAGAGCAGGTGGAAGCCTTCCAGAAAGAAGGGAAAATTCTTGAAGCAGAACGCCTTAAGACTCGTACTACTTATGATATAGAAATGCTCAAGGAAATGGGGACTTGTCCTGGAATTGAAAATTATTCTGCCCCAATTGCAGGACGTGCTCCAGGTGAACCTCCTGCAACTCTGCTTCACTACTTCCCAGACGACTTCCTCTGCCTTATAGATGAAGCCCACGTAACCGTTCCACAAATTGGTGCTATGTACGAGGGGGATCGCAGTCGTAAACAAAATCTTATAAACTTTGGATTCCGACTCCCTTCTGCTGCAGACAATCGCCCTCTAAAAAAAGCAGAGTTCGACGCTAAAATGAATCAGATAATTTATGTAACAGCAACTCCGCGCCCTCAAGAGGTTAAAGAGAGCAGCCAGGTTGTTGAACAGATTATTAGACCGACCGGACTTTTAGATCCAATCATTGAGGTTCGTCCTACCGAAGGCCAAATGGAAGATATTTACAAAGAAGTAAAGGCCCGAATTGCAAAAAACGAACGAAGCCTTATATTAACTTTGACCAAAAAGATGTCGGAAGATCTTACTGATTATCTGACAGAACTCAATCTTAAAGTAAAATATATACATTCTGAAATAGATACCTTTGAGCGTGTTGAAATTCTAAAATCACTTAGAACCGGCGAAATTGATGTTTTGATTGGAATTAACCTGCTTCGAGAAGGAATTGACCTGCCGGAAGTAAGTTTTATTGCACTTTTAGATGCAGATAAGATTGGTTTTTTACGTTCCGAAACTTCTCTTATCCAGATTATTGGACGTGCCGCCCGAAATGCCGAGGGACAGGTTGTTATGTATGCGGATCGTATGTCCCCTGCCATGGAATCTGCAATTAAGGAAACAAAATACCGTCGTCAATTGCAGGAAGCCTATAATAAGGAGCATGGAATAACCCCTACTACAGTTAAAAAGGCAATTTCCGATATGCTTGAACGCCAGAAAGAAGAGGCTCAGGAATCGGCTACAATGGATCTGGAAGTTTTGAAGAAGGGTGTAAATCTTTTCAAGGCTTCAGACCGCAAAAAACTGATAAAGAGACTTACACGGGAAATGGAAGCTTGTGCTGAAAGAATGGAATACGAGCAGGCCGCTGTTTACCGTGATCAGATTCGTGAACTTGAAACAACTTATGGAAAATAAATAACAAAGAATTTTAATAAAAAAAATTTGCCTTCTGTTCACATTGGTCTTACAATCTTGTTGATGCGGAATTTACTTATAAAAATAGTAAAAATAAATTTTATAAGTTTATTTTTGCTTTTTTTGATCAGTCTAAACATTTCTTGTAATAATATCGAGGTTTGTTCTTATTATGGAGTAACCCTTGATTATTTACTGTCTCAACGCAAGGTTTCAAACTTAGAACCTGTAGATGTTGTTATACTTGCCGGTCAATCAAATATGGCAGGAATTGGTTCTTCGGATGAATGCATCAATTATTTATCTACCTCAGAATATCAACAAGTAAAAGATGGTGTCGATGGTGTTTATATTTATGCATGTAATGACTATATATTTAGGGAAGAACAGCCTACCTATTTACCTTATTCTGAAGTAACTTTTGGATATGGGGCATTCGCTGATAAAATTGGTCCAGAAGTTGGTTTTGCACTTGAATGCCAAAAAGCTGGAAGAAAACTTGTTATCATAAAATATACAGCAATTTCTATGGGCATTGATTATTTTTGTAATTCCATTGATATTTCAGATTTTATGAAAGGTTATATTTTAACTTGTCTTAATGACCTTATAGATAAGGGTTATTATCCAATTGTTAGGGCTACATGCTGGATGCAAGGAGAAGCTGATTGCGTCTCTTTTACTTCTGCCAGTGCTTATTACGAAAAAGAAAAAGCTTTAATTAACTATTTAAGAAACGATTTTAATGAAAATCTTTTATTTATAGATGCCAAAATAACAGATTGGGTATTATTGCTTCCAGATTGTTATCAAGATTTATTAAATGAAAACAAAGAACGTATTGCTCAAAGTGATGATTTATGTTTTTTGATTGATTCTACAGGCTTGAAAAAAGGCGACGACATGGCACATTATGATACTCCATCGAATATAGAACTTGGAAGAAGATTTGCAAAAGAGTTTTTGGCAAATTATGAAAAGTCAAATTAATAAGTTTACACAAGCCTTTAATAAGGAAAATGAGACTTTTACGATTGACTTTTTTTTTGAATTTGTATATCCTTTCTAAACTATTGTAATTTGTGTGGGAAAACTGTTTTATATAAGGAAGGATAAAGAAAATGTCTAGAATGTGTGATGTTTG
>ODAI013254163.1_pt1 | contig 56939 bp, 34 predicted proteins | sample 1539321 | NCBI WGS metagenome assembly ODAI01 (sample SAMN02144231, study PRJEB22623) | gut metagenome | biome: sheep rumen | host: Ovis aries | place: New Zealand | reverse complement strand
GGGCGGTGTGGTAGACCGTCTCGTGGAATATGTCATGTGTGTCGCTCGGAGTGTGCCGGAGATGGTCTAGGTCGATGTGGTCCCAGAACTGGCGCATCATGGCTGGGAGGTCGTTCTCCTTGCTTACGCCAAACGAACCGGTGCAGAGGCATAGGCCGTTGGCAGGGCTTGGCACGGCATCAACGAGTGCCTGGAAGTCCTCGGCAGTACTGAGAATGCGGGGCAGACCAAGTATCGACATGGGTGGGTCGTCGGGGTGAATCACCAACCTTACGCCAGCCTTCTCGGCAGCGGGACACACCTCTTTGAGGAAATAGATAAGGTTCGCGCGAAGCTTCTCCGGCGTGATGTCCTTGTAGCGGTCAAGCTCCTTCTGGAACTGCTCCAGCGTGAAGCTCTCCTCAGAGCCAGGCAAACCGGCAATCATGTTGCGGGTGATGAGCTGCTTCTCCGCGTCGTCCATCTGCTCGTAACGTGCCTTTGCTTTCGCTTTCTCTGCGTCGGAATAGTCTTTCTCCGCGCCTGGTCTCTTCAGAATAAACAGGTCGAAGGCCACAAAGGCTGCCCTCTCGAAGCGAAGAGCACGGCTGCCGTCGGGCATCTCGTAGGCCAAGTTGGTTCGCGTCCAGTCGAGAACCGGCATGAAGTTATAGGTTACGACATCCACGCCGCACTCGCCCAGGTTCAAAAGGCTCTGCTTGTAGTTGTCGATGTAGCGCTGGAAGTCGCCCGTTTGGGTCTTGATGTGTTCGTGGACAGGCACGCTCTCCACGGCAGCCCAACGCAGTCCGGCATCTTCTATTACTTGCTTGCGCTTGAGGATTTCCTCTTTCGTCCACACCTCGCCATTGGGGATGTGATGCAGCGCGGTGACGATGCCTGTGGCACCAGCCTGCCTGATGTCCTGCAGACTTACAGGGTCGTTGGGTCCATACCAACGGAAACTTTGTTCACAAAGATACATATTATTGTCGTTATTACGTTATGTCGTTATTACGTTATTACGAGTTAAATGGAGAAAGCGTCAAAGCCGCCATCAACTACGGAGAGGACTCCCGTGACGAAACTGCTGGCGTCGCTAATTAAATAATGTATCGTGCCGAAGAGTTCTTCTGGCTCTGCGAAGCGACCTGCCGGCGTATGAGCGATGATAGTCTTTGCTCTGTCGGTCAGCGAACCATCCTCGTTTGTCAGGAGCGAGCGGTTCTGATTGGTCAGGAGGAAGCCCGGCACGATGGCATTGACGCGCAAGCCTGGGCTGAACTTCGAGGCAAGTTCGGTTGCCATATACTTCGTGTAGTTCGCGATGGCTGCCTTCGCTGCGCCATAACCCACGACGCGAGTGAGGGGACGAAGTGCTGTCTCGGAGCAGAAATTGACGATGGCGCCCTTCTCATTCTTGGCCATAACGGGCACGAACACTTGTGTGGGAAGGATTGTGCCGAAGAGATTCAGCTCGACAACCTTTTTGAAGGCGTCGATATCCAAGTCGAGGAAGGTCTTGTCGGGAGCGATGGTGGCTCCAGCCATGTTGCCTCCAGCGGCATTAAGCAGTACGTCGATTGTTCCGAAGCGTGCCACAATGGCGTCACGGTTCTGCTCAAGAACCTCCTTCTTCAGCACGTCAGTTACGAGGAAGAGTGCCTCGCCCTTCTTGTTCAACTCGGCTTCCAACTCTTTACCCTGGTCTTCGATGCGGTCCAAGACAACCACCTTAGCGCCTTGCTCCACGAGGTAGTGAGCAATATTCCTGCCAAGAATTCCGCAGCCGCCAGTCAACACGACGACTTTTCCCTTGATGTCAAATAAGTTCTTCATTTGTATAGTACCTTAAACGTTATTTATCTTTAATCATTAATCTTTAATCCTTAATCCATTACGCCTGCACAGCCTTGTACTTTGGCACAAAGGCTTTGAGTATCAGCCAGCCCAACAGATAGGCCACAGCACAGTAGCAGAAGATGATGAAGTAGCCTGCCGGCTTGCCTTGGAAGCCGAGGAACTGCATTTGTGTCTTGTCAGCATAGTCGAAGAGGTAGCCGCTTATCCAGTTGATGAGGAATGAACTGATGCCGCCAGCCATTCCGTTGATGCCTGTCATGGTGCCGATGGCGTTCTTCGGGAAGAGGTCACTTCCCACAGAGAACAGGTTGGCCGACCAACTTTGATGTGCCGCACCGGCCAAACCAATCAGGATAATTGGGAACCAATAGCTGTATGCTCCGAGCGGTTGGGCAAACAAAGTTAGCAGCGGGAACAAGGTAAAGATGAACATAGCCTTGAGTCGTGCATCGTAGGGATGCAGTCCCGTCTTCTCGACGATAATGGTTGGTAACTTGCCACCATATATTGAAAGCATCGTGATGGCGTAGAGCACGAAGATGAGCATCATGGCTGTCGGGTTGTCACTCTTTAGTCCATAGACGTCGCTGATGTAGGCCGGCGTCCAGAACAGGAAGAACCACCACACGCCATCGGTAATGAACTTTGCCAGGAAGATGCCCCATGTCTGTGGGAAAGACAGGAACTTTGCAAAAGGAATGGGCCTCTCGTTTGGTTTTTCCTCTTCGATAATCTCTTCATCTTGCTGTATATAAGCCAATTCTTCCTTGTTTACGTGCTTACACTCATCAGGCTTCTTGTAGATGAACACCCAGAGTCCGAGCCAGATGAAGCCAAGCGCACCGATGATGATGAAAGCCATCTCCCAGCCATAATACTTGGCAATCAAGGGGATGCAGACGGGTGCGATGAGTGCTCCGATAGTGCTTCCGCTGTTGAAGATGCTGGTGGGAAAGGCTCTGTCCTTCTTTGGGAAGTACTCGGCGGTTACCTTAATGGCGCAGGGGAAGTTGCCGCTCTCGCCCAGACCAAGCACGATGCGACAAACGATGAAGAACCAGGCGCTGACGGAAGCAATGACTGCCGTGCTCGTTCCTACTGCATTGATGAGGTCTTCTTTGCCCTCAAGGCCCAGCCACTCTGCAGTTGCAACGCCGCAGAAGGCATGCATGCAAGCTCCTAAAGACCAGATGCCGATGGCCCAAAGGTAGCCTTTCTTGGTGCCGATCCAGTCCATGAAGCGACCGCTGAAGAGGTTGCCTATGGCATAGACAATGGAGAAGATGGCTGCGATGCGTCCGTAGTCGGCATCCGTCCAATGGAATTCGGGCGCTATAAAGTCTTTCCAAGTGAGGGAAAGCACTTGTCGGTCCATGTAGTTGATAGTGGTTGCGAGGAAGAGCATCCCGCAGATGAGCCAACGATAATTGGTCATCTTGCCTGAAGTGTTGTTTTGCATCGTGAGTTTTTCAAGTTTAAGTTTTCTTCGTGCAAAGATAGTAAATATTATTATACCATGCAAAATTTTTGCTCTAAACTTATTCTTATTAGTATTATCTTTGCACGAAATAAAGCTTTAAGCACAAAAAAGTAGTATTTATAACGTGTTTGAAAGTCAGTTGAGGGCAAAAAAACTTATCTTTGTGTAGTAATTAAATGACAATACTATGAAAAGACGTGAGTTCCTTCGAAATGCCGCCATTGTAGCTGCAACAAGTGGTCTTGCCACAGAAGTTAAGGCTGCTGAGGGTATATTCCCTGCTGAAGAAGAAGTTAAGGCACAAAGTGCAAATAAGACAGGCGGGTCGCTCATCGACAGCGAACCTGTCTTGCAGAACTATGCGGCCACAAGTATGGGCATTGCCTTCAGCGTGACGGACTGGGCAAACGGTTATGTCATTTACGGTGAGAAACCCGATCTGAGTGATGGCAAGAAGGTGTGGTGCGGCGGATACCGTGTCTCGGGCATGGACAACGAAGTTATACAGGTCCGACTCGTCGGCCTGAAACCCTCTACATTATATTATTATAAGATAGGAGCAGACCGCATCGAGTACAAAGACGGCTACCATATTCGTATCATAGGCAACGAGGAGAAGCCCCAGACCTACAGTTTCCGGACTGCAGGCGAAAGGGCAAAGTCGCATTTCTGCGTCATTAACGATACCCATGCTTCGTGGAAAGCCATCAACCCCACCATCAATAAGATAATGAAACTGCAGCCCAGTTGTGTCATCTGGAACGGCGATGCTTGCAATACGGAAGAGACGGTTGAGGCCCAGAAACTCATCTTCTTCAAGCCTGAGATTGACCGAAAAGACTTTGCTGCCACTATTCCTTACCTCTTTTGTCCTGGCAATCATGACAATCGAGGCTTGGCGAATCGCCATTTGGAACGCATCTGGATGTATCGTCAGCCAGAGGAACGTAAGCCTCGCGACTGGGACTTGGGACGCAACTTTGCAGTCAGGATGGGCGACATAGCACTCGTCGGACTTGATACTGGCGAGGATAAATTGGACACGAACCCGAAGTTCTGCAACCTTTTCGTGAGCGAACCCTATCGTGTTGCTCAGCAGACCTGGCTTCGAGACGCACTCAAACAACCAGAGATAGCGAGTGCTCCGTATCTTGTTGCCTTTTGTCACATCCCTCTCTTCGACCCCAATCCGAAAGCGAACCCAGGCGATGTCTATCCTGACGACAAGGACGAAAAGTACAATACCAACTTCGCGATGTGGCAACGCACTTGTGCCAAGCTTTGGGGACCGCTGCTCGAAGAGGCTGGTTGCCAGCTCCTGATTACTGCTCACCAACACTGTGTCCGCTTCGATAAACCGAATGAAGTGCACAAATGGTTCCAGATAGTTGGCGGCGGACCTAACATGATGGGCAAGAGCGAAGGGCATTTCCCGACCGTGATTGAAGGTGAAGTTAGAGACGGAAAACTCGTTGTCACCGTACACAATATTTATACAGGAAACGTCTGCGGCACTGTGACATTTGGCAATCCACGTTAACCTTGTAAATTAAGCACGCCTAAATCGCAAATTAAGCACGCCTAAATCGCAAACTAAGCACGCCTAAAATGCAAATTAAGCACGCCTAAATTGCAAACTTAACGTGTAAAGTTTCCTTCTTGGCAAAGATAAAAATCCCCGACACACCTTTGTGCATCGGGGATTTCTCGTTATTCTGTCAGTTGACAGGCTGGGGAAAGTGGTTGATTATTCACCCCAAATGTCCCAACTTGTGTCTTCCTTTGTCAAGGCATTGCTGCCGTCAACGGTTGTGTCACTGATATTCAAACTCTCAGCCAGCATGCTGACAACCTGAGCTTCTTCTGTCTGCATAGCAGGTGCTATATACTTTTTCATATCGTTATAATATAATTGTTATATAATTATAATAATGTATATAGCCCCCTCCTCTCTTTAGTGAGGAGGGAGCTGTGCTTATTTTACTTCAGCACCTTCTTGCCACCTACAATGTTGATGCCCTTCTGCATCTTGCCGATGCGCTGGCCAGCAACGTTATAGATAGGAGCATTCTCGCCTGCGAACTCGACGTTGTTGATGCCTGTTGCATCATCTTCACCGAAGGGATAGAAAGGCTTAACAGGAGCACTGATTACCAAGTAGCCCTTGCCAGCAACGATGGTTGTGGTAGGTGTTGCCGGTGCGAAGCCAACTGCTTCACCCTGCTTAGCGAGGATGTACTGAGTACCGTCGGCTGTAACATCAGCAGTAGCTGCGATGAGGTCGTTATTTGTGCCGAGGGCAGCACCAGTAGTCAAGTTAACATCGTATGTGCCAGCAGCATCAGCCTTCACAACAACAGCAGCGCCAGCGGGAACGGTGGTAACAGGCTCAAGGTGAACATACCCATCCATTGTCTGAGCAGCAAATGCACTAACCTCCGCACCTGTGAAGTCAACGTCAACAGGTGCTACATATGTTGCATAGAGCGCTTCGCCTACGGTAACGGTCTCTGTTGCAACTTGACCAACACGATAGAGACGGAAGTTATCGACTACAATCCAGTCTTCTGCCTTAACGTCTTCTGCATCGCGGAAGATACCAATCTCGAGTGTTCCAGCAGCACCAACGTTCACGACAGGAGCCTGAACTGTATAGTTGCCATACTCGAAGAAGCGGCTTGCCTGACCGACAGCGTCGGGAATCATGTTGTCGGGATTATTCAAGTTGCCCATGCCTGCGGCCTTGTTAGCATAGTCGAGAATGCTTGGCAACAACACTTTGTTGTTCTCTGAACCTGCATAGAGGTATGCCAACTGACGAGCATTGCCAGCAATAGCATCATTATAGCTGCCGTCACGGTAGTAGCCTGTGCATTCTACGATGTACTGGCCTGCGGGCAGTCCTTCGAGAGTCTGCTTGAGGTAAACCTTACCAGTGCCTGCGGTGTTGAACATCTCGAAGATGAAGTCACCATTGGAAGCATTGTTTTTCCAGCTACCAATGTTACCGGCATTGCGCTCCCACTTTGCTTCTGCTTCGCTGAAGTCGGCTTGAGCAGCGCCCTTGTCGTTACCATTGAACTCGTTCTGAGAGAAGCTGTTCTGGGTGATGTAGAAGCTTACGTCGGCAGGAGTTGCAGCCGTAGCTGTTTCTGCGAGAGCCTCGAGTTGTGCGCGTGTGATGAGTTTCCACTGGTTGTAGAGGTTGTCGGCACCAGACTTGTTGGTGTCAACCTGATAGCGGAAGTCTTCTGTCATGCCAAGATAAATGCCGTCGCCAGAGTTCTGACTATTGATGATGCGGTAGTTGCCGTTGCCAACAGCCTGGAACTCCCAAGCCCAGTTAACACTTGCGTGGTCAACACCGTCGCAGTCAACATAACCGTTATGACCGAGCCAGTCGTTGTTGCCACGTGTGCCATTGGGCAGGTTGGTCTGGATGCTGTAACGATTTGCACCGCTGGTGTTGGTGTGCAGAACCATTGGCCACTGGCTAATCTGGTAGTCAAGAGAAGTGTGCGTACCCCAATCATTGCCACCGGCGAGGAACTGACCTGCACCTACGTTGTAAATCCAGTATTCGCCGCCGTCAACTGGTTCAGCTGAAGCGAATTCGAAGTTGTGACGTGGAGCAAGTAACTTACGGAGTTCGAAGCGGATAACGTCGTATGCACGATTGACATCCTGCAAGCATACGGTAGCTTTCTGGCAGTATTCGAGTACATCGGCAGGGAATCCTGCTACGCCTTCGGCCTGTGCCACGGCATTGGCAAGACGCTTGAGGTTATCGTTGCCCTCGAATGACTTGCTGGGAGAGTTGTCGGCCATGCTGTTGCCGTAGATACCGCCGTCGGCATAGCGACCGCCCCAGTTCTGGTGAACGTGATAAGCAAAGACGTTGACGCTGCCGTCGGTCTTAATGAGAGCGCGCTGCTCAGCGTTGAGCTTCACAACCTCGCCTTCATACCAACCGTCAACACCAGGCTCGTAACCTGTGCGGCTCCAAACGAGCGTGCCGTTGATGTAGTATTCGCAAGGAGCGTCGTCGTGAGGAGCGGGCATGTAGAGCTGTGCAGGCAGTTCGCCTTCAGCCTTGAAGTAGCGGCGAACGTAAACCTCACCCATGTTGCCAGGCCAGCTGTTGGGCAGAACGTCGCTGTTGTAGCTCCAGACAGCCCCAGGAGTGTTGGTCATTGTGAAGTCAGTTTCATACCAAGCCTTGTTGTTCTCGTCTTCTGCGGGAGTACCGAAGACGTGGTTGAAGTAGTCGCCATTGTAACCCATGCCGGAGTCGAAGGTCATGGTGTAAGCGGGCTTGTAGCTGTCGCCGCCCCACTTGATAGAACCTACGATAGCGTCGCTGCTGCCGTCCCAAACCTCAACATTATTGGCTGCTACGGTAGCGGGTTCAACTGTCAGTGTGTAGCTTGCAACCCAGTCGCTGTTGGTGTCAGTTGCTGTGATGATGGCTGTTCCTCTTGCCACGCCTGTAACAGTACCATCAGCTGCAACGGTTGCAACGTCAGTGTTTGAAGACGTCCATGTGAAGGCGGCGCCCTCAATGTTTACTACGGTAGGTTCAAACTTCTCTGTGAAGCCTACGAATACGGTGCGAGGTTCAGAGGTGAAGTAGATGTAGCTCTCGCCTTCTACTGTAGCGAAGTTGTAGCCGTTCCAGTTGCCCTGTGCGGGTTGAACGAAGGTGGCTGTCTTGCGGTCGTAGTAGCCATAGGCACCGTCATGGCGCATTACAGGCTGGAAGTTATAGATGGTTGTGCCTTCTTCCTTGATGGTCATGTAGTAGATGCGTCCGCGTATGGGGTTGTCCCATTCGGGATTAGCGAACATGGAGATGCCACGGGTTGAAGATGAGAAGGATGTCTGGTTTGTATTGACCTTCTCGCCGCCATTGACTACCAAGCCGCTGAGTGAAGCCTCGACGGTGATGTCCTGATTAAAGCCGGGGAAGTCTGCAAAGTCATCATTGCGATAGCCGCCAACAAAGTAGCCGAACTTGTCTGCACCGCCATTCTTGTAGAGTGATATGCCGTTGCCTGCATCGCTGCCGTTGCGCCCGCAGAAGACAGCAGCCCAGCCGTTGTTGGAGTAGAGGTTAAACTTGATGTCAACCTCGGTACTTGCCTTTGCTTTGTATGTTGTTGTGAAGGCATTTTCGCGAACTGCACCTGTGCTCTCGATGTAAGCCAGCGGTGTGTACTTGTTGTCATCCTGTGCGACGAAGTCTATTGGCTCGTATGCAAGCGGATAGATGTACTTGCTCACCTTGAGGTTGGCAAACTTGAACCAGAACTCCTTGCCATCGTTAGCATCGCCGAACTGTACGACGAGTGTTTCATTGCTCTGCTTAGCGGTGAAGTCGATGGAGTAGGGCTTGTTCTCGACACCTGCGAAGGGGAATGCCTCGGCGATACCTATGACATTACTATTGTAGCTGGCGCCCGTTTCTGTTGTACTGAGATTGTAGTCATTTGCAACATATGCATGGAACTCTGTGCTATGCCATGAGTCATAGACACTGCCGCTGTAGACGAAGGACCAGTTGTAGTCCTGACCTGCAAGGGTAGGTATCTGGAACATGTATGGCTCGTGGCCGCCTGTGCCGACATATGGATCGATTACGTTTGTTGTGCCGTCGTAGGTGAAGCCTGAGAAGATGGACATGTGACCGTCGTTGGTCTTCCAATTGCGCATATCCTTGTAGGACGGGGTTGTGTCTGCGATTTCCTCGAGAGCCATTGCGCCGCAGTCGAGCCATTCGCCATTTTGATACTTGTACTCATGATTGTCGGTGGTAAGCTTCACGCGTTTGCCTTCATAGACGCTGATGCCTGCGGAAGAGGCAACGGCCTGTCCGTCTGCGCTGAGCACAAAGTTGTCGGCGGATGCGGAAAGAATGATTTCACCAGTCACCTTATCCTTGAGGCCGCCATTTCCTTCGGAGTCTACAATGGGAACAAAGTCTCTGACGAGTGTCTCGCCTTCGTAAATCTGGCAGCCATAGAGCTTCATGTAAATGTAGGAGTTGTCGCGCTGGTTGCCACCTGCACCTGCTGTGTTCGTGTCGAAGATGAAGAGATTGTTGGTACAATCCTGAACGGAACTGCCATCGCTGGTTGTGATAGTGAGAGCGGGGTCAGATGCACCTGCGAGGGTGAATGAGCAGGTCTTTCCAAGAGCATCGATGGTCATGCGCTGGTTGCGAGGAATTTCGCTGTCGCCGCGATGCTCATCGTTTGTGCGGTTGAAGACACCGTTCTGACTGCCAAATGCGCGGGCAAAGAGCACAAATGCATGGTTTGTCCAGCCGCCTTGACGTGCGCCGAATACGGCCATCCAATCCTTGGCTGTTGAGTTTTCGATATCGACGTCCATCACAATCCTTGTGTTAGCCTTGGGGATGTAGTTGGTGTTGATGTAGGGATGCTTTCCATCGGACTCTGTGGTTGCGATGTACTCAATCTCTGTAACGCCGCCGCCGGCAACCTTCAAGGTGCTGACCTCTGAGAAGATGCCATACTCCTCGTACTGGCCGAGGTTGTTCAGGGCGTAGTAGGTCATGTTGGCCTTGTTGTAAACGTAAGGCTCACTACCTGTGTAAGAGTTGATGTTGTCGATAGCAATGGCCTCGATGGGTGCTCCCATAGTGGCTGCTGATGGCACATCGGGTGTGTAGCCGCTGTCGGGAGTGTAGTCCACTGCAAACTTTGTGATGGGGAAGTCGTTGGTAGTGGTGAAGGTAACGGAATTTGTCGATGTGCCTTCTTCCGCTGTCCATGTGCCGCTGGCGTATGTGCCAATGCTGGCAGTTGCATTGCCGAACTTACTGGTTGTGCCTGAGAATGTAACTTTGTTCAGTTTACCTTCTCCTGCTACAGCCACAGTGATTGTGTAGTTCTTGAAGTTAGTGGTTTGGGCAATGGAAAGTACTCCTTCTGTTCCATCCTGTTTCGCGATGGTCGCAGTCACATGATAGGGCGAAACCTTCCATGTGTAAGGCACAGCAACTTTTGTGTTGCTCGAGGGAAGAGTTGCCCTCAATTCTGCTAAGCTAAACGTGACGTTGTCGGCGAATAGCTGACCTAAGCCAAGCACAAGCGTAGCAAGAAATAATAAATGTTTCTTCATACTTGTAGAATTTAGTTAATAAATGAGGTTAATTATACGTATTTTGCCTCAAAGTTATACAATATTTTAATATGTGTCAAGAAAATTGAAGAATATTTTCAAATTATGCTTAAAATAATGTCGTATAGAAGACAAAAAACCTCTCTACAGCATCCCAAAGAATGTGTAAAGAGGCAAGAATTTAGGAAGAGAGTGTTCTCTCTTGACTTTATTTGATATTACCTACCTTGATGAGGTACTCGGCAATCTGTACTGCGTTGAGTGCGGCGCCCTTCTTGATCTGGTCGCTTACCAGCCAGAATGTGATGCCATTGGGGTTCGCGAGGTCTTTCCTGACGCGGCCTACGAAGACATCATCGCAGTTCTCGTGGAAGAGGGGCATGGGGTACTTCTTGCTTGCAGGCTCGTCTTCGAGTTGCAGACCTTGCCCGTTACGGACTGCTTGCTGAAATTCTTCGACGCTGACGGGACGCTCTGTCTCTGCCCAAACGCTTTCGCTGTGGCAACGGAGGCTGGGCACGCGAACACACATAGCGCTGACTTCGCAGTCGGTATGCATGATTTTCTTGGTCTCGTTGTACATCTTCATCTCCTCTTTCGTGTAGCCGTTGTCGCAGAAGACGTCAATCTGAGGAATCACGTTAAATGCCAGCTGATAGGCGAACTTCTCGACTGTCGGCTTCTCTCCTGCAAGGACTTGACGATATTGTTCGTAGAGTTCGGCCATTGCAGCTGCTCCTGCTCCGCTTGCGGCCTGATATGAAGCGACGTGCACACGCTTGATGTGCGACAGATTCTCGAGGGCTTGCAGGGCGACGACCATCATGATGGTGGTGCAGTTGGGGTTTGCAATGATGCCACGAGGACGGTTGAGAGCGTCTTCGGCATTGCATTCGGGCACCACCAAGGGCACGTCTTCGTCCATTCGGAAAGCGCTGGAGTTGTCGATCATCACAGCTCCGTGCTTTGTGATGGTCTCGGCAAACTCCTTGCTCGTGCCGCCTCCAGCACTTGTGAAGGCAATGTCAACACCCTTGAAATCGTCGTTATGCTGCAGGAGCTTCACTTCGATTTCCTTGCCTCGGAATGTGTATTTACGTCCTGCACTACGCTGACTGCCGAAAAGCAGCAGTTCGTCAATGGGGAAATTTCTCTCGTCGAGCACTCGCAAGAACTCCTGTCCTACGGCACCACTTGCGCCAACTATTGCAACTTTCATTATCTAATTCAAAATAACTAAATCCAATATTCAAAATTATTTCGCGCTGCAAAGGTACAACAAAAAGTTTAAAGTTTAAAGTTTAAAGTTTAAAGTTTTTTTCTTTGGCGAGCCTTTTTGACGAATGTCAAAGGTAGAGGGAGTAAACATGGCCAGTCAAGTTGCCAGTACCACCGTGGGAAAACTCCAGTACCACCGTGGGAAAACTCCAGTACTCCCACGGTAGTACTCGAGTCCTCCTATAGGAAAATTTTAGAAGGACTGCAGTCCTCCGTTACTTTTAAAATGTAGGACTCGTTCAATCAGCGAGTTACGTGCCTCAAAAAATAATTTTGCTTCACATAACTCATAATTGCTATTTTTTTTGTAACTTTGCCCCGAATTATATACTTAACGCGCGACAAATGATGTTTTTCAGTGCCCTTCAAGCCGTTCCGGCTGCTGCGCTCATCACCGATCCTACGTGGAGCTTCTCGGTGGTGCTGGCCATCATTCTGTTTGCGCCGTTGATGTTCAGGCAACTCAGGGTGCCGCCAGTCGTGGGACTCATCATCGCAGGCATCCTTGTGGGGCAGTATGGCTTCAATCTTCTTGCGCATGATCGCTCGTTTGAACTCTTCGGTCAGGTCGGCATATATTATATAATGTTCCTGGCAGGCTTGGAGCTTGAGATGGGAAGCGTGGAGTTGTATGGTCGAGCGGGCTTCCGATTCGGCATCCTCACCTTTACGATTCCCTTCATCCTGGGAGTTGTTACGAGTGTCTGGCTGCTTGGATTCGGACTCTCTACCAGCCTCTTGTTGGCTTGCATCTATGCCAGTCATACCCTCGTAACATACCCAATCATAGGACGTTACGGTTTGAATCGACACAGAGCGGTCGTCGTGAGTGTCGTGGCGACTGCCATTGCTCTCTTTGCCGCCTTGCTGGTTTTGGCGATGGTGGTAGGCGGACAAAGTCCCGACACATCTTGGATGACATGGCTTCTCTTTGGCCTGAAGTGCGGGCTGTATGTTGCCTTTGCCATTTTGGTGTTTCCAAGGGTGGGACGCTGGTTCCTGCGTCGCTACCAAGACGGTGTCATGCAGTTCATCTTCATCTTGACTCTCGTCTTCATCAGCGCTTCGTTGGCCAAGATGGTGGGTCTCGAAGGACTGCTTGGAGCGTTCCTTGCAGGCTTGATAGTCAACCGTCTCATTCCCAAGACAAGTCCCTTGATGTCGCGCCTCGAGTTTGTGGGCAACGCTCTCTTCATTCCATATTTCCTGATTGGAGTGGGCATGATTATCGACATAGGCATCCTCTTCCGTCATCCCGAAACGCTTTGGCTGGTCGCAGTCATGGTTGTGACGGGCATGTTCTCCAAGCTGATTGCCTCGGCTATCATGGCTTGGACGATGGGAGAGGGCAGGAACAGTATGTGGCTGATGTTCGGTCTGACGAATGCTCACGCTGCTGGAGCCCTCGCCATCGTAACCATCGGAACTGCTCCAGGCGTGGAACTCATGAACAACGAAGTGCTTGGCGGCACCGTGATGCTCATCCTCTTCAGTTGCCTGATTAGCGGTTTCGCTACAAACAAAGGGGCGAAGCAGTTGGCTTTGAGTGATACGTCGCTCGAAGACAACAGGGGTTCGTATCACGGTAAATGCCTGATTACGTATAGCCAGGAAGATAATGTGGATGTGATGACGCAGCTCGCCATCCTCATCCGCAACCCATTCATACCCGATAGCCTCATGGGATTGTGTGTCGCTTATGACAACGGTCAACAGTCAACCGATAACAGTCACATGAAGGGACGTCGTTTGCTCGAGCAAGCACAAATGATTGCAGCCGCAGCCGACGTGCCTATGGCGACCCTGAACCGCATGAGCACAAACATCGCTGGCGGCATCCTCCACACCATGAACGAGTATGATTGTGGCGAGGTCATCGTTTGCTTGACCGACAGGACGACTGGAATGGCCAAGTCCTCTTTGGGAAGCGTGATAGATAACGTGGTGAACGGCACTCACAGAGAAGTGATGGCGGTTCGTAGCATCGTGCCTCCTGGAACCATTCGACGCGTCGTTATTGCCGTTCCGCAGAAGGCAGAATACGAAGTCGGCTTCTATAAATGGCTGGAACATATCTGCAGAATAGGCGAGGAGCTTGACTGTCATTTGGAATATCATGCTCATGCCGACACATTACCTTATATTAAGGGATACATGGAGCAGAAGCACAGCCACGTCCGCTCCCATTATTTCGAGATGAACCGATGGATGCAATTCCTCAATTTGAGGCACGATATGGACCTGAGCTGCATGCTTGTTGCGGTGACGGCACGACCTGATTTCATCTCCTATCAGAACAGTTTCGAGGAACTTCCCTTGCTCATCCATCGCTATTTCAGTCATACGAGCGTCATGCTCCTGTTCCCCGACCAATGGGGCGAGCCGCAGGAAAGCATCTCGGTCTTCACGCCTAATGGCACAGCGGTACAGCGTCAGCCTCGTTCTCTCGGTGGCCTGATACGTCGGCTCTTCTTTACGGCAAGTCGTTCGGCATTGGTTCTGCTGGCATTCTTGCTGCCATTCCTTGCAGAAGCACAAAGGCCTCGATTCGACAAAATGTCGCCAATGGTGAGATGTGCAGCTTTAAATGAATTCAAGTTTCAAGATTCAAGGTTCAATAGCACTCGCCAAAAGAGCGCTTCCTCAACGACAGAGCGAGGAGGGAACATGCTTACCCTCATTCAATCCAGCAGCGAAGAGGCCCTCAAGCAACATGGCTGCCGCATCTATCACCATTGGGGAGACGTCTATGCAGTAAGCGTTCCGAAGAGAGAACTTGCAGCTCTTTCGCTTCGGAAGGAAGTGACGCGAATAGAATGCGGCAGGGTTTGTGATGCTCTAACCGACACATCAGCCATCGTTACACGTTCCGATCTCCTTCGCACAGCCACTCCTTCTCGCCCAGCATATACAGGTAAAGGTGTTGTCGTGGGTGTGATGGATATCGGTTTCGACTTGACAAATCCGTCGTACTACAGTCGTGACCTCAGCACTTACCGCGTCAAATCGTTCTGGGATATGCTTGATTTTGAGGGACAAGAGACAATGGACGACGGACGACAGACTTCCGCGCATGAAAAGCGCGCCTTGGTGCTAGAGCATCCAAGAACAGACAACGGACAACAGATGACGGTTTATGGCATGGAACTGCCTGTCGGGAAGGCTTATACTTCTGAGGAAACGATACTCCAGAAAGCTTGTTCCTCCGACAGTCACCTGCAATATCATGGCACGCATACATCCACGACGGCTGCTGGAAGCGGGTACGATTCGCCCTATATTGGAATGGCTCCCGATGCTGACATCTGCCTCGTGAACAATGCCGTAACGAGTGATAAGGAACTTGTCCCAGATTCTCTTTGGGAGATGTATGGTGCCGCCATCGACTTGCTTGGCTTTGAGTATATCTTCCGCTATGCTGATGAGGTGAACAAACCATGCGTCATCAGTTTCAGCGAAGGCTCTCATGAGGACCTTTATGGTGAGGCTAAACTCTATAGTATCGTGCTCGATAGTTTGGTTCGCCCTGGGCGTATCATCTGTACGGCAGCAGGCAATCAGAGCCATCACCACACATATATGCCTAAACCTGTGGGTAAGGAACGAGCCTCGGCGCTCATCTCGCCTTCTGGCAGCACCACATATATGATGCTTCGCAGTCGTGGCTCATTCAACATACGCCTCGATATCATGCAATCCCCCACCGAGCCGCTCCTAAATTATGAGGTGTCGCTCGACGATATCCTTGCCACGCAGGACAGCCTTCTCGTCGATACTGTAACCGCAGGCAACTTTACCTTTGAGCTCATCTTTGGCACCTACGATTGCTGTTACGACGACAGTCAGCTCGTTACTGATGTTGTTTTAAACAAGATAGGCAAGGGAAACCTACTCACCATTCAAATGGGGATGAGCATCAGCGGCGCAGAAGCCGAGGTCGAGGTCTTTCAGGAAATAGGATACCTCGATTACAAACCGTTCTATCCCGATTATCCCGATGCAGAGAATACTCATAACATCCTCTATCCTGCCACAGATCCAAACGTCATTTGCGTGGGCGCAACCTCATATAGGACAGGATTCTTCAACTTTGACGGCACGTGGGTGAAAGACGACTGGGGAACAGACGGAGTCGTAGCGCCCTTCAGCAGTAGAGGTCCTACCCTCGCAGGCCACATCAAGCCCGATGTCGTCGCACCTGGCACAAATGTCGTTGCTGCCTTCAGCAGCTACTATTCCGAAGCTAATCCCGACGATAATATCTTGAAGAACGATGTCAGCCGCTTCACCTTCAACGGTCGCAATTATTCTTGGTCGGCGCAAGGGGGGACCAGCATGGCTTGTCCCATCGTGGCGGGCATCATAGCACAATGGTTGGAAGCTATTCCCTATTTGACCAGGGAGCAGGTCATCGACGCCTTCCAAGCAACCTGCCGACGTCACGACCCCTCGCTCGTTTACCCCAATAACGACTATGGTTATGGCGAGATAGATGCCGAGGCGGGACTGCTTTTCCTGCTTGAACATCCTGACGGAGTCCAAATACCAATCCAAAGTACAAGTTTCGACGGGACAGCTATCTATAATCTTGCGGGTCAACGGCTTGCTCGACCTCAAAAAGGCATCAATATAATAAATGGAAAAAAGATTCTAAGATGATTGAAGTACAAAATATAAAGAAAAGCTTCGGCAGCCTCGAAGTGTTAAAGGGCATTGACCTGCAAATCCAGCGGGGCGAAGTGGTTAGCATAGTTGGACCAAGCGGTGCAGGCAAGACCACCCTGTTACAGATTATGGGCACTCTTGACAAGCCTGATTCTGGTAGCGTTATCGTAGATGGCATTGATGTTATGAAGCTCAGTGACGCCCGCCGCTCAGCCTTCCGCAACAAGCATATGGGTTTCGTCTTCCAGTTTCATCAACTCCTGCCCGAGTTTACTGCCCTCGAGAATGTCATGATGCCTGCACTCATCGGTGGCGTCTCCAAGCGGGAAGCCCGCCATCGAGCCGAAGAGTTGCTCGACTTTATGGGGCTTGTTCAGCGAGCATCGCACAAGCCCAATGAACTGTCTGGCGGCGAAAAACAGCGCGTGGCAGTCGCCAGAGCCCTCGTCAACAAGCCTGATGTCGTTTTTGCAGATGAACCCAGTGGCTCGCTCGATAGCCAAAACAAACAGGAACTTCACCGTCTTTTCTTCGACCTTCGCGACCACATGGGACAGACTTTCGTCATCGTTACCCACGACGAACAGCTAGCCGACCTATGCGACCAGAAAATCCTCATGCAGGACGGCCGCATCATTAATGAGGAAAAGGAATAAGAAAGCAGAAGGAAAAGAAATCGGGCTTGCTTTTGCAGGCCCGATTTCATTAACTTATATTGATCACATTTTCCTGTTTAAGTCACGCGCGTGAGTTGATCAATCCACGATAAAGGCTATCAATACTCAGTATCTGGGACCCATATATCGACCTTTTGCTCGCGTCGCCTGTCTTCGGGTTCGGTTCTCCAACAGCTGATAGTAAAAGGTTTGCCATTCGCTCCAGTCCAATGATGATTGGAAATATTATATTCAAATACCACTTCCTCGAAATACTCTTCTGCCGTGGAATCCTGCCCATACATAGGCCTGCGCTCCACCTCTGTAGCATAAAAGCCTAGACCTTCTTCGTCGCAGTCGATTCGCACTTGCCGGTCTGTGTTAAGCACATAGCCAACCGTTATTAATCCCTTGTATTCATATAGAATGGAGGTGTAGGTGAAAGGCGTATTGACAACAACCTCCTTGCCCGCACTCCATGCAGGAATAGTGTATCCGAAGAAGTCTATATGGGGACAGATGGTGTAGGTTCCATCATACAGGTTTAAGGTTACGGTTTCCTCGTTCCATGGGTTAAAGAAGCTATACATACCATGTCCCCGGGCAGCCCTGGCGCAGACCAGTTTCTTTTGTTTATTGTATACGCCGACACCAATATAATATGGCGGGGTGTTGCCACGCGGATAGACACTTGCATCGATAAAGGGCATGGGCGCCCTTTGCCAGCCTTCTGTGTAATAAACTACCTCCCCCAGTTTGACTTTCTCAAAATCAGGGAAGAGATTCAGCGAAACAGAGCCGGCAGCCTCCTCACTCTCAAAGACCTTGTACTTCTTCCTTGGGCAACCCACAGCAGAAAATATCGCAGAGCCCTCAACCCCTAAAACGACTTTCGAGAATTTAATCTGCGAATTCTTGAAAGTGTTATAGGCATCGGCATTGCCTAATGATATGGGGTCGAGTGTGATGGCGGCTTCGAATTTCGGGCCAACTAAGACATCAAAACCCATGCTGGTAAATGCAATCTTTTTCATCCACGAAGCCGTTTGGAACTGTGCAGGGAAAGACGTGCCTGCCTGAGCCGAGCCGTTAAGCGCGATTTCCATTCCCCAAGTGTTATCCGGGTCGTCGGCCCCTGTTGTGAAGCCGGGTTTGCCAGAAACTCCATTTTTGTTGATGGTAATGGTTTGGGTGCAATGCGCAGCCAGCTTGGGTGTGCTGATTGTAAAATTCAGGTCTCCAGAAGTCTTTAGGAAAGTTCCCACCCCAGGGTTCACCTGCAAAATTGGCAGCCATGTGGGAAATGCTATAGGCACAGTAGCCAAAGGCGATATCGTTGTGTCCTCGAGTGTGCCTGACACGGCAAACGAAGCGCCAAATTCCGCATCCTCCTTGAAATCCATTTTTATATTGAAATTCTTGCGTGAGAGTGAGATATCGTAGGTGACATTCAATTTAACCGTTATGCTTAGGTCGACGCTGAGCTTTACCTTTAATTTGTCCAACTCCGTATTGATAGGGGTAAAATGTCCGCCGAAGGATAAAAGCGTAAGTTCCTTGTTCCCTTCCACACGCTTTCGTATCTTATCCATTCCCGCCATACGGGTATAGGCCTCGCCTTCATCGTCCACACCTATTTGCTCAACGGAGATGAACTGCTCGAACACATCGTTGATGTCGTCAACAAAAGTGCAATATACACAGTAAACATGATCGCGATATTCAACGTACTCGCGCACCTGCGTTACTTTTCCGATTAGGGGCATGTCATATTTTCCATTCCACTCGTTCCATGCTCCGTTCGGAATGTAAAGTACATCGCCCACCTTCGGCAGCAGTTCCTCGTGGCAAATCCATTCACGGGTTTCCTGATTAAATTCACATGGTTCCCAGTAGAGCATGAACCCCATGGAGTCTACCTCAAGGCTATAAAAAGTGTCTGTTCCTGTATATCCCTTATACGGACAATCCTCTGCGGTAATATCATAAAAGTTCTCGTTGAAGATAATCTCCGGCTGCTGGAAGCCGATGCTGTCAATGACACAAAGCGGGATGCGGTAGAGGCTGTCCTTGGTCTCTATCTCCTGCATCACATAGGTGTCGTGCTCAACATTGTCGAGGTCGACCTTGGAGTAGCCCATGCGCAAGACATCGTCGTAGAAGAAGCCGTTGAACTCACCGTCGTTGCGGTAGATGTAGAAGGCTTCCTGAGCCCACAACTCGCTGATGCATTGAACATTAAGCATTGCCAGCAGGAACAGAATGCGCCAACTGTGACGCAAGCTCTTGTGTAGTGTCGTCTGTCTCATCGCCTCAAGAATTTATAGGTTGCATCTCCAACTTTCACAACGTAAGTGCCTACAGGCTGACTGGCCAGAGAGACTACCGTACGCTGACCGCCACGGGCTGTCTGGCTTTGGAGCTTCTTGCCGTCGAGAGAGAACACTTCAATAATGGTGCCGTCTGTCAGTCCGTCGAACGACATATTGTCCTTTCCTTGCATGAAGCGCATTTCGCCAGGATTCAGCTTCAGTCCGTCCACAAAAGGCATCTCGCCCTCGTAGGTGTAGCGTAGCACATTCTCAAGCAGATAAAACACTGTGGTCTTTGAGGTCTTGATGACCAATTGTCCGTCCTCGAAGGTCGTCTCTGGTTTGTCGGTCAGGTCGAAAAAGACCTTCTGCCCTGACTTTTGCCACACCACAAGCCTCTGCGTGGTATCATTCTGTGCCCACGCCTCCATGCAGCCGAGCAGGGCAAATAATAAAATAAGTAGCTTCTGTTTCATGACAACAATTATTAATCTGCAGCAAAGGTAAACAATTTATTTTGAATATTGAGCGATTCCTGTGAAAAATTTATGAAAACATTTTTCCTTATGCGAATGTGTTCAGTCTAGCAAGCTCGGAGTCCCGCTTAAAAGCTTAGGAGTGGGCCCTTCCGGTAAGCTGTAAGCAGTAAGCGGTAAGCCATTCCCCTCTCTGCAACCTAATTGACTATTTAGGCTGGCCTAAATCGGGAAGTAGGTTAACCTAATCAGGCACTTAGGTGTGGCTAGTTTCTCGATTTGACACTGCAAGTCTGCGTTTAAGCGAGAGGAGAAGGTTCAGCTCGACGGCCCGAAGGGGAAAGTCACGGAATCCGGATTTGTGCTATCCCGAACTGATGGAGCAGCGAGCGCCATCAAGTTCACTTGTTTGGCCGAGTCGTGACAGAAGTCGACGAAGTCAATGTAAGCAGGCTCGCAGCGGAATCTTGAGCGTCAGCTCTTGCAGAGAAACGGGCCCTGTTTCTATGCTAAGAGAGTTCTCTCTTAATTCCGATGCAAAGGTACGACCTTTTTTGAGAACGTTGAGCGTCTTTGGAGGACATTGGAGTTTATTGGAGGTTATTGGTAGAAATAGTTGGAGGAAAACTTGCGTATGTCATTTATTTTTAGTAACTTTGTAGCGTAAAAAAAAACAGAACTATGAAGGCAATGTATAAGAGTGAGCTTGCTTCGGCAGCGGGTGTGAGTAGCCAAACCTTCCGTCGCTGGATGAATCAGAATCGTGACAAGCTGGCCGCGCTGGGTGCCCGTCAGCGTCAGCAGTTGCTTCCTCCCAAAGCTGTGGAGTGGATTTGCAAGGAGTATGGGATAGATTACCCTGCTGCGGCGTAGCGGCATTATAACATTATAACATGTTACAATACACACACCCTCAACCACAGACCAGAGGTCTATTATTATACAAATATAATAATAGAATTTTTTTTCGGGGGTATCCTAACATATTTTCATTATAACATGTTATGTTAGGATGGGGGAGTGGTCGAAAAATATTTTGTCTTTTCCTAAATAAGGTTGACTCTTTTTAGGCTCTCTTTTTTAACATTTGCCTATCCGTACGGAAAAGGTTGACTCGCTCACCTGAGAAAGATTGACGACCTTCACTGAGGTGGTTGACTCTTTTCCTAAGAACGTTAAGCGCAACGTTTTTGTCCTGACTGTACTTCAGGGCCTTCTCCAGCTTCTCTATCTGCTTGCGCTGAGCCTCGATCAGGGCAGACATGGCGCCACATCCATCGGAGTTTCTTCCTTCTTTGACATATCACTCTCCGTTTGAACGACTACAGGCTGCAAAGATGCACATTTTTCGTGAATTTCCAATGGACTCAGGCAGGAATTTATCCAAGAGGCTAATGTATTAACACTGGGAAGGTTGTATTTCAATGCTATTTCCTTCCTTGACTTGCCACTTTACATGTACTCGATGCAAATACTGCGCTTCAATGCGCGACTGATTTTTTTGTCTACTCATAACTTAAATGACTTTAAAAATTTAACATTTAAGACCTTTTATGAGTCAACCTATTTCAGTACAAGATAGGGGTTTCTTTTACTATTTACTATTTACCATTTTCTTTCCGCCCGCTACATATATGCCCCGAGGTAATTTGCTATATGACGATTGACCATTTGCGATTTGTCTGCCGCTAAGGTCATAGCATTTACCATTGATTATTTCGTCATTTTTAGTTGTTAATTGTTCATTTTTAATTTCCTTTATTCCCGTCGGGTCCGGCTCGATGAGGTGCAGCAATACCCAGGTTGCGGGCTTCGTGGGCGAGGCATCCGGAATGCTTTCTATAAGCTGATCCGTGCCGTTATCGGTAAGAGTTTCAAGGTTAACGCTTATGTTCGCTCCGATTGGTGCCGTGTCGAGACCTATGGCCGTCCATGGAATAGCCATTTCAATCCGATAGTTTGTGGAGCTGACAACGCTGCAGGCATGAATGGTCTCTATCGTGGTTTCTGTCCAGCTCGTGCCGCTTCCTTTACTTGCGGAAAACGTTCCGTCGGGCTGGATGCTGAACCTGTATGCCGTCTGCAACAGTCTGTCGGTACTGGCTCCTTTGCTTTCGAGGTAAAAGAAGATTCCCTTTGATTCCCCCTCTGTTTTGTTTTGATAGACGAGGCATGTCATGTATAGGCTGTCGCAGTCGTAGGCGAAATCGGTGTAGGAGAACGTGCCCTTCTCGCTGCCCATCGGGACTTGGCGAGCCGTGGAATGGAAGTAGCCGTCGGGTTTTGTGAAGCGTCCGTCGATATTCGGCGTGGCATAAGGCACTTGGAACTGTTTCATGGGATAGCCTTTCGCCATGACGATCTTGCCATCCATGCCGCCAACAGCCACGACGATACCGGTGTCAATAACTGCCAACGAGTTCCACCAGCACCCTTTCGTCGTGCCCTGATAGAAGGGTCTGGACATGGCCTTGAAGTCTTTTGCTTGTTTGTTCCCGACGTAAACATACATCTTCATGTTATCTCCGTCGCCGTATTTGGACTGATGCGAGAGGATGGTTTCGCCATTTGGAAGGACGCGCAGGTAGGGCGCTCCGCCTTTGGCTACAGGGCAATAGTTATGGTTAATCGAGCGATTGCGTTGGTTGCTCGTGCCGCTGACGTATGTATTGTTCTTCCAATTGTTGGAGAGTGTCGTGCGGACTGTTGTGGGCACGAAGTCGTTGACGCCTTCCCAACCGTTATCCTCGATGGCAACCACGATGGTTCTGTTGTCGCTGAGCAGCACGGGAACCGGCATTCCGTCGCGATAACCGCTTCGATAGGATATGCGTTGTGGCTCGGTCCAGGTTATTCCTCCGTCAAAGCTTCGGCAAAGGGAGATTTGTTGCTCGCCAGTTGTGGTATAGGGACTTTCGTCAGCAAAGTAGAGTTGCAGCTCGCCGTTGGGCAGTTCGAGGAAGGATGGCTCCCAGCAGCCGTTCTCGAAGGTATAGTCGGCATCATAGACGAATATTTCGCCCGACCATGTCCTGCCGCCGTTTGTACTTCTGCGCACACGGATGCCAAAATGTCTGTCCTCTGTATAAGGGGTGGATGGTCGCGGATTGTAGCCTACGATAATGGTGCCGTCGGAGAGTTGGATGAGATCTGGGACGCAGTTTGGCGTATTGTTGCTGTTTGGCGCAATGAGTTTGGGCGTCGTCCATGTCTGTCCTTTATTAGATGAGAAGCTAATCTTGATGCCTCCGCTCTCGCAGCAAGCCAAGAGTCGCCCGTCTTGCAATTCAATCAAGCGTCCATAGCCTCCTCCGTCGAAGATGGTGACGGGTGTGCGCGAATCCCAAAAGATGCGCATGCCGTTGTATCGAGCCACGGTGGCCGAAAAAGAAGTGTAAGGCGCAAGGAACAAGAGTAATGTTGCAAGAGCTTTTCTCATCGTATCAGGGTCTTTTTGCCTTCTTTAATGAAGATGCCTTTTTGCCATTTATCATTTAACCATTTACCATCTACCATTTTGCCGCTGAGGTCGTAGATATGGCTCTGCTGTCTTTCATTCTCAAGACTTGAATTAATGCCCAAGGCTTCTTCATCGAAAATAAAGTTTATCAGTCCGCCACTCGATTCGCTTATCTCTGAAATGGAATGGTGCATCACCATATCTCCCTCAGCATTCAGGTTGTAGAGCTCTGTGGCTGGGGTGGAATATTCGTTGAGTTCTGTTTTCCTGGATGTTCCAGGCCATGGGTCGCCAGCCAATGTTCCGGAATAGAGGATGTTGTCGGCAGGGATGATGGTCATGCGTTGGTGCGAGCGAATGGTATTGACGGTATTCTCGGTCCAAGCTGTTTCGTCATAATCGACGTGCAAGATGAGAAGCCCATGCCCGCCAAGATTTCTGTCCCACCCTTGCTTTTGCCGGTTTTCGAAGAGGTAATACTCGTCTGCCTTGCCGCTGTTTCTTAATATATAACAGGTTGGTTGGGACGTGAGGGCTGGCATGTCGGTAATTGCGACAGGTTCGACAAGTTCTATTGGTTGGAGCCATCCGCAGAACATTCGCTCATAACTTGTGAAGCTGGCAGGATTCCCTCCGTTCCCGTTATATTCGCCATAATCCATGATGCTCCAGGTGTTCATGCCGAAGTTCCCGCCATCGGTATCGTAGAAGTCGGGCAGACCAAAACAATGAGAGAACTCGTGGCAGGCCGTTCCGATACCTGCGATGTTGTTACCAGTCTTGCCTCTCAGCTCAGCGCTGGTTGCATAGCTATTTATGAGAACTCCGTCAACAAGGACAGGTCCATTGCCATCTTCCTCTTCTTGAGCTTCGGCAAGTGTCCAGGCATGCGACCAAATGTCTGAATCAGAATGGCTTTGTGCCTCGTCGTAACCGGAATGTATGAGGAAGATTTGTTCCACCTCTCCGTCGCCGTCCCAGTCATATTGGCTGAAGTCCACCTTGTCGTCAATCATTCGAACGGCTTCTGCGACCATGACGGCAGGATGGATGTCGTCGCCGTTTTCGTTGTTGTCGCCGTAATAGGATAGGGGTTGACTCATTGTAATTGGTCCGATGACGTCGAACGAGAAGTCGAACCTGCCGTAACTTTGCCCAAGGAAGTAGTCGTGGACGGAACCTACGTTTATGTCGTCGGTATAACCTTCTTCGTTGAAAAAGCGTTGGAAGTCAGCATTGTTGTAATGAAAGGGTACTTCCGGGAATTGAACCAAGATGACCAGCCCGCGTTTGCTGCCGGTCATAGCTTGCTGCACTTTTCTAGTTCTTGAGGCAAATCGTTTTGTTCGGGATGCTTGACGTTTGAGGTTCTTTGCTCTCCATCTTTCATGAAGTTTTTCGGCATCAACGAAATGGGCAATGCCTTTTTCGTCTAGTTGCAGGCATTTGCCGTCGTCGGTTTGGAGGAAATGCATGGTCTCATCGCCCATCCAGGTCGCCTCTATGGTCGAACCATCCTTGAGGGTCAGGAGGCATCGTTCCCGTTTTGCAGGAACAGCAACCAACGCCATAGAATAAATGGCAGAGATGAGAAGCAAAAAGACTTTCAGCATTCGAGTGGACTTATTGAATAATCAGTTTCTTTATCTTTCCGTTTGGACGTCGGATGAAGAGGATTCCATGCCTGAAAGATAATTTGCGAAGCTGGTCGCCATAGCATTCGCCCACGAAACGGCCGCTTATGTTGTAGATGCGAACGCGTTCAGCGCTCTCGGTAATTTCGGATATTGCATCCGGATCTGCTTTGAAGGTCTCGCTTTCTGTCCATTCACTATTGCGATATGAGTCGCTAATGGCTTGAACGGCATAGGTGTAATTGACGTCGGCTTGAAGGTCGTCGAATCGGAAGGAATTTGTCGCAATGCTGTCTTGTTCCAGCACCAACTCGCCTTCGCACCAAAGTTGCAGGTTGTAGAGTTCTGCTTCTGGTGTAGGCTCCCATACGGCTGTCGTGCTGCAGGGCAAGGTGTTCTCGAAGGTCAGACCCGTAGGAGCGTCGAGTGTTCCGAGTGGCATCACCTTGACCGTAATGACGCCCTCTTCCGATTCCTGAATATCGACGAGCGGTTTATGCATAAGACCACCCTGGAAGACAGTACTTGCGGGCAGAGATTCGTCGGTCAGTTCGTGGTTTTCCGTTATGCCTGGATAGGGATTGCCAAGCAAACTGTTTTTCCATTCATTCGATGATGTGGCGTTGTTGGAGCCGATGAGGCTGTTGTTGGCAGGGATGATGGTCAGGTACTGATGGTTCGGATTGACGTTGACATTATTGAGGTTCCATACCTGCTGATTGAAATCGACGTGATAGACCAGCATTCCGTGCCCTCGATTCGAGCACAAGCCCCAGTCCCAACTGAGCGCTTGACGGTTGTCGAGGATGTAGTATTCGTTGGGATTGGCGTCGTTGACCAGCTTGTAGCCCTTTCCTCCCTGGTCAAAGGGATAGATGTGGAGCGTGCTGGGCGAGTTGACGGTTTCTGTCTGTTGCCATCCCATGAACTCGCGTTCGTAAGCTGTATAGCCAACGGGAACCTTGGCTTGTCTTGTGTACATGCCATAATCCATAATGCTCCAGTAGTCGAGGCCGAAAGCGACGCTGTTTTTGTCGTAGAGGTCGGGCAGTCCGAGGGCGTGACTGATTTCATGTACTACTACCCCGATACCGTCTGGTTGCCATGCAGTAATGTGTCCATTTTCTTGAGCCACGGGTCGCATTTCGCAACTTGACGAGCAACCGGAAAGCTTTATGTTGTTGATGGTATATGCCACGGGCAGTTCCTGAGGCCAGATAGTGTTCTTGTCGCCGTAGCTGTTTGTGTAGTTCTGGCCTAGACCTGCATAGATGATGACGCACATATCGACGTTACCATCACCATTGTTGTCGAATAGCGACCAATTGTCGTGAAGCGTTAATGCCTTGGTGAACGACTCTTTGACGAAATTATTGTAGTACAAGTCCTTCGTGTTGCCACTTTGCTTTCCGTAATAGCTGTAAACGCTGTCAAGTTCGACGGGCCCGATGATGGTGAATTCCGGCTGGAACTGTCCCCCGCTTTGGTCGATGAAGTACTGCCTGACGCATCCCAAGTTGCTTTCGGCGTCGTAAGTTCCTGTGGCGGTATAGGTGTTTGTGCCGTTGAAGAAGTCGTCATAGAAAGCATTTACCCGTTCGTTTGTCCTTGCAACAGTGAACTGCTTGTCCTTGAAGGCTGCCAGAATGACGGGAATCTTCTTGACGCCAAACGGCTGCACCAGGGCCGAGGCGACGCTTCCCACCTTTTTCCCCCTGGCATAGCGAGGAAGCTGTGGAAGGGTGGTAAGGAATTCTTCGCGAGTGAGGCCAGTAGCGTGGAAGACCGTATCCCAGTCGAGAATCACCTCGCCATCGTCGGAGAGAAGGTAATCGAAATCCTCGTCGCCATAAGCTGTCACGGTTACGGTTCGTCCGTCGTCGAGGGTTACGCTTCTGCGAATTCTCAAGGCCGGAACAGCCAGAATCCACATGGTCAGGCTGGCGAAGAAGAAACTTATGATGTGTCGTTTCATTGTTTGCACATGATAATCTGCGTGCAAAAGTACGATTTTTTAGCTTTTAATGCAAAAAAAGACACCATTTATTTGCAGGTTAAGCATAAAGTGAGTAATTTTGCACCACATTTTGAGGTGAGCGATAAAATCGTAAATCTCAAATTGTCCAATTGTAAAAGACCTTGGGGGATTAGCTCAGCTGGCTAGAGCGCTTGCATGGCATGCAAGAGGTCATCGGTTCGAGCCCGATATTCTCCACAAGGGTTATTCCGTTGAGGCCTGTCACATTTGTGTCAGGCTTCAACTCTTTTTATGCCGCCATTCTAAACTACCCACGTTAACCTTGCGAACGCGGCGAGTCATCTCCAGCTGGAGATTTCTGGCATCCCCCAAAAAGGAAAGCCCCTCGGGGTGATGTCGGCCTTCTTGGTGCCAGGCTTGCTGCTGGCAATGTAGATACTGTAGTTAATCATAGTTTTGTTTTGTTTTGTTTTTTTTTGATTAAAGATTAAAGAATAAAGATAAGAGTTTGATTGTTTTGCCGTGGCTATAACCGTCAGTCTTAATCCATAATCATTAATCCGTAATCTTGTTAAACCATACTGTCGTTTTTCTCATTTCGATGTGTCGAATTGCGTACTTCGACGTGTCGCCATGAAGAACTTGACAGGAGTTATTTCTTAACTCACTGCAAAGGTACGGCGGGAAACGCAGGTAGAAAAGTTTGAATTTCTACTTCTTCGAAAAAATTTCTGGGGGCAGAAAAAGAGAGCAACATTACAACATTACAACCATTACAACTGTAATCCGAGACACACCCCCTGCTATATATATATAATCAATTAAGCAAAATATTTTCCTTATAATATAATAATTATATATGGCCGAATTTTTCCTCTCAAGAAAACGGCTGTAATGTTTGTAATGTTGTAATGTTGTAATGCTACCTAGAAAAAAATCGCAAAAAAGTAGAAAAATAAACTTTTCTACCCGCATTTCCCGCCGTACCTTTGCAGTGTGAAAGATGCGAGCTAAAACGCGAAAAAGTGCGCAATTTAACACGTTAAGCCAGCAAAATTCACACGCGACGATGCCCAACGTTGCACGAGAGAATTAACCCGCGAGTTGAGAGCCGAGGTGTTGAGAGACTCAAAACAGACTCTAAACTAGAAACTAAAAATTAAGATAGGAGATAGAAGGATATTCATTTATTTTTCATATCTTTGCATCGCAATAACTTAGATTTACAACAATGAAAAAGTGTCTGCTGCTTCTGTTTAGTTTTATCGCGCTTGTCGCCCATTCGCAGACGATGATGGAGTGGGACGACGTCGGCGTCACGAGTTTGAACCGCATCCAGAGTCACGACCTCAGCATTCCTTTTGATAATGCCGATGATGCTTGCTCGCTGGATTTGTCAAAGTCGCCTTACTTCCTCGACCTGAACGGCACCTGGAAGTTCCGTTGGAGCGCTTTGCCAAGCAAGGTTCCGAGTGGCTTCTATGCCGACGACTACAACGTGAGCAGCTGGGACAACATTACTGTGCCGATGCCTTGGCAGATGTATGGTGTTCGAAACGGCAAGAGCTGGGACAAACCCCTCTATATCAATACGCGTTATCCCTTTACCTATACGAGCGATTACTCCGTAATGGCCTCGCGTCCAAGCGATTATACCTATAACGAACAGATGAAGAACCCTGTTGGATGCTATCGTCGCACTTTCACACTTCCTGAGGGTTGGCTGGCGAGGAAGACTTTCATCCGCTTCAACGGAGCAGGTCACGGCTACTATGTTTGGGTGAATGGGCAGTTCGTGGGCTATGCCGAGGATTCTTATCTGCCGAGCGATTTCGACATCAGCAACTTTGTTCGCGAGGGTGAGAACAATGTCTCCGTGCAGATTTATCGCTTCACGAGCGGCTCGTTCCTCGAGTGTCAGGACTATTGGCGGCTGACGGGCATTACGCGCGACGTCTATCTCTGGTCGGCTCCAGACAAGCGAATTGGCGACTTCTTCTTCCAGACGACAAGGCTTGCTGCTAACGGAACTTCCGGACAGGCGAAGTTGGATGTTACCCTGGAAGGTGGTTCGCCAAGCGGCATGAAGTTGCAAATGACGATTAGCGACGGGGCAAACGTGGTGAAGGAAACGACCAGGTCGCTCACGACCACTTCCAACGTTAGCCAAACCTTTTCTTTTTCTGGCGTGGAATGCTGGAGCGCAGAACGTCCGAAACTCTACGACCTGACACTTCGCCTCCTGACGTCCGACGAAACGTTGGTCGATATGCGAACCTGCAAGATTGGCTTCCGTACGGTAAGTATCCGCACGGATGGCGCTCTGCTCATTAATGGCAAACGTCTTGTGGTTCATGGGGTTGACCGTCACGACTTTAGTCAAGAGACGGGTCGAACCATCAGCCGAGAAGAGATGCAGCAGGACGTCCTGACGATGAAGCGGTTGAATGTGAATGCGGTCCGTACGAGCCACTATCCCAACAATCCCTATTTCTATGAGCTTTGCGACCAATATGGCCTCTACGTCCTTGCCGAAGCGGATGTGGAATGTCATGGAAACACGGGCCTGAGCAGCGTTGAACTCTTCCGCCAGCCAATGGTGGAGCGCAACCAGAGGCAGGTCCGCACCCTTCGCAATCATGTTTGCATCTTCGGTTGGAGTGCCGGAAACGAGAGCGGAGGCGGCAACAACTTCCAGAGCGTCATGCAAGCCATCAAGGCGCTCGACACCTCTCGCATCACGCATTATGAAGGAAACAGCCAGTGGAGCGACGTCTCGAGCACGATGTACGGCAGCTATAGCAACATGCTCTCTACGGCTAAGAGTCGTATGGGGAAGACTGGGCAGCGGCCTCACATCCAATGCGAGAACACCCATGCTATGGGTAACTCGATGGGCAACCAGATTGATTACTTTAGGGACATCTACGAACCTTATCCTGCAATGGTGGGCGAGTTCGTGTGGGACTGGAAAGACCAAGGCATCAGGATGCCCGTTCCTGGCAAAACGAATCAATATTACTGGGCTTATGGCGGCGACTTTGGCGACAATCCGAACGACGGAAGCTTCTGCTGCAATGGCGTCGTCTTGGCAGATTGTACTCCGACGGCAAAGAGCTTCAACATGAAGGGCGTTTATCAGCCTCTCGATGTCCTGCCTCTTGATGTGGAGCAAGGCAAGTTCCGGGTTAAGAATAAACTTCAGCAGATTAACTTCAACGGCTATGATGTTCAGTATGTTATAAGTGAAGATGGAATCAAGGTGGCCGGTGGTATGCTGCCCGATTTGGACCTCGCTCCTTGGGACAGTGCGACGATTACCATTCCCTATGAAGGCATCACGTTCAAGCCCTCGTCTCGCTACACGATTCGCTTCTCCACAACCCTTCGCGAAGCAACGCCTTGGGCAGAAGTTGGCTATGAAGTGGCCGCTTCGGAAGCAATCATTCGCGAGGCCACATCTCTGCAACCTTATAAATACGAAGGCTCGGACACCCTTTCCATCAGCGGCACCTCGTCCAGCAGGACTGTTAAGGGCGCGAACTTCACCGCTACATTCTCCGGAGGTACACTCTCGAGGTATGTCCTCGCAGGCACTACCCTCATCAATCAGCCCATCAAGCTCAACACTTTCCGCATTCCCACGGAAAACGACAAAGTGCAGGAAGGCAACTGGGAGACACTTGGCGTCCGTTCGTTAACGATGAGCACAGGCAGTTGGGAAGTAGAGAAAGACGAAGACAATCATTGGATACAACTCTCAATTACAGACACTTACAAGACCAGCACATCTGCCCTCGTCTTTACCGTCAACAAGCAGTTCCGCGTCTATCCCGACGGCACGATTAGCGTCAGCACGGTAACGACGCCAAACGTCGAAGGTGCTGTCCTGCCGAAGCTGGGCTTCCGTTTCGAGATGCCTAATGCGGCAGAGAACATCACGTGGCTTGGCAGAGGACCGTTCGACAGTTATCGAGACCGCAATTATGCCGCTCATCTGGGCATCTATCATAGCACCGTTACAGAGCAATGGACGAACCACATCCGTCCGCAAGAGACTGGAAACAAGGAAGATGTGCGTTGGCTGGCAGTCACGACGAATGCAGGAAAAGGCCTGCTCTATGCAGCTCCAAGCGGAATGGCAACTACCGTAGGACATTGGCGGGCAGAAGAGATATACACGAGCCGCAGCAATCGTAAGGGCCATCCTTACGAGGGGACGTTCCCCAAAGCCACCATTGTCTCGCTCGATGCTTGGAATCGTGCCCTTGGTAATGCAAGTTGCGGACCTGATGTGCTGGATAAATACGAGCGTAAACTCGTGCAAACGCCTTTCTGCTTCATGATTATGCCGATTCTGGAAGCCAGTTCCGATACCATCCTTACCCAGCGAGGGTGTGTCGGAATGCCTGTCTGCCAACCCGTTCGCTTTGGCGACGACGGCCACGGATATGCGCTGTTGAGTTCCGACAATCCGGAAGGTACCATAATATATTATAGTATAGACGGCAGCGACTTCCAGCCTTATTCCGAGCCCATCGATATGCGTCAGGGCGGCACCTTGCAAGCTTATGCCTTCAGAAACGACTTGGCTCCAAGCATTATCGGCGAGAAGACGTATGGCTTCTTTGTGGACAAGAGCCTTTGGACCATCTACAGTTACGACAGTCAGCAGGGCGGCAACGAGTTGGCAGCCTATGCCATCGATGGCAACGAGAGCACGATTTGGCACACACGCTACTCTGGCACTACTCCCGAATGTCCCCACGAACTGGTGATTGACATGAACCAGACCTATCGCATCACTTCCTTCTCTTATCAGGGGCGCAAGGACGGTTCGAATGGGCGCGTATTGCGTTATGAGGTTTATTTCAGTCCGAGTCCTTATCTGTGGGGCGAGCCTGCTGCCAGCGGTACATTCAACAACACGTCGGACAAGCAGACGGTCAGCATCCCCAGTAAGCCCGAAGCCCGATACATGAAGTTCTTGGTGCGCTCTGTGGTTGACGACAAAGCCTACGCTTCTGCAGCCGAATTGTATGTCGAAGCAGAAGCTCTCGTGCCACCAAGCATTTGGCAAATTTCGCCTATCAATACAGACCATCGTTATCGCATCCGCGAGAAGCAGTCTGGACTTTGCCTGCACTACCAAACCCACAACAATGAAGGCCATTTCTGCTTAGGCAATTTCGACGAGAGCGACCAGTCATACATCTTCAATTTCGCCTTGGCACAGGGCTTCACCGCTTTCTATAAACTAAAAGCAAGCGGGCATTATATGTCTTACGACACCAGTGCAGGCTGGCGAATCATATCCACCACGACAAATCCCACAGACAAATATGGCTGGATTCAAGTGGAACGACTCGAAAACGGCAATGCCTATCTGCGCTGTTGCTGGCAGAACAGTAGGGTAGTGGGCTTCGATTCGAGGAACGAAGGCAGCTACATCTATGCCGACAAGACCAGCCCAGGCGAATTCATCCTCGAAGATATAGATGAAGATCCAGATGCGGTAGAACAAATTCAGGGATCTAATGGCTTGAACGACTCCAATTTAACTTGTCCCGTCTATGACATGCAAGGCAGAGAGATTCCTCGTGACAGATGGCTAAACGGTAAATGGAAAGGCATTTTTATTCAAGGACAAAAGAAAATAATACGATAGAAACCATGAAAACTTCAGTAACTAAAACTTACATCATTTTGTCGCTCATGCTTTTTGCATGGCAGATAGCCTATTCGCAAGACGATGTCATAACGCTGCGAATGATGACCTACAACATTCGTCACGGCGCAGGTCAGGACAATGTTGTTGACCTTGACCGCCAGGCTACACTTATTCAAAAAGGTTCGCCAGATGTCATTGGACTGCAGGAAGTGGACAGTTGCGTGAAACGCTCCGGTTATATCCCAGAGGCTGCTCTGCTGGCAGAAAAATTGGGGATGCATAGTACCTTCGGTGGAGCCATTCCCCTGACGGGAGGCAAATACGGAGTAGCAATCCTCAGCAAGGAAGTGCCCCTCGCTGTCCACCATTTGCCGTTACCTGGCGAAGAGAAGCGCACCTTGCTCGTATGTGAGTTTCAGGACTATGTCTTCGCTACGACACATCTCGATTTGAACGATAGTTGCAGGCAAGCATCGTTACCCATTATTCTGGAGGAAGCCAATCGCCACGACAAACCTTTCTTTATCTGCGGTGACTGGAACGATAAGCCCACAGACCCTTTCATCAAGGAGATGAAGAAGCAAGGTTTCTTGATCCTGAACAACATCACCGAAAGCGCAAACAACTACACCTTCCCTGCCCGTAATCCAAACTGCATCATAGACTACATTGCCTCTTATGGGAAACGCTACAAGTCTATCATGTCTCGTAACGTAATAGCCGATACCCAAGCCAGCGACCATCGTCCCGTTCTCGTGGCCATAAGGCTGCAGTCGTATGCTACAGGCTTAGGGGAAGTCAAGAACGAAAATCAAACAAATGTGATTTACGATTTGCAAGGCCGGGAAGTGGCAAGTGCTAAAATGCGTAGCGACAAATGCCCCAAAGGCATTTACATTCAAGCCGGCCACAAAAGATTGATGAAGTAGGAAGAGAGCTTGAAAGACTCCCTTCTTACTTCTTATTTAAGACATCTTACTTCAGACTATCCCTTGAGCCATCATAGCTTTGGCTACTTTCATGAAGCCGGCAATGTTGGCGCCTTTGACGTAGTTGACGTAATCGCCTTCGCGTCCATACTTGACGCATTGCTCGTGGATGCCTGACATAATCTGGTGCAAGCGCTTGTCCACTTCCTCGGCTGTCCAAGAGATTCGCATTGAGTTCTGCGTCATCTCGAGGCCTGAGGTTGCGACACCGCCTGCATTCACAGCCTTACCTGGTGCAAAGAGCTGACGAGCTGCAATGAACTTTTCCGCTGCTTCTGCCGTGCAACCCATGTTGCTGACCTCAGCTACACAAAGCGGCTTGTTGGCCAGAATCTTGTCCGCATCTTCGCCATTCAGTTCGTTCTGAGTGGCACAAGGCAGATAGATGTCGGCTTTCTGCTCCCAAGGCTTCTTGCCCTCGAAGAAGGTGGAACCTGGGAACTGGTCTGCATAAGGCTGGCAGATATCATTGCCGCTGGCACGAAGTTCGAGCAAGTAGTCAATCTTCTCAGCATCAAGCCCTTGCGGGTCGTAGATGTAGCCGTCTGGACCTGAGATGGTAATGACTTTTGCGCCAAGCTCGGTAGCTTTCTTTGCAGCGCCCCAAGCCACGTTTCCGAAGCCGCTGAGAGCCACCGTCTTGCCCTTGATGTCGAGCCCGTGCGTTTGCATCATCTGGTTGACGAAATAGAGCGCGCCGAAGCCTGTTGCCTCGGGCCGAAGGATGCTTCCGCCCCATTCCAAACCTTTGCCGGTAAGGGTTGCGGCATGGAACTGTGTAGTGAGCTTCTTATACATGCCAAAGAGGTATCCAATCTCTCTGCCACCCACGCCAATGTCGCCAGCTGGAACGTCCACATCGGGACCGATGTACTTGAAGAGCTCCGACATAAATGCTTGGCAGAAGCGCATAATTTCGGCGTCGCTCTTGCCTCTTGGAGAGAAGTCAGAGCCGCCTTTGCCGCCGCCCATAGGCAATGTGGTGAGGGCATTCTTGAAGGTCTGCTCAAAGCCAAGGAACTTCAGGATGCTGAGGTTGACTGAAGAGTGGAAACGAAGGCCGCCTTTGTACGGACCAATCGCGCTGTTGAACTGCACTCGATAGCCCAAATTGACTTGCACTTCGCCTTTGTCGTCCACCCAAGGCACACGGAAAGTGATGATGCGTTCGGGCTCGACAATGCGCTCCACAATCTTCGCCTTCTCGAACTCAGGGTGCTGATTATACACATCCTTTATGCTGTCCAGCACCTCGCGAACAGCCTGCAGGTACTCTCTTTCGCCTGGATGCTTCTGCTCCAAGCCTTGCATAATTTTCTCTACGTTCATGGTATTTAGTTTTAACAATGACGTTATGTCGTTATTACATTATCTCTTATCCCAGCTCGTCGCACTCTTTTGCCCAGGCTTCGGAGCTGGCATCAGAAGGCATTCTCCAGTCGCCTCGAGGGCTGAGAGAGCAGCTACCCACCTTTGGTCCGTCGGGCATACAACTACGCTTGAACTGTTGCGAGAAGAAGCGACGACAGAAGGTCTTGAGCCACTTGCGAATAGTTGCGTCGTTGTATTTCTGTCCGAAAGCCTGACGAGCCAACAGGTAAATCTTGGCAGGACGGAAGCCCCAGCGCAACAGGTAATAGAGGAAGAAGTCGTGCAGCTCGTAAGGTCCCAAGAGGTCTTCGGTCTTCTGTGTGATGTTGCCTTGCTCGTCTGCAGGAATCAGTTCGGGCGAGATGGGCGTGTCCACGATGTCGAGGAGTGTCTGCTTCGTGCTTTCGTCCTTTGTTCGCTCTGCAACCCAGTTGACGAGATGCCTGACCAAAGTCTTTGGCACAGAAGCATTTACGCCATACATCGACATGTGGTCGCCGTTGTATGTTGCCCATCCGAGAGCCAGTTCACTGAGGTCGCCTGTGCCCACCACGAAGCCATTCATCTGATTGGCAGCGTCCATGAGGATTTGAGTACGTTCGCGAGCCTGTCCGTTCTCGTAGGTCGTGTCGTGCTTCTCTATGTCGTGACCGATGTCGTTGAAGTGCTGGATGCAAGCCTCTTTGATGCTTATCTCGCGAATAGTGATGCCGAGCAGTTTCATGAGGTTCACGGCATTGGTATAGGTACGGTCTGTTGTGCCGAAGCCAGGCATTGTGATGCCCACGATGCCGCGCCTGTTCTTGTTCAGTCTGTCGAATGCTCCGACGCAAACCAGCAGAGCGAGCGTCGAGTCAAGACCGCCGCTGATGCCCACCACAACGGTCTCGGCATTCGTATGCATGATGCGCTTAGCCAAACCTTCTGTCTGGATGTCGAATATCTCTTGGCAGCGTTCGTCGAGGCGTGCTCCACTTGGTACAAAGGGATGGGCATCGATGACTCTTGTCAATGAGAACGGACGAGCAGGAACGCGCTCTGTATCGACGATGTTGGGTTGACGTTTGCGGGCTGCAGTTGCAGCGAAAGTAGTGTTCCTTCTGCGTTCGGCACGAATGCGCTCCACATCAATCTCCGTTTCGAGCATCTGTGCTTCGAACTGATGGCGTTTCGCTTCAGCCAGGAGTAGGCCGTTCTCGTAGATGAGGCCTTTGCCCGAGAAGACAACGTCCTGCGTACTTTCGCCGAAGCCGCAAGCGCTGTAAACGTAGCCGCAGATGCATCGGGCACTCTGCTGGGCAAGCAGGTTCTGCAGGTAGGTGTATTTGCCCACCAAATCGTTGTCGGCACTGAGGTTGAAGATGATGTCGGCACCTTGCAGGGCAAGCATCGAGCTTGGCGGAACGGGAGCCCACAGGTCTTCGCAAATCTCCACGCCAAACGTGCAAGAAGGTGTCGAGAAGACCAGATTCGTGCTGACCATGACCTGTTGACCGCAGATGAGCACCGTACCTTCGGGTACATCGGCACCGCTCTGGAACCAGCGCTTTTCGTAGAACTCTCGGTAGTTCGGCAGGAAGGTCTTCGGCACAAGTCCCAGAATCTTGCCGCGCTGCACGATGGCTGCGCAGTTGAGCAGGGCGCCGCGATAGGGCACGGGCAGGCCTACGATGCTGATGATGTTAAGGCTGCGGGTGTTGTTCATCAGATGGATGAGCGCCATTTCAGCCTCGTCGAGCAGGAGTTGCTGTCCGAAGAGGTCGCCGCAAGAATAACTGGTCAGCGAGAGTTCCGGCAAGCAAATGATTTCGATGCCTTTGCCCTCGGCCTGAATGACGAGCGACTCAATCTGTTCTACATTGTACTGCGGGTCGGCAACCCTTACCGAAGGAATGGCCGCAGCCACCTTGACAAATCCGTGGTTCATCTTGTATATTTACTGTTTGATGATTTACTATCTACTATTTGCACGCAAAGTTACGATAATAATTCGATACGACAAAGAAAAAAAGCGAAAAAGACACACATTGCCTTCAACAAATGATAGTCATAATGATAAAGAAATAGCACTTTTTTAGCCTTCAGCTGTTTGCAATTAAAATATTCTTCGTAACTTTGCAGCATGTTCGGGGAGAAATCCGAGCTAACAAAGAAGCATTCGCTATTATTTCGCGTTAAGCCAAAAAGCCTAGGAAACTCTTTTGGAATAAGAAACGCTCGAAAGTAATAGAGATAGTGGGTACAGGAATAGTGTGCCTTCTTTCCTCCTTAATATAGCAATGCATTCATGCCAACAGGCGTGATGCATTCTTATTAAGGAGGATGGGGTTCCAATTCCTAGGCTTGCCCCAGCTTAACGCATAAGGAGCATCACGCTTTCTTTATGTGTTAGCGATTGATAGTTGATGCAGAATACTATCAATCGTTATGGCAAACACAAACCTCGCTAACGCCAAGTCGGCAAAGAATGACGAGTTCTACACGCAGTATCAGGACATACAGAAGGAGATAAACGCTTATCTGGAGTATGACCCCAATGTGTTTCGCGGCAAGACAGTACTACTGCCTTGCGACGACCCCGAATGGAGTAACTTCACCAAGTTCTTTGCGCAGAACTTCGAGGCATTCGGGTTGAAGAAGTTGATAAGTACAAGCTACGCCGTTGAGTCGAAGAAGATAAAGGAATGGAAGCCTACACTCTTCGAGACAGAAAGCCCCTACTATGATGCCGACAAGAGCCGCACCAACGGCAAGATATTTGTGCTCAATGAGGACACAAATGGCGACGGACGCTTCAATATCGAAGACCTGCAATGGTCGTACCTCAATGGCGATGGCGACTTCCGCAGCGATGAAGTGAAAGCCTTGCGAGATGAAGCAGACATCATTATTACAAATCCTCCGTTTAGTTTGTTTAGGGAGTTCTTTTCCTGGATAATGGAAGCAGGAAAGAAGTTTGTGATTATAGGCCATCAAAATGCAATCACATATAAGGAGGTTTTTCCATACATTAAATCTAACGAAGTATGGCTTGGGCTAGGATTTTCAGGTGGAGCTACTCACTTTTTTAGTAACTATCATGATTTTGCAACAGCGGGGAATCATATTGAAGGTATGATTAGAGTTTCTGGTGTTGTTTGGTTCACAAACATTGATCATGGTCGTCGCCATGAACCACTTCCATTGATGACAATGGAAGATAATATTATCTATTCTAAACACAAGGAGGTCAGAGGCATCGGTTATAAGCACTATGAAAATTATGATGCAATCGATATCCCATACACAGATGCTATACCTGCTGATTATGAAGGAGAAATGGGCGTACCTAAAACATTTCTTGACAAATATTGTCCAGAGCAATTTGAAATAATAGGATTAGGCCATGGCAACCTTGGTGTTGCGCTTGGTATTAAACCATACGACAGAGCACTAAAGAAATTAAATCAAGGAATGAGAGATGGCGACTTATTTTATATAGAAAATGGTGCTCCCGTTGTGCCTTATACACGAATCATAATCCGCAAAAAGCAATAGAACTATGCAAACGACATTGATGACAGACCTGACGGTCAGAGAGATATGCGAAGGCTTTGTCTATAACCAGTTGGAAGGCAAAGGCCTGTTCGGGTGGGCTGGCAAACTGACCATTCAGCCCGAATATCAGCGCAACTACCTCTATATTGAGAACGACGGCAAAAAGGAGGTGGCAGTCATCGACAGCATACTGAAAGGCTATCCTTTAGGACTTATCTATTTCAATGAACCAGAACCTGGACGCTATGAGATACTTGACGGCCAGCAGCGCATCACTAGCATCGGCCGCTTCATCACAGGCAAGTTTGCCATCAAAGACAAGTTCGGCATGGAGCAATACTTCAAAGGACTGACGAAGGAAGAGCAGGAGAAGATATACAATTACCGCTTGCTCATATATATCTGCAACGGAACTGAGAAGGAAATAAAGGAGTGGTTCGAAACCATCAACATAGCTGGCGTGCCATTGAACAGACAGGAACTGCTCAACGCAACCTATTCAGGACCATTCGTGACAGAAGCCAAAAAGGTGTTTAGCAACTCACGTCGTCCAGAACTACAGAAGTGGTGCTGCTATATCAAGGGCAACGCCAATCGTCAAGAAATACTCCACGAAGCACTCGTTTGGGTATCAAAAGGCGAGAACAATGTCGGCGGATACATGAGCAGGCACCGCTACGATGATAGCATAGAAGAGTTGAAGACCTATTTCGATACAGTAATAGAATGGGCAAAGACACTCTTCGGAGAGCCTAAAGGCGAGATGCGGGGGTTGGAATGGGGAGACTTCTATGAAAGGTATCATGCCAACTCATATAACCCATCACTTTTGCAACAACGTGTAAATGAACTCTATGCCGATGAGTTCGTGACAAACAAGCGCGGCATTTTCGAGTATCTGCTTGGTGGCGAAACAGAACAACAACTGCTCAACATCCGCATCTTCGAGGATAGTGTGAAGAAAACTGTCTATGCACGACAGACGAACGAAGCCCGCGAGCAAGGCATCAGCAATTGCCCTGAATGCGCCAAGGGGCATGAGAACGTACGAACCAAGATATACAAGTTCTCGGAAATGGATGCCGACCACGTGACGGCTTGGAGCAAAGGTGGAAGCACAGGCATCGAGAACTGCCAGATGCTTTGCAAAACTCACAATAGAGCCAAGGGGAACAGGTAAAACAATGTAGATAAGATAAGCGCTAAAGTTATCACAAAGCTATTGCGGAAAAAGAATTAAGGTGGCATTATCTTTGGCCTAATGACACCAGTCCGAAAATAAAACATCTAATTTCCGGACTCCAGTCCGAAATAAAAATCTCATTTCTTGGACTGCAGTCCACTCACGAGAGGACTGGCAACCAGACACAACATGTCATGTTGTTGATTTATAAGGTTATGAGGTAGTTATCAGATAGCAACTTGATGCAAAGTGTAGTAAATAAAAAGAAGGGGATATGTCTGTTTTGGCATATCCCCTTCTGAATATAGATTAATAGGTTACTTAATCATCTCGACGCTGCGCTTGACGAAGCGGGTGAGGGCTTCGCCTTTGAGCAGGCCATTCTGCAAGAGAGCAAGGTCGATGAGCTGGTGCACGCGGTCGTTCTTCTCGGCATAGCCTTTCAAGATGTCGTCCTTCTTCTGCTGCTCGGCACGGATGTCTTCGCCGCACTTCTTCAGGTCGTCCTTCTCTTCCTGCGTAATCTCTTCGGGCTTCTTCTTGTCCTGTTCCTGACGCAGCACAGCCTGACGGGCATTCAGTCCGCGCAGCTCTGCCTCGATTGGTTTCAGGGCTTCATCGGTCTGCTTTTCGCAATCGTCAAGGACTTCACGGATAAGTGGCGAGTCGGTGTTGAGCACGATGTTGTACATGTCTGGCATCTCGCCGTAGAAAGCCATTCCGGGCTGCAAGCGTGCCATCTCTTTCATCCTTCGCATGTACTCGCTTTGTGTCATCATCACGGGCAACTGGTCTTCGCCAAGAGCCTGAGCCTCGACGTTGAAGTCCATCTTCTCTGTCTTGGGTGCTTGCGAGCGGAAGACGATGGAGAGCTTGTCCGAGCGTTCTGCTTCGAGCTTGTTGCGCTGGGTTTCTTCTTTCTGAATGAGACGGTCTATGACGTCGGCATCAACGCGGGTGAATGTTGTCTTCTCCAGCTTCCTCTCGAGCATTCCGACCAGCGGAGCATCGAGCTGACCGTCCATCAAAAGGACATTGTAGCCCTTCTGCTTGGCTGCGTCGATGTAGGTGTATTGCGCGTCGGGGTCGTTGGCATAGAGATAGACGAGCTGGCCGTCCTTGTTCGTCTGCTGGTCCTTGATGAGGGCTTGGTACTCGTCGAGCGTGTAGTGCTTGCCCTCGGTATCCTTCAGCAGGAAGTAGGTCTTCGCCTTGTCGAAGTAGTCCTCTTCGGTCAGCAAGCCGTAGTGGATGAATATCTTGATGTCGTCCCACTTCTTCTCGAAGTCCTCGCGTTCGTTCTTGAAGATGGAGGCGAGACGGTCGTTGACCTTCTTCGTGATGTAGGAGCTAATCTTCTTGACGTTGGCGTCGCTCTGCAGGTAGCTTCTCGAGACGTTCAGAGGAATGTCTGGCGAGTCGATGACACCATGCAGCAAGGTCAGGAACTCGGGCACGATGCCCTCCACAGCGTCGGTCACGAAGACTTGGTTGCAATAGAGTTGTATCTTGTTGCGCTGGATGTCGAGGTTGTTCTTTATCTTCGGGAAGTAGAGGATGCCTGTCAGGTTGAACGGGTAATCGACGTTGAGGTGAATCCAGAACAGCGGCTCGTCGGCCATCGGGAAGAGGTGGCGATAGAACTCCTTGTAGTCCTCGTCCTTCAGGTCGGCAGGCTTCTTTGCCCACAAAGGCTCTACATTATTAATAATATTGTCCTCGTCGGTATCTACCTGCTTGCCGTCCTTCCATTCGGTCTTCTTGCCAAAAGCGATGGGCACGGGCAGGAAGTGGCAATATTTGCGCAGAAGGCCTTCCATCTTGTCCTTCTCGAGGAACTCGAGGCAGTCGTCGTCAATGTGCATCACGATGTCTGTGCCACGCTCTGCCTTCTCAGTCTCTTCGAGGGTAAAGCTTGGGCTTCCGTCGCACGACCACTTCACGGCAGGCGCGTCCTGATAGCTCTTCGTGATGATATCGACCTGCTTGCTCACCATGAACGACGAGTAGAAGCCCAGTCCGAAGTGGCCGATGATGGCATTTGCGTCGTCCTTGTACTTGTCGAGGAAGTCGTTGGCTCCCGAGAAGGCAATCTGGTTGATGTACTTCTCAATCTCGTCGGCAGTCATGCCGATGCCGTTGTCGCTTACGGTAATTGTCTTAGCGTCTTTATCGATGCTGACACGAATCTTCAGGTCGCCCATTTCGCCCTGGAAGTCGCCTTTGCCTGCAAGTGTCTTGAGCTTTTGCGTGGCATCGACGGCATTGCTGACAATTTCGCGAATGAAGATTTCGTGGTCGCTATAGAGGAACTTTTTGATGACGGGGAAGATATTCTCGGTTGTAACCCCGATGTTACCTTGTTTCATATCTTACTTTGTAATTAAAACCTTATCTTTGTTTTTTGTGTCTACTTCGGCTTTCAGGTGCATTCCTTCTTCCGCTCCTTCGCTCATCAGGATTTCGCAAAGCGGGTCTTCGATGAGGTCTTGGATGGCGCGCTTTAGTGGTCGAGCACCGAATTGCACGTCGTAACCCTTCTTGCCGAGCAGTTCACGAGCTTCTGGGCTGACTTCGAGACTGTGCCCCATCTCGTTGATGCGGTCGAGCAAAGGCTTGAGTTCGATGTCAACAATCTTCTGCAAGTCCTCTTGCGAGAGGTGGTCGAAGTAAACGATGTTGTCCAGACGATTCATGAACTCGGGAGCAAACTGCTTGTCGAGCGCTTTCTTCACGATGTCGCGATTCTGTTTCTTGCCAGTCGTAACGTCTGTCTCGTTTTGGAAACCAACGCCTCGACCAAAGTCGCGAATCTGCTTCGAGCCGCAGTTGCTGGTCATGATGATGACCGTGTTGCGGAAGTCTATCGTGTTGCCGTTGCCGTCAGTCAAACGACCTTCGTCCATGACTTGCAGCAATAGGTTGAAGACGTCGCTGTGAGCTTTCTCAATCTCATCGAGAAGCACGATGGAATAAGGCTTGCGACGCACTTGCTCGGTAAGTTGTCCGCCTTCGTCATAGCCGACGTATCCTGGAGGTGCACCAACCATTCTGCTGACGGTATGCTTCTCCATGTACTCGCTCATATCGATGCGAATGATGGCATCTGCTTTCCCAAACAATTCTTCAGCAAGGCACTTTGCCAGATATGTCTTGCCCACACCAGTCGGACCGACAAAGAGGAAGGTTCCGATAGGTCTCTGTGGGTCTTTCAGTCCGACGCGACTACGCTGGATGGCTCTCGAGACCATTGCAACAGCTTCGTCCTGTCCGATGACTTTCTGCTGAAGTGTTTCCTTCAGGTTGCGCAGTCTTTGGTTCTCTTCCTGACCGATTCTCTGAACGGGAATGCCAGTCATTGTGCTGATAACCTCAGCTACAACTTGCTCATCCACAAGGCTTTTCTCGCTTTCACTGATGTTCTTTTCCCAAACCAGCTTAGCTTGTTCCAGTTGTTCCTGCACTCGCTTGCATTGGTCGCGAAGGTCGGCAGCCACTTCGAAGTCTTGCTTCTCGGCAGCATCGAGCTTCTTTCCCTCGAGTTCCTCAACGAGTTTCTCGAGCTTCATGACTTCCTCAGGAACGGGGAAGTTCTGGATTCGCATACGACTTCCTGCTTCGTCGAGGGCATCGATTGCCTTGTCGGGGAAGCTCCTGTCAGTAATGTAGCGACCCGTCAATTTGACGCAAGCCAGCAAGGCTTCATCCGTGTAGCGCACGTTATGGTGTTTCTCGTATCTATCTCTCAGGTTTTGAAGGATTTGGATAGTCTCGTCGGCAGTCGTTGGAGCGACCAGAACCTTCTGGAAACGGCGTTCGAGAGCTCCATCTTTCTCAATTGTTTTGCGGAACTCATCAAGAGTTGTGGAGCCGATACATTGGAACTCACCTCTGCTTAGGGCAGGCTTCAGCATGTTGGCAGCGTCCATCGAGCCAGCAGCATTGCCAGCTCCAACGAGGGTGTGAATCTCGTCGATGAAGACGATGACCTCAGGATTCTGCTGAAGCTCCTTGATGATGCAGCGCAGACGTTCTTCGAACTGACCGCGATACTTCGTTCCTGCTACAACACTAGCAAGGTCGAGCACCACGATTCGCTTGTTCCAAAGTGTTCGACTAACGCGATGAGCTACAATGCGTTGCGCGAGTCCTTCCACGATGGCACTCTTTCCCACACCAGGTTCGCCAATGAGAATCGGGTTGTTCTTCTTGCGTCGGTTCAGGATTTGAGCAACTCGCTCGATTTCTTTCTCTCGTCCCACAACTGGGTCGAGCAAGTCGTTTGCTGCCATATAAGTAAGGTCTGTGCCGAAGTTGTCGAGGGCTGGTGTCTTGCTCTCCTGCTTCTTTTGCTGGCGGACCTGAATCATATTGCCCTCCAAACCAGCAGAAACGGGCTCCATATCCTCGTCGTCATCGTCCATTCCATCGCCCGACCACTGGTTGTTGTTCGTGGCCTGCTGACTGTTGACCTTCTCGTATGTGATGTCGAGACGCTGCAAGATGTCGCTAGCCTCGTTGTCGTTTGCCTTCAGAATAGCAAGCAAGACGTGAATCGGCTCGATTGTTTCGGACTTCATCAGGCTTGCTTCGAGCTTGCAGAGACGCATGATGCGGTTTGCCTGCGTGTCGAAATTCATGTCGGCAGGGGTGGGAGAGATGAGCACTTGATGCTGACGGGCTGTCATTTCGAGCTGACTCTTGAGCTGAGACACCCCATCTGGCAGGTAATATGCCAAGAGTTGACTGGCTTTGTTGTCAGTATGTCGGATGATTCCGAGCAGCAAATGCAGCGGAGAAACGCTGCCACAATGCAGTCGGCTCGCCTCTTCCTTGCTGAAGTTCAGGATGTTGAACGTATCGGGTGAAAAGTTTGTTGTCATCTACTTTATTTACTATTTGACCATTTACAATTTACCATTTGCCCTTGTTCTACAAATGTCGTGCCAAAAGTAGAACTGCCTGCAAAGATACAATTTAGTGGGAGAAAAACAAAAGAAAAACCGTTTTTCTTTCATATCGTTAGTTAAAGCAGAAAACTTGGCACGTCATCTTTGTAAACTTAACACGTTAAGTTCGTCAACTTGGCACGTTAAGTTTGCCAACTAAGCACGCCTAGTTTTCCCAACACCTTAACCTATTTATTCTAAGAGCTTTACCTCTTTCTGGGAAAGGCTATTGTAAACTTGTGATTTTGATGTGTTGTGCGAGTTCTTTTTCCTTGTAGAAGCCACCAATATGCATGATGATATAGGCGCATCCGTCGAACTCAATCACCATATCCTTATAGCCGTTTTCGCTCTCCCAAACACGGATGTCAAACAATTTGTTTAGGAGAAATTTCTTAAATAGGTTTTCTTTGATTTTCAGAACCTTAGTTGCCTTTAGTTTCTTGAAACCTTTAATCTGCTCGTACTCGCTGAGAAACGGCTGAATGAGGCTGGTTGCTTCGCCAAAATCCAAAGTCTCGAGTACCTTGATACCCGTTTCGTTCGGAATGGAATCCTTGCTGTTTTGGTATTCTACGGCCGGTTTGTTTCTGTATTTGAAAAGCAAAGCATCCAGTTCTTTGTTCTGCGCCCATGTTGACGCGAAAGTCAAAAACGCTAATATTAATAATGTATAACGCCTCATTTTGTATGCTCTTCTTTTGGAGTTCCACAGTAAAGAACCTCGCCACCATTGCGTCCTCCGCCTGGTCCCATCTCGATAATCCAGTCGGCAGAACGGATGATGTCGGGATTGTGCTCAATCACGATAATCGTGTTGCCTTTGTCCACAAGTCTGCCAAGCACGTCGAGCAGGACGCGAATGTCTTCGAAATGCAGTCCTGTAGTGGGTTCGTCGAGGATGTAGAGTGTGCGTCCAGTATCTCTTCGAGCAAGTTCAGCAGCCAGTTTGACGCGCTGACTCTCGCCTCCAGAAAGGGTGTTGCTGGGCTGACCAAGTTTGATGTAACCCAATCCGACTTCCTGCAAGACTTTAATCTTATTAAGTATCGTGGGCTGATTCTGAAAGAACTCAACCGCTTGATTGATAGTCATATCCAAAACATCCGCGATGCTCTTGCCTCGGAACCTGACTTCGAGCGTCTCTCTGTTGTACCGCTTTCCTCGACACTCCTCGCAAGGCACGAAGACATCGGGCAGGAAGTTCATCTCGATGGTGCGGTAACCGTTGCCGCCACAAGTTTCACAACGACCTCCTTTCACGTTGAAGGAGAATCGTCCAGGCTTGTAACCTCGGATTCTTGCCTCAGGAAGTTCCACGAAAAGCTTGCGGATGTCAGTAAAGACGTCTGTATAAGTTGCTGGATTAGAGCGAGGTGTGCGGCCAAGAGGACTCTGGTCAACGTCTATTATCTTGTCGATATTCTCCAGTCCCTCAATGGCTTTGTAGGGCAGAGGGTCAGCCAGCGAGCGATAGAAATGCTTGCTCAGGATGGGGTAGAGCGTTTCGCTGATGAGCGAACTCTTGCCGCTTCCGCTCACGCCAGTTATGCAAATCAGTTTTCCAAGCGGGATGCTGACGTCGATATTCTTCAGGTTGTGACCGCTCGCGCCCTTGATGGTAAGCGAAAGACCGTTGCCTTTTCGATACTCTGAAGGTGGGTCGATTGTCAGTTCGTTCTTCAGGTATTTGCTTGTCAGCGTGTCTTTTTTCAGCATTTCCTTGTAAGTTCCCTGGAAGACGACTTCGCCTCCTCGACGACCAGCAAGGGGACCTATATCGACGATGTAGTCTGCATTTTCCATCATCTCTCGGTCATGCTCCACGACCAGCACGGTGTTGCCTGCGTCTCGAAGTGCCTGAAGGGAATGGATGAGCTTGATGTTGTCGCGCTGATGCAGGCCGATACTGGGTTCGTCGAGTATGTAGAGGACGCCTACAAGCTGGCTTCCAATCTGCGTTGCCAAGCGGATTCGCTGACTCTCGCCGCCAGAAAGACTCATCGAGGGACGCGAAAGGGACAGATAGTCAAGCCCGACATCAAGCAGGAACTTCAGTCTGGTCTTTATTTCCTTTGTGATTTCCTGTGCAATAGCCAATTGACGCTTGCTGATTCTGCTGTCCAAACCTTCCAGCCATTCGTAGAGCTGTCCCAGTTCAAGAGCAGATACTTCAGCGATATTCTTGCCGTCGAGCAGGAAGTGAAGCGACTCCTTCTTCAATCTTTGGCCTTTGCATTCGGGACATTCACAGGTTCCGCTGAACTGCTCAGCCCATCGCTGAGCCGCAATACCAACTTCAGCATCCTTCATTTGCTCAATGTATTTGACCAAACCGTCGAATTCCGTATAGACATCATTCGTGGTTTTCGTCTTGCTGGCACTAATTCGGATGCGTTCAGGACTGCCCTCCAGGATTTCGTCTATCGCTTCTTCAGGAACCTCGCCAAGTGGCGTATCGGCCGTACATCCATAAGATTCGAGCACAGTTTCCACTTGCCAGAATATCATGGCCTGCTTTGCTTTACCGAGTGGAGCGAAGCCTCCGTCGCGAAGCGAAAGGGTAGGGTCGGGAATGACCTTGTTTCGGTCGATGATATGAACGAAGCCAAGACCCTTGCAACGCGGGCAAGCGCCTTGAGGACTATTGAACGAGAAGTCGTGAGGAGCTGGGTCGTGATAGGAGATACCTGTGGTTGGGCACATCAAGTGCTTGCTGTAATGGCGCACCTCGTTTGTGTCCATATTGCAGACAAGCATTTCGCCTTCGCCTTGCTTCATGGCAATGGCGACACTTTGAACCAGCCGCTTGTCGTCTCTCTCCTGCACTTGAAGGCGGTCAATCACAACCTCGATGCTATGATTGCGATAGCGGTCGAGCTTCATGCCAGGCAAGAGTTCCTGCATTTCGCCGTCCACGCGAGCATAGAGATAACCTTTGCGACGGATGTTCTCGAAGAGTTCCTTGTAGTGTCCCTTGCGGTTCTTGACGAGCGGAGCCAGCAGGATGATGCGTTTCCCCAGGTATTCATTCAGGAGCAGGTCAATAATCTGCTCTTCCGTATAGCGCACCATCTTCTCGCCAGTAACGTAGGAATAGGCTTCGGCAGTCCTTGCGTAAAGCAACCTGAGGAAGTCATATATCTCGGTAGTTGTGCCGACGGTACTTCTGGGGTTCTTGTTGGTGGTCTTCTGCTCGATGCTGATGACGGGACTCAGCCCTGTAATCTTATCGACATCGGGTCGCTCCATTCCGCCCAAGAAGTTGCGAGCATAAGCGCTGAACGTCTCGATATAGCGGCGCTGACCTTCTGCATAAATGGTGTCGAAAGCAAGCGACGACTTTCCACTACCGCTGAGACCTGTAAATACAGTAAGACTGTTACGCGGAATCTCAACGTCCACATTCTTCAGATTATGGACGCGAGCACCCTCCACGCATATCTTCTGCTCACTCGCCATCTGTGGTGCCTTCGCTTTCGGCATTGTTGTAACTTGTAATGACGTTGATGGCTTTCTTGATGTTGTAGTCAATGCCGTCGCTTCCCTTGGCTGTTACGCGAAGGAAATAGACGCCGTCTTTCACGACTTTCCCATTCACCTTACCGTCCCATCCGCCATGTATGTCGTCCCACGAATAGAGCTTCTTTCCCCAGCGATTGAATATTGCTGCATGGAATTCTACAATGCCCTTGAAGCCTTCTTTGGGTTTGAGCTCGTCGTTCTGACCTATGCTGCAGCCTGGAGAGATGCCGTTAGGAAACTCCAACTTGCTTTCGCTGATAGAGAATCTGATGGTTTTGGGGTCTTCGCCTTCTTCGGGGAATTCGTAGAGGATGTTTTCCCCCTCTTCGTCATAGAATCGGGCATTCAGCTGAACAGCATAGCTGCCGCTTTCGTTGAAATCCATCTCGAGTTCCTCGAACTCGCCATATTGACTGCCACGACGCAGGATGGGTTCGCTCGCGTTGCCGCCTATGTTGGTTTTCGTGTTAGTGATAGTCCAGGTGTAGAGCACATTGCACGGCTCGCTCAGGTTGGCCTTGAACACTATTCGGACAGGTGCGCTCAGCGGCTTTGTGTCGGGAGCAATGACATCAGTCTCTTCCTCTCCCTCTTCATTGGTTAGGTAATATGTGGCGGACGGGTCAACTGTTGGTGATTGTGCCCAAGCCATAAGAGGCATCAGAACAAGGAAAATGAATAGGATACGCTTCATCTTTTATATATTTTGTGCAAAGTTACAAATAATTTTTCACTTTTCACTTTTCATTTTTCACTTTTTTCGTACCTTTGCATAGATGAAACGTATTTTAATACTTCTTTATTGTCTTTGGCCGATGCTTTTATTCGGTCAGGGCATACTTTCGACGCTCGAGGGCATGCATTCCGTTGTCAAGGGCGAGACTTGGGAGAGTGTGGCTGCCAATTACGGCGTTTCTATCATGGAGCTTCAGGCTGCCAATCCTGACGTGAAACGCCAGAAGTTGAAGAAAGGCACTTTGCTGATTATCCCCAAGAAGCAACAACAGATAAGCTATGTGCCTGTCAGTGAAGTGCCAGAGAAGCCACTCCGAGTTATTCGTACCGTCATATCCGACCTGAAGGTTGGCGTGATGCTTCCGCTTAACGACAAGAAGATGGTGGAGTTCTATCGTGGCTTGCTGATGGCTGCGGACAGCGTTCGCAAGAGCGGCGTCAATCTTGACATCCATGCGTGGGATTGCGGAACAACTTCTGCTCAGGTCGAGGCTTTGCTTCCAAAGATAGGTGAGTTGGACGTGCTGTTTGGTCCTGCTTCTGCGACGCAGATTCCAGCTGTGGCCGAGGCTTGTAAGGAACGTGGAACACGTCTCGTTCTACCTTTCTTTACGGGTCAAACCACGCAGGACTATCCGCTTGTCTATAATGCTACGCCTTCCAATACTGTCCTCTTCGAAGCTGCTACCAAGAAGTTTATGAGTTTTTATGCGGACAGGAACTATGTAATCGTGAACAGCGGCAAAACGGATTTCAAGGGCAAACTGCTGACAGAAGCCATCACTCAGGGGCTTTCCGAGCGTTCCGTAACGCCCAGAACACTTGCCATCGAAGGCGATGACTTCGCCTACGAGACTGCCTTCAATCAGTTCCGCGAGAATATGATTGTCCTCGATGACAGCAGCCTTCCTTCGCTTAACGCACTTCTTTCGCACCTGAAAGCGTTCCGCCAGAATCATCCGCAGTACCGTCTTTCGCTCGTTGGTTATTCCGAATGGCAAAACGAAGCAGAGACGCTGATGGGCGATTTCTTTGCCTTCGACACCTATATCGTCTCTCCATGCTATTATAATCGTTTGGACGACAGGATAAAGCGCTTCGAACGCACCTATGCAAGGAACTTCCGCGCATACATCTTGAAGGAGAATCCTCGCTATGCAGCCTTGGGGTTCGACCTCGGATGCTACTTCCTGACGGGTCTCGCTACGCAAGGCGATACCTTCGAACAGATGCAGAATAGCCTTCGCCAGAAGCCCTACCAGAACTGGTTCCGCTTCGAGCGCAGCACATCGGGATTGAGCTTCACCAACAGCTTCGTCCAGTTTATCCATTACACACCCGAAAGCAAGATAGAGCTAATCCGATGAAACGCCTCCTTTTCATTTTCCATTTTTCATTTTTCATTTTTCATTTAGCGTTAGCTCAGGTCGGCGAGCCGCGCACAGACCTTGCCATAGGCGTGAATGGTGGCGTGGCTGTGAACAAAGTCATGTTCAAGCCCTCCATCAAGCAAACTTTCAAGCCAGGTGCAGTGATGGGCGTTACGGTGCGCTACACATGCGAGAAGTATTTCAAGATGCTCTGCGCTTTTCAAGGGGAAGTCAACTATTCGCAAGCGGGCTGGAAGGAGAAGACGGAGAGTGGCGACAACCTGTATCAGCGAACAGTCCATTACGTTCAGATTCCCCTGCTGGCCAATCTGGGCTTCGGACGTGAACATGGAGGCGTGAAAGGCTTCCTCAATGTCGGACCGCAACTGGGCTTTGTCATAGGCGAGACTGTGAAGACAACAGGCGACGGTTCAGGTTATGTCCCTCCTCAGTTTCTGCTCGACGGCCTGCCCAATCAGCACGACATGAACGTGGAGAAGAAGTTCGAATACGGCATTACGGGCGGCCTCGGAATGGACATCAGCACGAAGAACGGCCACCATTTCATCATCGAAGGCCGCTACTTCTATGCTTTGAGCGACATCTTCGGCAACTCGAAGAAAGACCCCTTTGCCCGTAGTGCCAACAGCACCATCATTGCCAAAGTCTCCTACCTCTTCGACATTAAAAAGACTTCAATCAATAAGGATTGATAATTTCAATCGATCTAGTGTCATTTTGTCACTTTTTGCACACTCGTCAAAAATGTGCAATATGCATAGATTATGCAAGAATTTGCCCGACTCTATAGGTGGGGTTTTCAAACTTCACGTGTGAAGTTTTCAAAGTCCACGTGTGAAGTTTCAAAATTCCTCGTGTGAAGTTTACCGACATCACGCGTCGAAAAGTGTGCAATTTTGGGTCAAAACGGCTGCTTTTGCTAAGTGGAGTTGTCAATTTTGAATTTTGAATTTAGTTATTTTGAATTGTATCTTGCTGGTTTTCAGCACGAACTTGATTTAAGCCCTTCTTTTTGTCCGAGGGTCAAAAATCAAGGTCAGAGCCCTTTTCGTCGTTCTACGCGCGTCTGCATAAACATTCAGTGTAAGCAAAAAGCCGCTTTTGCTTTACAAATTGTCAGTTTTGCATCAGGCTTTGGCTTGTTTAACCAACAATCTTGACACATTCTGGCTGCTTCAACTGCACGAGTCTGAGACTATCTACAATCTCTCCGGACAAGTGGTTGGTAAGGACTACAAGGGTATCGTCATTAAGAATGGTAAGAAAGTCCTCATGAAGTAGGGCTGCTCGCACTGACCGACATAAAGCGGTATTAAGACAAAAGCCTCGCTCACAGGAGCGAGGCTTTCTTTTTCTTGTGTTGTATTTATTGGCTTTTATTTGAGCACAACGCGGGCGCCGCAAATTTTGGCGAGTTCCTTCGAGAGTTTGGACTTCTCGTTGAACTCTTTCATCAGTTGGCTGCTCTTCTCCTTGTTCTCTTTCACTTCTGGGCGTTTCATCTGCTCGATGATGTCCTGCAATGACTTTTGAACGACGCTGAGCTTATAGCTGGCAATCAGGCTGGGTACAACCTCATCGAGCCGTTCGTCGGAAGTGGCTTCCGCAGGTTCTTCGCCCATGGGAGGCGTTGCTTGTGCGGGCGTTTCGAACAATTTGCTCAACTCCACAGAATCTGTTCCCAACTTGAGCGAAAGGTCTCGAATCTGCTCGTCGGGATGATTGATGAAATACTGCTCGGCACGGAAGTTGGGCGTATGCGATTGCTCAACAGCTTCGTCGAGTATCTGCCTGTAAACGGGCGTTTGGAGCTGGATGTCGTCGTCTTTGAGGCTCAGGGAAATGTATTCAGCTACGGACAAAGGCACTTCTTTGCCCTCGTTGTCCTCGATGTAGCAGAATATCTTTTCTCCGTTGCGTATAATCATCTGAGCGATAGGGGATTCAGACGCTAGAACCCCTCCCGTTCTTTCCCTCGTAGGGAGAGAGGCAGAAACCTTTTCTGCGGAAGAATTATTTGCTCCTTCACCAGAAGAGGCCTGTGGCTGTTCTTTCTTCCTTTGTGCATTCACAGCCGCCGTGATGAGCCTCTCGGGCATATTCAACTGCTTGGCAGCATGACGGATATAGATGGTGCGTTTTATCTCGTCGGGGATGATTGCGATGCTCTCGGCCACATTGTGGATGAGTCGCTCTTCGGCATCGGGTTCGTCCTTCTTGCCGTCCAAAGCATGCGAGGCTTTGAACGTGATGAAATCGACCTGATTCTCCTGCAAGTACTGCTGATATTCGGTTGCGGAGTGCTTCTGAGCAAAGCTGTCGGGGTCTTCTCCATCGGGCAGGAGTAGGAGCTTGACGTTCATGCCCTGGGAAAGGAGCATATCGATGCCTCGCTCGCTTGCATGAATGCCTGCATCGTCGCCGTCGAAGATGACCGTGATGTTGCTTGTGATGCGGTGGATGAGGTGAATCTGCTCGGCCGTGAGTGCTGTTCCAGACGACGCCACAACGTTCTCAACGCCCTGCTGATGCATCGCCATCACGTCCGTATAGCCTTCCACAAGATAGCAGAGGTCGGCCTTGCGAATGGCTTGACGTGCTTGGAAGAGACCGAAGAGTTCCTTCCTTTTACTATAGATGATGCTTTCGGGCGAGTTCTGATACTTGATGGCGACCCCCTTCGTGGCTGCATCGAGCACGCGACCTCCAAAGCCTGCCACACGACCGCTTGCCGTAAAGATGGGCCACATCACTCGTCCGAAGAAACGGTCACGCAGACTTCCATCTTCGCGCTTCAAACTGAGGCCAGTTCCTATGCTCAGCCGCGGCTCCATCTCGTTCTGGTTGTTCACGAGGTAGCGCTCCTGATAACCTTCTTTCAGAGCGTCACTAGAGAGGGAAACCTTCTTGCTGTTCGGGCAATAACCCACTTGGAACTTCTCCAAGATGTCGTCCCTGAAGCCTCGATTGCGGAAGTAAGCCAGCCCGATTGCTTTGCCGTCTTGCGTATCCCAGAGTTGCTTCTTGAACCAGTCGCGCGCCCATTCGTTGAGGATGAACATGCTCTCGCGGTCGCCACGAGACTGGATTTCTTCTTGCGTCAACTCCTTCTCCTCAATCTTAATGCCGTACTTCTTTGCCAAGTAACGTAGTGCATCGGGGTAGGAGAGCTGTTCATGCTTCATGATGAACCCAACCGGACTGCCGCCTTCGCCACAAGCAAAGCACTTGCAATAGTTGCGAGCAGGCGACACCATGAACGAGGGCGTGCGGTCGTCGTGGAAGGGACAGAGCCCTTTCAGGTTGGAGCCAGCACGCTTCAAGGTAACGAAGTCGGAGACTACGTCCACGATGTTCGCAGCATCCAAAATCTTGTCAACGGTAATGCGGTCAATCATGTTTCCTCCTTGGTTATGACGTTATAACGTTATTCCGTTATTACGAATCTATTCTTCATCTCCATCCTCCATATCGAACTCAAAGTCACCAAAGAACTCTGGCACTTCGTTCTGGAAGTCTTCCAGGCTGCGGCGGTCCTTCTTTGTGGGGCGACCTGTGCCCTTTGCTCTGCCCACGAAACCGCTTATCTTGCTCATCTCGAGGAGTTCGTACTGGTCGGGCGTTGTGACGTTCTCCAGCACCTCAGGAATGAGCTTGGCTCCAACGCGACGTTCGATGGGTTGAATCACTCGGAAGCTGTATGTGATGGGCGGTTTGCGAACGCTTACCACATCGCCAGCCTTAATCATTCGGCTCGCTTTGAGCTGCACACCTCCCAAGCTTACTTGCCCTTTCTTGCAAGCAGCAGCAGCGATGGTGCGCGTCTTGAAAATGCGCGCAGCCCACAACCATTTGTCTATCCGAGCCTCGTTATTCATTTTTTAGTAGTTAGAGGTAGTTAGAGGAAGATATGCCGCTTTGCGGCGAAGATAGAGGACAAATGTTTATGGCCTTAAGTGGTAACGTCTTCTATCTCCTTCTATCTTCATATATCTCCTTCTATCTTCTTCTATTCTATCACGAATCTGCAGATGTTCACGACGGTCATCATGGCTTTCTCCATGCTTTGGATGGGGACGAACTCGTGGCGTCCGTGGAAGTTCAGGCCGCCTGCGAAGATGTTGGGGCAGGGGAGTCCTTTGAAGCTGAGCTGTGCGCCGTCTGTGCCGCCTCGGATGGGCACAACGTTGCAGAAACCACAAGCCTCCTCGATGGCCTTCTTGGCGATGTCTGTCACCTGAGGTTTGTCCTGCAGCTGGCTCAACATATTATAATATTGGTCCTTCACTTCGGCCTTAACTGTCCCCTCTCCGTACTTGGCGTTCAACTTCTCTGCAAGGTCGAGAACAACCTGCTTGCGGCGCTTGAAGATGTCGCTGTCGTGGTCGCGAATGATGTAGCTGAGCTGAGCCTCTTCCACGCTGCCGCTCATGCCAGTCAGGTGGTAGAACCCTTCGTAACCTTCTGTTGTTTCAGGTCTCTCATTCTCAGGCAATAAGCTTTGGAACTCTGAAGCTATGATGCAAGCGTTCTTCATCTTGCCTTTGGCGTAACCAGGATGCACGTTGCAGCCCTTGATGAGTATCTTTGCGCTGGCTGCATTGAAGTTCTCGTACTCCAGTTCGCCCACCTCGCTGCCGTCCATCGTGTAGGCCCATTCGCAGCCGAACTTCTCGACGTTGAAGAGGTGAGCTCCTGCGCCAATCTCCTCGTCGGGATTGAAAGCGACGCGAATCTTGCCGTGCTTGATTTCTGGATGCGCCATCAGGTAGGTCATCGCAGTCACAATCTCAGCAATTCCAGCCTTATCGTCAGCGCCCAGAAGTGTGTGGCCGTCAGTGACGATGAGGTCCTCGCCGATGTGCTCTTTGAGCTCAGGGAACTGGCTGACGGTCGTCACGATGCCATCTTCCTTACAGAGCACGATGTCCTGTCCATCGTAGTTCTCGATGATGCGAGGCTTGATGTCCTTTCCGCTGCAGTCGGGGCTTGTGTCCATGTGGGCGATGAAGCCGATTGTGGGCACCTGTTTGTCGGTGTTGGCAGGCAGGGTGGCATAGACGTAGCCGTGCTCGTCCATCTCGACTTCCGTGAGGCCAAGCGTTTTCAGCTCGTCGCGCAAGTATTCAGCCAAAGCAAACTGCTTCTCTGTGCTAGGGCATTGTGCTTCGTTCTCTTCGCTGCTCTGCGTATCGAAGCTAACGTACTTCAGAAAACGTTCGGTTAATTCATAATTCATAATTCACAATTCATAATTGCCGAGTTGAAAAGTTGTGACTTTTATTCTTCACTCTTCACTCTTCGTTCTTCATTTATTATTAAAGTTGCACATCGCGAACTGCATGCCGCTCAGGGCGAATGCCTTGATGGCGTCGCAAGCCACGAGAGCCCTCTCGTCCACGATTTTCGCCTCTTCGGGCGTGAACTTGCTGAGCACGAAATCCACCTGATAGCCTTGCTGGAAGTCGTTGCCTATGCCGAAGCGGAGGCGGTTGTAGCCTTGTCCGCCAAGTGTCTGGGCAATATGTTTCAGGCCGTTGTGACCTCCGTCGCTTCCGTTTTGCCTGAGGCGGATTGTTCCGAGTGGCAAGCTGAGGTCGTCCACCACAACGAGCATGTTCTCTACGGGAATCTTTTCCTGCAGCAGCCAGTAGCGGACGGCGTTGCCAGAGAGGTTCATGTAGGTCGATGGCTTGAGCAACACCAGCTCTGCGTTTTTCACTCGCATGTGGGCTACGAAGCCGTACCGGCGGTCCTCAAAAGCAGTATTGGACGCCTTAGATAGGGCGTCCAATACTCTAAATCCGATATTGTGGCGGGTTCCTTCGTACTCGAGGCCGATGTTACCCAACCCTACAATGAGGTATTTCATTTAGGTTATTCTGCTGCAGCTGCTTCACCGCTGTCCTCGGTCTTGGACGCAGCGCTCATAGCACTTCTGGTCATCTTAACCTGGCAGACAACAACGCTGGGGCTGGTCACCATTTCGAGACCTTCGAAGCTGAGGTCGGCCACCTTGATGGTCTTGCCGAGGCCAAGGCTTGTAACGTCGATGTTGAGGTTCTCGGGAATGGCTGTGTAGGGAGCGCGAACCTTGAGCTTGCGCACGTTTGCAGAGAGCTTACCACCAGCGCGAACACCTTCTGCCAGTCCGTTCAGCTTGATGGGCACTTCCATCACGATGGGCTTCTTCTCGGTGATTTCGTAGAAGTCAACGTGGAGCAGACGGTCAGTCACGGGGTGGAACTGGAGTTCCTTCATGATAGCCTTGCACTCCTTGCCGTCGATGTTGAGGTTCACGCTGTAGATGTCGGGAGAATAAACGAGCTTGCGGAGCTCTTCCTGAGTAGCGGTGAAACTCATTGCAACGGGCTTGCCATTTTCCTTGGCTTCGCCATAGAGGTTGCAGGGAACTGCGCCAGCCTTGCGGATGTCGCGACAAGCCTTCTTACCGGTAGCGGTGCGGGCTGTACCTTTTACGTCAATACTTTTCATTTTTTTTGTTGTGTTTGTGTTACTATAAATTAAGTTTTTTGTGCTTAATTCGCCATCACACGGCTTCAAAAGCGGGTGCAAATTTACGACTTTTTCCTGAAACTGCCAAACAAAGGCGCAGAAAAATTGTTCCACGCTTCATTGAAGCATTTCCAACTTAAGGTGT
>ODAI012397097.1_pt1 | contig 57007 bp, 47 predicted proteins | sample 1539321 | NCBI WGS metagenome assembly ODAI01 (sample SAMN02144231, study PRJEB22623) | gut metagenome | biome: sheep rumen | host: Ovis aries | place: New Zealand | reverse complement strand
GACCGATGTACAGACAAGAAACAAGGCACAAATGCTTGAATATAAGGTATCTGGGACTTGGAGATCGTCTATACATCGAGGAAGGATCGGTATCATATCCGCCCGTCAGCGCCTGCTGACCCATGCACTCGCACCGCAGGGCAGTACAAAGCCGTGCTCCACGGGCAGACCTATCTCATCGGCGGTGACATCAGCTCCGCTGCCGAACCTGTCTGCGGCTGCAAGGGACAGGATGTAGGCTGTGACCGAGGGCGAGAGCCCTGTGGTGTAGCTGTTGAGCAGGAAAAAGAGGGGATCTTCCGACAGCACGCCTGCCGTAAGGCTGACAAGGTCGTGGATGCAGTTTTCAAGGGTCCATACCTCTCCCGAGGGGCCTCTGCCGTAGGATGGGGGGTCCATTATGACCGCATCGTACTTTCTCCCCCTGCGTATCTCACGGGCGACGAATTTCTCGCAGTCGTCCACTATCCAGCGCACGGGTCTGTCGGAAAGCCCCGACAGTGCGGCGTTCTCCCTTGCCCATGCCACCATGCCCTTTGAAGCATCCACATGGGTGACCGAGGCACCTGCGGCAGCACAGGCAAGAGTGGCACCGCCGGTGTAGGCAAAGAGATTGAGCACGTTCACAGTCTTTCCCTGCGCCCGTCTCTCCTTTATGAGCTCTGCCATCCTCTCCCAGTTCACAGCCTGCTCCGGGAAAAGCCCCGTATGCTTGAAGCCGGTAGGGCGTATATTGAAGCACAGCCGCTCCCCTGTTCCAAGCTCGTAATCTATATCCCACCGTTCAGGCAGCTTTTTCCTTATCTCCCACTTTCCACCCCCTTTTTCGGAGCGGTGATAGTGTGCCTCTGCCTTGTCCCACAGCGGGGTGTTCCTCTCGCTTTTCCAGATCACCTGCGGGTCGGGTCTTATGAGCAGATGCCCTCCCCAGCTCTCCAGTTTTTCTCCGTCGGTGCAGTCGATGACCCTGTAGCTTTTCCAGCCGGTTGCAGTTCTCATATATCCTATCCTTTATCTCACGGTCTTCTGTATAAGCTCCGAAAGCTCGGAGGCTATGGCATTTATACGGCTGAAGTCTCCGCCCTCCACCGTGACCCTTATCATTCCTGTCCGTTCCTCCGCCACAGTCACCATGCCGGAGGGACCCAGTTCTTCGGAGTATTTGTCTATGCTTTCCTCTATGAGAGGGATGTTTTTCCAGATCTCGCTTTTGTTTTCGGGTATGCCCACACTGAGCTCCACTCTCGGGCGGCTCTCCAGAGCAGCCGAAAGCTCCGAAAGGCTCTTCTTCCCGGAGGTCATGAGCCCGCACACCAGCATTATCTGCAGGAGCCCGTCCGAGGTGCGGGGCAGCCCCTCTATGTTGAAGTAGATACCGCCGCTTATGCCCTCCGCACACCCTGCAAAAGCTCCTGCTGACTTCATGATGCCCGTGATGCTGTCCTCGCTCCTGTCGGCTGTCACAAGGGTGATGCCCTTCCTTCGGGCAAAGTCCGTGAGCGCCGAGCCCACGCCGCCGGTCACCACCGCCGTATCCCTGTAAGGCAGACCCTTTTCCCTCATCTCATCAAGGAAAAAGGCAAAGAGCTTTTCGCCGGGGCAGGCTGTCCCGCTGCTGTCAAAGCAAATGACTGAGGAGGCATCCGCAGAAAGGGCAAAGCCCGCATCGCAGCCTCTGGAGCGCACAAACTCCGTCAGAGCGGCAGGGGACGAAACGCCGCAGTCCTCACAGATATTCTTCCCGTCAGGCTCGCAGCCGAGAAGATAGACCTTTGCGCCGCTTGCCGCAAAGAGCCCCCTTATCATGCCGGATGCTCCGCCGTTTGCACAGTCAATGGCTATGGTGAGCCCTTTGAGCTCCGTGCAGAACACTTCTCCCGCCCTTTTGAGCATATCCGCATAGGAATGTGCCGAACTTGCGGCTTTCAGACGGCCAGGCTCCGCTGCGGGGGAAAGCTGACCAGAAAAGGCAAGCTCTTCTGCCCGAGCAGCCGTTTCCGAAGGCAGGAGCGATCCGTCCCGTGAAAAGACCTTTATGCCGTTGAGCGAGGCACCGTCTCTCGGAGCGGTTATCATGACACCGCCGAGAGAATGTCCGCCGCAGTACACAGAAAGTGCAGGAGCCGCAGATATACCGCAGTCCGCAACATCCGCACCGCCTGCCAGCAGGCCGCACATGAGAGCACAGCGCAGCACGCCTCCCGAGAGCCTGCCGTCATCAGCCACCGCAAAGGCGGTGATGCCCATGGGTCGGAGCACCTGCGCCAGAGCCATTCCGTAGGAATAGGCGCAGGAGGGGTCGAAAATGGAGGGGGCAGGGTGTACCTGTCCGCCCAGAAAGCTCATTTTCCTTGGTGTATTCGTATCCATTGTCAGGTTTCCTTGTCAAAGCTCAGCTGACCGTTATCCGAGGAGGGGCGTTTTATCCCCAGGTGCTCGTAGGCAAGCTCCGTGGCGCAGCGTCCTCTGGGTGTGCGGGCTATAAAGCCCAGCTGCATAAGATAGGGCTCGCACACATCCTCAAGGGTGACAGCCTCCTCACCTATGGCGGCAGCAAGGGTCTCAAGACCCGCAGGGCCTCCGCCGTAGCCGTTTATGAGCATACTGAGGAAGCGCTTGTCGATGGAATCCAGTCCCAGAGAGTCTATCTCCATACGGTCAAGGGCGATGTCCGCTATCTCTCCCGTTATCTGACCGCCGCCTATTATCTCCGCAAAGTCACGCACACGCTTCAAAAGCCTGTTTGCTATCCTGGGGGTGCCTCTGGAGCGCTTTGCTATCTCCGACGCCCCGTCCTTGTCGCAGTACACGCCAAGTATGACAGCCGAACGCATGACTATGTCCATGAGCTGCTTTACGGAATAGAGCTCCAGTCTCTGTATGATGCCGAAGCGGTCACGCAGAGGTGATGTGAGCTGTCCCGCACGGGTGGTGGCACCCACAAGGGTGAATTTCTCCAGATCTATGCGTATGGAATTGGCAGCAGGTCCCTTTCCCATGATGATATCCACCGCATAGTCCTCCATGGCAGAGTAAAGTATCTCCTCTGTTTCCCTGGACATACGGTGTATCTCATCTATGAAAAGAACATCGTTTTCTTTCAGATTTGTGAGTATGGCAGCCAGGTCTCCCGGCTTGTTTATTGCAGGACCCGATGTTATGCGGATGTTCACGCCCATCTCATGGGCGATTATGGCTGCAAGAGTGGTCTTCCCCAGTCCCGGAGGACCGTAGAGCAGCACATGGTCCAGCGGCTCCCTGCGGCGCATGGCAGCCTTTATGAATATGTCAAGGTTCTCCTTCACCTTGTCCTGTCCTATATAATCCTTTAGCGCCTTGGGGCGCAGGGAATAATCTATGTCATCCTCATCGGAGCTTATGGCAGTAGGTGCGATAAGCCTTTCCTCAAACTCTATATCTCCCGCTTCTATCAAGGCTCATGCCCTCCTTTTCATTCCGTTCTCATCCCAGTTTTTTAAGTGCCGCCTTTATGAGCTGCTCTATGGGGAGAGAGCTGTCAAGCCCGCTAAGCGCATTCTCGGCTTCTGCCTCCGAAAATCCCAGCACCATAAGTGCAGCCAGTGCCTCTCCCGCCGTTCCCGAGGGTGCGGCAGCAGAGGGAACGGATGACAGGGTGCTCCCCGTCTGGGGCATATCTCCCTTTGCCAGCTTGTCCTTGAGCTCCAGAACTATACGCTGAGCCATTTTGGGACCCACGCCCTTGATCTTTTGCAGCCTTTTGTGATCTCCTGTGGCAACTATCAGGGCAAAGGAATTGGTGTCCAGCCCCGACAGCACGGAAAGAGCCGCCTTGGGACCCACTCCGCTCACCGTCAGCAGCAGTTTGAAGCAGTAAAGCTCTGACTTGTCGAAAAAGCCGAAAAGCTCCGCATTGTCCTGTGAAAAGTGCATATATGTAAGGAGCTTCGCCTCTTCACCGGTCTTTAGCTGTGACAGGGTATTGTCCGTGGTGCGGCAGCCGTAGCCTACGCCGCCGCATTCTATGACCGCAAGGTTTGCCTCCTTGTGGACGACTTCTCCTCTTACACTGTATATCATTTTACCTTATCCCTTTTTGTTCATTTTTTCAAGGCTGTTGGCAGTATGGCAGTGACAGACCGCAAGAGCCAGAGCGTCCGCCGTGTCATCGGGGCGGGGCACCGCTTTGAGCCCCAGTATGCTCTTGGTCATCTCCATGACCTGCCTTTTCTGTGCCTTTCCGTAGCCTGCCACGGACTGCTTTACCTGCAGCGGAGTGTATTCATAGATACCGAGGCCTGCCTGCACCGCAGCCAGCATTATCACGCCTCTTGCCTGCGCCACATCTATGCCCGTGGTGCGGTTGTTTGTGAAGTACAGCCTTTCAATGCTCATCACATCGGGCTTGTAGGTGTCTATGATGGTGTTCATGTCCCTGTATATGTCCGAAAGGCGCAGGGGGAAGGGAGTGTCCGCATCCGTGGTGATAGCGCCGTAGGCAACGGTCTTGATGCCGTAGCCCTCATATCTGAGCACCCCGTAGCCTACTATGGCATAGCCGGGGTCTATTCCGAGAACTGTCATGGATATCTGCGGACCCTTTCCTTTCACGGAGCTTATATACCGATCATGCCCGACATATATGGCATTTCTGCTGCCTGCATCGTCCGGGGATCGGCGTAAAAAGCACCGCCGTGATTTTTACATACCTTTCTATTTTACCATATATCCGCAGCTTTTTCAAGGGCTTTGCAAAATTATTTGGCTCGTACTGTTGTTCACTTGTCAATGATCTTGGACACTCACCCTCAAAAATATGACATCAGGCAGATATGGCAGTTACCCCTGCCGCAGGCGGCAAAAAGATCAGAATGTCACATACCAGCCCAGCTTGTACCGTGCGTATGCGGTCAGGGCGGCGATCAGGGCAAACAGCAGGATAAGCCCCTCTATCCTGAAGTCCTGCTTTTTCACTCCGTAGACTTTTTTGCGTATGGGGCGGGCGATGAAGGCAAGAAAAACAGCCGCCCAGAGCACATAAAGCACCGAACCCGCAAGAAACGCAGCCACATTGTGACCTGCTTCGTGAAGCTCAAAAAGTTCGGGGAAAAACGCTGTCACAAGCGGGAGCCCGCTGCTTGTAACGATGATCGAAGCATTATGCCTCCTCTTCCTGTGGTCGCTGCCGTAATCGTATTGACTCATATCATATCCTCTTTCTTTGAGGCATCCGCTGTCCGGGGGCGGCTTTTCGTCCAAAGAGCCGTTATCATACTAATTCTTTCTCGATGTATATACGATCTCCAAGCCTCAGATCCCTTATATTCAAGCATTTGCGGCTTGTTTCTTGTCTATACATCGGTCAGAAATTAGTATCAGACAAATGCGGACACACCTGTTCACATCCCTATTCTACCAGATATGGGGCACACAGTCAAGCATGACCGCATCTCACTTGCACACAAAGGCACCCCGATGCAGATAACATCGAGGTGCCTTATCATCTTTTTTAGCTGTCACTCCGCAGGAACAGCGCATTCCCGGTCATTCGCTGATATATCCAGAATAATCTGTGTCCGTTCCTTCGGTGCCGTTCAGCTGCTCCTTAGAGAAATAGCGTCCGCAGGACTTGCAGGCATACACGGTTATGTTCTCGCCGCCGTAGCGAACTCTCTTGGGGGATGAGGTGTCAATGCCGCCGGAGCACACCGGACATACCGTGGCATCCGTCTCTGACGACTTCAGGAAGCCGCCTGTTACCTCCTGCAGGGAATCATCACTGAGAACTGCCGCATCTTTGCTGAATTTGACCATCATTTTGTTGCTCCTTTCCGTACTGTACGGTTTATTTATCCCTTCATCGTTATCCCGCATCCATATCCTATCTCTTGTGAGGATTATACCAAAAATAAAAGCAAATGTAAATATATTTTGTGAAAATCATCAGTTTGCACAAATATCTCCACTTTTTCTCCTAAATAACGCCGAAGATATATACAAAAGAATTAGTATTATGCTTGACATTTTCCCGGAAAGTATGTTATCATAACATAAAACAACTGCAAAAGAGGGTCTCAGATGAAATATTCCGAAAAATGTCCCGTGGTCTGTAAAAAGGCGATAGCGGCGGACATATTTGATATCCGTTTATACTCTCCCCGCATAGCGGCGGAGGCTGTCTGCGGACAGTTTGTGAATGTAAAGGCGGAGGGCTTTTTCCTGCGCCGTCCCATATCCCTTTGCGGCATAGACCGTGAAAAGGGCGAGCTGCGCCTTGTGTTCCAGGTAAGGGGAAAAGGCACCGAGGAGATCTCCCGTCTCAGAGAGGGCTGCCTTGCAGACATCATAGGTCCGCTGGGAAAGGGCTTTGACCTGTCCGACAGGAACAGGAAGGCTGTCATCATAGGCGGCGGCATAGGAGTGCCGCCCATGGTGCCCATAGCCGAGTTCTACGGCAGGAATGCCACGGTGATAACAGGGTTCAGGAGCGCAGGCGCCGTTATCCTCCAGAAGGATCTGGAAAAGACCGGGGCAGAGGTCATACTCTGCACCGATGACGGCACTGCCGGGATGAAGGGCTTTGTCACAAACGCACTGGAGAAATGCCTTGAAAAGGAAAAGCCCGACATCATCTATGCCTGCGGCCCCATGCCGATGCTCAGGGGCATAGTGAAGATAGCCGATGAAAACGGGATCAGGACTCAGGTATCCCTTGAAGAGAGGATGGGCTGCGGCGTGGGCGGCTGCCTTGTGTGTGCCTGCCGCACCGTAAAGGACGGAAGGGAAGTCTACAGCCATGTGTGCAAGGACGGCCCTGTATTTGAAGCTGAGGAGGTGCTTTTCTCATGAGCGCACTGGAAACGGTTTTTGCGGGTGTCAGGTTCAAGAACCCCATCGTACCCGCCTCGGGCACCTTCGGCTACGGAAAGGAATTTGAGGACTTCTATCCTCTTTCAAGGCTGGGCGGCATAAGCGTAAAGGGCACCACAGGCTCTCCACGGAACGGGAATCTCCCGCCGAGGATAGCTGAAACGCCCATGGGGTGCCTGAACTCCGTAGGGCTGCAAAACCCCGGCATAGATCACTTCATTGCCCATGAGCTGCCCTATCTCAAAGCAAAGGACACTGTCATCATAGCGAACATTGCGGGGGCGGACATAGAGGAATACGCCCTCATAGCCGAAAAGCTGGACAAGACCGATGTGGATATGATAGAGGTGAATATCTCCTGCCCCAATGTCAAGGCGGGAGGTGCTGCCTTCGGTGTCACTGCCGATGGCGCTGCCGCTGTCACAAAGGCAGTGAGGGCAAGGACCACGAAGCCCGTCATGATGAAGCTGTCCCCAAATGTGACCTCCATCACCGACATTGCAAAAGCCGTGGAGTCGGAGGGAGCGGATGCAGTGTCCCTCATAAATACCCTTCTGGGCATGAGGATAGACATAAAGACCCGCCGTCCCGTCCTTCACAACAATGTGGGCGGACTTTCGGGGCCTGCGGTGTTCCCGGTAGCCCTGCGCATGGTATGGCAGTGCGCAAACGCTGTCAGCATACCGGTGTGCGGCATGGGAGGCGTATCTTCCCATGAGGATGCGGTGGAAATGATGCTGGCGGGAGCCTCTCTCATACAGGTGGGGGCAGCCATCTTCGCAGACCCGCTGGCACCTGTGAAGATAATAGACGGTCTTGAAAAATACTGCACCGACAACGGCATAGACAGCATTTCCCGCATAGTGGGCGGGGTCATGCCCTACTGATAAGGCAGGAAAGCAAGCAAATGATCTTTGAAATTATAAAGGATGCTTTGAGCAAAAGCGGTGCCGCAGAGCTGGCGCAGACCCTGAAAAACGGGTTTGCCCCTCTTGCGGTCACAGGTGTTTCATCGGTGAACAAGTCCCTGCTGGCGCTGTACCTTTCATCTGTCCTTGACAGGAAGGTGCTGGTGATCTGTGAAGACGAAGCCCAGGCACGCAGGATGTGTACCGACATCAATACACTGTCGGAGGGAGCAGCGGAGCATTTCCCCGCAAAGAATCTGATACTCAGCCACACGGAAAGCGCCTCCCGTGAATTTGAGCATGAAAGGCTGCGTGTCCTTTCACGCATACCCGATGTGAAGATAATAACGGCGGGCGCCGAAGCCGCCATGCAGCCCGTACCGCCCCCGGAGCTGCTTTCATCCTCCCTGCGTGTGTTCAGGGCGGGCGACACCTTTGACACAGCGGAAATGGCGGAATACCTCACATCTGTCGGTTATACCCGCACCGACTCCGTAAACTCCCCCGCACAGTTTTCGGTGAGGGGCTCCCTTTTCGACATCTTCCCCGTCAGTGAGACCTCTCCCGTGAGAGTGGAGCTGTGGGACGATGAGATAGACAGCATAAACTGCTTTGATACAGAAACACAGCGCAGGACAGAGCCCAGGGAATGCCTTCGGGTGACACCTGCGCTGGAAGTGTTCTGCGACAAGGGAGAGCTGGCGGACAGGATAGACAGGCTCGCAGGGAAGATAAGAGGAAAGAGCGCAGACAGGGCAAAGGCTCTGCTATACAGGGATTCCGAGATGCTCAGGAACGGCATGACACCCGGGAGCATAGGCAAATACCTTCCCATAGCCTTTGATGGGACCTTCCTCATCTCCGACCACATGGAGGATCCCATAGTCATCTTTGCGGAATACAATGCGGCTAAGACCAAGGCTAAGGGCATAATGTCCAGATACAACGAGGATGTGAGGGTGCTTTTCGAGCAGGGAGAGCTTTGCAGGGGGCTTGAAGGTCATCTTGTGCCCTTTGCGGCTCTTACGGACATGATGCTCGGACATGACACCGTGTTTGCGGATTCCTTCATGCGCACCCTGAGCGTACCCGTGAAAAGGCTCTTTACCTTCAACACAAACCGCACATCCCCCTGGGGCGGCGAAATGCGCCAGCTGGAGGATGATATACGCTCTCTGGCAGGGAACAATTACAGCATAGTGGTGCTGGCAGGCTCCGAAAAGACCCTGCCCATCATCGCCGAGGACATGAGAAACGACGGCATTTCCTGCGGCATCATGGACGAAAGGAGCATACCCTCTCCGGGAACGGTGCTGCTGTGTACGGGAGCATTGTCGTCCGGACTGGAGATCCCCGGTATCCGCCTTGCGGTGATAACACAGACTATCGCCCTTTCCTCAAAGAGGAGGAGCAAGGCACGGAAGACAGGGGAAGAGATAAAGTCCCTGGCAGATATCTCCCCCGGGGATTATGTAGTCCATGCACTTCACGGCATAGGCCGCTTCAAGGGTATCAGAAAACTGGAGCTGGACGGTATATCAAAGGACTACATCACCATACAGTATGCGGGGACGGATGTGCTCTATGTGCCCGTCACACAGATGGACCTTGTGACAAGGTATATAGGAGCCTCGGACGAGGAAAACATCAAGGTCAACAAGCTGTCCTCCAACGACTGGCAGAAGGCACGGCAGCGGGCAAGGAAAGCCGTGAAGGACATGGCGGCGGAGCTCATAGCCCTCTACGCAAAGCGGGCAAACACGCCCGGATTCTCCTTTTCCCCCGACAGCGAATGGCAGCGGGATTTCGAGGCACGCTTTGACTGGACTGAAACGGATGACCAGCTCAAATGCACCGAGGAGATAAAGAAGGATATGGAGCGCCCTGTGCCCATGGACAGGCTCCTCTGCGGAGATGTGGGCTTCGGGAAGACGGAGGTGGCTTTCCGTGCCGCCTTCAAGTGTATGCTGGACGGGAAGCAGTGCGCCATACTGGTGCCCACCACCGTCCTTGCATGGCAGCACTACCAGAGCGCCGTCAAGCGCTTCGAGCATTTCCCCTTTACCATTGAGCTCCTGTCCCGCTTCCGTTCAAGGAAGGAACAGACGGATGTGCTCAAGCGCCTTGCAAGGGGCAGCGTTGATATGGTCATCGGCACCCACAGACTGGTGCAGAAGGATGTGACATTCAAGGATCTGGGACTTGCCATAGTGGATGAGGAGCAGCGCTTCGGGGTAAAGCACAAGGAGAAGTTCAAGGAAGCCTTTACGGGCATCGATATGCTCACCCTTTCGGCAACGCCTATCCCCCGCACGCTGAACATGGCAATGAGCGGCATAAGGGACATGAGCGTCATAGAGGAGCCCCCTGTTGACAGGTACCCCGTACAGACCTATGTCATAGAGCATGATATGGGGATAATAGCCTCCGCCATAGAAAGAGAGCTGAGGAGGGGCGGGCAGGTCTACTACATCTACAACCGTGTGGAGACCATCGATCTGGCGGCTTCACGCCTTGCAAAGGTGCTGCCCGAGGGAACACGCATAGCCACTGCCCACGGACAGATGCCCGAGGAGCAGCTCTCCGACATCTGGATGAATCTGGTGGAGCATGAGATAGATATACTTGTGTGCACCACCATCATAGAGACGGGTGTGGATGTACCCAATGTGAACACCCTTATAATAGAGGATTCCGACAGGTTCGGCCTTTCGCAGCTCTACCAGCTCAGGGGGCGTGTGGGGCGCTCAAACAAGCGTGCCTTTGCATATTTCACGTTCAGACCCGGAAAAGCCCTTACGGAGGTAGCCACGAAAAGGCTGGAAGCCATAAGGGAATTCACACAGTTCGGCAGCGGCTTCCGCATTGCCATGCGTGACCTGGAGATAAGGGGCGCAGGCTCCATACTGGGGGGCAGTCAGCACGGCCATATGGAGGCGGTGGGCTACGACCTCTATATACAGATGCTGAACCAGGCGATAGCCGAGGAATCTGGAAAGCCCGTTCCTCTCATGCCGGAGGACTGCCTTATCGACCTGCAGATCGAGGCTCATATACCCGAAGAGTATATACCTGCCCTGCCCCAGCGCCTTGATGCCTACCGGAAGATAGCAGCCGTGGACAGCACGCAGGACGAGACAGACCTTATAGACGAGTTCATAGACCGCTACGGAGAGCCTCCCAAGGCTGTGCTGGGTCTTATAAAGGTAGCCATGACACGAAACAGCGCCGCAAAGGCGGGCATCAGCGAGATAAGCCAGAAGGGGCAGAACATACACATCTATCTGAGAGACCCGGATCTGCCCGATTTCGCCGCACTTACGGCAGGCTACAAGGGAAGGGTCACCTTCTTCGGGGAGGGGGAGCGTCCCTACATCCGTGTTGCCATACACAAGGGGGAGAGTGCCGCAGAGGTGATGGAAAGATCCGTAAAGCTGCTTTCCTCCGGACGCTGACCGGAGCTGAGCATATAGCAGTATCACTTGCGGATATTTGCGCATTTTCTCAAAACCCGTCGGATCTGCAGGCAGAATATGCTGTAATGTCCTGCGGGGCAGAGCGTACACAGGACAGAGACGGTGCGGAAAAAGCAGGATGTAGTAAAAAAGCAGGAGTGTAGTAAAAAATTATGCGGCAAAAGGATGCTTTTCTCCGATGAAAAATCAAGGAATTATATTGACAGGATAATAAAAAAGTGTTAAAATCATATCAGTACCGACCTTGAAAAAATATTTTCCAAAAATGAAAAATTTCTCATATCTCATTTGTATTATTTATTAGAAGGTCGTAATACTGATCTCTGACCGATGTATAGACAAGAAACAAGCCGCAAATGCTTGAATATAAGGGATTTGATATACATCGAGGAAGAATCAGTATAAGACCATGAGAGAGAAGAATTTTTATTTTTCAGGAGGAGAACATGAAAAAACTATTCAAGAGAGCGCTGGCTGTCAGCGCCGCAGCCGCACTTATGGCCGCAGCGATGCCCCCCGTATCCGCAAAGGACTACAAGAAAGAGACCGTCTACCCTACTCCCTTTACGGCAGCAAGGGATTCGGCAGAGTACAAGAGATTTGTCAAGGCCTCCCCCAAACTCAGCATCGGAACGACCCCTGACTACTACTATTATTCAAACGACTGTGTGACCCTTTCATGGACAGAGGTGGACAACGCCCTGCTCTACTATGTCTACGGCAAAAAGGGGAAGACATGGAAGAAGATAGGTCCCGCACTGGGCAGCAGCGCCAGTATCTATGGCGGGGACTACGCATCTTCCTATGTGACAGGCCTCACCGACAAGGAGCTTTCCGAGTACACTGCCTTCAAGATCCGTGCTGTCACCTATGACACAAACGACAGCCGCATAATGTCCGCCTACTCCAACACCGTATCCTACACGAAACGGGAAAAGCCTCCGGTGGTGGTCTACGATGAAGAAATTGAGGAAGAGGCGGAATATGACGACGAAGCCGTGGAATATGAAGCATATGAGGAAGCATATGAGGATGTTGTGGACGGTGACAGCTACTCCCTCAAAGCCTCCTACGCCCCCGCTCCTGCCACGCTGAACGGCGCCTTTGTTCCCTATGAGAACAGCGAGGAATATACCTCCTACGATAAGAACGGCTTCAAGAAGGCGTCCGACTCTCCCCTGTCCACCATTTCGGCCGATGTGGACACCGCAGCCTATGCCAATGCACGCCGCATGGTGAACAACGGCTCTCTCCCCGCTGCGGACAGTGTGCGCACGGAAGAATTCATCAACTACTTTGACTACGACTATGCAAAGCCCAAGGGAAACAGCGTTTTCAGTGTCACCTACGAGCTTTCCGACTGCCCCTGGAACAGCAAGGCACAGCTCCTCATGCTGGGCATACACGCAAAGGATGTGGAAAAGGAGCCTGACAGCAACCTGGTATTCCTTATAGATGTCAGCGGCTCCATGGATGAAAAGGAAAAGCTGCCTCTGGTGGGAGATTCCCTGAAAAAGCTGTCCTCCGAGATGAGCGCAGAGGACACCCTGTCCATCGTCACCTACTCCGGTGAGGAAAGGGTATGCCTGACAGGTGCAAAGGGCAATATGAAAAAGTGCGTGGGCGACATAATGGATGCCCTTGAAGCCAACGGCTCCACCAACGGCGAAGCAGGCATAAATATGGCATATGACATTGCCGAAAAATACTACAAGCAGGACGGCAGCAACAGGGTCATCCTTGCCACCGACGGCGACCTTAACGTGGGCATCTCCGACAAGGACGAGCTTTCAAAGTTCATAGCCGGGAAGAGACAGAGCGGCGTTTATCTCACCGTGCTGGGCGTGGGCAGCGGCAACCTGAAGGACAACAAGATGGAAGCCCTTGCAAAGGACGGCAACGGCAACTACCACTACATCGACTGTGCCGAGGAAGCATCAAAGGTGCTGGTGGACGAGAGAAAGCAGACTCTTGTCACCGTGGCGGATGATGTGAAGTTCCAGCTGGAATTCAACCCCGCTCTGGTGGATTCCTACCGCCTTGTGGGCTATGAGGGACGCCGCCTTGAAAACGAGGACTTTGCAGACGACAAAAAGGATGCTGCCGACGTGGGAGCAGGTCAGTCCGTCACCGTCATGTATGAGGTGATCCGTACAGACAGCGCCGCAAACACCCTTAAATACCAGAAGTCCACAGGCAACACCACAGACCTCTGCACTCTTAAAATGCGCTACAAGAAGCCCGGTTCCGCCAAGTCCGTACAGACCAGGTCCGTGATAAAGGCAGGCTCCTATCTCAAATATGAGGATACGGGCATCAGGTTCAGGTTTGCCGCCTGTGTGGCAGAGGCTGCCATGTACCTTTCGGGAGACACCTCCTACGGCAATGTTTCCATACAGAAGGCTTATTCAAGGTACAGACAGCTTGACAGGGCAGAGCTGGCAAAGATAGGCTACAGCGACGACTTCGGTGACTTTATGGCAAATGCCGTAAAACTGGCAAAATAATTTTCAACGAGGGATATTATGGTTATCACAGAAAAACAGCTTTCACAGGTAAATGACAGGATAAAGGCACTTCTGAGATCCGGCAGCTTCTACGGGAAAAAGCTGGAGGAGGCAGGCATCACGGAGGTAAAGAGCTACGAGGATTTCCTGAAGCTCCCCTTCTCCGAAAAGGCAGACCTGAGAAATGCCTATCCTCTGGGGCTCATGACCGCTCCCGAGGAGGAGATAGTAAGGATACACTCCTCATCCGGCACCACGGGAAAGCCGGTCATAATCCCCTATACCCAAAAGGATGTGGACGACTGGGCGCTGATGTTTGCACGCTGCTACGAGACAGCAGGCATCACCAACAGGGACAGGATACAGATAACTCCGGGCTACGGTCTGTGGACTGCGGGCATAGGCTTTCAGGCAGGCGCCGAAAAGCTGGGAGCAATGGTAGTACCCATGGGTCCCGGAAACACCGAAAAGCAGCTTGAGATGATGCAGGCTCTGGAGACCACGGTCATCTGCGCCACCTCCTCCTATGCGCTGCTGCTTGCGGAGGAGATAGGCAAAAGGGGCATCAGGGACAGGATACACCTTAAAAGGGGTGTTATCGGCTCCGAAAGGTGGAGCCCGAAGATGCGTGAGCGTATATCCACGGAGCTCGGCATAGAGCTTTACGATATCTACGGCCTTACGGAGATATACGGTCCCGGCATAGGCATAAGCTGCCAGCACGATACGGGGATGCACTACTGGGATGATTTCATCTATCTGGAGATAATAGACCCTGTGACCGGACAGCCCGTGCCGGACGGCGAAAAGGGGGAGATAGTCATAACCACCCTTGTGAAGGAGGGAGCTCCGCTCATAAGGTACAGGACCCACGACCTTTCAAGGATCATCCCCGGAGAGTGTCCCTGCGGCAGCAGGTTCCCAAGGATAGACACCATTGACGGACGCACCGACGACATGATGAAGATAAAGGGCGTCAATGTGTTCCCCGCACAGATAGAGGAAATAATAGGCTCATTCAGGGAGGTTTCCGGTGAATACCAGATAAGGATATCCCACTTGGACGGCAAGGACACCATGCGCATCTATGTTGAAAGCACCGGCGAATATGATTTTGCCGCACTTGCAAAGGCAATAGCGGAGCGCACCAAGCAGAGGATAGGCTTCACACCCATAGTAAAGGTGGTGGAAACAGGCATCCTCCCCCGCTCCGAGAAAAAGACAAAGAGAGTTATAGACGAAAGATTTGAAAGCTGATCTCTGTGAAAAGACCGACCCCGCTGTTCCGAAATACAGCGGGGTCGGTGTTATGTTATGCTGCGGGAGACCTTACTGCTCTCCGCCCTTTTTATGGTCGTCGCCGAAGAATTTGTCAGCGTCGTCGTATACCTTTACCTGTGACTGCCAGTTTTCCGGCAGGGGCTCATCGGCAGGCTCCGCCTTTTTCTTTGAAAGGAGCACTATGGCGGCTATGACACCGGCGGTAAGGATCACCAGTGCGATGGCGATGTTTGTAAAGGCTATGGAGCGGGATGTGACGTGTATCTCGTTTTCCTTGGTGGGATCGAGCTTGAAAAGGATGGTGCGGCCGTCAGCCATGAGCTGACCCTCATCGTAGGAGGTTATCTTTCCGGGCATCACAAGGGTGAAATCCACCGCCAGCAGATCCGAAGCCTTCATACCGTTCTTAGCATCGTCCTTGTCTACCATGATGTCGCTCACGGCATCGAAGGAATATTCGTTGAAGAGCAGCTTGGACTTTATATCCACGTCGCAGGTCTTGAACATGGAGCTGCCGCTTTCGGAAAGCCCCGTAAGCTCTGTTTCCAGCTCCTTGGCACTTTTGAGATCCTCCATGTAGGTATAACCCACATACTCCTTTCCGTCAATGGTGAACCTTTTCACCTCATGGTCATCGCTGTCTATGTCATCCTCGGTGAAATACTCGGTGGAGTAGCCCACCGTAACTCCCAGCGCAGCCGCACCGCTCTCCTTTATCTCCGCATTCACCTGTATCCTCATGCAGGAGGACAGCACCAGAGCCGCAGCCGACAAAAGCAGCATCAGCCCTCCTATCTTTCTTTTCATTCTTTTCATTTCCGTTGTTCCTCTCTCATTGTCTTGAATAGCGGCTCTCCATGTGAGTCGCCTTTTCCTTGTACATAAGGTCGTCTGCGTGCTTTATAAGGTCATCTGTCACCATATGCGCCTTTATGACCTCATACCATATGCCGTAGCTGCCCCTTACCCTGTAAGGCTTTCCGGATGCCTTGTTGAAGCTCTCCAGATGCTCCTTTATCCTGCGGGTGATATCCAGTCCCCTGTCGTTGGGATCCTCCGAGCAGATGCTGGCTATGGTGAATTCATCCCCGCCGAAACGTGCACAGAGCTCGTTTTCTCCCCACACGCTCTTCAGGGCGGAGGCTATGGCGTTTATAGCCACGTCTCCCTCTGCGTGGCCGTATTTGTCGTTTATGGTCTTCAGACCGTCCATATCCATGGAGATTATCACAAGGTACTTCTTCTCACCGCTCTGCAAAGCCTCATCCAGCTTTTTGTGGATAAGGTCGTAGAAGCCGTTGCGGTTGAGGAGCCCCGTGTGATCCTTTATGTAGAGCTCCTGCAGCTTGTTTATGACCTTTTTGAGCACCGACTGGCTGTTTGCCACTTCAAGGGAATGGTTCAGATTTCTCGAATACTTGGCAAAGCGCCTGAAATCCTCGTTTTTGGTAAAGCCGTCCGTCCCCGTGCTGAGGGCTGATATGCCGTAGCCCACGGGAAGGCTCTGGAAGTGTATCGCCCAGTAGATGAATATGTTGTACTTGTCCAGTGCGGTGCGGAACATCCGGGGTCCCTCACTGCAGTAGGGCGGACAGCTCACGCCGTCAAAGCTCTCGCAGAGTATGAGGCTCAGGCTGTCGGTATCCGCCGATGAGCTGTCGTTGATGTAGTTCTGATAGTCGTCGGACAAGCTCATGAAATTCCTGTTTATGCACAGGGTATAGTAGTACCAGCCGTACACGGAGGAATAGGCAAGCACATTTGCGGAGAGATCCACCAGTGTCTCACAGGCTGTGATGGTGTCGTCCAGCTCCAGTATGAAGGTATCGGTCTTGTTGTCCTCACTCATCATGTCAAAGAGAGGGAAGATGATGCCGGATGCTTCACGGTAGTTTATGGGGTGACAGCCGCAGGAATGGGAATACACCACCTTGTGGTCTATGATGTAGAAATTGTCTGTTTTCCGCCCCTCCAGGTGTGCGGCAATGGCATCCACTGCCTTCATCCCCGCCAGCTCCGTATCCTGCTTTGCGGTGGTGAGTCTGGGGATGTGGAACTGCTCCTCGTACATACCGTCAAAGCCCGTGACTATTATCTGGTCGGGCACAGCGTAGCCCCTGCCCTTGAGCCACCCGCACACTGCCATGGCCATGGAGTCGTTGCAGCAGATGAATGCCTCCGGCATGGAAAGACCGCTCTTAGCAAAGCGCTCCATTTCCGCAATGGTGGGACCCGTCCAGAACTCGCCGTACTGTATCCTGTTCTCTTCAAGCTCTATGCCGTGCTCCTTCATCACACGCCTTGCACATTCCAGCCTTTCGTCGGAGAACTTGTTTCCCTTCATGCCTGCCATGATGTTGATGACCCTGCACCCGTGCTTTTCTATCACATGGCGCACTATGGCTTCAAAGGCGGAATAGTAGTTGTACTCTATGTTGCAGCAGCCCTCTATCCTCTTGTCCACGCTGACGGTGAAGATACCGTGCTCACGGGCTTTGCGGACTATGCCCTCCAGGAGCTCCTCATCCTTCACAGCCTCACCAAGTATCACAAGGCCGTCGAGCACATCATAGTCTATATAGTCAAAGACAGACTTCTCCCCCTGGGAATAGTTGTCATCAAATTTGAAATCGCTGGTGGAATTGTAGATAAACATCTTGTAACCGTATTCCACTACCCTGTTCGCCACAGCCCTGTAAAGGTCGGACTGGATATATTCTCTCAGCATCGGCACTATCAGCCCGATGACCTTGTACCCTCCCAGCATATTTTTCTTCCTTTCGGAGTTCCTTTTGTCGGTGAAACAGCTATATACAGTAATTCTATCACTCTTGCCGCCTTTTGTCAATATTTTTGCGGAAATACGCAAAATTTCCCGAGGCTCCCCCTGTGCAGCATGAGGAAAATCATTGACAGAACAGGGGAATTGTGGTAAAATTATTAAAGACAGATGTTTAAAATTAACTTTCATCCCTATTTGCTCAAAGGAGGAACGGTCATGTTCGATATTTCAAAAAAGGCAGGGGCAGTGCTGCTCTCTCTCCTTGCACTGCTTGCGGCAGGCACACGGGTAAAGGCTCTGAGCCTTACACAGGAAATGGTGGACAGCATCACCACTGCATATATATACGAGGAGGACAACAGGGACGAGATCTGGTTCGAGGCGGAAAACAGGATAAAGGACAGCGAGATCGGCTTTTCCTGCAAGAGCCTTTCCTTCTCCAAGACCTTCGGGCTCGTGCGCTATGATGAAGAAACAGGCGAGTTTGAGGACCCCTATTCCATGAAACAGAGCAGGCTGTACTCTTACAGCATAGCCTACGGGGACGGTAAGGTGCAGGGGCTCATGCGCCTTGATGTGGACGGGGTCTCGGGAAAGGTAAAGGGCTTATCCTACGCTCCCTTCGGGAAGAACGTACAAAACGACATGAGAGATTCGGTACTCTTTGTAACTGGTGACCCCGCCGATAAAGATGACACCCTTATCTACTGCACCTACAAGGGCAGCGGCATCTATCCCCTGTGCATAGACACAAGGGGGGATGAGCCGGAAAAGTACCCCGAATCATACAGGGCAAGGATAAACTCCGCACCCGTCTCCAAGTCTTTCTTCAAAAAGCGGCCTCTCCCCGACAGCAGACACACGGGAACGGACATCACCCTGACACCCGTCCGCTTTTCACCCAAAAGCAAGCCCAGCTACAATCTTCTGAACATTAGGGGACAAGCCCTCACCTGCGTGAACGGGAAGTACGGCACAGGGGACAAAGACCTTTCCTCCTCACAGAAATTCTTTATCAGACGGGCTTCAAACGGTCTGTACACCATATCTCCCTACGATACACCGAAAAAGTGCCTTTCCTCCGGCGGCAGCAGGTATTTTGACATAACAGCCGTAAACTACGGCAGGAAAGCCTATATCATCACCGACTGCAAGGGCAGGGCTTTAAAGGGCTCCTCCTCCGGCGTGCTCACGGCTTCATCCTCCTTCGGCTATTCCTACTGTCTGTGGGACATGGAGGCTGTTTACGACATCATGGTCAGAAAATGACGGGAGCCGCTGCCCCTGAGGGCGCAAAAGTTCATATATTTTCCATTGACTATTATGTCAAGACCATGCTATAATTATCGCATAAGTATGTTAAATTTAACAAGAAACTGAGGGGAGGTGACAGTAAATGGATCAGCATACTGCAACGCAGATATATATCTATGCTCCCACCATACTCACTACTGTCACCTGCTTTATCTTCACTGTCATAATGGGCAGGACGGACAAGCTGCAAAGCAGGCTGTATATCATGCTGATAGGTATAGTGGGCATAGATGCTGCCGTGAACCTGGCGGGGGGACTGACGGAAAAATATGTGCTTTCCTCCTTAGGCCTGCGTATCATCTATGAGAGCAGCCACTACATCTACTTTCTCACCCATGCCATGCTCTGCCCCCTCTTTTTCTACTATGTAGCCTGTGTGTGCGGCCTTGCAAGGATCAGGAAACACAGCTGGTTCTACTTCCTGCCCGCTGTGATATCCGAGATACCCATAATCCTGAACCCTGTTTTTCACTCTGTCTGGTACTTCGGAGAGGACGGTCTCTTCCGCAGGAACTGGGCGGAGACAGGCATATATCTGGCGGCTGCCTTTTACTTCGTCATTTCGCTCGGGATGCTCCTTACTTCATGGAATGCCATAAATACTAAGAGAAGAGTGGCTCTCATATACTTCTTCCTTATCGTGGTGACCGGCGTTGTGATACAGCTGCTTTTCAAGGAGATAAGATCTGAGCTTTACTGCGAAGCCATGGCGCTTATGGGGATAATGGTCACCACAGAGAGCGAAGAGGACAGGATAAATGTGGACACGGGACTTTCCAACCGCAAGGCGCTGGGAATGGACATCACAAGAGCCATGATGAACCACAGCTCCATGAGCCTTATCTGTGTACGCATATCCAACGGGGATCAGATACGAAAGGCAGTGGGCTCGGAAAACATGAACCTTATCTCCGAGATAGTTTCGGGGTTCTTCACATCCATCGTGCCCCGCTACCAGGTCTACAATGTAAGCTCCGATTCCTTTGTAATAACCATCCTGGAACGGCAGGAGATAACAATAATGGGGGCTGCGGAGAAGATAAGCAGCCGCTTTGAGGGCATATGGCACCACGGCGATGCAGATGTCATACTGAAAGCCACGGTAATGATAGCCGATGTGCCGGGACGCATAAAGAGTGCTGATGAGGCATTCTTCATGATAGACAATCCTCTGCCCGCCAACAACGAAAAGAAGATACTTTCGGGAGACGACCTTGACTACCTGATGCGCATAGCAGCCGTGGAAAAGGCTGTGGCAAAGGGTCTGGCAAACGGCAGCTTTGAGGTGTACTATCAGCCCACCTACCACTGCGCCACACGGAAGATACACGGTGCAGAGGCACTTGTAAGGCTCAACGACCCCCTTATGGGGTGCATATTCCCGGATGAGTTCATCCCCGTGGCGGAAAGGATGGGTCTTATAGACGAGATAGATGACTTTGTGCTCCGTGATGTGTGCAGCTTCATCCTGAGCGGATTCCCCCGGAAGCACGGCATGGACTGTATCAATATGAACCTTTCCATGCTGGAGGTGACACAGCCGGGCTTTGTGGGTCATGTGATAAGCATGGTGGATGAGTACGGCATAGACAAGACAATGCTCAATTTCGAGATAACCGAGTCCGCAGCCACCAGTGACTACAACGTGGTAAATGAGGTGATAACCTCACTGAAAAAGTGCGGTTTCAGCTTCTCAATGGACGATTACGGCACGGGCTACTCCAATATAGAATCGGTATTCTCCCTTGATTTCGATGTTATCAAGATAGACAAGAGCATACTCTGGAGCGCAGAAAAAACGGAGCTGGGTCATATAATACTTGAAAACACCGTCCATATGATAAGGCAGATGGGGCGCAAGATACTGGCGGAGGGCGTGGAGACCGCCGCACAGATAGAAATGCTCAGTGAGCTTTCCGTGGACTATCTGCAGGGTTACTTCTTTTCAAGACCCATACCGAAGGAAGAATTTGTGAGCTTTGTGGGAACTGTATGATGTTTCCCGTCAATATGATACTGATTTCTGACCGATGTATAGACAAGAAACAAGCCGCAGATGCTTGAATATAAGGGATCTGAGGCTTGGAGATCGTCTATACATCGAGGAAGAATCAGTATGAAACCCCTCCCGAAGAAAGGACTTCGGAAGGGGTTATATTTTTTGCTGCACTGAAAAGGAATGATACCGTTTGAAAAGTTACCGTGCCCGTATGTAAAGGTCAGGGAAAGAGCTATCAACGGGAGCCAGTCGGCGCTGCCGACCCGAGCCCGTATGTAAAGGCAATGGAAAGAGACATCAACGGGTGGATGCAGGCTCTGCCGACCGGGTGCCTGTCGGTGCTACCGACCCGACTTTTTCCTTCTTTCCCTGGACTTGGCGGAGAGGTAGTTGTTTATCGCAAGCCTTGCACGCTCGTAGACCTCCATCACACTTTCCTTTTCGTCGGGGCTCAGCCTGCCGCCGCCGTAGGAGACCTTTTCAAGCATGAATGCAAGCGGAGTGGAGTCCGCACCCGTGGCATTGCTCAGCCCCTTTGTCACCTCATACGCCGTCATGGAGGCAGGGTCACCCACAACTCTTGATGCCTTTCCCCCCGAAAGCCGCCTGTATGCCATTCTCACGGTGTCGTTGGGATCCGCCTTTTTCATCCTCGCCCTGAAAAAATATTCGTCAAAGAAGGGCAGGCAGACAACGGAAATGAGTACAAAGCCCAGTATCACACCCATCACACGGACAACAGAGGAAACAAGACTGGTGTCAAGGGTAAGGTTCGGACCGCCTGTGCTGCCGTCGGTGCCGTAGTTCGGGTTGTAGTCCCCCGGCACGGTGGATTCAAAGACCATCCAGCCCATGTTCTGTATGTAGACCTCTGCATAGGCGTGGGAGTCGCTGTCCTTGATGATGAACTGGTCGGCTCTGGATGAAAGCTCGGGAGCAAAGCCCTCACAGTAGCGCACGGGGAGCCCTACGCTCCTTGCCATGAGAGTAAAGGCAGAGGCATAGTCGGAACAGCTTCCCCTTCTGGACTCAAAGAGAAAGTATTCGGGGGAGGAGTCCGCACTTATGTAGCTCAGGTCGTAGGCGTAGCCCTCTCTTATGAAATAGCTTGCAAGAGCTGCAGCCTTGTCACGGTCGTAAACTGCACCTGCAGTTATCTCCTCTGCCAGATCCCTTATCCTCTGAGGGATGAGGCTGTTGTTTTCCTCACAGCGCTTTTCGTAGTCCATAGCCTCTCTGTGTACTTCAAGGTAAGACTGCGCACATCGGAGAAGAGTTTCGTCAAATTCCTCCGTACCCTCCGACAGCACTTTTACAAGGTCTTCAAGGAACCGCTCACAGTCGGCATCGCTGATATCCGCTCCCCCCAGCTCCATAAAGCGCCTTCTGGAAATAACTTCATCGTAGAAACTGACCTTGTAGGAGTAGTCGGCAAAGTGTGGATCCTTCATAAAGCGGAACACTCCGCTCTTTGTAACATAAGCATCTTCTGCTTCTATGTCTACCACACGGGCAGGAGAGAGAAGATACATGGCACGGAAATTCTCCGAGGTCACGATCACGGTGTTCATGGTGTCGTTCACATCTATGCCCTTTGACACCGCAGACATACCGTACTGCCTTGAAAAGTCCGGTGAAAGCTCATCCGCCCTGCGTATGGCATTCTGCAGCAGGCTGAGATTCAGGAATTGCTGCCTGTCCCTGAACTTTTCACGGGTGTATGTAATGGCGTTGGAGTCCTCAAAGGGGTACCAGGCATCAAGGGAATAGTCGTAGGTGTCAAAGCACTGCCTCTTGAAATAGGGTGCTGTGCTGCCGAATACGGTGTACATACGCCTGTTGCGGAAATTCCTGTAATTGTCCGCATTGCCCGATATCTCCGAAAAGTTGGTGTAGTCCAGCCTAAGCGCCGTCTGGAGATCGGTGTCCATGAACAGCTCTTCAAAGCGGTCGTAGTAGCGTGCGTCATTTTCCTTGGGTATGGCAGCCGACACCACAAGAAGGGCGAACATAAAGGTGACAGCCGAAAGAACGGCGGTCTTGCCGCCAACGGTCTTCCTGTTCCTGTCCTCCGCACTGCGTACATGGACAAGAAAGATGGAAACATTCAGCAGCGCCGTGAGAGCCAGCCAGAAATTGTCTATCTCCGCCAGTGACTTGACATAGAGAGCACAGGGGATGATGCTGATGAGGGTGACAAAGAACATCCTGTACAGCACCTTTGTGAAGTAGAAGATGCAGATAGCATAGAAAGGCACAAAGCTGATGAGCAGCGCCAGCAGGTATTCAAAGCGGGTGTCAATGTCATCGGCGCCCGTAAGCAGCCACCTCTGGAAGGTGCTTCCGTAGTCCACTCCGGATATGAGCCCGAAAAAGGCGTAAAAGCACACAAAGATGATAACTACAAGGGCTATGCTGCCCACAAAATGGTGCTTGTTTACAAACTCCCCCACCTCAAAGGTGATGAGGGTCACGGCGATAATGGGTATCCACCACAGGAAGGCATTGTTCTCGTAAATGTCGAACATGGCAAAGGACAGCACCAGAGAGAGCATAAAGGGCAGGACAGACTCCTTCCTTGACCTTATGAACTTCAGCACCGTTTCCCTGATATCATCCATATCTTCACCGCCTTTTTCCTATGCTGTGACCCTTACCCTCAGCCTTCCTTCACCTCGGTGACCGCAGCGCAGATGAGGGTGCTCATGCCCCCCTTTACATCCGATCCCATGGAAGTGACCAGTTCGTGCAGCTTTGCCGTGGCATAGGGGGTATAGTATATGCACACGCTGCCTTTAAGGGAGTTCAGCTCATCCTCCGGGAAACGCTGGACCCCTGTGGAGGGCTTGAAAACAAGGGACGCCAGATCCGTCTGTACGGGTGTTATCTCGCTCTCGTCGTTGATGCCCGTGCTCTGCCAGCCGTGCTCCCCCATATAGATGTAGGTAACGCTGTAATTGCGGCGCACAAAAGCTCTCACCATGCCCAGTGAGTTTTCCACAGCCCACTGCTTCGCCAGCTCCTTCAGCTCCTCCACGGAGCCGCCCATCAGCTTGTCGCTGGAATGGAACAGCATGGGATCCGTGTTTTCCTCAAATACACCGTCCAGCACCACTGCGATGGACTGTGCGGGGGTCTCGTCATCAAGGCGCACCAGCAGTGTTCCTTTCCTTGCGGACTGCTTCCAGTTGATGCGCTTGAGAGGATCACCCGGGGCATATTCCCTGCTGTCGTAGCCCGGAAAACCGCCGAACATATGCAGAGGGGTGCTTATGGTGTCCTCGCTGTCATCGGAGGCGGCAGATATCTCCGAAGCCCTTTTGAATACCCTGTCCGTAAAGGGGACATCCGCAATGTCGGGGATGATGTTCAGGGGCAGCTGCAGCTCCTTTACATCCGCACTCTTTATCCTGAATGTGAAAATGCCGAAATAGTCGCTGACGGTCACCGCCTCCGCACCTACCACATGAGGTCCGCAGATACGGGCGCTGTACACCGCATTCACGCTCTCATCGGAAAGGGGCATGAGCCAGCAGGTAAGACGGGGGTCGGAGGACACAGCACCGCCGGAGCTGCAAAGCTGCAGGCTCACGGGAGGCGATGGCAGGAACATACCGTTTGAAAGGGTGATCCTGACCCGTGCCTCGTCCCCTTTGCTCACCGTGGCAGAGTCACACTCGGCGGAAAGGTATATCCTGTTTACGAAAAGCAGCGTCAGCAGCACCGAAATGAGAGGTGCGCAGATGAATGCCGCTATAAAGAACCAGCCTATCCTTCCGCTCAGGTACAGGGCGAAGACAAGAGCCAGTCCCACAGATAAGAGGTAATTGCTGATACCTCTGAATACAGTTCTTTTGTCCATAGTTACAGATAATTGAGTAGTTGTAAGATGATCATTATGTATTGTCGGGTCTGTATACAGACCTATCATCCCACATCAACGGTAAGTCCGGCATCATCCGCAGAAACACTGAGCTGCCTGATGCCCGTTTCTCCCTTTTCGATCATTATGTCCGCCAGTCTGTCCTCCAGTTCGTCACGGATGGCGTTGCGAAGATCCCTGCCTCCGAACTTGCCCCCGAAGGACTTTTTGGCAAGGAAGGCTGCAGCCTTGTCGTCATAGGTGAAGGTGATGCCCTTTTCAAGCAGAGGCGTCTTCATCTCGTCAAGCATGAGGCAGGCTATCTTTGCATAGCTTTCCTCGGAGAGAGGCTTGAATACGATGACCTCATCCACACGCCCCAGAAATTCCGGACGCAGGAACTGTGACAGTGCCTTTGTCGCCTTGTCCTTGGATATATCCTCGGCTGTCTTGTTGAAGCCCAGGGAGGAGGTCTTGTCCGCAGAGCCTGCATTTGAGGTCATGCAGATTATGGTGTTCTCAAAGTTTATGTTTCTTCCCTGAGAGTCGTTGATGCGCCCCTCATCCAGTATTTGCAGGAGGATATTCATTATATCCGGGTGTGCCTTCTCTATCTCGTCAAAGAGTATGACGGAGTAGGGGTGCCGTCTTACCTTTTCCGTAAGCTGGCCTGCCTCCTCAAAGCCCACATATCCCGGAGGCGAACCTATGAGCCTTGCCACCGTGTGGGGCTCCATAAACTCGTTCATGTTGATGCGGATAAGGGTGTCCGTGCCCGCAAAAAGCTCGTCATTTATCACCTTTACAAGCTCCGTCTTTCCTACGCCGGTGGGTCCCACGAAGATGAAGGAGGCGGGGCGCTTTCTCCCCGAAAGCTGCATCCTGGCACGCTTTATGGCTCTTGAAACTGCCTTTACAGCCTCATCCTGCCCGATTATGCGCCCGGAGAGCCTTTCCTCTATGGCAGCAAGGCGCTTGTACTCCGTTTCCTCTATCTTGCCGGCAGGTATGCCCGTCCAGAGCTCGATGACCTTTGCTACGTCCTCTTCCTCGACAGCTACGTTCCCCGCAGCCTTCACGGCGCTCTCCAGCTCGTTTTTCTCCCGGATGAGCAGAGAACGCTTTTCCGCCAGCTTCTCGTAGTCCACGGTCTCGCTGTCCTCTATCTGCTTTACATCCTCTTCCAGCTTTGATACAGCCTGCTCCCTCTCACGCTTTTCGCTCAGCTCCCTGCTCCTGATAGACCTGTTGGCGCAGGACTCATCAAGCAGGTCTATTGCCTTGTCCGGGAGAAAACGCTCGTTTATGTAGCGCTCGGACAGCTTGGCACACATCCTGAGTATATTATCACTTACAGTGACCTTGTGGTGCTCCTCGTAGTACTTCTTTATGCCGCACAGCACCTCGTAGGTCTCATCCACGGAGGGCTCATTCACTGTTATGGGCTGGAAGCGCCTTTCAAGAGCGGCATCCTTTTCTATGTACTTGCGGTACTCTTTGAAGGTGGTGGCACCTATTACCTGCACCTCTCCCCTTGAAAGAGGGGGTTTGAGCAGGTTCGCCGCATTCATGGCGGAGCCGTCCCCGTCACCGGAGCCCACAAGATTGTGTATCTCATCTATGAAGATGATTATATTGCCTTCCTTGATTATCTCATCTATGAGCCCCTTCATACGGGCTTCAAACTGACCTCTGAACTGGGTCCCTGCCACAAGTGCGGTAAGGTCGAGAAGGTAGACCTCCTTGTCCGCAAGCTGGAAGGGCACCCTGCCCTCAACTATGCGCTGTGCCAGTCCCTCCGCAATGGCGGTCTTTCCAACGCCCGGCTCGCCTATAAGGCAGGGGTTGTTCTTCTGGCGGCGGCAGAGTATCTGAACGGCACGGGCGATCTCCGCATCCCTGCCGATTATCCTGTCAAGTTCTCCCTTTCTCGCCTTCTCCGTAAGATGGGTGCAGAAATTGGAAAGATACTTCTTGCCCGTCTTCTGCTTTTTCTCTTTGGTGTCCGCCTTGCCGTCCGCAGAGCGTGCCTCTGCCTTGGCATCTGAGGGAGCGTCCTCCTTTTCCCCCTGTCCCTGACCGCCGAAAAGGGCGTTGAAGAAGTTTGGCAGCGGGCTTGATGTGCCGCCGGGCTTGAACAGATCCATGTTGTCAAGGCCTTCCTTCATGTCGGTCATGGCATCCGCAAATTCCTCTATGTTGTCATCCGAAAGACCCATCTGCTTTATGTATTCATTTATCTGAGGCAGGTTCCTGTCCCTTGCGCACACAAGGCACAGCCCCTCGTTCTTTCTCTCATTTCCCTGGGTGGTGGTTATAAAAACTATGGCTTCTCTTTTCTTGCAATTGGTACAAAGCATTGTTTTCTCCTGACTGTTTTAGAAAGTTAGATTGCTGACTGCCGTGTAAAAGGCTCTGAACACCAGCGTCTCCGAGATCACGTCTTCGTTGAAGTATCTTGTGCCTCCGGTAGCGCTTACTATGAGGAACACCGCAAAGGCTGAGGCTGCGCACAGCACTCCGCTGCCCGCAAAGCCTATGACACCGCCTGCTATGCTGTCTGCGGTGCGAAGCTCCCTTGAGCTTTTCAGGAGCCGCATGATACTGCCCGTTATGAGCCACAGCAGCAGCTTCACGCCCCCGAATATGATGCCCCACGAAAGGGCTGCTATGATCCTTATGAGCCTTGGTCTTATGTAGGTCTTTTCTATGTAGTTGTTGATCTCTTCCCTGCCGGAGATGCCCAGCACGTTCTCTATCACAAGATCCACCACCGATCTGTCGGACAGTATCCTTGTGACAAGGGAGGAACGGTATTCCTCCGGCACGCTCACGTTCTCAAAGGCAAGGCTCACATATTCCGTCATTTCCTCCGTGTCGGAGTCCGAAATGCCTTTTTCCATCTTCCGGATAATGTCGGATATGATATCCACGCCCTTATCCTTTTCGTCGTCTCCCTTTTCCTCCGTGCCGAATATCTCCTTCAGCTTTTTGTCCACATAGTCGTCAATGGCGTTTTGGGTGCGCTCTCTCACCTCGTCGAGACCCTCGGAGATGAGCTTCTGCACCTCGTTGTGTACATACTTGTCGTAGACCCTTTCCGCCATCGTGTCCGTTGCGGTAAGAGCCGCCGCAGCAAAGGCAGCCGCAGAGCAGCATATGCCCACCACAGAACGGATGATGCCCTTTTTCGTCCCCGTGTAGACCCCTGCCACAAGTATGACGACTATGATAAGATCGTAGATATATTTCATACAAATGCTGTTTAAACTCTTACCTGTATCCTGTTGATATTATCGTAGCCCAGAAGGAAGATGTAGTTCCCGTTCTTGCAGACATTCTCAAACTGATCCTCCAGCACCGCATCATACATATTTTCTCCGCCGGGGGAGAATATCCTTATCTTGTCTCCCGACAGCACCAGCACCTGATCGCCGTATATATACACGTCATCTGCGCCGTTTTCGAGTATGGTGACCACAGGATCCCCCGCACCGTGAAACTCTATGAGTGCGGTCTTTCTGAGAGCGGAGTTCTCCGTGATGACCGCCGTCAGATCACCGGATGAAGCATAGTCCTTCACCGCATTGTCATAATCGCTGCGCTCCAGCACCACGCCGTTTGAATCAAAAAGGATGTACTTATCGTCCCCCGTAAGGGAAATGGTGTCGTTGGAATTTATCTTCAGATCCATAGGCAGTGCCGGAACAGGATCCGCCACCCATATGGGATCGGGCTTTAAAAAGTCAAAGCGCACCAGTGTGGAGAGCAGCTCTCCCCCCTGTGCGGTAAGAACGGAAATGACCGCTCCGGAGCTGTCCTTGTTGAAGGCTATGTTGGTTATCCTTCCATCGTAGCTGTAATAGGAGAAGATGTTCTCTCCCTTTTCATCGTAGATCCTGAGAGTGGAAAGATACTTGTCGGAGCGTGTGACCACTCCCACAAGATCCCTGTCGGAGACCTCCGCCAGATATATGACATCATCCGCTTCCTTTTCGTAGACGGTCTTGTAGCGGCTCTCAAGCCTGAACATGGTACCGCCCACATCATAGACCAATGCCTTTGAGGGAGACACACGGAGAATGGGATTTGCATAGGTGTGCATACTCTCGTTCATGAGCTTTCCGTCCAGATTATAGATATGGAGCTTTGAATCGTCCAGGAGCGCCAGGGCACTGTCCATGGAAAGGAGCTGATAGCCCATGCCCCCGTCTATTTTGATGGGAAATTCTCCCTGCTTGCCGCTTTCCTCGGCGACGCTCTCCTCGGGCAATGTCTCTCCCTTGTGAAAAGCGCTGTATACTGCGGGGTACCAGCTGTGCCTCGTAAACACGGCAATGGCTGCCAGCGCCGCTATGAACAGTATCACGGCTATGCGCACCAGCCCGTCTTTTTCATCCTGCTTTTCACGCTTTTCCTTGAGATCGGATACATCATCCACTGCCAAAGCCTTTTCCCCCTTTTGTATATCATGATCCGCACCCTGAATGAGCCGCTGCGGGGCAAGTTACCCGCATCAGATGCCCTTTTTGGGTCTGAGCAACTTTCTGATAGGCTTTACCTTCCGTTCGCCGTTTCTTTTCAGAAGCTCCTCCGCCAGTTTTTCGTAGCTGTCCGCTCCCTTTGAGAAGCGGTCGTAGAATATTATGGGCTTTCCGAAGCTGGGAGCCTCCGAAAGACGCACATTTCTGGGTATCATGGTCTTGAATGGCTTGTCGGGAAAATGCTTTTTCACCTCGTTTACCACCTGATTGGTAAGGTTGAGCCTTGAATCCGCCATGGTAAAAAGTATGCCCTCTATCTCCAGGTCGGGGTTATAGCGCTGCTTTATCCTGCGTATGCTCTCCACGAGCTGTGAAAGGCCTTCAAGTGAGTAGAACTCGCACTGCAGGGGTATGAGCACGCTGTCCGCCGCACAAAGGGCATTTATGGTAAGTATGGAAAGGGAGGGAGGGCAGTCTATAAGGATATAGTCAAAGCTGTCCTTCACCGTCAGGAGCTGCATTTTCAGCCTGTTCGCCCTGTTATCCTCGTTTGCGAGCTCCACCTCGGCGCCTGCCAGCCCCAGCGTGGAGCAGATGATGGAAACATTGGCAAAATCCGTTTCCAGAATGGCATTATCAATCTTTTCCGTCCCCATGAGCACATCATAGGAGGTGACACCCAGTCCCTTTTTGCTGATGCCGAAGCCGCTGGTACAGTTTCCCTGTGGGTCAAGATCCACGCACAGCACCCTTTTGTCCCTTATGCCCAGGGATGCCGCAAGGTTCACTGCGGTGGTGGATTTTCCCACGCCGCCCTTCTGGTTGGCAACTGCTATTATCTTCATTTAAAATCACCTTTGATCGTTTTATTTTCAGAAGCTGAAATACCTGCTCTCCTGCGGCAGGGCAGCCATGAGCATATAGTGGACGTTCCTTTCAAAGCCCGCCCTCATAAGTGCAGTCTCCGTCTCCCGCTCCGCAAGTACAGGGTCGTTGTTGTGCTGTGAAAGGTGCCCCAGTATGAGCCTTTCGGCACCCGCCTTCACCAGCTTCACCGCAAGCTCCGCACACTGACTGTTTTCAAGATGCCCGTCATAGGAGGCTATGCGCTCTTTCAGCTCTCTCGGATAGGGTCCCCGTGAGAGCATACCCATATCGTAATTGGACTCTATGAGGGCTGCCTTTACACCGGAAAGCGCATCCGAAACATCCTCCGTGACGGTGCCGAGGTCGGTGCAGACCGCACAGGAGACCTTGTCCGTATCTATGCGGTAGCAGCAGGGAGAAACAGCATCGTGAAAGGTCTTTACAGCCGTCACGCAAAAGCTGCCCGCCTTTACGGGCACGCCCGGCTCCACCGAATGAGATGCGGAGCACAGAAGCCCCGCATCAAGGAGCCTGTCAAGCGTAGCCCCTCTTGAATAGACAGGTATGCCTGTTGACTTGGTAAAAACCTTCAGACCCTTTATGTGGTCCGTATGCTCGTGAGTGATGAACAGACCCTTTACTGCCTGCAAAGCTATGCCTCTGCTCGCAAGCGCAGCCTTTACCCTTGCCGCAGACACGCCGCAGTCGATGAGTATGCCCTCATCACTGTTCCCCACGTAGGTACAGTTCCCGCTGCTGGAGGAGAAAAAGGGGTATATCCTCACAGCCCCATATCCTCAAACAGGCTGTTTATCTTCTTTGACAGGACATCTGCCATCTTTTCATGGGTAATGGCAGAGGGGTGCCAGTCTACGGCAACTCCATCGTTCTTTTCGTCCTGAACATCCAGCAGCACGAAGCAGATCCTGTCGTCGTGACGCTGCTTAAAGCTCTCTGTCTGCCGTGCTATGGCATCCTTCAGGCTGTCCCCCATGACTCCGTAGGTGCAGACTATATATGTATCGGGGTATTTTTCCCTTATAAGATCCAGCATACGGGCATAAGCCCTTTCAAAATCCGCTTCTCTTTCGGGGATGCCCTTTGTCCATGAATGGTCGTTGGTACCGTCCGCAAAGACCACCACCTGCGGCTGATCCTTACCGTCATAGGGGGTGTATTTACCTCTCTCAACTCCCATGGAGCGTTCAAGGGGGCTGTCGGTGTAGGGGAAAATGTCCTTGAAAAGCCAGTCGTCAAGGGGCTTTTCGGCAGTCTCATCCACATAGGCCGTCATAACGCCCATCCCCGACCAGGACACAAAGCGGAAGCGGGAGCGGCACTTTCCTGCAGTAAGGAAGGCATAGCCTTTCAGTGGGTTTTCGGTCTCCGTGGAGAAGGTGCCCCCTTCGTACTTTCCGTCTATGCCGTAGCCGCAGGTGATGGAATCCCCCACGAATTCGATGAGCCTTTCGGGCTGCTCACCTGATAAGGCGTTCATCCTGCCGTCGATCTCTATACATTTCAGACCGCATTTTGCAAATGCCGCCTCGGAGAGCTTCATTATACGTACCCTGACTTTTCTGCACTCTCCCTCGTAAAGGGTGACCACATTTTCCTTTTGGTCGAGACGGAGCTTCCTGTGGAGCACGCCGTCGATAAATATGCCTATCCACGCTCTGTACTGCTCCTCGGCGGGACAGAGGTCGGAAAGGATTGTGGCAGCGGCTCTGCTGCCCTCAAATTCAAACTCCGCAAAGGAACAGGTGTAGTCAAGGTACACACACCCGCTGCGTTCAAGTGTCCTTCCGCAGATCCTGACAGAAGGGTCATTGTAATTAACGATCATTTTCTTTGCACCTTTTTCCTCGTCTTTTCTTTGTACATCCTTGCATCGGCAGTCTTTATCACGCTGTTCAGGTCCTCGGAGGCGCTGCCCATGGCATAGCCCGCACTGGCAGTTACCGCAAACGGCTTATTCAGCTTGCGTGACATCTGGGAAAGGTAGAACTCCAGATCCTCCAGCCTTTCCGCCAGTCCTCTTTCGTCGTAGTCCCCTGCACCCAGGATGTAGAATTCGTCTCCGCCCGCTCTTATGCAGTATTCCGAAGCGAAGGTTATCATCTTTGAGCAGCGTGCCAGCAGGTCGATGGCTATATCGCCGCATTCATGGCCGTAGGTATCATTTATCGCCTTCAGGCCGTCCATATCTATGACTATCGCCATAAAGCCCGAATCATGGGCGCTTTCCTTTATGACTTCAAGGGCGTGATCCATTCCCCTTCTGTTGTAGAGACCCGTCATCTTGTCCAACATGGCGGCATTTCTCAGCCGCTGCTTGGAACGGATGAGCTCTATGGCGTTGTTTACGTTCCTCACCCAGAAATGGAACACCTGCCCTATCTTGTGCTTCTGACCTATGTCGCACTGCAGTGCGATGTAGCCTAAGGTGTCATCCTCAAAATGCAGCGGGGCAAAGTAAAAGACGGAAGGCTCGTGCTCCGCATCCAGAGCGGGCAGCATCTGCGATGTATCAAACATATACCTGCTCACTACGGAATAGTGGGAGTCGCCGCCCACAGGGGCATGACCCTCGCAGACAGCGTGTATCACATTGTCCATCCCGGACGGGTAGCCCTTTTCCAGCTTGGTCGAGGTATCAGTCCAGTCCGGGCGCAGGCATATCCACATATTGGAATAGGGCCTGAGCAGCCAGCAGGAATCCATTATCTCCCTGTAACAGCTCTCCACCCCGTTTGCGGCGGTGTACCTTTCAAGGGTATAGCTGTTGAGTATCATGGGGAGGTCTGTCTTCTGGTCTATATCGGGATCGGAAAAATCCGTGTTGTATTTGTAGAGCGAGCCTGACAGGCGGCTCTTGAACATCTCTATATCCATATCGCAGCCGCAGCTCAGACAGGGGATGAGGCCGCTCTTGGCATGTACGGGAGGTATCAGCTCCCGCCCCGGCTCTATACGGGAAACAAGACTGTTCACAGCCTTATGTACGGCATAGGAAAGGTCGGGGGTGTAGGATGTGACGGAAGGAGAGTTGAGAAGAGATTCGGAGGTGGAATCGTAGCCTGTCACCAGAATGTCCTCCGGCACCCTTATGCCGTTTTCCGCAAGCGCCTTTATGACCCCCATCGCCATATGGTCGGAGGCTGCAATGACCGCACGGGGACGCTCTGCTTCTCCGGAGACTATCTTTTCTGCCAGCGCTCTTCCGCCGCTGTACCAGTAATCCCCGTAAAACACCCTGCTGTCCGGGAACTCAAGGCCTCTGCGGGCATACTCGCCCTTTATCCCCGCCACTCTTTCCTCGGTGACATCGATCCCCTTCGTTCCCGTAAGGAACAGCACCTTGTCCGGATCCACTCCGTGGTGATCCAGTATATGGGAGGTGACTGCGGCTATGCCCTCTCTGTCATCCGTCTTTATGCACTCATAGTCCTCACAGGGGAGATCCACGCAGACAACAGGCTTTTTGCACTCCCTTTTCAGCTTCTTACCTATCTTATCCACAAGGTAAAAGTCGTTGTTCTCCTCAAGGGATATGGTGCCGACTATAACGCCGTCCAGCCTGTCAAAGTTCATCAGCTCGTAGATATTGAGCTCGCCCCTGAGATAGTCCTTGTAAAGGTGGGAGGACTGCACCAGCGTGGTGAACACTGCCGCATCGTAGCCGTAAAGGGCACACGCCTCGGCTACGCCGTCCAGGAACCTCTGCTGATATGCCGATTCCGGGTAGGCTATGATAACCCCTATTATCTTTCTGTCCATGATATCACCACGCATCGCTCTCAAAGCGCCGCAAAACGCCTGTTTTCAGCCTGTTTTCTGGTACTTTTCCGCAAAATTGCAACTCTTCTAATTTTACCACAATATCAATGCTTTGTCAAATCTTTTTTTTATCCTTGACAAGCAGTGTGTGATAGGTTATAATTAAAGGGTATGTGAATTACGGATAGCTGTGGATCGGCTTTTGAATATACTTTAAGGAGCGGTGATACAATGGGCGAAAACTCGGTCTGCGCCGTGATACTGGCAGGAGGGCAGGGAAAAAGGATGCGTTCCGACCTTCCTAAAGCCATGTGCGAGGTGCTGGGCGTCCCCATGATAGACTGGGTCATCAAAGCCTGCAGGGGCTGCGGTATAGATGATATCTGCGTTGTTACGGGCTACGGGCGTGAGGTGCTTGAGAAGCACCTTGAAGGCAGGTGCCATACGGTCGTCCAGTCCGAGCGCAGGGGCACGGGTCACGCAGTCATGATGGCAAAGGACTGGCTGCGGGATTGCAAATGCAAGGATGTGGTGATCCTCAACGGGGATGCGCCCTTTATCGACAGCGGCACTCTGCTGGCGGCTCTGTGGCAGCACAGGGACAGAAAGGACGATGTGACCGTTATCACCGCCATGGCGGAGGATCCTGCCGGAGCAGGGCGTATCATCCGCAAAAGCGGCGCTCTGGCAGGCATAGTGGAGGAAAAGGACGCCACGGACGAGCAGCGGCTCATAAAGGAAGTGAACACGGGTGCCTTCTGGTTCGGCACGGACAGGCTCCTGGGAGCCCTTGACAGGCTGAGCCCCAACAACGCCCAGGGAGAATACTACATCACCGATGCGGTATACATCATCCTTTCAGACGGAGGCAGGGCAGGTGCCTACATGGCCGACGACCCGGATGCGGTGCTCAGCGCCAACGACCGCAGAGCCCTTCTGAAGCTCAACACAGCCGCCAGATACAAGGTCATAGACCGCCTCCTTGACGAGGGAGTGGAGTTTGACTGCACCGACGGTGTCATTATAGGGACTGATGTTGCCGTAGGAAAGGGCACCAAGATACTGAAAGGCACCATCCTCAGAGGGAACACCCGCATAGGTGAGGGCTGCGTCATAGGTCCGGACTGTCTCCTGGACGATACCGAGGTAGGAGACGGCAGCAGGCTGAATACGGTCCAGAGCCGGGATGCCGTGGTAGGAAAGAATGTTTCCGTGGGTCCCTTCGTGCAGCTCCGCCCGGGCACCGTCATCAAGGACGGTGTAAAGATAGGCGACTTTGTGGAGATCAAGAATTCCGTTATCGGTGAGAACACTGCCGTTTCCCACCTTACCTATGTCGGCGACAGCGACGTGGGCAGAGGAGTGAATTTCGGCTGCGGGGTCGCAACAGCGAACTACGACGGAGAGAAGAAGTTCCGCACCGTTATCGGGGACAATGCCTTTATTGGCTGCAACACCAACCTTGTGGCTCCCGTGAAGGTGGGGAATGCCGCCTACACTGCCGCAGGCTCCACCATCACGAGGGATGTGCCTGACGGCGCACTGGCGGTGGAGAGAGCCGACACACGCCTCAAGGAGGACTTCGGCTTTCGGCGCCTGAAGAGCAGGATAGAAAAGAACAGCAGATAAGGCTTATATACGGGAAAAGAGAAAGCCCCCGTTTTAAGTATAGACCATGGTATTATCGGTCTTTAGGCATAATACCGGAAGAATGAATATCGGAGGATCATATTATGAATGTACACGGCAAGGATATCAAGATCTTTACGGGAAATTCCAACCCCAAGGTCGCCAAGGGCATAGCCGATGCGCTGGGTCTTGAACTGGGTCAGTCGGAGGTAGTCACCTTTTCCGACGGCGAGGTGAGCGTTTCCATAAAGGAGAGCGTAAGAGGCTCCGACGTTTTTGTGGTGCAGTCCACCAGCTACCCCGTAAACGATCATCTGATGGAGCTGCTCATCATGATAGATGCGTTCAAGCGTGCATCTGCCGGAAGGATCACAGCCGTTATACCCTATATGGGCTATGCAAGGCAGGACAGAAAGGCTAAGGCGAGAGATCCCATCTCTGCAAAGCTGGTAGCCGATATCATAACCACAGCAGGCGCAGACCGCATCCTTTCCATGGATCTTCACTGCCCCCAGATACAGGGCTTTTTCAATATCCCGGTGGATCATCTTCTGGGTGTGCCCAACCTTGTTCCCTACTTCATCGAGAAGTACAAGGACAACAAGGACAATACTGTCATAGTTTCCCCCGACCTGGGCTCCGTTACCCGTGCAAGAAACTTCGCAGCCAAGTTCGATGCTCCCCTTGCCATAGTTGATAAGCGCCGCCAGAAGGCTAATGTCAGCGAGGTAATGAATATCATCGGCGATGTCCGTGACAAGGATGTTATAATCGTGGATGACATGATAGACACCGCAGGCACCCTCTGCAACGCAGCCAAGGCTATCGTTGAGAAGGGCGGCGCAAGGAGCGTATGCGCCTGTGCTACCCATGGTGTGCTCTCTGGCCCCGCTATCGAGAGGATAAACGCAAGTGTCATAAGCGAGGTAGTCCTCCTTGACACCATCGCCCTTCCCGATGAAAAGAAGAGCGACAAGATAAAGCTCCTGCCTGTTGCTCCCGTATTTGCACAGGCTATACAGAGGATCTACAACGACACTCCCATATCCCCCATGTTCAAGTGATCGTTATCCCGGCTTTTGTAAGAGGTGCCCTTCATGTATGAGAGATACAAGACCCTCTGCGACTACTGGCGCAGCCTGAACATCCGCACTGCGGACGATCTTGAAAACGCAGTCGAGGAAAAGGGCGTCCTGTTTGCCTACCATTCGGGAAAGATCGAAAATGACAGGGTGACCTACTATGACACCAAGGAGATCTTCGATCATGACGGCGTCACCTCTTACACCGGGGATCTGCGCACCCTCTTTGAGCTTTACAATGCAAAGCAGGCTTACAGGCGCTTTCTTGACGCATTCGGAGAGGGCAGGAAACTGGATGAGTCCCTTGTAAAGGAGTTTCATTACCTTCTCACCCGCAGCACCTACACCGAAAGGCGATGGAAGCAGGGAGAAAGACCCGGAGAATACAAGCACCATGACTATGTGGTCGGTATAGACGAGGTAGGCGCACTTCCGGAGGACGTAGGAGACGAGATGTCAGAGCTTATAGGCGACATAAACAGCGATCCCGGAAAGATCATGTCTTCCGATGAAAGCATACTTACGGCTGCCGCCTTCTTTCACGCAAAGTTTGAGAATATCCACCCCTTCTCCGACGGGAACGGGCGTACAGGCAGGCTTTGCATGAACTACCTTCTTGTGAGCATGGGACATCCTCCCGCTGTCATCCATGAGGAGGACAGAAGATCATATTACAGTGCCCTGTCTGCCTGGGATCGTGATACACAGATAGGGCCTCTGAAAGGCTTTTTGGAGGAACAGCAGTTCAAAACATGGCGGAACCGTCTCGAAAGAGCGGGGATAACATTACAGTGATGGGATAAAATGAGTATATTCGATATTTTCGCACAGCTTGAAAAGGAAAAGAAAGGCTCCGACAGCACCCCTGCGGGTCAGGTGGAGTTTATAGTCGTAGGTCTGGGGAATCCGGGTGCAAAGTACGAAAGCACCCGCCACAACGCAGGCTTTATGGCGGTGGACACCCTGGCGGAGAAAAAGGGCTTTGACATCAAAAAGCTGAGATTCAAGTCCCTTGTGGGGGACACGGTGATATCCGGGAAGCGGTGCCTTGTGATGAAGCCCTCCACCTTCATGAACAGCAGCGGAGAAGCAGTTGTGGAGGCTATGAACTTCTACAAGGTGCCCATAGAGAATGTCCTTGTCTGTGTGGATGATATAAACCTGGAGCCCGGAAAGCTGCGTATACGGCGAAAGGGCAGCGACGGCGGGCATAACGGTCTCAAAAGCATAATCTATCTCACAGGGTCGGATGATTTTCCCCGCATAAGGATCGGAGTGGGGAAAAAGCCGTACAAGGAAATGGATCTGGCAGACTGGGTGCTGGGAAATATCCCGAAGGAGGATCTTCCCGCCATGCACGAGGCAGCCGACAAGGCCTGTGAGGCAATAGAGCTTATAGTTGCCGGTCAGACCGACAAGGCAATGAACACCGTAAACTGAAAGGAAAGCTATGAACACTAACAGCTATGAATCACCCTTCTGCACACGCTATGCAAGCGAGGAAATGCAGTATCTTTTTTCCGCAGACAAGAAATTCACCACATGGAGAAAGCTGTGGGTTGCTCTTGCAAGAGCGGAGATGAAGCTGGGTCTGCCCGTGACCGAGGAACAGGTAGCCGAGCTGGAGGCAAATACAGACAACATAGACTATGAGTGTGCCGCAGAGCGTGAAAAGCTGGTGCGTCACGATGTTATGGCTCATGTCTACACCTACGGAAAGGCGTGCCCCGGTGCTGCGGGCATAATCCACCTGGGTGCGACCTCATGCTATGTGGGAGACAATACCGATGTAATAATCATGAGGGATGCTCTGGAGCTTGTGAAGAAAAAGCTGGTGACGGTGATCTCACAGCTTGCTTCCTTTGCAGAGCAGTATAAGGATATGCCTGCACTTGCCTACACCCACCTCCAGCCCGCACAGCTCACCACCGTGGGAAAGAGGGCTACACTGTGGATAAACGAGCTGCTTATGGATCTGGACGAGCTTGAATACAGGCAGTCAAGGCTGGCTCTTCTGGGCTCCAAGGGCACCACCGGCACACAGGCATCATTTATGGAGCTTTTCCACGGCGACAGCTCCAAGGTAAAGGAGCTTGAAAGGCTCATCGCAGAGGAAATGGGCTTTGACAGGGTAGTTCCCGTTTCCGGGCAGACCTATTCCAGAAAGGCGGATTACGGCGTTGTTTCCACCCTTTCCGCCATTGCCCAGAGTGCCATGAAGTTTGCAAACGACCTGCGCATACTCCAGAACTTCAAGGAAATGGAAGAGCCCTTTGAGAAAAACCAGATAGGCTCCTCCGCCATGCCCTACAAGCGCAACCCCATGCGAAGCGAAAGGATAACCGCTCTTGCACGCTACCTGATGGTGGATACACTGAACCCTGCCTTTACCGCAGGTACCCAGTGGTTCGAGCGCACCCTTGACGACTCCGCCAACAAGCGCATCTCCGTGGCTGAGGGTTTTCTTGCCTGCGACGCCATCCTCAATATCATGATGAATGTCACATCAGGCCTTGTGGTATACCCCAAGATAGTCCGCCGCAGAGTAATGGCAGAGCTGCCCTTCATGGCATCGGAAAACATCATGATGGATGCAGTGGAAAAGGGAGGCAACCGTCAGGAGCTCCACGAAAAGATACGCACCTATGCCATGCAGGCAGGAAAGCGTGTCAAGGAGGAGGGTCTTGACAACAACCTTACAGAGCTCATAGCTGCCGACCCTGCCTTCGGTCTCAGCCCGGAGGATATAGAAAAGACCCTTATCCCCGAAAACTATACGGGACGTGCCCCCGAGCAGGTGGAGGAGTTCCTTGAGGTCTGCGTAAGGCCCGTACTTGAAAAGTACAGCGATTACACAAAGGAATCCGTAGAGATAAAGGTATAACAACGATATATAATACTATGTATAGAAGATCTCAAAGCCTCAAATCCCTTATATTCAAGCATTTGCGGCTTGTTTCTCGTCTATACATCGGTCAGAAATTAGTATAAACAATCCCCTTTCCGGCAGCCGTCGGAAAGGGGATACTTTTATCATTATTTTACTCTTTCAAGCCTTTTGTCGGCGATGTAGTACCGCCATGTCACATTCAGGCTGCGGCTCCTGTACATCTTCCTGAAAGAATTCAATGTGTCGATGAAAATGAAAAGGGATACCACAAGCGTGTTGTTCCTCAGGGTTACAGGGTCGATGAGCATTATCCTGTCCATCAGAGGTGTGAAAACATTGTCCATGAAAAGAGTTATGACAAGCGCAAAGCCCATGCTTGTGAATACTGAGGTATAACGGGTAAAGTGCAGCGGCAGCCTTGTGTAGTCCCACCATATTACCCCTGTTGCCTTTTCAAAAACAGTTCCCAGTATCACTTCCGCTATGCTTACGGTAAGAAAGGCATCCGCAAAGTAAAGGATGACCCGTGCGGTGTGGTCTGTTTTAAGATCGAAGAAGGCAAAGGCACGCATTTCCTCAGGGGTGCCTATAATAAAATATATCCCCAGCACCAGTATCCCGTAGCCTGCCAGAAAGGGCAGAGAGAAATTCCTGTTGTCCACAAAGCCCTTTGTGTATGCAAGCCACGCATTTTCAAGGCAGAAGCCCAGAAAAGATATCACTATTGCCATGGCTAAAAGGGCAAATACTCCGTATTTCATGATACGACCTTTCTATCAACAAAAAAGCGCGATGAGATCTCACCGCACTTTTTATTATACCATGACCCGTGAAAAATGTACATTAAAAACAGATTAAAAATGCTTTATTGCATTAAAACGGTCAAGGTTTCTTCCTTTTGTGGTAGCTCTTGAAGTCAAAGCCCGTCACATCGCAGATATAGTCCATTATCACACTGCTCATCTCCACAAGGCTGTCCAGATCTGCTTCACCTATCTCCAGCGGGATGTCGGCAGGGTAGCGGGTCTCAATGTAGTAACGGTTGAGAGTCGCACTTTCGTCTATCCAGTCGATAAAGTGTTCGTCCAGCAGGGCACACTGCTTACAGAGCCATGTCAGGTTGTGTCCGTCCGGAAGATGGTGTGATTTGAACAGCAGAAAGCCTTTCAGAGCCTTTTCTATACACTGCTGACAATGGAAAGCCGACACAAGGTACAGCTTGGGATATGCCGAAAGCTCCCTTGCGGCCAGTCTGTCCAGCCATGCGTGATAGATCCAGTCATAGAAGCGCTTGCTGTCCCCTTTTCTACTTACCCTTGACATAAAGCAGCTCACCGCCGTTCTCTATTCTGTAGGCAAAAGTGTTATCCTCCGGTGCGTAATCGTTCCAGTCGGATATATTGTACACGATGAAATCCACGGGAATGGGAGTATCCGTCTTTATGAGAAGGCGTTTTTCCTCCCCAGAGGGGTCTATGCCGTCATCCACCACCACACAAAGCTTCATGGTGGTAAGCTCCCCCCTGACATTGTTTTTCTTTGAAACAAGGTATACATAGGAGGGGTCGCATATCTCTGCCACTTCCGCCGTTATGCTCTCTATAAGCTCCTTTTCGGACATTGTATACACCGCCTTTCAAAACATGGGACCTGCCTGCACGGCACCGGTCATTTTCCTACACAGAATTTTGAGAAAATAGCCTTCACCACTTCCTCGGTGACCCTTTCACCCGTAAGCTCCAGAAGGAAGAAAAGCGCCTCATCAAGGATGATGTTCACTGCATCAAGGGTGGTGTTGTCTATTGCAGCAACGGCTTCATCGAGCCTTTTTGCACATTCTTCAAGGCACTGTCTCTGCCTTTCGTTTATCATGAGCTCGTCGGAGGGTGCGATCTCAGGGAATGCCTTTTCTATTGCCGTGATAAGCTCGTCACATTCTCCCCTTGCTGCACTTATGTACACAGGAGTGCCGAAAATGCTCTCTATCAGCCCTGTATCTGTTTTCACGGGCTTATCCGTCTTGTTTATGACGGCTATCTTCACAGCGGAGCTTTTCCCGCAAAGGCTTATGACCTCTCTGTCGCTCTCATCCAGCTCCTCCGCCCCGTCAAAGACAGCAAGGCAGAGATCGGAGGTATCCAGCCGCTTTTTCGCCATATCTATGCCTATCTGCTCTATCTCTCCGGCAGTATCCCTGATGCCTGCGGTATCGGATATGTTCAGGATCAAGTCCCCTATGCGGATGCTCTCCTCCACCACATCCCTTGTGGTGCCTGCCACATCCGTGACTATGCTCCGCTCGTAGCCCGCAAGACGGTTCATGAGAGTGCTTTTCCCCGCATTGGGTCTACCTGCGATGACGGTCCTTATGCCCTCCTTCACAAGCACGCTCCGCCTGTGACCCGACATCAGCTTTTTGAGTTCACGGGATATGTCTTCAAGCTCCGCCTTCATATTTTCCGTATCGGTCTCAGGCAGATCCTCGTCAGGGTAGTCTATCCAAGCCCCCAGTGATGACAGAAGTGAGGTCAGCCTTTCACGCTGTGCGGCGGCCTTTCTGTAAAGCTCTCCTTCCATCAGCGCCCTTGCACCCCTGAGAGATGCTTCGTTCCTTGAGGTGATGACATCCATTACCGCCTCTGCCTGAGTGAGGCTCATTTTGCCGTTCTCAAAGGCACGGCGGGTGAATTCTCCCCCGTCCGCAGGCTTTGCTCCCGTACCGAACACCGCACGGAGTATCTCGTCCGCCACGAACATACCGCCGTGACAGGATATCTCCACAGTGTCCTCCCCCGTATAGGAATGAGGTGCCCTGAAAACAGTCAGCACCACATCATCTATGACCCTGCCGCCCTCGCACAGCCTGCCAAAGGCGCAGGTGTAGCCCTTCATGCGGGAGGGGAGCTTATCCGCCGAAAGAGGGACAAACAGCTTGTCGGCGATCTTCAGCGCATCACTTCCGCTTATCCTTATGACCGAAATGCCGCCGCTGCCCCTTGGGGTAGAAAGGGCTGCAACAGTTTCCCTGTTTTCTGTCATACGTCCTCCGTCACGGTGTCCTGCTCACCGTCCATGGCTATTTCCGTCCCCTGTTCGGTCATGGTGGCTGTTTCGTGGGTCTGTACCCCCGAGCCCCTGCCGCAGGCGGCAAGGAGGAGCATCAGCAGTAAGGGTGCGAGCTTTTTCATTTTACAAACTCCGAATCCTCTCCGAAATAAACGTCGTACCAGGTAAGGAAAATAAACACCGTCCATATCCTGCGGCTGTTGTCGTATTCACCGCTGCGGTGATCGTCAAGCAGCTTTACGAGCCTCTCCGTATCAAAAAAGCTCTTTGCCGTATCGGATGTGAAGGCATCCTTTACTATACCGTAATACTTGTCTTCCTTGAGCCATACTCTTATGGGAACGGGGAAGCCCAGCTTCTTCTTGTTGGCGGTCTTTTCGGGAGCCGCAGCAAGAGCCGCCTTTCTCATGGCGAGCTTGGTGTTTTCCCTGCTGACCCTGCATGAGGTGGGGATGTTCTCCGCCAGCTCCATTATCTTCCTGTCGAGGAACGGCACACGCAGCTCCAGCGAATTTGCCATGGACATCTTGTCTGCCTTCAGCAGTATGTCTCCCGCCATCCACATATGAAGGTCAAGGTACTGCATCTTCGTTATCTCGTCCTTGTTCTTCACCTTTGCGTAGAAGGGGGCTGTAATGGCGGAGGGGTCGGGAGCATCCGTCTTTATGCGAAGGAGCGCCTTTCTCTCTTCGGGGGTGAATATATAGGCATTCCCTATGAACCTTTCTTCAAGGGTCTGACCGTTCCTTATAAGGAAATTCACGCCTCTCTTGTGGGGCAGCTTTCCCGCAGCCTTTCCGATGGCACGCCTGAGCCCCATGGGAAGCGCCTTGTAGCCCTTGGAGCCCAGAGGCTCCTTATATACATTGTAACCGCCGAAAATCTCGTCCGCACCCTCTCCGGAAAGGACTACCTTGACATACTCCGATGCTTTTTTGCAGACGAAGTAAAGAGCTATGCAGGAGGGGTCCGCAAGGGGTTCATCCATGTGGTACTGTATCCTTCTGATATTGTCCCAGTATTCCTCAGGGGTTATTACCTTGGAGATGTTCTCCTTTCCGATATAGCCGGAGAACTCCTTTGCCCAGCCTATCTCGTTGTAGCGTTCATCTTCGCCGAAGCCTACGGTGAAGGTCTTGTCCACGTTGGCAACGGATGCCACATAGCTGGAATCCACGCCGGAGGAGAGGAAGGAGCCTACCTCCACATCAGCTATCTTATGAGCCTCAACGGAGTTTTTGAAGGTCTCGGAGATCTTTTCCGCCCAGTTGTCTATGTTCTCATCGTCGGAAGCGTGGAAATCCACATCCCAGTAGCGCTTTATGCTCATCCTGGTGCCGTCGAACCTGAAAAAGTGAGCCGGAGGCAGCTTGTAGACATTTTTGAAGAAGGTCTCGTTGGTTGGAGAGTACTGGAAGGTGAGGTAGTTTTCAAGAGCTGTGGTGTTGAGCTCCTTTACAAAATCCGGGTGGGCAAGGAAGGTTTTTATCTCCGAGCCGAACATGAGCTGACTGCCGAATTTTGCGTAGTAGAAGGGCTTTATGCCGAAATAGTCCCTTGCTCCGAAAAGCTCCTTTTTCTTTGTGTCCCAGATGATAAAGGCAAACATACCCCTCAGCTTTGAGGGCAGCTCCTCGCCGTACTCCTCAAAGCCGTGGACAAGCACCTCGGAATCAGTGTTCGTCCTGAATGTGTGCCCTTTGGAGATAAGCTCCTCCCTTATCTCACGGTAATTGTATATCTCACCGTTGAACATGAGCACAAGAGACTTATCCTCGTTGAAAATAGGCTGGTCGCCGCTTTCCGTAATGTCTATTATGGAAAGCCTGCGAAAGCCCATGGCAATATCCTTGTCTATATATCTGCCGCTGGAGTCGGGCCCCCTGTGGACTATCCTGTCCATCATGCTGCCGAGTATCTCATCGGCATTGTCCTTCACCTTTGTAAAACCGGTAAATCCGCACATATTGCTCCTCCGGATCAAAAATTTATTATCTGAAATAGGCTGACAGCCTTTCAAGGCCGTCATCAAGCAGCTTTCTCGGACAGGCTATGTTCATCCTCACAAAGCTCTCTCCTCCGCTGCCGTAAATATCTCCCGACGAGAGCCTGAGCCCTGTTTTTTCTTCAAGGGAGGCTGCAAAGCGTTTTCCGTCCATGCCCGTCCCCTTGCAGTCTATCCACAGCAGGTAGGTAGACAGGGAGGGCATCACACGCAGACCGGGGAGCTGCTCCTCTATGAAGCTCACGCTCAGGCGGCGGTTATCCGAAACATAAGCCCTCATGGCATCCAGCCACTCCAGCCCCGGGGGGGAGAAGGCTCTTTCGGTGACACCGCAGGCAAAGGATCCGGGCTCTCCGCACTCGGAGGTATTGAGCTCACGCCACACCCTGTGCCTCAGGACAGGATCTCTCACCACTGCCGCAGAAGTGTTTATACCCGCTATGTTGAATGCCTTTGTGGGAGATATGCAGGTAACGCAGATACCGCTGTTGGTCTCGTTTACGGATGCAAAAGGGACATAGCTTTCTCCGGGCTCGGTGATGTCACAGTGTATCTCATCGGAAATGACTATTACACCGTTCCTTTTGCATATGCCGCCTATCCTTTCCAGTTCTTCGGCTGTGTACAGCTTTCCGCCCGGATTGTGGGGGTTGCATAAAAGAAGGAGCGAGACCTGGGGATCCGACAATGTCTTTTCCAGAAGCTCAAAATCAACGGCATATGCCCCATCCTCACAGATAAGCGGCACCTCTGCGGGGAAACGGCCGTTGTTCCTTATGCAGTTGAAGAAAATGTTGTAGACAGGCGTCAGCAGTGCCACCTTTTCACCGGGGGTGGACAGCTTTCTCACCGCCGCCGATATAGTGGGTATGACCCCTGTGGAATAGATCATTTCCTCCCGTGAAAACTCATAGCCGTGGCGGTCCTTCCAGTGTTCGGTATAGGCTCTGTACCACCCGTCGGTCACATCGTCATAGCCGAATATGCCCTGTTCTGCCCTTTGCTTCATGTATTCTATGATACAGGGGGCAGTGCGGAAGTCCATGTCCGCTATCCACATGGGGAGAACGTTCTCCTTTTCCCACTTTATGGAGGAGGTGACCCTCCTGTCCGTTATACTGTCAAAATATTCCTTTGGAAGGCTCACTTCTGCTCTCCTTGGATCACTGCGGTGGCAGATGGGTCTATCCTTGCGGGGTCCATTATGACCTCGCCTATGCTCTCAGCCCTTATCACACCGCCCGAGGGGTTTTTAACACTGATGATATCCGACCTAATATCCGCATCCACCGTGGAATACTCAAAGGCAAGATCGGTGTTCACAAGCCTGCATCCTTTCATTTTAAGACCTTCTATGTAGCAAAGTCCCTGAAGGCTCTCTATGATGCAGTTCTCAAAAGTTATATCCTTCGAGTTCCAGCCTATGTATTCCCCGCTGATAAAGGAATTTCTCACGATGATGTGCTCACAGTTCCAGAAGGCGTCCTTTGTGATAAGGCGGCAGTTCTCAAACACACAGTCCGAAGCGCCGTCAAAGGCGTAATTTCCGTCAAGGGAGAAGTTTTCAGCCCTTATCCCCTTTGAATTCATGCCGAAGTAATCGCCGTTGGAGCTTACATTCACAAGGCTCACATCCTCACAGCTCCACAGGGTCTCCTTCGCATCCGTAAAGGAGGAGTTTTCTATATGTATGCCCTTAGAGCGCCTGAATTCCTTGGGCGCACCTATGGAGCAGTTTCTGAGGCTTATGTTTTCTGTATACCATATGCCGGCTCTGGCACCTGTGTGAAAAGTACAGTTCTCAAGAGAGATATCCCTGCTGTACCACAGGGGATATTTCCACTCAAAGGCTGTCAGGATGCACTTTATATCCTGTGAATGCTTCAAAGGTGACTCGCCGTCGTCGAATATACATCCGTCAAAGCAGGATCCTTTTTCTCCGAAAAGGGCTCTCTCCCCGGTAAATCTTTTGTTTTTGTATTCCATAGCCTTCCTTTTCTGTTATGGGGCAGGAAATCCCTGCCCCGTGCTTAGATCATGACTGCTTTCCCAGCCATATATAGGCTATGTCCAGTGCGGAAAAGAGTGAGTCCTTCTCGCTCTGCTTTACCACAGCCTCCATGGGAGAAAGCTTTTCGTCAGTTGCCATTTTGTACAGCTTCACCTTGGAGGCTGTCTCCACGCCCTTGACCTTGGTCTTGTCAAGGACCTGCATCATAACAACATATTTATCATACATATTGCCGTAATAGATCTGGTCGCCCTGTCTTACAAGGGGATAGCCCTTATATGTAAAGAATTTTTCTGCCATTTTCTTTCTCCCTTCTGCTGCTGGTGTATCACCAGGTGGTAAGCGGTTCCTCTCCGGCAAAGAGCCTGTCAAGGTTCTCTATGAGCCTTGAAACATAGGTCTTTCTGCACCTGAAGCTGGTCTTGCCGTTAAGACGTATATCGCACATCCTGTCCCCCGTGTCTATGAACTCCACGGTATCCGTAAGAGTATCCGTTTTCACGGTCACGGTGACAAGGGGCTGTGCCTCATCCGGCGTAAGATATATCTCTTCAGCGGGGGCTTTCAGGAAATACTGATAGAAGCCCTTGAAAAGGTCTGCATCCATGTCCTCGCCGGTGGTCTCGCACCTTACGGCAAATTCATCCTGACCTCCCGAAAGACTGAAGGAATACTCCTTGTCCGGTACCTTTATGTCGAAGCTGTTTACTGTGTAGATATAGTTTGTGGTGATAAGGGGCATGGATATCTTTTCGAGCTTGAAATCCATCCAGGGGACATTGTTCTTCCCGAAGACAAAGATCTCGTCAAAGCCGTCGGCAGTGCCGAAATATCCCTGCATCACGCCCTCGCTGTCCTTGTATTCATTTCCGAAGGAGACGGTGACGCTTTCCCCTGCTATTTCCCATGTGACCCTGCAGGCAGGATCGAGAAGACCGTACTGCTCCAGACTTTCCTCGGAAGGTGCAACTATCGCCACTTCATCCGCCGTAAGTCCGAAAATGCCGTTTATTATATTGTAGGCGGGATCCGGATCCAGATCGAGACGAACGGGTGATGTGAGCACATGGGTGGAGGAATTGCCGCTGACTACGGTATCATCGTCCTGCCTTACATCGTATTCAAGGACGACGGGATAATCAAGGTCTTTTCTTTCTATGGTTATTTTGTCTATCTTGGAATAGTCCGTCTTGTCGTTTTCGTCCTTGGGCTGCCTGAGGGTATAGACAGTCTTTTGCAGAAAGTAGAATTTCGACTCCAGGTACTGCTCCACGGATGAGGTATCCACCACGATCACCGCATCTCCCCCGTCCGAACGGGCATAGGTAAGAGTAGCCTTGGGGGTTTCCTTGCCCACCTCAAGAGTTCTTACGCTCCCGTCCTCAAAAGTGGTCACCACAGTCGCTCTCGGCGCATCGAGCCCGTAGACCGACAGATCCTCCGCCTTTTCTGCGGCTGTCTGGGAGGCAGTGAGGGTGGCACAGGAGTCAAGGAGCCCGGAAATAAGGGAGGTGTCGTGGATGATGCTTTCAAAGCCCTCCACCAGCCATGCGTCCTCCGCATATTTCTTTACGGCAAAGCTGCCCGTGCTGTTTGTTATCTCTATGCTTTGTATCTTCTTGGGGTCCTTGTCGTAAAGGAGCCTTGATTCATTTACGGTAGCAGTGGTGGTCTCCTCCTCTTCGCTTTCGGCAGTATCCGTCTTGTTGAGGAATATTACCGCAGCCGTAAGAGCACCCACCGCAAGCAATGCCACCAGCAGCAGGATAAGTTTTTTCTTCATTACTTTCTTCTCCTGCGGATGAACACTACCACACCGATAAGGATGATAACGGCGGGAACGATAATGACAAAGACGAAGAAGTAGGTGGTGACCGTACCCTGATCTATGTCAAAGGTGTCTCCCGAAAGGTCCTTTGCAACGATGGAGATACCCGTGTTCTTTCCGGTCATGGAATTGAGGATGGAAAGGAAGTATTCACCGTTGTTGAGGTAGGTGGAGTTTGTGAGGGATTCGTCGAGGGTCTCAGAGGAGCCTACAACAAGAACACTGCTCATCACCATCTGGTTATCCTGATCGAATACATACTTTCTGCCGAGAGCCATGGTAAGCTGAGGCGCATTCTCTATTTCCGGGGTCTCCCCGTTCTCCACAGCCTTTCTCATTTCCTCCGTGAGCACAAATCCCGTGTCGGCGGTGGAAAGAAGGGCTACGGTCTCTCTTGTGTCGGAATGGTCGAAAAGCAGCTCTATGGGTCTTGACTGATAGTCTATCACAGGCAGATCCTTCTGGGACACATTGAGAGTATAGTCATTTTCGGTGATCTTGTCACGCACTATGTAATAGCTCTGTGTCTGGAGGTTGGCGGAGTTTTCGTCGCCTACCACGCCTTCGCCCACCTTGAGACCCCATTCCGCCAGGAACTTGTCTATGTTCTCGGTGGATTTCTGGGTGTAGTCGGCGATGTAGACCAGGTTCCTGCCCAGTGCTCCTCCGTTGTCAAGGAAGGCATAGAGATCATCTATGAGCCTGTCGTCAAAGTCGTTGAGGGGGGCATTTATCACTACCAGATCCACGTCTTCGGGTATACGATCTATCTGCGGGTCTATCTCGGACACATCATAGCCGTTTGCGGTCAGCAGGTTCTTTACATTCTCGTAGGAGCTGCCCTGTGTCGGCACATTGAGCACCACAGCCTTCAGAGGATCGGGATCCGTAACGTACATCACTGCGGATGTAAGCTCCTGCTCCGCCTTTGAGGAAACTATCTCCTCGGAGAAGGTCTGATAGTTTATCTCCGTGTTGTAAAGATCCTGCACGGAGAGCACCTTTATCCTCTTTGAGCTCTCCACCACGATGCTGTAAGCATTTATCTCGCCCTTGTAAACATCCTTGTAGCGGTCTGCATAGGTAGGATCCTTTATCATGTCCACAAAGGTCAGCTTTATCTTGTCGGAGTAGATGGTGTACTTTCTCAGCACCTCATACGCCTGCTTGTAGTACACATAGGAGGAGTTCTTGAAAGTAGCCTCGTCGGAAAGACAAACTATCTCGACAGGCTCGTTTACCGTGGCAAGGAAGTCGATAGTCTCCTGAGAGATCTCGAAATTGCCGTTTACGGTAAGGTCAAGGGACATATTCACCCTTTCCGCAGCCTTACCGACCACAACATTCACCAGCACAACTATGGCTATGACCGCAGCGGTTATGGCGGCGGCAACAGAGCCGTAACGGAGCCTTCTGAAATTGAACTTCTTTCCTGCCTTCTTTTCCCCGTCCTTTTTAGCGGCGGCGGGATTATCGGAAGCTCCTTCATCCGTGCCGTCTTCCTCCTCCGGCTCTTCTTCGCCGGCATCCTCCTCCGGGGTCTCTCCGGAGGCAGCTTCCTCCGCTGTATCCGGGGCGGGATCCTCTGTCACTTCATCCGCAGGCTCTGCCTCGTCTCCGAAGATTTCATCGCTGCTTGCGGCGGCCTCGTCCTTTATATCATCCTGTTCCGCCTTTTCGCTTTCTTCCTTTTTGCTGTGGGCATCAAGGATATCATCCAGCGAAAGGCTTTTCTTGTTATTATCCATATTCATACACCTTTTGGGAAAAACATTTTACATACGGCAGCCTTGCTCAGCTCCACCGTCTTCTTTCAAGCACCCTGACGGTAAGGAAGTTGAAAACGAATATCACACTGAGAAAATACAGTACGCTGGTCACATTGAGTATGCCCTGCGTGAACTCCGTGTAACGGCTGTAGAAGCCGATGGCATTGAGCACAGCCTTAACGGGCTCCCACTGCATATTTGATGCTATAAGGTCGCATATGTAAAGAAGAAGGTTTATGATAAATGTCCCTATGGCAGCTACTATCTGCAGCTCCGTGAGGGAGGACACGAAAATACCGATGGATATAAAGGAACCGCCCAGCAGGAGAAGTCCGCACATATTGCCCACGAACTCCGCAAAGGGGATGGAACCCGCAAGGACATTGAGCACTGCTGCATAGCAGATGTAGACGAGCATCCCCAGCGCAAAAACGCTGAGAGCCGCAAAGAACTTTCCGCAGACTATGCCTGACAGGCTGACAGGAGCGGTGAGAAGCCCCTGATCTGTTTTCTGCTTTTTCTCATCCGCAAAGAGCCTCATGGTAAGAAGGGGCAGCAGCACCATCATCACCGTGAATACAACTGAAAATACGCTTGAAAACGAGGTGGTGGCGGACATAAGGTTGCCCAGACAGAAAACATAGCCCGTAATAAGGCAGAACACCGCCAGATATATATATGCTATGGGAGATGAGAAATATGCCTTCATTTCCCTTTTGTAAACAGCAAGCATCTCTTATCCCTCCTGTGTGCCGTCTGAACTGTCCGTGCTGCCTGCATCCTCCGTGTCTGCGCCGGACTGCTTTTCGGATCTTATGGTGCCCACTGCGGCATCGACTTTCTTGAAAAGCTCCTTTTTGAGGTCGGTGTTCTCTTCCTTTTTGTCACCGCTCTTTTTAAGGTTTATCTCGCTGCCCATGGTGATCCGCAGGAAAATATCCTCCAGAGACATGACGTTGGTGCGCAGCTCAAGGATAGGCCAGTTGCGGTCGCTCATGCGCCTGAAAAGCTCACGGCGGATGTCCTTGCCCTCCTCGACCTCTATCTCAAAGTCACCCGTATTATCTTCCTTGGAGCCCGCAAAAACTGTCTTCTCAACTCCGTCAATGGAAGAGATCACTTTTATGACATTTTCGGGAGGTGCGTCCACGGTATAGGCAGCCCCCAGATCCAGACGGACGGTGTAGTTCACATCCTCCGTTACGACCTGTGAAAGGTGCTCCGCCGTATCATCCGCCGCAATAACGCCCTTGTTTATGATAACTATCCTGTCGCATACCGCCTGTATCTCGGAAAGGATATGGGAGGAAAGTATCACGGTGTGCTTTTTCCCCAGCCTCTTGATAAGGTTCCTTATATCAAGTATCTGCTTGGGGTCAAGGCCTACGGTAGGCTCATCGAGTATAAGTATCTCCGGATTTCCCACCAGCGCCTGCGCCACGCCCACTCTCTGCCTGTAACCCTTTGAAAGGTGGCGTATCAGCCTCTTGGACACGTCCTTTATCTTGACAAGGCCGCAGACCTCTTCTATATGAGCCTTGCGGGGCAGCCTGCATTTTTTCAGGTCATAGACAAAGTTCAGGTACTCCTCCACAGTCATATCCGGGTAGAGGGGCGGTATCTCCGGCAGGTAGCCTATGTGCTTTTTCGCCTTGCGGGGCTCATCAAGTATGTCCGTGCCGTTTATGAGCACCTGTCCGTCGGTGGCGGAGATATAGCCCGTAAGGATGTTCATGGTGGTGGATTTTCCCGCACCGTTGGGTCCGAGAAAGCCCAGTATCTCGCCGTCGCTGACAGTAAAGGAAATGTCGTTTACCGCCGTTTTTGAACCGTAGTTTTTGGTAAGGTGTTTTACCTCTATCATAAAATGATCTCCTTTTATAAAGAGAATATAGCGCAAAAGGGCATCATATCAGTATTTTAACACATCGTTGTGAAAACGGGGTGAAAGTCTTATGAAAGCTGTGCAATACCCTTCTCTATCCTTGCAAGGCTGTCTGCCTTGCCAAGTATGGCTGCCAGCTCTATCCCGCCGCCGGGTGTGGAGGGCTTTCCCGAAAGTGCCACACGCAGGGGCCACAGCATAAAGCCGTTCTTGACCCCTCTCTTTTCGATCTCCGCAAAAAGGGCAGAGTGTATGCTCTCGCTGTTCCAGTCCTCTATGCCCTCAAGCACGGGCTTTATCATCTTCAAAGCCTCAAGGGAGGTCTCAGGGCTGGTCTTCATCTTCTTGTTGAAGTAAAGGTCGTTGGAGTATTCGGGCAGCTTGTCGATGAAATCCACCTTTTCGGGGATGTCGGTGAAAAGCTCCGTTCTGGGCTGCAGGGCATCAAGGAGAATGTCAAAGTTCACATCCTCACGGCTGCAGGTCTTTCTGATGTAGGGCATAGCCGCTTCCCTGAACTCCTCATGTGACATCCTTCTGATGTGCTCCGCATTTATGGCGGTCATCTTCTGTATGTCGAAAATGGCGGGAGACTTGGAAAGTCCGCTGATATCAAATTCCTTTACCAGCTCATCAAGGGTGAATATCTCGTTCTCTCCCTTGGGAGCCCAGCCCAGAAGGGCGATATAGTTGATTATTGCGGGAACATAGAAGCCCTTTTCCACAAAGTCGCCGAAATAGGCATCACCGTCACGCTTGGACAGCTTGTGCTGCGCATCCCTCATGATATGCTCAACATGGATGTACTGAGGCACCTCCCAGCCGAACGCCTTGTAGAGAAGATCGTACTTAGGAGCGGAGGAAAGGTATTCGTTCCCTCTCACCACATGGGTTATGCCCATGAGATGATCGTCTATGACATTTGCAAAGTTGTAGGTGGGCATACCGTCTGCCTTGATAAGTATCTGATCGTCGAGAATAGCATTTTCCACGGAGATATCACCGTAAAGTATATCCCTGAACGTAGTGGTGCCTTCGGTGGGCATCTTCTGCCTTATAACATAGGGAACGCCGTTTGCAAGATTTTCTTCCACCACCTCACGGGGCAGGTCACGGCAGTGCCTGTCATAGGTGCGCAGCGAAAGGTTCTGTGCAGCCTGCTCCTCATGGAGCTTGTCTATGCGCTCCTTGGTGCAGAAGCAGTAATATGCTTCGCCCTTGTCAATAAGCTCCTTGGCGTATTTTATGTATATATCCTTTCTCTCCGACTGTATGTAGGGGCCGTAATCTCCGCCCACATCCGGACCCTCGTCCCAGTTGAGGCCGCAGGTGCGCAGAGTGTCATATATCTTTTCAACAGCTCCCTCCACATACCTTTCCAGATCCGTATCCTCTATCCTGAGGATAAAGTCGCCGCCGTTCTTCTTGGCAAGGATGTATGTAAAAATTGCCGTTCTCAGGTTTCCTATGTGCATAAAGCCCGTAGGAGAGGGGGCAAATCTTGTTCTAATTCTTTTATCAGCCATTTTATTCATCCTTTGATAAGTTTATGTATAAATTTTGTATCGTAGGCTATGCGTTCAAACAGCTCATCCACTCCGGAAAAGCGCATTTCCGGACGCACAAAGTCTATAAGCCTTATTTCCAGCACCCTGCCGTAAAGATCACCGTCATAATCAAAGAAATTGATCTCGCAAAGGGGTGCATCACTTCCGACGGTAGGCTTTACACCTATGTTCGCCGCCCCGTAAAGGGTGCGCCCGTCCAGCTCACAGCTTGCGGCATACACTCCGAATTTCGGGAAAAGGGTGCCCTTTTCAAGGAAGATGTTAGCGGTGGGGTATCCCTGCGTCCTGCCCAGGTGCCTGCCGTGCACCACCTCTCCCCGCAGGATGTAGCTTTCTCCCAGAAGGGTATCGGCACTTTTGATGTTCCCCTCCCGTATAAGCTCCCTTATGCGTGTGGAGGAGACCTTTCTGCCGGACTGCATCACATCCTCCACCACATGAAGGTCAATGCCTCTCTCACGGCAGAGCAGGCCGAGAGTTTCCGTGTTGCCTGCCGCACTTTTTCCGAAGCAGAAATCCTTTCCGCAGAAAACTGCCGCCGCATCCAGCTTTTTCACAAGATAGATGTCCGCAAACTCCTCGGGAGAAAGATCCTTCACAGCGGAAAAATCCTCGGAATGTACTGCCTCTATCCCCGCCTTTTGTATGAGCATCCTTTTTATGCTCTCGGGATATATAGGTGCAAAGTCCTTTCCCTTTGTGGTGACGGTACCGGTGTCAAAGGTGAAAACAGCGGGGCTCAGCCCCTTTTCACCTGCGTAGGAAAGACAGGCTCCCAGTACCTCTCTGTGCCCTCTGTGTACTCCGTCGAAAAGTCCCAGTGCCGTAGCTGTTTTCATACGGATCGCCCCCTACGAAAAGAAGTTCTTTTTCACCTTCAGTGTGCCCCCGCCGGAAAGGATCTCACCCAGACCTATGAATCCGCCGTCACAGCCGTAAATACGGTAAAGTCCGCAGGGCTCCTCAAACTCTCCCTCCAGCTTCACGCCGTTTTTGTAGAGCCTTGTCTGCCTTTTGTCCAGAGCTATGGGAGCATAGCTCTCAAAAAGCCTGTCCACCGGCAGGAAAACACCTTCGAGAGTGCCTTCTTCCATGTGCCGCTCCACATCTTCAAAGCCAAGGCAGTCCTTCAGATCAAAGCCGCAGGCTCGGGTACGGCGCAGATCACTGAGCACGCCGCCGCAGCCCAGTGCCTCTCCCATGTCGTTCACAAGGGTGCGTATATAGGTACCGCCCGAACAGCTCACCTTCAGAGTGCCCCTTTGAAGCTCTTCGTCAAAGGAAACAAGCTCCAGAGAGCTTATCTCGGCTTCCCTTGCGGGGCGCTCCACTACCTTTCCCTCTCTCGCCAGGTCGTAGAGCCTTCTGCCGTTTACGGACACAGCCGAGTACATGGGAGGCACCTGCATTATCCTGCCCCTGAAAGCGGCAAGCGCCTTTTCCACATCCTCTGCGGTACGGCAGGCGGGTCGCTTTGATATGACACTGCCGGTGATATCCTGAGTGTCGGTGGACAGTCCCAGCAAAAACTCCGCCGTGTAGCTCTTGCTGTGGTCGGGCAGTATGTCGCAGGCTCTTGTGGCAGTTCCCGCAAAAACGGGCAGTACCCCCGTCGCCATAGGGTCAAGGGTACCTGCGTGCCCCAGCTTCTTCATACGGAGCATACCCCGCAGCTTGCCTATCACATCAAAGGAGGTAAAGTCCCGGGGCTTGTCTATACATATAACTCCGTTAAATCTTTCCATTATCTGTTCTCATGCAGACATCCGCACGGACGATCCGTGCAGATATCGGTGTATCAAATCGGGACGGGCTCTAATGCCCTGCGGGGATCAGACCATCCACAGATCCATGCCCAGTATGGGAGCGATGGCCGCAAGTATCTTCATCCTCACCTGATCCGCATCGCCCTCTATAAAGCAGCCCGCAGCCCTTGTATGACCGCCGCCGCCGAATTTTGCGCATATCTCCGAAACATCTATGAATTCCGCACTGCGCATGGACACCTTGAACTTGTTTTCTTCCCGCTCTTTCAGGGTGATACCCACCTCTACCCCTTTTATCTGCATGGGCAGAGAAGCCACGCCCTCCGTGTCCTCGGGCTTTACATCGTAACGCTCAAGGTCTGCAAGAGTGATGGCAGCCACAGCACATTTCCCGTCAAGGTAGACCTGCATATTGCTGATTATCTTTGTCTCGAATTTCAGCCTTTCCATGCTCTTTATGTCAAAGAGAGTACGGTTTATGCGGCCTATGGGGAGATTGTACTGCTCCATCAGCTTTGAAGCTATGACATGGCAGCGGGGAGTGGTACACTCATACTTGAAGCAGCCCGTGTCGGTGGCAATGCCCGTGTAAAGGCAGATCGCCGTGTCAAGGCTCACCTGCATATTTCCCGCCGTCAGTATCTCATAGACAACTTCACAGGCACTTGAAGCGGAGCTGTCAAGTACCAGCTTGTCCGCAAAGCCCGTGTTTGACTTGTGGTGGTCTATGGCAAGCTCTATATAGTCGGAATAGCCCGAAAGAGCCTTTCCCAGCAGCCTTGTGTCCGCAAGGTCGGTGGATATGGTGACGGAATGAGTGAACCTCTGGGGCTCGTACCTGGAGGTTATGAAGTCGTACTTTTCGGGGATAGGGTCTGAACACATCACATTCGCTTTTTTCCCTATAAGGCGCAGTGCAAAGCACAGACCGTAGCCGCTGCCTATGGCATCCCCGTCCGGTGACTGATGGATGAGGATATAGTAATTATCATGGCTTTGCAGATACTCTGCAGCCGCCTTGAGAGTGATACTTTCGGACACTCTTCTCCCCTCCTCACTCTTCTGTTTCTTCTTCGTTCTCCCTGTCGGGATCCTTTACCACTTCGTCTATGATCTTTGATATATAGGCGGAGTGCTCGATGGAATCGTCCGCTATGAACTTCAGCTCCGGGCATTTTTTCAGGTGCAGCTTGTTGACGGTCTCCCGCTTTATCATCCATGCCGCACTTTCAAGACCCTCCACCGCAGCCACGGTATGCTCCGCACCCCTGATGCTGGAAACATACCCCTTGCAGTGGGAGCCGTCTCCGGAAAGATCCACCCTTACTACCGAGAGAAGAGCCTCGCTCACCCTCGGATCCTTTATCCTTTCGGATATAAGGCCGGAGATCTCCCGCCT
>ODAI014771954.1_pt1 | contig 57028 bp, 40 predicted proteins | sample 1539321 | NCBI WGS metagenome assembly ODAI01 (sample SAMN02144231, study PRJEB22623) | gut metagenome | biome: sheep rumen | host: Ovis aries | place: New Zealand | reverse complement strand
CTGGCCGGATTTTTCCACGCCCCGCATGGTGACGTCTGTCCATGTATTGATGATTGCGCCCTTGAATACATGGCCGCAGACGCCGCCCAGGAAGGAGGTGCCCTTTTCCGTGGTATGGTCGATTTCGCCGGTTACGACGCAGTTGTCAATCCGGGCGCCGTGATAGTCGCCTTCGGTATCGCTGCCGCTCATGCGTCCGGCGATGGCGCCGATGTAGACGCTGCCGACGCTGTGGGTGTGGATGCTGACCTCCGTCAGCTTCAGGTTTTCAATGACCGCGTGCTCTCCCAGCCAGCCGAAGAGGCCGACCCGGGCATGGGCCGCGTCCAGCTCCAGAGGCGCCGACTGGCTGCCCTCGGTGAGGCCGGAAATGCTGTGGCCCGCACCGTCGAAGCTGCCGTCAAAGCGGCTGCCGCTGCCGATGGGCTCCCAGTTGTCGCCGGAAAGCTCCAGGTCGGCGCCAAGCTGAACGTACTTGCCGCTGTAGCTCTCGCCCTCCGTCACAGAGACGCCGAAGGCCTGCAGCTGCTCCTTGGTCAGAATGATCCAGGGATCTTCCTCGCTGCCGCTCCCGGAGGCAAAGATGGCGGGGGCCGGGGGCTCTTCGCCCCAAACGGTATCGGAAGGAACCACGCGACCCTCCGCCAGGATCCAGGCCCGGAGGGCCAGCTCCTCCTCGTTCAGGGCTTCCTTGACGCCCGCAACGTTGTCGTTGAGAAGGTCGGCAAAGGCTTCCGTCCCCATGTCGGCTGCTTCGCGTGCCTCCGCGCTGACCAGGCCTCCGGCGTCCTCCGGATACCAGGGTCGGGCGTCCAGCACAGTTTCGTTTCCTTCCTCGTCCTTCACGCGAAGCGCGGCAGCGGAGGAATAGTAGTTGCTCCCGCCGGTGGCGTAGGAATCCTGCCCGGCCAGAGCGCCCACATACTGCTTGACCACGCCGTTCTTCTGGGCAATGGCCGCGCTGCCCAGGGCATAGCTGTTGTAGAGCTTGCCGCCCAGCATGCCGGTGACGCCGCCGGCATAGGCGTCGTTGCTGCCGGACAGGTTTTCCGCATACGCGCTGCCGAAGCTCACGTTGTTGGCCAGCACAGCGTTGTTGCCGTTCATGCCCACGACGCCGCCGGCGTAGGCCGCGTTCCAGCTTCCCTGCGTGGTGGAGCGAAGCTCCACGTCGGAGACGCAGTTGATGACTGCGGCCTTGGTGAAGGCCCGGCCCAGGATGCCGCCGGCAAAGGCCTGGCCGTCCGCGTTGGACAGGGTGACGCTGCCGGTGACGCTGCAGCCATCCACCACAGCGACCCGGCTGCCGGAGGTCCTGCCGGTGTCCCCCGCAATGCCGCCGGCCCGGATGTTGGCAAAGCTGCCGGTTTCGGCTGCAACAATGCAGCAATTTTCCAGCTTCACGTTCCGCACCCGGGCGGTGTCCGCCAGGGTGGAGAAGAGGCCGATGTTGGCCTCGGCGTCGTATTCGCCTTGAATGGTGAGGTTGGAGATGCTGTGGCCCATGCCGTCAAATTGCCCGGCGAAGAGCTTCCCCGCATTGGCAGTGGACTTGCCCTCCTGGCCGATGGGGTTGAAGTCGGCACCCGCCAGGTCAATGTCCGCACCGAGCATCACCCAGGCCGTCGTATAGGCCGTCTCGCCTGAATCAACCCTTTCGGCAAAGCTCCGAAGCTGCAACGGTGTGGTGATAACAAAGGGCGCTTCCTCCGTTCCTTCGCCGGGAATGGTGGGGTCCGCTTTGGAAAGAGCGTCCCGGACGGCGTCCTTGATGCCGTTGGAGCTCAGGGTGGCGCCGCTGATTCCGTCCACCTCGGGGCTGTTGGCCGCCACGATCGTATCAATCAGCGGGCTTGCCGCCTCCCAATAGCGGGGTGTTTCCTGCTGGGAAAGTACCTCAATGGCGGTGATGGCCCCGCTCTGCAGGGTGACATTGAGCACTATGGCTCCGTTTCTGCCGGCGCCGCTGCCCTCATAGCTGCCGTCCACCAGCTGGGGCTCGGCGGCAAGGACCGTACCGGGCAGAAGGGTCAGCACCAGGCAGAGGCTCAGCAGAAGCGCCAGGGCCCGTTTGATGTTCGTGATTTGCTGAAACATAGAAACCTCCTGTTCTGAGATTAGCATGAGCTAACTCATGCGCAAAAATATTGATTAGCAGAAGCTAACCATTGAGACTATACCACATTTTCGCTTCCGCGTCAACTGAAAAATCACCGGCTGATGCTTGACTTTTTATGCCGTCCGTGTTACACTTCTTTCGGTTAGCATGTGCTACCTAAATGGACAAAACAGGATGGAGGAAATACCGATGGCAAGAAAGCACAGGATTCTGGCTGCCGCCCTGGCGATACTTTTTTTGATTTCCGCATTGCCTCTTCCCGCATCGGCGGAGCAGGATGGGACCAGCTTCGGCTGGTACGGCTGGGTCGACGGGGAATACGTCTGGATCGAGGCGGAGGTGGGGCAGAGCCCCGGCCAGTGGCAGAGCGTTCCCCTGGAGCGGGAGGACGGGACCGCTGTAGGCTGGGTCTGGTTTAAGTCAGCCCCGTCGGACGCCCAGGAGGAATCGCCGGAGCGGGTGGACGTGCGCTTCAACGTCTACGGCAGCTATCTGGACATTCCCTCCGTGGGAGAGACCGACGATGACAGCTACTGCGTGGCCACCCTGCCTGCTTCGGTTTGCAGCCTGTATGAGAGCGAGGATGGGGACGATTACGGCGTGAAGAACTTTGCCATCGTCTTTGCCGAGGGCTATTGCTTCAGCCAATATCTCTCCTACTATGCCAACGCCTATAACAGCTATGAGGAATACCTCTCCAGCCACGGCTCGGATTACTTTGCCCAGGCCGGCTTTGACAGCGACAACTACCAGCTCACCTGGGATTCTTTGCGGGACAATCGCCCGGGCTATGTGCAGATCACGGCCAACGTCCAGACCCAGGATCCAGCCCACGAAAAGACCCTGTTGGACAACAATCTGCTGCAGCTCACGGTGACGGGTTACCACAATACCCGGAACGTCGTTATCATTGCTATATTTTGAATATTGGCAGGGGCACAAGGACTTGAATGATAACAACGTATCAAGAAACTGAATAAAAGGTCTGCTATTTGCAAAAAAATACAGTAAATCCGGTCAAAACAGTCGGAAATAAAACAATAGTATCATTGTGTACCCTTAACAAAAAAAGGGTAAAAAACAAGGTCACACAAATCGTATAGAGTTGAATACCCGGCGGTTGCGGCCGCCGGTTTTTTCTATGCAGCCGTAAAAGCACGAAGTGTTAAGTGCGAATCAACCTTTGATGGAGCTTTCGACAGCTATTGAAGGTAATAAATCTATTATATTACAATCTTTTTGAGAACAATCCTTACACAATATATTGTATTCCAACAAAAGATGTTTAAAGCAAAAACAAGGATGCAGAACCAAAGTTGTTGCAGACGTCGTTCCCTACCAGGAAGTGCAGAGCGTAAGAGAGGGGAGCAGACTCAAATGGAAAATATCCAATTTGTAGTGAATTGGCTACCAAGGTATTCGTTGACTGTTTGGAAAAAGAGTGGTACAGCGGCTAAGAAGCGCGACGCGGCCGGTCACGCGACGGGTGGGATCATGACGACTGAGGGGTGCTCAACTGTTGTCTCTCATTAAAACATACAACATATATGTATCATACAAATTCGGACTTTGTATGTATCATACAAATTTGGACTTGACATTCAATAATGAGAAAGTATAATTATAATAGAGAAAATAGGTTAACTATGTAGAAATGATCAGAAGAAGATTTTTCTGCGGCCAACCACGGAAGCAGAGATTGAGAGTTGGTGAGATCGTTTGTCTGCTACCCAAGAAATAACAAAAGTTGATACTCGGCAGATCTGGACAGGCCGCCCCTTTTTTCAGGCAGAAATTCTGAGCACTTTGCCGCGTAAACCTTTGTATTCCGCAATAAAACGGATATTTGATATTTTTTGCGCAGCGATTGGTCTGACCTTTTTTTTGATTCCAATGATTATCATCGCTGTCGTTATCCGGATTGACTCTCCCGGAAACCCGATTTATTTACAAAAACGCCTGGGAAAAAATCAAAAGCCCTTTACCATTATAAAATTCCGCACAATGGTGCAGAACTCTGAGGAAAAAGGCGCCAGATGGGCAGAGAAGGATGATCCCAGAAGTACCCGTATCGGGAGGCTTTTGCGGCATTCCCATCTGGACGAGCTGCCGCAGCTTCTGAACATACTGGCCGGTCAGATGAGCTTTGTTGGCCCCAGACCGGAGCGGCCAGAGTTTTATGATCTGTTTGATACCTATATTGGCGGATTCCGTCAACGGATGATGGTTACACCCGGACTGACCGGCCTTGCGCAGATAAACGGCGGATATGAATTGCGGCCGGAAGAAAAAATCATTTACGATCTTGACTACATTAAGCACAGGTCTGTCGGCCTGGACTGCAGGTGTCTTATGAAAACCTTTGCTGTCGTTTTCACTTGTCACGGGGCCATGTAGTCGCTTAGGAGGGTTTTCTTTGCTATGAACGATAATCAGAGCATTCTGCCTGTTCAGGAAGACAGCGGCATTGATATCTGGACCGTCTTTCGCGTCCTGCTCAGCAAGTTTTATCTACTCTTCCTCGCCGGTGTCATCTGTGGCGGACTTGTTTTTTTGCTTGTTCGTTTTTGTGTGACGCCCACCTATGAATCTCGCGTCAGCTTCTATGTTTACAATACCGCCGATGCTTCCTCTCATTCCGGAACCATCAATAATAATGATCTGCTAGCTGCGGAAAGCCTGGCCACCACATATTCCAAGATACTCGGCAGCAATTCTGTATTGGATACGATTTTGGAAGATTTGGAACAGAAGGTTGAGATCACCAGAAAGGATCTGAGCAAAATGGTCAAGGCTTCTGTTGTATCCGACACGCAGTTGCTGGAAGTGGTCGTTACCTCCACAAGTCCCCAATTGTCCCTTGACATTGCGTCATCCTTTGCCCGGGTGGCACCGACTGAGATTGTCCGGATTACAAAGGCCGGCGGCGTTGAGGTGGTGGACCGTCCGGAGCTACCCACTGAAAAAGCATCACCGCGAACGGTGTTTGATACAGCCATCGGATTCTTGGTGGGTGTGATTCTGATTTCCGTTGTGTTGATTGTAAAAATGCTCTCGGATACGACTATTTATATCCCGGAGGATATTGAAAGCTCCGGAGCGATCACCGTGCTGGGACAAATTCCGGAGATCGAAGTGCCTGAAAAATATGTCCCATGGACTCTGGTGAAAGGAGGCACGATCCGATATGAAAACCAAACGGATGAAAGAAAATGATTCCGGTAAGGCGATTTCCAACAATCGAAAGCGGCTCTTAATTACCGATACGCCCTTTGCAATCAAGGAAGCCTACGTCAAGCTGCGGACCAATCTGATGTTCTGCATGACAGAGGATAAGGAGCGGCCTTGTAAAGTGTTTGCCGTGACCAGCGCAAAGCCGTCCGAGGGAAAGAGCCTCACCGCTGCAAACATTGCAATCAGCTTCGCAATGCTGGGCAAGCGCACCCTACTGATTGATGCGGACCTGCGCAAACCCACCCAGCGTCGCCTTTGGAGAGGAGAGGTCAACACCGGCCTGTGCGACTTCCTGGCGCGGATTTGCCCCCTGGAGTTAGCCAAGGTGGAGAACCTTCCTCTGTCACTGGTTTTCACCGGAACGATTCCTCCCAATCCTTCGGAGCTGCTTGCTTCCAACCGGATGCGGCAGTTTGTGGAGCATTGTGCTTCTCAATTTGAATATATCATAATCGACACACCTCCCATAAACACGGTGGCAGACGCACAGATCGTCTCCACCTTTGTTGACGGAATGATTGTGGTAGCCATGTCTGGAAATACCACCACGGAAGAGCTGAACTCCGCCATATTCTCTGTTCATCGTGCAGGCGGAAACATCTGCGGCGTTGTGCTGAACGATCTGAACATGCGTTCCATGAAATACTCTTACCGATATAAATACAGTGACCGCTATGGCTACAAGAGCAAGTATTCCTACCGCTACGGCTACAAGAACAAGTATTCCTACCGTTACGGCTCCAAGGACGGCTATCAGTACGGAGCACGCGATACGAACGAAGAAGGCGAAGACGCCTAACCGCTGCTCAAAGCAGCCGCTGGAAGGAGGAACTGCCATGGAAGCAAGGCTGCAGCCGCTGGTTTCCGTGATTATGCCCTGTTACTGTGCGGAAACCTGGCTGGATCAGGCAATTGCATCCGTTGCCGCACAAAGCATTACGGATTGGGAATTGCTGATTCTGGATGATTGCTCCAGCGACAGCAGCCCACAGATCGCAGAACGCTGGGCAAAGAAGGACAAGCGGATTCGTCTGATCCAAAATCCCCGGAATTGCGGTGTCGCCTGGACCAGGAACAGAGGCCTGGATCTGGCAGCCGGAACCTGGATTGCGCTGTTGGACAGCGACGATTTCTGGCGCCCGGATAAGCTGCGCCGTCAGCTGGAGCTGGCAGACCGGACCGGAGCGGAGCTGATTTACGCTTCCTATACCATGTTCCGGGAGAACCCGTCGCGTCAGACAGTCTATCGGGTCCCGTCAAGCGTGAGCTATGAAGATCTGTTGAAGGAAAACGTGATCGGCTGCTCCACCGTACTGCTGAAGCGCGCCGCCCTTGGAAACAGACGCTTTTCTCTGGAATTGTATCACGAGGACTACGCGCTCTGGCTGGAGCTGCTCCGTTCCGGCGTTCAGGCGGCCGGCTGTGAAGAGATTCTGGCGGACTGGCGGATTCTTCCCGGTTCCCGCTCCTTCCGCAAATGGAGCGCGGCCAAAAACCGCTGGCAAATCTACCGAAAGTCGGAGAAGCTGTCCATTCCCAGGTCGCTCCGCTGTTTTGCCAGCTATGCCGTTCGGGGTCTGGCAAAGCATAAGAGGCTTTAGACATGGAAGAAAACAAGCTTTCACCCCATCAAAAAGTTCTTCTGTCCATGCTCAATGACTTCGATAAGGTCTGCACCGCGCGGAATATCCCTTATATCCTGTTTTCCGGCAGCGCATTGGGTGCGGTTAGGCATGGCGGCTTCATCCCTTGGGATGACGACGTCGACGTGATGCTGTTGCGTCCGGACTATGAACGCCTGTTTGACGAAGCAGCAGGGGACTTTGACCCCGAACGTTATTATCTGCAGCGGGAGTTCAGCGCCCACTGGCCCATGCAGTTTTCCAAGCTGCGCCTGAACGCTACCACCTGCATGGAGAAATATCATCCAAAGGACCCGGAGCAGCATCAGGGTGTGTACCTGGATATTTTCCCCTGCGACAATCTTTCGGATCACCGGGTGATCCGCATCCTGCAATACCTGTTTGCCAGGGCAGTGGTGGCGAAGGCCCTGTATGCCCGGGGATATGAGACGAACAGCATTCTGAAAAAAGTTTTTATGCAGGTATGCCGTCTGTTGCCTCGGAGGCCAATGTACCGTTTTGTTCTGGATCAGCAGGAAGCGGATTCCAGCATGGTTCACAGCTTCTTCGGCTGCGGCACCAAATATAGAAAGAACGTATTTCCGAGACAGTGGATCACAGATCGGATCAGGCTCCCCTTCGAGGACAGCAGCTTTCCCGTCTCAGCCAACTGCGACGAACTGCTGACCAAACTGTATGGGGACTATCGCAGGCTGCCTGATCCGGCGGAGCGCCGGATCAAGGAGCACACGGCGATTCTGGATCTGGAACGTCCCTATCAGGATTACTTGGAAGCGCAGCGGAAGATGCGCTTTGAGACGCTGACGCGGAGCATTCGCTGAGGCTTCCGCTGCTTAAGAGGATGGTACTATGCAAAAGAAAGACGCGTCTGAATCTGTAAACAAAGAACAGCGTTCCGGCTGGAAGCTCTTTCTGGGAGGACTGCTCCTGCTGGCCGCGACGGCACTGATCTGCTTCTTCGTGTATCCCCGGCAGAACCGGGAGCCTGTTGCCACCGGGTCCGCGTCCTCCGGCCTGACCCAACATACCGAAAGCATGGAGACAGCGGCAGGAGCTTCCGCGGTCACGGATGCGGCAGCTTCCCAAACGGAAGCTGCGCCCACGCAGTCTCTTCCGCCGGAGACTCAGCCTGCGCCGCCGCTGGAGGCGCTTCAAACCCCCGTTGGCATTCTGCGTTTCCCGGAGGAGTATGAGGGTCAGCTTCAAGTGACGGAATCCGAAGACAACGGCAGCTACAGCGCCATTGTGGAGGCGCTTACGGACAGCGGCCCTGTAAGCCTGTACACCCTGGTGGTGGGGGATGCGGAGCCGGACTATCTGCTGGGGACTGCCCCGGACGAGAGCGGGCACCGGCAAAACATAGGTCTGCAGATCGGCGAGATCGTTCCGGACCCTGAATGGACAGAGGAAGAAACGAAACGGATCAATCTTCTGCAGGGCAGCGTCAACGATTTGATCGAGCAGATCTACGCGCTGCCGGGCTTTGAGGCGGAGAACTGAGATGAGCTTCCGTAAGAAGCTGCGCCGCAAGCTGGGCGCGCTGCTGTATTCTGCCATCGGGACCCATCTGCCCCATTCCTGGAGCGGGCTGAAGATCGGGCAGACCGCGTTTCGCCGTCTGTGCGGCAAGCTGATGCTGGCTGAGTGCGGCCGGCAGGTAAACATCGAGCCGAAAGCACTGTTCTCTCAGAAGGTATACCTGGGCGATCGTTCGGGCATTGGGACCAACGCAAAGATCTACGGCGAGTGCCACATCGGCGCCTGTGTCATGATGGGCTCGGACGTAACGATCATTACCCGGAATCACCGCTTCGGCAAAACGGATGTTCCCATGATGGATCAGGGTTTTGAGGAGGAACGCCCCGTCTGGATCGGGGACGACGTTTGGATCGGAGATCGGGTCACCATCCTCCCGGGCGTCCGGGTCGGAAACGGAGCGATTCTGGGAGCTGGAGCCGTGGTAACCAAGGACGTTCCGCCGTATTCGATTGCGGCCGGGAATCCCGCGAGGGTGATCCGCAGCCGCCTGGAGCAAACGAAATCAGAGGAAAAACCTCTTTTGACAGAAGGTGATGCACTATGAATTCCATACAGCTCCGCTATTGGCTGAGCGAGCACTTTCTCTGGATTATGCTGGGCCTGGGGGCGGCGTTCACGCTGATCTGGCTTCTGCTGCATCGAAAGCGGCTGCGCCTGAAATGGTACGCCGCCGTGCTGCTGGCCATTTTGCACACGCTGTACGGCGTCCTCTGCGTCAAGGTATTCGCCTTTGCCGAATCCGGCTTTGACGGGAATAAGCTGGGTAACATGAGCCTTTTCGGTGCGGTGTTCCTGATGCCCCCGGCCTATTGGCTCGGCGCGAAGCTCTTCAAACGAAAACCGGCGGAGGTTTTCGACGTCTTCACCATTTGCATGATTTTCACCCTGCTCTGTGCCCGCTGCAACTGCCTGTACACGGGCTGCTGCCAGGGACGTCTGATTCCGGGCTCGGAGCTGCGCTGGCCCACCCGGGAGGCCGAGCTGGTTTTCTACCTGATTTTCCTGGGAATCATGGCCCCGAGGGTCCGGAAGGGGAGGACCGCCGGTGAAGTCTATCCCCTTTATATGGCGGCCTACGGCGCATTCCGTTTCATCACGGAATGCTTCCGGGACGCCTCCACCAACAGTATTTTCCATGTCAGCCACATCTGGGCCTCTTTAACCTTGGCCATCGGCATGGGATTCTGTCTTGAAATGAAAACACGCAAAACCACAAATAAAAAACAGTTGTCAAATTCTAAGAAGGGGTGAGTTTTATGATTCGAGGTATCCTAAAGAGAACGGTCTCATTATTCCTTGTTATTGCGATGGTTCTTAGCTTAGTTTCGTTTACAGTCTCCGCTGCTGAATTGGCAGGCTTGAACGTTGAAGGCCTGACTGCAGAATCAGCTGGTGATGCGAATTGGACTGCATCCGAAGGGAATCAGATTACCGGCACGGCGACAGGTACTTCCGGGACTTGCGGCAACGAATCTAAATCCGGAGTACTGGTTTTAAAAAATACCAAGTCAAACATGGCCACTCTGTCTTTCGACTATACGTTGACTTTGAACAATGGAACAGTTAAGATTGGGAATACTTCGGTGACGGAAAATAGCAGTTACTCTGTTGAGCTGGCATCCAATGAAACTTTGAGTATTACTGTCACTTCAGATAAAGCTGCTACGTCGACAATAATCATATTAAAAAACATTAAACTTGTAACAAATACTGATGTAAATGTTTCTTTCGAACCTTCTGTCGGAGGAACCATTAAAGTCAATGATGAAACAATTTCGGCTCCAAGAACCTATTCTCAGAATTCTTCCGTCGGATTCCAGATTACCGCGACTCCTGCCTCAAGCTATAAGTTTTTCCGTTGGGAAAACGAAAATGGAACAGTCGTTTCCAACAAAAAATCCGATACGATTTACCCAGATTATGATCAAACAATTCATGCTGTGTTCCTTGACTCAACCAGTCCTGTGTTCAGCGTATCTGGAACGACTTTTACTGATCTGGGTGAAGCCATTGATTATGCTGTTAGCGCAAATCAATCCGTAATCGCGCTGATTGAAAACGGTACAATTTCCGGGAACTATACGATTCCGAATGGCAAGACCCTGCTGATTCCGTTTGACGATGCGTTGACGGTATATAAGAATACGCCGGAGGTTGTCTATGGTTCTCATACTACACCCTCTGTCTTTAAAACGCTTACAATGGCAAATGGGTCTTCCATCACGGTTGCATCCGGCGGCGCTATTTGCGTTCCGTCCAAGCTTTCGGCAACAGGGACAGGGACCGGTTCCTGGAACGGTACGCCCACCGGGAAATATGGTAAAATAGCTATGAATTCCGGCAGCTCCATTACGGTTGAAAATGGAGGCGGATTGTATGTTTACGGTTATATTTCAGGCACCGGAAACGTACTTGCTAAATCCGGCGCGACAGTATACGAAGCAATGCAATTCCGCTGCTGGCGCGGAGGCTCTGCGACACTCGATATGATCAATGGGAGCGTTTTCCCAATGACCCAGTATTATGTGCAAAACATCGAAGCATTTTTGACTTTGGAAGCCGGTGCGCAGGAAAACGTTTATACCTCTGTGAATATGAACAGTTCGGCATATCCTGCATCTGCCTCCTTTATTGGCACTTCAGGAATGTTCACAATCGGAACCGGTAAAATTGTAAAACACTATGATGGCCCCACAGACCGACTAATCATTGATGTAGAAGGAGATTTATCCATCAAAAGTCTGTCCCTCTCTCTGGCAGGGCAGAGTGTGAATACAAAAGACTATGTGCTTCCGATCAACAGTAACATCAGTATTAATGTCAAATCCGGAACAACAACAATAGACGCTGCGCAAAAGGTCGCTCTTCTTCCCGGCGCTGAGTTAACTGTCTCAACTGAAGCTCAGGTTATAATTAACAGCAGTGTTTATGTCTATGATAAAGACGAATGGGGTAATTATGCCGCCGCTGGCGTGCAGCTCGTCCCTGTTGGTTATTCGACCGTAAACGGCACAACTGCCAAACGAAACGCAAATAGCCTGGTCGATGCAAAGGTAGATATAAATGGCAATGTATATGTAAACGGAGCGCTTTACACAACCGCTGGCGGTGCAGCGATTGTTTCCAGTGCCGGAAGCGGAAAAATCGTTTTCAATAAAACCGCAGGTACTGAAACTGCAACGCAGCAGGTTACTCAGAGCGGAAAGTCTATCTCAACTGTTAGTATTCCGATTACACCTGCCCGGTTATTGAATGGCGATGGAAGCTATACCCCTACCGCCAATCTTTTAGCGAATACCGAGGTTCCGTATATCGGCACCGGGTCGGAAGGCAAATGGCTTACCGGTGTTCAAGCCTTTCAAATCTATTTTGACGCGAATGGCGGAACCGGCACGATGCCTCCCCAGACAGTGATTGTCGGAACGGAAGCGACTCTGAATAAGAATACGTTCACCAGAGAAGGATATGATTTCGTTTGCTGGAACACAGCTGCCGACGGTTCGGGTCAGAGTATTCCTGACGAGTATAGCGGGACCATTCCTGCCACGGGTGATATTACGCTGTATGCGCAATGGTCTGTACAGAAATTCACCGTAACCTGGAACAACGATGACGGAACGCTGCTGGAGCTGGATGAGAACGTACCTTATGGTACCACGCCCAGCTACGACGGCCAGACTCCCACGAAGGCTGCTGACGCCCAATACAGCTATACCTTTGCCGGATGGTCTCCGGAACCGAGCGATGTCACCGGCAACGTGACCTACACGGCCACCTACACCAGCACCGTCAATACCTACACCGTCATCTGGAAGAATGAAGACGGCACCGTCCTGGAGAAGGATGAGAACGTGCCCTACGGCACCGAACCGACTTATGACGGCGAAACCCCGACGAAGGCCGGAGACGCCCAGTACAGCTATACCTTCACTGGCTGGACACCTGAACCTGCCGCTGTGACGGGGGACGTCACCTATACCGCTGTCTTTCGTCAGACGGTCAATACCTACACCGTTAAGTGGCTGAACGAGGACGGCAGCATTCTGGAAACCGACAAGAACGTACCCTACGGCACTACGCCGGAATACAACGGGGAGGAACCTACCAAGGATCCGACTGCTTCTACCGTCTATACCTTTACCGGATGGACGCCGGAAGTTGAAGCGGTGACCGGAGACGTGAGCTACACCGCAAAGTTCAGCGAATCGATCCGTTTGTATACGATCACTTGGAAAAACCAGAACGGGGAAGTCATTGAAACGAACGACGCAGCCTACGGTGAAGCTCCGTTCCATGCTCCCTTGGATGCGTATCAGGATGAGCATTATTCCTACAGCTTTGCCGGCTGGAAGGATGAGACCGGACATGTCTACAGCCTGAATGATGCGCTTCCCACTGTAGATGGCGACGCTGTCTACACAGCGGTCTTCAGCACCTCCCTCGTCAACGGTTATTATCTGATCGGTCTGCATGGTTGGGACGCGGCAGATCTCCTTCCGGAGGACAAGCTGTATGAAAACCAGGAGAACGCCTCCGAGATGATGCTGGAGCACGTGAAGCTTCAGGTTGGCAACGAGTTTAAGGTCGTTTATCTGAACAACGGCGAACTGACTTGGTATCCCGAAAACGCCGGCAACTACGTCGTGGACGCCGGTCACGCGGGAGAAGACAAGCTTGTGATCTTCAATCCGAAGGGCACAGGCAGCGGAGACGGCTGGCATGCGGGTTATCTGTTCGTCCCGCTGAACGAATATACCGTGACCTGGAAGGATTGGGATGGCAGAGAGTTCCGCACCGAACGGTATTACCACGGTGAGATTCCTTCCTATCTTAACGCAGACGTCACCGAGAATCCGTCCCGCCAGGAAGATGAAGCCAACGTTTACAGCTTCGACGGTTGGAATGACGGTACTAAGGTCTACAGCGGGACGCTTCCTGCTGTAACTGCGGACGTTGTTTACACCGCGCATTTCGCTGCCAGCCCCAGAATGTATGATATTCTTTGGATCGTAGGTGAAGAGGAAATCCATTCCGAATGGGCCTACGGCACTACTCCTGTGTACATGGTCAACGGCGAGCCCGCGACCCCGACAAAAGCTCCCGACGCGGAGTTCACCTATACCTTCGATCATTGGGAGCCTGCAATTGAAGCGGTAAACGGAAACGCGACTTACGTGGCTAAGTTCAATGAAACGAAGAATACCTACACGATTACCTGGATCGTAAACGGCGTAGAAACCCAGGAGACCTATGAATATGGCGATACTCCCGTCTATAAGGTGAACGGGGAGGCTGCTGACCCGACCAAGGAAGCGGACGCCCAGTACAGCTACAGCTTTGCCGGCTGGAGCCCGACGCTTGACACAGTCACAGGCGACGCCGAATATACCGCGATCTTCGATCAAACTGTCAACAAGTACAGAGTGCATTTCCGGAATGAGAACGGGGAAGAGCTTTGGTTTGACGATGTTGAATACGGTACAGTACCCGTATACGGCGGCGAAGCGTTTGACAAGCCGGATACCGATCAGTACAGCTACAGCTTCCTCGGCTGGTTTGACGGAACTGAAGTTTACACCGATGCGCTTCCTGCAGTGAACGGCGAGGTCAGCTACACCGCGGTCTTTACGGCAACGCTTCGCAGCTATACCATCACCTGGATCATCGACGGCACAGAGGAGACCGAAGAATATCCCTATGGCGAAACGCCTTCCCACGCGGAACCCTATAAGGAGCCTGATGCCCAGTACAGCTACACCTTCACCGGCTGGGATCCGCAAATTGAACCGGTCACCGGCCCCGCCACCTACACGGCGCAATTCTCAGAAGTACTGAGATCCTATCTTGTTACATTCAATAATTACGACAACAGCTTCCTTTACAGCGTTGAGCTTCCCTATGGCAGCATGCCCGAATATCAGGGCGAAGCGCCCGTCAAACCCGATGACGAGCATTACAGCTATACCTTCATCGGCTGGGAGCCCGAGCTTGCTGAGGTTAAAGGATCTGCCGTCTACGTTGCGCAATATCGGGCGGAGCTGCTGATTCCAAACGGCTATTACCTGGTGGGCAGCTTCAACGATTGGACACCCTCGGCGCAATATCTGTTCACCCAGAGCGGCGATCGCTACGTTCGGGAAAACGTACAGCTTGCTGTGGGCAATGAAATGAAGGTGGTGCGCTACGAAGACGGGGAGCCGGCACAATGGTATCCCGACGGCGGCGCAGCCACCAACTACGTTGTTCCCGAAGGGCGGGAAGGCAGCAAGACGGTCTGGTTCAGTCCCGATTACCTGGAAGAGTTCTTCCAGGACGGCGGCTGCGGTTACCTCTACGTCCCGCGGAACGTTTTCACCGTAACCTGGAACAACGATGACGGAACGCAGCTGGAGCTGGATGAAAACGTACCCTACGGTACCATGCCCAGCTACGACGGCCAGACTCCCACAAAGGCTGCTGACGACCAATACAGCTATACCTTTGCCGGATGGTCTCCGGAACTGAGCGCTGTCACCGGCAACGTGACCTACACGGCCACCTACACCAGCACCGTCAATACCTACACCGTCATCTGGAAGAACGAAGACGGGACCGTTCTGGAAACGGATGAAAATGTGCCTTACGGCGCCATGCCGACCTATGACGGAGCAATGCCGGTCAAGAACGGAAACGAAGAGCACAGCTACGAGTTCGCCGGGTGGAATCCCACTGTTGCGAAGGTAACAGGGGACGCGGTCTACACTGCGCTGTTCACGGAGAGCACCAACAGCTATACCGTCACCTGGAACAACGATGACGGAACGCAGCTGGAGCTGGATGAAAACGTACCTTATGGTACCATGCCCAGCTACGACGGCCAGACGCCCGTGAAGGAGCCCAGCGCCGAGTTCATCTATACCTTTGCCGGATGGACGCCGGAGCCCGGCCCTGTCACCGGAAACGCAACTTATACTGCCACCTTCACCTCTGAAAAGCGCAGCTATACCATCCGCTTTGTCAACGACAACGGCGATCTGCTGTATAGCGGCGAGTTCAAGTACGGAACAGTGCCTGAATATGCCGGTGAAACCCCTGTTAAGGAAGGCGACGCCCAGTACAGCTATACCTTTGCAGGCTGGACTCCTGCAATCGTGGCCGTTCACGGTGATGCGACCTACACCGCGGTGTTCGACGCGACTGTGAACAAGTATCTGATCACCTTTGTCAATGAGGACGGCACGGAGCTGTACAGCGCCATGGTTGCCTACGGTGATACGCCTGTCTACGACGGCGAGACGCCGACCAAGACGAACACCGCACAATATACCTATACCTTTGCCGGTTGGAACCCCAAAATCGTGACCGTAACCGGAGAGGCGACTTACAAGGCGGTATTCGATGCTGAAGTCAACGAGTATCTGATCCGGTTTGTCAACTACAACGGCGATCTGCTGTACAGCGACATGTTTGCCTACGGTGCGACCCCCGTCTATGACGGTGATACCCCCGCTAAGGAAGGCAACGCCCAGTACAGCTACACCTTCACCGGCTGGGATCCCGAGATCGAGGCCGTGACCGGAGAAGCGACCTACAAGGCGATTTTTGAAGAGAGCGTCAACCGTTATCTGATTACCTTCATCAACGAAGACGATACCGAGCTCTACAGCGCCAAGTTTGACTACGGTGAGCAGCCCGTTTACGGCGGACCGGAGCCTGCCAAGCAGACCGGAGCAAACGAGACCGGCGCCTACCGCTTCATCGGTTGGGAGCCCGAAATCACAGAGGTTACCGGGGACAAAACTTATACCGCGAAGTTCAGCTATACCGGCTTCCGCTCCGACGAGCAGGGTCTGCGTTACTATGTTGACAACGAGATGCAGACCGGTCTTGTGCTGGCGGACGGCGAAACCTACTACATGGATCCCGATACCGGTTATGCGGTCACCGGCCTGGTCCGTCTGGTTCTGGAGAACGGCGAGGTCAATTACTACTACTTCACCGAAAACTATCAGGCCGTAAAGGACGGGACCTACAAGGTAGACAACAACAACGGTCTGCCCCTGCCTTGCTTCAATTACAACTTCGATGCCAACGGCGTGATCGAGCACGACCCGGATACCTCCAAGAACGGACTTAGCGTTCCTTCTGATGATCCCAACGGGCTGTTCTACATGATCGATGGCATTAAGGTCGGCATGGGCCTGCTGAAGATCGACGGCTCCTACTACTACGCCCGAACCTCCTCCGGCGAGATTGTTCGCAATCGGACCTACTACGTTTCCGTGACCAACGGCCTGCCCATTGAGCCCGGTATGTACAGCTTCGACGCGGAAGGCCGGATGATCCTGAACGGATTCTTTGACGAAAACAGCAGCACCTACTACTATCAGGACGGTGTGATGGCCAAGGGCTTTACCAAGATCGGCGAGGACTACTACTTCTTCAACGCCGGCAGCGGCAAGCTCTACAAGGACATCAGACTTTGGGTTCCTGTAAACGAGTACGGCGTAGAGCCCGGTTATTATTACTTCGGTGTAGACGGCAAGATGGAGCTGCCGGCGCCCAAGAACGGTTTCATTGAGGAAGGCGGCTACAGCTACTACTACGTCAACGGCGAGCGGGCCAAGGGCTTTACCAAGATCGGTGAGGACTACTACTTCTTCAACGCCGGCAACGGCAGAATGTACAAGGACATCAAGCTCTGGGTGCCTGAGAACGAATACGGCGTAGAGCCCGGTTACTATGACTTCGGCGCCGATGGCAAGATGGTCCAGCCTGATGTCAAAAACGGCTTTGTGGAAGAAAGCGGCAGTACCTACTACTATGTAGACGGCGAGAAGGCCAAGGGCCTTATGAAGATCGGCGAGGACTTCTACTTCTTCAACCAGAGCAGCGGCAAGATGTATAAGGGCATGAAGCTGTGGGTAGCGGATCATCCCGAATACGGCATCGTTGGCGGTATGTATCAGTTTGATGAGGAAGGCAGGATGGTGCTTCCCGGCTGACGCCGACACAAGCAAGTTATCATGTGCAGCATGGTCGGCCCGGGTTCGGGCCGCCTATGCTGCACAGCGGAACTTTATTCCATTTGTTCGATCCCTCTCCCGATTGCGATCTTTCCCGGACGCAATTCCCGCAAGAAAGGACTATGCGATGAAAAATCACGGAATCAGAATCATAATGGCCTGGCTGCTGTCCCTGTGCCTCTTAATCAGTTGCGTTCCGGCGATGGTCTATGCGGAGGATTCCGAAGCGACGGAAGCTTCCCCGATTATCATGGATGAACTGCCCGATGCGGTGAATGAAGAAACCGAGCCTCTTGATGAAACAGAGCAAGCGCTGTACCCCGATGCGGAAACCAGCCAAGAAGAAGCGGAACCGGCAGCCGATTCGGACGAATCTGCCGAAATCCCGGAGGAAGAAACTGCGGCGATGGATTCCAAAGAATCTGAGCAGCAGCCCCTGCTCCCACAGGAAACGGCGGAAGAGCCGGAACTGCCTGCCGATCAGCCGGAGCTTCCCGCGGAGGACCCAGAAGAGTCTGAGGAAGAACCTGCGGAGGAGCTGCCGCCCATCGACAGCTATGCGGACTTCATGTCCTGCCTGAAGCTTTTGGAGCAGCGTGCCAATGCATTTGCCCAGGAACACAGCGGCGAGGATCCTGTAGGTCTGGTTATCAACTATATTCGCTGCGGTGTGGAAAAGTACAATTCCAGCACCTGGAACACCTTCTGCGGAGAAGAAAAGACGGCATTTACCGCATTTGTGACGTCCTGTGACGAGCAGGAGGGGACCAGCGTCCGCAGACTCCGCGATCTGGAATGCTTTGCCATTCCCAACGGGGATCAGGTGGAGTTTGCCCACATGTTCGGCTGCCTGGATATGGCCTATCATACCGGCAATCAGAACACTGCCGATCTTGGCAGCTGGGCCGGCGATATTTGCGATTTGCTGCAGCTCTCTCAGAACGGCGGTGTCACCGGCACGGTGGAGGAGATGGCCGAGGAAATCCGGACCAACCACGACAAGTATTTCCTCTATGACGATCCCAACGCCCATTCCTTTGGCATTTTGGATTTCCTGGCTGATATGGATGCTTTCTATATCATCCGGAATCTCTCCGGCGACAATACGATCAGCGCAGTCATGCAAAGCTATTACACGGCCAACCTGGACGACAGCTTCCGCACAAAGTTCTTCATCGACAATCGGCTGGGCGGAGCATCCACCAAAGCCCAGATCAGAGCCGTTGTCTATGACATCTATCGCTCCAATGAAGGCATTACGACACTTGAGGGCAGCTATCTGCCCGAGGGGGTAAACCCCGACATCCGGCAGGCCTGCTGCTATGCCTTTGCGGATCACCTGTTCCTGACGGCACAGGACAAGCTGGAGAATCCCTACTTCACTACCTTTTCTACCGAGACCAGCAGAATCGCCCCAGGTGTGACCCAGCAGATCAAGATGGCCATTACCCAGGACGACAAACAGATCGTCTACTATATTGCCAACGTTGACGTCAGCCGTCAGGATGTAACAGTCTGTGCAAACTACGGCGACAACGATGGCTCAACCTGGACCATGCGCCGGGTGACCGATCAGATGAAGGCTGCGGAGCTGAATCACTCCGATCCGGAATCGGATCGTTATGTGCCGTACTACAGCGCAGTTGTTGGCGTCAACGGGGACTTCTACAATATGTCTACCGGCAAGCCCACCGGCGCGCTGGTGATGGAAGGCGTTCAGTACAACGGAGCCGGAAGCGAGAATTTCTTTGCCATGCTGAAAGACGGTACGCCAATGATTGGCGCTCCCGCCCAGTGGAACAGTATCAAGGACCAAGTGCAGGAAGCCGTTGGCTGTAATATCATGCTGGTGAAGGACGGCAAAATCGCCATTTCATCCAATTCAAATTACTATGCCTCCCGGGCGTCCCGGACCTGCGTCGGTATTACCTATGACGGACATGTGATTCTGATGGTGCTGGATGGCCGTCAGGAGCCCTTCTCCTGCGGCGGCAGCAATATTGAGATCGCCCAGATTATGCTGGATGCAGGCTGTGTTGTGGCTGCCAATCTGGATGGCGGCGGGTCAACAACCTTTGCGGCCAAGGCGGAGGGCTCTGATGAGATCGCTTTGGTCAATCGCCCCTCTGACGGCTATGAGCGTTCTGTCAGCTCCTCTCTGATGGTGGTCTCTACCGCAAAGCCTTCCAATATTTTTGATCACGCAATGGTCTCTGCGGATTATGACTATCTCACCGTCGGGACCTCCATGCAGATCCGGACAACCGGCGTCACTGCCACCGGCGGAGCCATCGATCTGCCCGAGGGCACAAGCCTTGTGGTTTCTGACAACTCCATCGGCAGTGTTTCAGAAGATCAGGTGTTCACCGCCGCCGCCCTGGGTGACGTTCAACTGCAGCTCAAGCTGGAGGACGGTACTGTTATCGGCAGCAAAACACTCCATGTCGTGGAGCCCACGGATCTGGATTTCAGCAGGAATACGTTGAACGTAGTGCTTGGGGAGCCTTCAGAGCTGCCCATGGAAGCCTACTACAACGGAAACCTTGTGAAAATCAATCCTTCCGACGTGACCTTTGGCTTTGTCAAGATCTCTCTGCAATCCATCGGCAACGTGGAGGGCGGAGACGTCAATACGACAAAGATGGAGCTTGTTTTCAGTTATCCGGAGGCAGGCAGCATCGACGGCTTTTCCTTTACCGCAAATCCGGAAAGTGAAATCCGCACCTTGACTGTCGGCGCGGTGCTGACAAATCGGATGGAAGAATTCCAGGCCGCGCTGAACGAAGAGTTTATGCGCGTGTATCAGCAGGCGCTGGCAGACGGATACTCTGCGGATCAGGCTGCCCTTATGGCGCAGACGGCTGCCATCAATAAGGCGCTGAATGAAGAGGCTAAAATCGTTCTGTATTTTTACAGCGCTGAGGAGGCGACCTTTGACTTTGACAATGCCACCGGCGGCGACGGATTGCTGTCCTGGAAGCGTGAGGTTTCCAACTCCCATTATCATCAACTGACCAACACTTATATCATCCAAGACCCAGCTGAGGATATGGAGGTACAGTACACCTTCGCCGTGGATATGTCAAAGGTGCCCATTCCCGAAAAGCTGACAGGGCTGCTCTACATGCTTCCCGGCGGCGACCAGGAGGGGAGAACTGCCTGGGACTTTATGCTGCAGCTGGCGGAACGAATCAGCCCTCTGACCACCGTTACCGTGGTGATGGAGCTTCCCCAAGGCTTCCAGGCGGATATTTCAAATCTCCGGCTTGCAAATGAATATTTAAGCCTGAGCTCTGCGGAAGTGCAGGACAATCAGCTGACTATCATCTGTAATTTCATCGCCCAGTCCGAGCCCATCAATCCGGCCAACGCGAATCCCCTGTGCGTTCTGAGCGGTCTGAAGCTGACGCCTACGGAGGAGGCAGCATGGGATGAAAATCAGCAGCTCAACGTGGAATTCAACGGCAAGCTGAGCTATGACATTTACGCCCATTTCCACATCCTGATGAACCTCTGTGCCAACGAGGAGTATCAGATCCAGTACGGCCTGTATCCTTATGATAACCGCGCAAACGATCCCAATGATTACGGCGCCCATTTCCAGAACGAGGTCGTGGACTTCTACGACGCCTTTACCCTGGACCGCTTTATCAACCAGGGCTGGGTTTGGGAAAACGGAGCATGGTTCTATTACGAGAACGGCGAGATCCTCACCGGCATCCATAAGCTGCCCAGCTTTGAGGCCGGAGAAGAGGGAGAGTTCTGGTACGATCTCGGCTCGAACGGCGCCTGCAGCGCCAAGCTGACCGGTATCTTTGAGCTGGACGGCAGCTATTACTATTCCCGTATGGGCATTCTTCAGACCGGATGGCTTTCCATCCAGGCAGATGACGGCGAATCTTACGTATATTACGGCGATCCCGCAAACGGACAGCTTTATACCGGCGTACGGGAGATCAAGACCCTCACGTATACATTTGATGAGACCGGCAAGCTGATTCGCGGCGCGTTCAGGACCAACGATAAGGGAACCAAGTATTTCTGGGCCGGCGAGTCTGTGTTCCGCCGCTTTGTGACCCTGGAAGAGGGAACCTATTGGCTGGATGTGGACGGTTATGTAGCCTACGGCAATGCTTTTACCGTCACCGATAACGTGAAGGACATCACCTGGTATCATTTTGACGAACAGACTGGACTGTTGGACGGGATTTGCAGCGGACTGATTGAGTATCGCGGAGAGCTCTACTACTGCGACGAAAACGGAAAAGTATTCTATGGCGTGATCGGCATTGAAGGTGGACTGATTTACTGCGGTACGAGAGGAAAGCTCTACGTTGATTCCAGTTTCTATGTGGACAGCTCCACTCAGTTCAAGAACTGCTCCCTGCCGATTGGCCTGTATAAATGCGGTGCGGACGGTTTCGTCATTTCCGATGGCTTCGTTGACATTGGAGATGGAACCTATTACTTCACGGATTATCAGAGAGCCCTGGGCTTTACCAAGATCGGGGAGGACTATTATCTGTTTAACGCCGGCAGCGGCAAGATGTACAAAGACGCCAGCATGTGGGTCGGCGCCAACAGCTACGGTGTGGAGCCCGGCATGCACTACTTTGACGCGGACGGCAAAATGTTCATCCCAGATCTGGAAAACGGGGAAAAGAAGATCGTTGAAGAAAACGGCAAGCTGTATTTCACCATTGACGGCGTCAAGCTGAATAACGGCCTGAACGAGCTGGACGGCGAGTATTACTACGCCCAGAATAATTATGTCCTGGTGACCGATAAGACCATCTGGGTCAGCCAGAAGAACGGGCTGATTCCCGAAAAGGGTGTTTGGTATTACTTCGGGCCGGATGGCAAAATGCTCCAAACTGGCTTTGTCAATGGCGGCGACGGCTTCACGTATTATTACGATCAGAACGTACTGGCGCTTGGCTTCACCAAAATCGGCGAAGACTACTACATGTTCAACGCCGGCAGCGGCAAGCTCTACAAGGACGCTACCCTTTGGGTCGGCGCCAACGCCTGGGGCGTGGAAACCGGTATGCACTACTTTGACCTGGAAGGCAAAATGTTCATTCCGGATCTGGAGAACGGAGAAAAGAAGATTATTTCCGAAAACGGCAAGCTGTACTTCACCATCGACGGTGTGAAGATGACCAACGGCCTGAACGAGCTGGACGGGGAGTACTATTACGCCCAGGCCAACGGGGTTCTGGTCACAAACGCCACCATTTGGGTCAATCAGAAGAACGGCCTGATCCCGGAGAAGGGCGACTACCATGCCTTCGCCGCAGATGGCAAAATGATCCAGACCGGCTTCGTCACGGGCGGAGGCTATATCTACTACTACGATCAGAACGTGCTGGCCCTTGGCTTCACCAAGATCGGCGAGGACTACTACTTGTTCAACGCCGGCAGCGGCAAAATGTACAAGGATGCCGATATGTGGGTCGGCGAAAATGCCTATGGCGTAGAGACCGGTATGCACCACTTTGGCTCAGACGGCAAAATGTTCATCCCGGATCTGGAGAACGGAGAAAAGGAGATCATTTCCGAAAACGGCAAACTGTACTTTACCATCGACGGCGTCAAGATGACCAACGGCCTGAACGAGCTGGACGGGGAGTACTACTACGCTCAGGCCAACGGTGTCCTCGTCACAAACGCCACCATTTGGGTCAGCCAGAAGAACGGCCTGATTCCGGAGAAGGGCGACTATCACGCCTTTGCGGCAGACGGGAAAATGATTCAGACCGGTTTTGTCACGGGCGGCGGCTATACCTACTACTACGATCAGAATGTGCTTGCGCTTGGCTTTACCAAGATCGGAGAGGACTACTACATGTTTAACGCCGGCAGCGGAAAGATGTATAAGGATGCAAACATGTGGGTCGGCGCCAATGACTACGGTGTAGAAACCGGCATGCACTATTTCGGCGCGGACGGAAAGATGGAATAAGCTGACGGAGTCATACGACACGCTCTAAACGATTACGGGGCTTCACGGGTTCCGTGAAGCCCCACTTATCAAGATGAAGATACAAACCTTGATCGCGACTATTGACCAGACGGATCAAAGCCTGGCCCAACGAATGAACGTGCAGACCGACTGCCTCATCGGAAATCAGTGCGGCGCAAACGGAACAGAGGAAGTCTGGTGGAACGGACATCGTGAGATCTATCTGAATACCGCGGAGCGAGGCGTCGGACGGAACAGAAATTTACTTCTGGAACAGGCCGAGGCCGAGTTTTGCGTTTTTGCAGATGACGATATGTGCTTTCTGCCCGGATATCCGAAAACAGCCCTGCGTTGTTTTGCCCAGTGTCCGAAGGCGGATCTGCTTGTTTTTAACCTGGTGGAAAAGGACCCGAGAAGGTATCGGAATCGGCGGATCTTCCGGGTCCACTGGTATAACTACGCCCGCTACGGCGCTGCCAGACTGGCGTTCCGTCGTGAAAGCCTGATAAACGCGGGGATTCGCTTTGATCTTCGCTTTGGCGGCGGCGCAGAGTACGGATCTGGCGAGGATACGCTCTTTCTGAGGAGCTGCCTGAAAAAAAGGCTGAAGATTTATGCGATCCCTGAGGCCTTGGCGGAGATTGACCAGGAGGCGAAATCCACCTGGTTTACCTCCTATAATAGTAAGTTCTTCCGGGATAAGGGGGCGCTCTACGCCTGTCTCCATCCGATCCTGTGGCGTCCCTACGCGCTTCGTTATTTGATTCGATATCGAAAAAAGCTGCTGCAGGAGTTGAGATTCCGGGAGGCATACTCTGCCATGAAAAGCGGCAGGGCTTTGATTCGAAAACAGGAGGACCGTTCATGAAATTCAGCGTTATCGTCCCTGTCTTTAATGCCGAAAACTGGCTGAACGACTGCATCCTTTCCGTTCAGAATCAGGCTTACAGGGATTGGGAGCTGATTCTCGTGAACGACGGCTCTACGGACCGCAGCGATGCGATCATACAGGCAGCTGCAGCGTCAGATCCCAGGATTGTATCCCTGCAGCAGGATAATCAAGGTCAACTATTGGCCCGCAGAAGGGGAATACTTGCAGCAACAGGGGAGTGGCTCCTGTTTCTGGACAGTGATGACCTGCTGGCGGCGAATTGTATGATTTCACTCAAACGAGAGATTGATGCGCATGATCCGGATATGATCCTGTTCTGCTGCCGCTGTATTCTGGAAAACGGTTCGTTCGGAGACCGACGCGGATACCTTGGCACGGAGCCGATGGAACTGGACCCGAAGCTCCTGCAAAAAACGCTCTTGCGCAGCGATAAGCTGAACTCGCTTTGCTTTAAAGCGTTTAAGCGCGCCTTGTTTGAGCAGGACAATACGGATTACCGGCTTTATGACAGCCCGATGTTTGGCGAGGACAAGCTGCAGCTGCTGCATCCTGCAACGATGGCCCGCGCAATTCGGTATCTGCCGCTGGAGCTGTATCAATACCGACTTCACGCTGACAGTTTTGTACACAGTTTCCGGATGGACCGGATTACGCCCATGCTCCGCCGGGAGCTTTTTCGCAGCCTGGAGCAGTACGCAGCCCGTTGGAAGCTGGATGACCACGATACTATGGCTTCTCTTCAGGCCTATTACTGGAAAAATCTGCTATCCGTTTACTATGGCTTACGCCGTACCTGCCGCTCCAGAGAGGAACGAAACATGCTCCGTTCTTATCCCTGGCGTGCAGCGCTGCGGCAAACCCTGGGATTTCCATTTTTCAGCCGTTTTCTGTCTTTCCGAGACAGAGCCAAGCTGCTGCTGATCTATTTCCGTGTCTGATGGGAGGGCCTGAAACCCTGTGAAGAAACGCTTTTCTATTTCACCCGCCAAAATTAACATTTTGACGAGTCTTTTAAACCATTTGATTGCCACAGGCTGCGGGATCATATTGCCGAGAATTCTGATTGAAAGCTATGGCTCGGCGGCGTATGGAATCACGGTTTCCATTGCGCAGTTTCTTTCGTATATTGCCCTTCTGGAAAGCGGGATCGGCGGGGTGGCCCGTGCGCAGCTTTACGGTCCTCTGGCCAAAAGAGATCAGAGGGAAATCAGTGTCATTTATCAGGCAACAAAACGCTTTTTTCGCTTTGTTGCCCTTGCGTTTGTGCTCTATACCCTTATACTGGCTCTGAGTTATCGTACCCTGGCCGGAATCACATATTATCCTTTCTGGTATATTTTTATTCTTGTGCTGGTGATCAGCTCCGCCACCCTCGCCAAGTATATGGGCGGTCTTGCTAACCTGACCTTGATGGTAGCGGATCAGAAGCAGTATATCAGCATGCTGATTCATATTGGGGCGACGATCCTCAATACTGTAGCTGTACTGGTGCTGTGCCGCCTTGGTACAGATCTGATCTGGGTCAAGCTGGGCAGCAGTCTTGTTTTTATCCTTCCGCCCATCCTGTTTTCCTTCTACGTAAAGCGGCATTACAATTTGTTGCCGGTAAAGGCTGACAGCAAGGTTCTGACGCAGCGCTGGACCGGCCTTGGTCAGCATTTTGCCTTTTTCCTCCACAAAAATACGGATATTGTTCTTCTGACGCTGCTGGCGGATATTCGCCTTGTCGCGGTGTATTCTGTATTCAGTCTGGTGAGCAACAGCATACGAGCCATAACGGAATCCTGTTCCGGCGGGATGGAGGCGGTACTGGGGGAACGGATCGCAAGGAAGGACAATTCTGGTTTATTGGCGGTATTCCGGAAGTATCAGCTGCTACTGAGCGCCGTGACCATTCTGCTCTTTGGCTGCGCAGGTATTTTGATCAATGACTTCGTTAGGCTTTATACCAACGGGATTCAAGACGCGAACTATCGGCAGCCTGTATTTGCCCTGCTTATTTTATTTGCGGAAGCATTCAACTGCTTGTGCCTGCCCTATGCAGCCCTTCCGTTCTCCGCCAACCATCTAAAGCAGACCAGATGGGGTGCATATGGAGAAGCTTCCATCAACATCGTCCTCTCCGTCGGGCTGATCTTTTGGAATCCCCTTGTGGGTGTTGCGCTTGCAACCCTTTTAGCCACACTGTTTCGTGCGATTTATTATATTCATTATGCGGCAAATCATTTTTTGCAGAAATCATTTTTCCAGCTTTTATCTGAATATTTCGGGACAGCGCTTTTGCTGGCCCTGATCATAGCGGCAGGGCAATGGGTAATCAACGGCCTCTTCATTGAAAATTTCCTGCAATGGGCACTGATCGGCGCTGCATGCTTTGCGGTGCTCCTTCTGCCAGTTTGCCTTGTGCTGTTTTGGTACAAGCGGTTCTGTACGGATCGGCGCTGAAAAAGGTTTGCGCCATACAACGTTTGGACGGAGGATAAGCTGCAGTGAAGAAAATACTATTTGTCAACAACAATCTTCATACAGGCGGCGTTCAGCGTGCTTTGATCAATCTGCTATGGGAGATCCGCGGTGAATATGAGATTTCACTGTTGCTCTTTGCCCCGGTAGGAGAATTGATGGACCAGCTCCCTCCGGAGATCGAGCTGCTTACAACCGATAGTTCCTTGAAATATTGGGGGATTGTTTCCACAGACGCCAACACAGCCCGGAAGCGGCTTGCACGAAGCTTCTGGGCGATCTGTACAAAACTGCTCGGACGGGGTGCCGGCTTCCGACTGGCATCCTTTGCGCAGCGGAGGCTTGGGCCATACGATGTGGCGATTTCATTTTTGCACAGCGGTCCGGAGCGCAGCTTCTACGGCGGCTGTAATGAATTTGTACTGCGCTGTGTTCAGGCGGAGCGAAAATACAGCTTTCTGCACTGTGATTATGAAAAAATCAGTGCTGATTCGCCCTATAATCGAGGGATCTATCAGCAGTTTGACGCAATCGCCGCCTGCTCTGAGGGCTGCAAAAGCGCCTTCCTTCGTGTCATGCCAGAGCTGGCTCCTCTCGTTTGGACGGTTCCGAACTGTCAAGACTACGCAAGAATCCGCAGGCTTTCGGATCAAGATCCAGTTTCCTTTCCCCGTGGCCGACTCAATTTGTTGTCGGTTTCCAGACTTGGCAGGGAAAAGGGTATTCTGCGGGCTGTGCAGGCAATTTCTGAGTTGGGCAGCGCTGCGGAGGGACTTTCTTACACAATCATCGGAGACGGAGCAGAGCGCAGCGCTCTGCTGGATCTAATTGAAGCCCATGGCCTGCAGCAGATCGTCAGCTATCTTGGCGCAAAGGAGAATCCTTATCCGTTCATGAAGGCTGCGGACTGCTTGTTGATTCCATCTTTCTCTGAAGCGGCGCCAATGGTAATTGGAGAAGCTGCATTTCTGGGTACACCGATCCTGGCTACAGAAACATCCTCCGCCCAGGAGATGATCGAGGTGCCCGGCTATGGCCTGGTCTGTGAGAACAGCACAGAAGGAATCCGGGATGGAGTTCAAATGCTGCTGGAGCATCCCGAAGTGCTGGAACAATACCGGAAAAACTGCCGCATCGGCAAATATCAGAACGAATTCGCGCATCAGTGCTTTTCCTGCCTGATTGCAGACAAGAAAGAAGAATGTATGTGAAACGCATAAGGACCAATGGTCATATTCCGCTGAAATGGTGGGGCTTGGTTTTCTGCATTGGGATCTCCGGCCTGATCTGTATCTCAAAAATCAATGGAAGCAGTGTGCTTTTGTACGGGTGTATGGCTTTGTTTTTTGCCCTCTGCTTCGTTTTCTCCGAATACGAAATGGAGCTTCAGTTTCTCCTATTTTTCCTGCCTTGGAGCCCGCTGATTAAGCTGTATCCTGGAGCCATTTCCTTTTATACCATTGCGCTGATACTCTTTTGTCTGATCGGCTTTGCAAAATGCAGATTTCGTCTGCAGAAATATCAGATTTTGCTGACAACGGGTCTTGTGTTGACAAGCCTGATTGCGAAAGCCCTGCAGGGCAACGGCTTTACGAACAGTTACTTTATTTTCTTTTTGATGTTGCTTCTTTTTCCCTGCGTTTTGATTGACAAAGCGGAAAAAGTGTCCTATTATAATTTGACCGTTTACTTTTCTCTTGGAATTATCACCGCGGCGTTGACAGCGCAGCAGGTGGCGACCATGGGAAATATCTCAAAGTATATCACGATCCAGTCATATCTGCGAATCACCAGACTTTCCGGTTTCTATGGGGACCCCAATTTCTATTCCGCCCATGTTTCAGCGGCAATCTCCGGCGTCTTGCTTCTCCTGCTTCAGGAAAAGCAAAGAAACCAGCGTCTGATCCTGGCCATACTTGGCGTTGTATTGACCTATTGCGGGCTGCTGTCGGCTTCTAAAATGTTTATTACTGTTTTCGCACTGCTGTTTCTTGTTTGGGTTCCTTTGATTTTACGGCGCGGCGGACGGTTCAGCAGCAAGGTCGCGTTGATTCTCGGCGTTGTTTGCACGACCTTGATTCTGTTGTCCTCTGTGGCGTTTCAGGAGCTTTTGAGAATTCTCGGGAACCGCTTTGCATACGCATCCAACCTTTCACAGCTCACCACCGGCCGCACGGATATCTGGAAGGATTATATACGTGCGATTCTTTTCGATCCACTGCTGCTTCTTGTGGGAGAAGGTTATTCGCCGGTGGTCCTGGAGATTAAAGCATCCCACAATAGTCTCATTCAGGCGTTCTTTCAATTCGGTGTCGTCGGAACAGGATTGCTTGGAGGATGGGCGTATGATGCACAGCAGAGAATATTTTCGGGAACAATTCGTCAAAAGCATAAAACCGGATTCATCCTGCTGATGATGACAGGTTGCATATTGCCATGGATGTCTCTGGATATTCTGTTTTTCGATGAATTCTTTCTGCTTCCAGCTTTTGCAACGATTGGTATCACCGAAAAATAACGAACCACTTGATCTTTCAATACTGCCCGATTCTGCGGGAATAAAAGGTGATGTCAGGGATGTTATATGTCTTCGCAAACAAGATGGTCGGGTAATTGGATTCTCATGCAAACATAATCGTTATGCGGTAAAGCATTACAAGGTAGCGGAACGTGGCGTACAACAGCTACTTCCTGGAGTTCAAATCAAGAGGAGGGAAGTCTGTTCGTTCATGGCCGTATCCACTGAAGCAGGCAAAGTTTTTTATATTTGCAATGAACGTTGGACTCCGCAAAGAAGAACTCATGGCGCTCAAGTATTCAGACGTTGACTTCGACAAGAAGCGCATCACGATCAGAAGTAATCCACAGTAGCTAAGAAGCGCGAGGCAAAGGGTAGAGCGACGGGCGGCTTAAATGCGGTAGAGAGCAGCCCCAAGAGCAAGCGTTCGATGGCGGTCATTCCAGTCAGCGAGCTTGCAATCCAGATCCTCCGCGACATGTTGGCGGAGGAAGCTGAGGGGTATAATGGTTATATTGTCAACGATGGCGGCAAGCCTCTTGTTGAATCTGCATTCCGGCGCCGATTCAACTCTCTTATGAAGCAGGCGCACGTGGAGCATTGTGGCCTTCATACGCTTCGCCACACATTTGCCTCAAAACTGTTTGCAGCAACCAATGGAAATGCGAAACTTGTTTCGGAGTTGGTCCGCCACTCCTCAGTATCCTTCACGGAGGATATCTACATTCATCTTATCGAGCAGACCAAGGCAAATGTGCTCGAAGATTTTTCAATCTAAAAGATGCGGCACGGAGTTTGTCCGTGCCGCAAATCATATAACATTACCTGAATTTGGAATAATAGTTTGCACCAACTTTTTTGGCTTGCACCAACTTTTGCACCAACTGCACCAACATCCACAGGAGATTTCAGGAGAACACAGGATAAGAGAAAAGTCCGAAACTCGTTGCTATACAACGAATTTCGGACTTTTCATTGGCAGGGGCACAAGGACTTGAACCCTGAGCCTACGGTTTTGGAGACCGCCGCAGTACAACCGAAACTGTAGGCTATATCTCAAAAATACATATCGAAAATGTAAATTCGACAAATCCTTCGACAAATTGCAGCAAAAATAGCAAAATCTGAGTCGTTTTACAAGAATTTGTCAAGACTGTATTTTATTATCATAACGAGTTGTGGGAAAGTGTTTGACGGGTCTGCGAATTGGTTTCATTGATTTTCCATCCTTGCCGGATTGTGTTGATGACGCCTCAATGATAATCAGCGATCCAAACGCTTCGCTTTGCCATCTCAATGATAACAGAGCGCCCACGCCGTAGAGCCTTCAGGATCTGGTCCTCCTCCAGAACTGGTTTATTCTCGACGCTCCGCGATTGGCTCAGACGCAGACCGCGGCCTCTCATGGGGGTTCCGTAGGCCACGCCGAGTCCGTTCCGGTAGGAGGAGTAGTCCATAGCGTTGACTGCGTTCACCATTTGAATGGTTGGAAGCACGGTGACAAGCTCCCGGACGCCCGCGTCCGGGTTTTTGTAGATAATAAGCTCCATGGATTCGAACACCCGGGAGAGGGGCAGGCCGGTTTCATTGGACACGGCGAAGCACCGAGTGATCTGGTCGGTCACCAGCGCATAGCTGCCCAGCGCATTGAGCAAATCCAGATCATTGCCGTCAAGCTGCAGCCCGTTGCCGGGCAGCAGGATCACATAGTAATCCCCCCATCCGGGCAGACTTTCCTTCAGCTCCAGGTGTGCCTCCTGCCCGGGGGAGAGCATAAAGCAGCCTGAGCCGGGGGGCGGGGAAATCTTGGCGTTGGCGTGGGTCCAATCCGGTCCGAGGGACAGGAAGCAGGAATCCCGAAGGCTCCGCTCCATCCCCACCAGGAGAAAGGGCTTTTCGGAGGACAGGGCAGCCTGCCGGATCAGTGGAAACGCGCTGCTCTGGCTGCCGCAGAACAGCAGCGGCCCATTCCCGGCGTGGCCCAACGCACGGAGCAGTTGGGCTCCAGTGATGCAGCCCAGGTCTTTGATTCCACGGGCTCGATTGTTCGCCCGGTCAGAGCTTGTGACAGGAGCGCTGATTAGAGACAGCCCCTTGGGGCGGTACAGTTTGTTACGCATGGTTTTCCTCCATTCATTTGATATATCCATCGTAGAAAAACGGTGCGTCACTGATTGCCGGCATGCTAACGATGGCCCGGCCTGTGCCGGTCACCTTGGAAAACTGATAGTCGGACACGACCTTCTCCGAAAAGGTCTCCACCTGGGGCTTGCCGCCGGGGCCGATGATGGTCTCCTGATAACGCGCTTCGCCGTAGCGGTCGCTGATTACGGCCCGGGACATGGGGTCCGAGACCCGGAAGCTGATGACGTTGGGGAAGAGACTCAGCAGCGTCCGTGCCTCCAGCTCTGAATAGTTGTCGGTAAACAGCATGGCAGACTGGGAAGCCATAAAGACCCGGGCGCCGCCCCTCCCGCAGGAAGACGGGTCTCGCCCAAAGGAAAGCAGATCAGCGAGATAGGGCGACTTGGAAAGATAGTGGCTTTCATCCAGAAAGAGGTAGGTTTTCTGCTGTCGGTCCGGGCGGAGCGCTTCCTTATAGATCAGATCCATGATGACGCCGATCAGGGTCAAGGACGCGTGGGGGGCGTTGACAAAGTCGAACTGGACAAAGATCCGCTTGCCTGGTTCATTCATGGCCTTCCTGACCGAGAAGCTGCCCGGTTTGGCAAAGCTGCCGACAAAGACCTCCGCGAGAAGGTTGCTGCGAAGCTCCCCAAGCACGCCAAGCCCCTGGTTGCTGCTGACGGTCTCTGTTTTGCCGATGTAATCGAGGATACACGAAAAAAACTGAGGGTGCCGGGTGGCTAACTCGATCCAGCCCGGAATACGGGGCTGGCTTGCCACCCGCGTAGTGGACAGAAACTCTACCAGCTCCCAATTGCTGGGAATATGATTGCAAACCTGGCCGCAGCGGTACAGATAATTCAGGGTTGAATAGAAGATTTCCTGTGCGCTTTGGGGAAAAAAACGGTTATTTGTTCGGAGTTTAGCCTCCCGAAAAAGGCTGGCTGAGATCTCTCGGGCCATGGCGTGGGAGTCCGGGGAAGCCCGCATTTCCTCAAATGCGTTCCAGCAGTCTGACTCGTTCTGACTGCTGTAGGAAATGAGAGGATCCCCTGGCCTGCGGTAGGCCAGCATATCGGGCTTGGTGACGAAGAAAACGCAGGTGTCCCCGCTTTGCGCGGCATGGGCTGTAACAGCATCCGCGATCTGATGCAACAGATAGGATTTTCCACTGCCAACCGCACCTTGGATGAAGGTTGGGGAGTGAATTACTGCGTCGGTCAGCACCAGCCCTTGCGCCAGGGGAATCCTGAGCCCTCCGCCCTGCGCCTCCTTCAGCTTGGGAGGGGCGGGCAGAATTTCGACGCCTTCGATCAGTTTTTTCATTTATCCTCCTCCTTCACTCACTCGTTGTCCTGTCCGTCCTGCCCGCCTTCCTGCCCATTGTCCGGGCCCTCCTGGCCGCCGTTTTGCCCTTCCGTGCCTTCCTCCTGGGAATTGTCGGGGCTGCCCGTGCCGTTCTGGTCTTCCACATCTGTCTGCTGGGAGGAGGCTTCCTCCACCTGGGACGTGTTTTCCCCCTTCAGGTCCGCTTCCCGTCCGCGGCTGCCCGGTCCGTCTTCACCCCGTTCTCTACCACCCTCCTGATTGTTCTCATTGCTGCGCATTGCAGGGGACTGACTGTTCTTGGACACTTCATTGACCTTGTCGATGGTCTCCTGGTCACAGCGGATGCGATCCAGGAAGCTGCTTCTGTCGTTTGCCATTTTTGTTGTTTCCTCCTCTTGTTTGAAATCGTGGGGAGCCGCCCGGTGGGCGTCTCCAAGGACTTTCCCTGTGTTCTCTGAGATTTCCCCGACGGAGACCTTGGACAGATCCAGGGTGTGGGTGTGGGTGCCGTGGTCGGTTACAACCTCGGCCTTTTCTTCTGTTACGTGCCATTCCCAGTTTTTCTGATTGTCGAAATACTGGCTCATATTCCGCCCCCTTCCAAATACAGTCGGTCCAGTTCTCGCTCTGCGGCGTCGTTGGATCTGGCCCGAAGCGAAAAATAACTGCCGTAACGATCTGCCAAGAGCGCAAGCCCCGCGGGCGTCTCTCCTTTTATGGGGTAGATTCGGTAGTTTCCAAACCCGCATGAACGGATGAGCACGCTGGCGGAGGCGCTGAGGTGATAAGTATACCCCTTGCTCGGGAGCGGAGACCCGAAGCCCGCAGCGCTCCCGTTCCTGGCCGCGTTTGAGCCTGCGCTCCCTCTCTCGCGCAGCTCCAGCAGAAGCAACGTAAGCACCAACACCGCCAGGCTCACCGCCGGGAGATATTTAACCGCTGCCTGAAAATATGCTGTCATATACAAAAACCTCCTTTCTAATCCTTCCAGCCTCCAAGGACGAGCCTCAGAAGAAGCAGGACCACGAGCACAACGATGAAGATTCTCAGCAGCAAGCCAAGCAAGGCCATGACACAGATTGTCAGGAATTTCGCGATGGTGCCGTTCAAGAGAATCAGAGCCGCGCCCCCGGCCAGGGTCAACAGCCGGACAGAACGCCGGTCTGCTGTCAGTATCAGGAAGACGCCGGCTGCTGTTACGGCGAGATACAGTAGAAATCGAATGATATAGAAGACAGCTTCGGCCACGGTGGCACCTTCTTTCTTGTTTATTCAGGGAGTTGCGCAGGCAAGGAGCCGCTCCGCTTCCGGGGAATGGAGGTCCATCAAAACAACCTTTCTGTTCACGGAAGCGGCGGAGCCGGTACCAAGCCCGAATTGGTAGTAGCGGTCGTCATAGATACTGACGGGAAGCACCGTGATCCGACTCTCCTCCACGGCTGCGCTGATGAGCGCTTCCCTCACCCTTTCGGCCCTTGCCCTGGCAAGACTGAGGGCGGAATCGGAATCCGTATCTCCCGCGCAGGTACCATACAGGAGAACCTGAAGATCCCGATGCTGCAGGAGGTAGTCTGCCACCGGCTGAATCGCGGCCTCCGCCGCGGCCGGGTCAAGAAACTCGTCGGAGTCCGGACAATATCGCACCATGGATTCCGGGAAAACCAGGGGCTCCAAGAGGGCGGTCTGCTCAAGCGCGTCGGGGGTTACAGCCTTCAATTCCTGCAAGCCGGAGACAGTCTCCTCTGTCTCCATCCTGGTAACCGGCTTGCTCGGGAAGCTGTAGTACCCGGCATCCGGCAGGTCATCCCGAAACTCAACATCCGGGGCCCCCAGCGTCTGGAACAGCTTGGCGTAGAACTCCCGCAGCTTGGCCCGTTCTGCGGAGGAGAGGGTCTGCTGCCTTTCCCCGCCGCAGTCGGCACAGGAGTACCAGATGATCTCGTCAACCGCCTTCAGGTCTGTGTGCATCTGTTCGGCAACGCCTGGGACTGTCGCGTCCACATCCACTCTGGAAATGGGCGTTTCAGAAAAATTAATCAAGCCGCGAGTGGATCTGCCGCTCGCACAGAACACCAGCAGGTTCTTCCGTCCGGGAACCGCTGTTGCATTCAGCTGTCGGACAGCATAGGCGGTGGCCGCCGCGAGATCAAGCTCCCCGACACTGGGGGAATAGGTGGAAATCCGTTCGCTTAAATCAGCCCGGATGCCCTGGCGTGCCCGTTCCTGCATGGTATCGGTATAGCCGCGGTCCGAGAGGTCCGCAATCGAGATAGGCTTGCCGATGCTGGCAGGCGTGCTCTCCGCCGATACGAAGGCAACGCTGCTTCCGGGCTGGGACGGAAGCGCGGTCAGCTCGCGGATGCTGTCATTGGGAACCACAGCCTCGCCGTCCGCAATGCCGAGGACAAAGACGATGTTGATCGGCTCCGACGCAGGTTTTGGAGCGTTGTTGCAGGCGCAAAGGCCCATGATCATTGCCGCTGCCAGGATGAAAGCCAGAATTCTTTTCATTTTCATTGTTGTTCTCCTTTCTCATACATCGGGTGGATTAATCCAGGTTGACAACCGGGTGGGGGAAGACTATGGGCTCAACAGCGCTGGGGGCTTCATCAGCCGGGGCCTCCGCTGATTTTTCGTCTTGATCAGAGGCAGCGAGGGTGCCGCACACCCGCTCGGTAAAGTCCGGGTCTTTGACCTGCTTGATGGCCAGCATGGAATAGTGCTTGTTCAGGCTGACACGCAGCGCCTCCAGTTGACCCTCTGCCGACTTGCGTCTGGCCTCGTCACGGACCGCAGGATCCTCGGCATCCCTGATCAGGGCAAGCTCCCGGAGAATCGTGTTGTGCTCGTTTCGGGCTGCCTCAAGTTCTGCCTTCTTTTCTTCCCGGACTGAAACCAACGCCGCGTTTTCGTCGAGGGAAAAACAAAAGCTGAGCAGTCCCGTGGCGGCGGTCACGAAGGCGGTCGCCAGGGATACGCCGTATTCCGCCAGGCTGTAGGAGCTCTTGCCTACAAACTCGCCTGCGGCGTTTACGGTGCCATAAGTTGCATCCATGGAACCGAAGCGGATCATCACGGTGGCGACTATACTGAGCAGGAACATCATGGAAAGGGAGACACAGATGGACACGAACAGGGGTTTGGAGGTGAATTTTTCTTTCCTTCTGGAAAGATAGGTGCCGAGTGCCATCATGGAGGCGTCTGACATAGCCGCAAGACAGGCAACGGTGACCCAAAGAAGCAGCGCGTTGCTGAACAGAAAGCTTTGCAGGAAGTTGTAGTTCACGAGCGAATCGACTACCATTGCGGCCACGGTAACGACAGAACCAATGGACAGGCTCCGCCGGCCGATCCGAATTCGGAACTGGGTGCGCAGCCCCTCCAGGGGAACAATCTCAGCAGACAAGCGGTTGATGGTCTCCTGAACCGCGGGGGCTTTACGTTCCAATTCTTCGGTGCGCATCCTCCGGGCATTCCGGATTCGGGCAATCTGGTTCACATGGTTGGCCACCTCTGCCTCATGCAGGTGCTGCAGGTGATCGTACTGGGAGCTAAGAAAGGTGCAGCCTTCTTCTCCGGTGGAATGCTTGTCCGCGGTCTCCAGGACTGGCTTTGTGTGCTCCTCCACCTTCACATACTGAGCCTGGAGGAAATCGGGATTGTTCAGGGAATAGTCGCTGGTGGAATAAGTTTCCAGCCCGAGGCCCTCGGATGGAAGAACTGCAGGGCGGTAATTGTCGGTCAGCTCGTTGTACTGGCTGGTCTGGGTCTTCTTACGGAAAATACTCATCTTGATACCTCCTCCTTTGTATGGTCCAGGATTCTTCTCCAGGCGTCCTCCATGCCGCTTTCTACGTCGTTCGGAGAGGCCAGGATCCGGGCGGCCATGTCCTGCCTGGGCAGTTCGGGAAGATCCCGCTGCCGAACAGGCTTTCGCAGCGCGCCGTTGGCATAGGCGCTGAACAGGGAGAGCAGCCGCTCCGCTGTGGCGTCCGCCTGGTTCTGTGCGTGGATCAGCTCATCCAGAATTATGCTCTTGTTTACAGTCAATTTCCGTATGGCGTTCTCCCGCTCGGCCCTTGCCTCTGTCCTCTGCCTGGCCTCTCTCTCTTTTTCCCGGGCCTTGGATCCGCATTCTCCGTTGGTGAGCGGCGTCTGCTCTTCCGCAGGCGAGGGTCCGCAGGAGTCGATCACTGTCATGGCGTATTCCGCCTCCACCCACGCTTTTTTCAGATTCTGCCTTCCGAAGTCCGCCCGGACAACGCAGGCGCTGAAGAATCTTTTAATCATTTTCACGATGTAGCCGGAGGTAATTGTCTCTGAATCCGGATCGATGGCCGCAGAATGCAGGAACCTGCCGTGGATTACGCCGAGCAGCCAAAGCCAAAACATGGGAATCCGGATACCCTTTACGGAAAGAATTGCTCTGTTCATCTCATTTCTCCTTCATAAATAGTCTGGGTTTCCCGGATCACTTTAGCCCGGGAATAGAGCTTCTTGCTGTCTGCCCTTTTGGTAACCGGGCAGACGCCATTCCAAGAGCCGCGCCGCTGTAGATCAAATCGGCGTTTCTCTTTTTTGGACAGCTTTTCATAGGATACATAGTGCATGTCGGTTCCTCCTACAAAATCTATAGGCGTTTTGTTATCCTTTTTGCGCTTTTTCATATTTTTTTTCTTTTCTTGATTTTCTTCTATCAGATATATGGACACGCTTGAACATTTTTTGCAGTTTCTTGTTCCGAAAATGTTCTTTCAACGAAAAAATCTCCACAACCCGCGCGGGGTGTGGAGATTTTTTATATATGCTTATTTGGAACCGGAAGTCAAATGGCAGTCCAGAATGCGCTGGAGCTCGTCCTCATAGCTTTTCCGGGATCTCGAGATTCTGGTATCAGTGTAGCTTTCTTGCGGAAGCAGATATCGGATGGGAACCTTTGCCTCCAGCCAATGGTCATTACTCCAGCGAAGACGATCCAATGAGCTGCATTCCGGAAAAAGCTCCTTTTCCTTTCGCAGCTTGCTTCCCTGCATGGAGAAAAAACTTCTGCATTCTCCCTCCAGAAAGAAGTCCAGGTAACTCAGCTCCATTGCGTAAAACGTGTTGTTTTCATCATTCGGCAGCAGATTGCTCTGCACTGCGTTTGTGATTTTCTCTGTAAACCAGAGCGGGAACAACCGCATCCTCGTGCTGTTTTTTCGCTCGCCGGAATAGTTCTGCCGGAGCAGAATGATTTGCCTTGCCATCTCCAGCATTTGATTTTGGCTGATCAGAGCGCTGATGGTGTCGTCTAAATGGCCGGGGTCATTCGTATGAGCCGCTTCATCATCACCTTCCTGTTCCAGCCGCAGACTGTCTACTTTGGGATAGTGAATGGCGTCAAATTCATCCATCAACTTCTGTCGTGTCGCCGGGTCTGCATTTTGCAAGGATCGTTCCAGCTTTTTCCGTTTGGCGCCAATTCGACGAAGCTTTTCAGCAGAAAGGCCGCCGGTGCTTTGCACGGTAACTTCCGTATTTGAAGCAACCTTGTAATTCTGATTGACCGCCCGCTGTGCGTAATGAGAAAGCGCTTCCCGGTCCGGATCATATGCGCCAATTCCTTCAATAAATTTCAGAATGGCGTCAGACCGGGCGTCGCGCTCCCCGTCATCCAGGTCGAGATCGAAGTTTCGTTTTATGATCAGGGTATCGTACAGCGCCTCAAACACCTCATTTGACCAGACGGGGAATCTTGCTTTTTGCCCCTCACCTCTGGGGCGGTCTTCACCGAGCTGGTCCAAACGCAAGCGGAGCTTCTGAGGAAATTTGATTCTGTCTTCCATCGCCTTACCCTCACAGGGACAGGATGCGGTGAATGGATCCGCGAATATCCCCGGTGCCGGAGCTTGCCAGGATGCGCAGGATATCATCCATCTGCAGCAGCGCAGTTACATCGTAGATTTTTGCTTCCTTGGTGGTATGGTTCAACTGCCCATAGGCCACACAGCGGATCGCCGTATTCTTTTTGGCCAGCCGGGCAAAGCGCAGAGCCATGGTCTGGACGATGGGGCTGGGCTTGCCGCCGTAGGTGATGCAGGCAAACAGCACATCGTTGTCATCAATCACATCAATCAGCTTCTGGAAGGTTTCCAACTGCGCTTCAAAGCCGTCATCATAGGGAACCTCCAGTACCTTAAGCTCCAGATTGAGCTGCATTTCGTCCTTCAGCTCCGTCAGCTCCCGCTTCAGATATTCCAGATTGAATCTGGAGTTTTCGTAATCCTCGCAGACGGCGATTACTTGAACACGCTCCGTTGGTTTGGCGTAACCGTGCAGAATGGGAATCACCGGGAAGCGGGTCGCCTTGTCATAGGCAAGGGCTTCGTTATCCACGGCCAAATATTTCTGTGCCGACAGCATTCCCTCCGGCTGCCGGGGAATAAACGTTATATACTTATTCACAGGAACCTCCATTTTAGCAGTCATTTTTGTGCTGTGCGTTTTTATGCAGCAGCGCATAGAAGCAACCGTAATTCATGAGCCCCGTTGAGCGGCGAGTACGCATCTGGAGGCAAGACCTTCGCGCCCGACGATGCGTACCGGAACCGACGCTTTCTCTATCAGCTTGGAAGCAGAAGCTTCGGATTTCTCGACGTCTTCCTTTTTCAGGATGCCAAGGCCCTTTCCATCGCCCAATTGCAGCAGGTATTCTCCGTTTTGTTCTTTCACGATAATGGCAATGCAGGTATCATCCGCGTCGGCTTCCGCCGCGGGGGGCGGATTCTTTACCGCATGAACCATTTCATCGCACATGATTAAGTAGTGGTGCAGAGCGACCTTCAGTTTTTCCGCATCGTAGTTGAACGGTCTCACGTGCATTGATTCATTGCGGACAGTTTTGAAAATATGATGCAGATTTAAAAACGCAATCACATCATTCGCAGAAATGGGTTTCGCAAAGTCAATATTCATATGGGTTCCGGGCGCTAACTTTAGTCTTCCTTCGGTAACACATTCCGTTCTCATCCTGATTCGCAGCGCATTCACATCACAAACGGCTTCCAGCAGCGGCTTCAAATGTTCCTCATATTGCCTTTGGGTAATCGTCGCACTCTTTTTGCCCTTCGTAAAGTACTTCAGAAACGAACTCTGTGGGTTATTTGCGAGATCCCCATTTGTTTTTACAAAGAAAACGCAGGCATTAAACTGTTCCGCCGGTGGGATACGCTTGCCATTTCCGCTGACTGCCTCGGGATCGTGGAGAAAGACACGGTTGTTTATCAACCACATTGGGATCCTGGCTTCCGCCAAGGCCAGTGCCTGCTGGAAAAACCCCTGCCGGAGGCACCATCGGATTTCATTGGGAACAGATGGCTCCCTCGTCAGAATGCCGTCATAGCCGTGCTCGATATTCTGCCGAAACAGCCTGATAAAGGAGTTGTCTGACTGCATTCCGCTTTCTTTTCCGTTCCAATCATAGCTTGCCAGTTCGGTGAGGCCTTTTTCAAAAAGATTGATATCGCACCAGGAGATGCCGACAGCGATTTTTTCAAGCTTCTCCAGCGCCCCGTTTGCAGTGGAATCATTCGGGTAATACCGTTTCAGATAGGACTTCAAGGAATCGATTTTTCCGTTATTGATCACTTCGCGGATGCCGGAGACAAATTGATACATCTCCAGAGTCTGATTGTTCCGAACAATGCGGCTCTTTTCGTTTCGTTTCCTGTCCCCGATCTGAACAGTATAGACATGGGGCGCAAACTCGATCTGATCTGTTTCCAGCAGGGACACAATCGAGAGGAAAATCATTTGCGCATCCCGCAATCCACCGTGGATATCCAGATAAAGCGCAGGGCTCCCCTGCGCGTCAGCAGTCCGGCTTCCTTCGGACAACAACTCCCGCAGCGTATCGACCGCCCGCTGAAAACCTCCGGCAAAATCATCCACAAGCACACCGTTCTGTTCCTTGAACAGCTTGATGCAGCGGATGGGATTTTCTGATCGGGGATTCAGATACGGCGTCATTTGTTGGGAGAAAAACTCAACCGGAGATACCTGTTGGACCCTGTATGCCAGTCCCTCTTTCTCCTGAACAACCACATCACTCTTGGCTTCGGTTTCTTTCGTGCACAAAAGGATTACATTGTCCAGCGCACTGCCGGTTTTTTTGAGGTCCCATGCGAGCTTTTTGGGCACGGGGTCCAATTGATACCGGCCCACAAAGGAATTCCCGGCGTCATCCTCAAAATCATTGGGATACATCCTGTTATCCCGCGGAAATGTACTCATGGAGACGAGCAAAATGCTGCGAGGATGATCCGTTATGCTTCGGTTTCGCGCTTCAAGCCACTCCCTTGCTCCATCAAGCTCCACGGATCGGTCGGACGCCTCCGCCGCAGTCAGGCACGGCAGCGCGGGATTTTCTGCAGGCCCTGCTCCCGCATCCGCGGCTCCCGGTGCAGGAGGCATGTCGGCTTCGGAAGCGCATCCTTCCGTCTGTTGGGCGGCAGTGTGTTCCGCCGCCCCTGCCTGCGCCAGCAGCTCCGCCTTGCGGGAGTAGGGCACGTCGGCGGCGGTGAGGCTTGGGGAGAAACGCAGGGCGGAGGCGCGGGTATCCTCAATGCGGATCAGCAGATCCCGCACAAATTCAGCGCCGTGGAGCACAGCCTCGGGGTAGACCGCCTCCATGTAAAGCTCCAGCTTTACCTTGAATTCCTCCGTCAGCCGCAGTCCCCCGTCCTCTAATTGACGGCAGGCATATTCATAGGCATCTCGGGCGCTCTTATCCGTGTAACGATAGCTTTGACGCAGCAGATAACGGGCGAGACGATAATCCCGGGCGGAATGCGCCCGAATCGCTTCTGAGACCGAATCCGATACGCAGAGGATGACAGCGTACCTGCCGACTCCGAGAGACTCCAGCGCCGCCTCAAAGCGATCCAAATCTGAGGCCTCAAACTCCGGCAAGAGCAGGATGCGGCAGTTTCCCAGCTTCTCAAGCAGGATTTGTCTGGATCCGTCATCGCAGCAGGACAGAAACTGCTCCTCCGTAAGCGCGCGGACAAAATCTTCCTTTTGCGCGCAAAAAAACTCCGCAGCGGACCCTGCAAGTCTTTCCGCGAATCCTCTTGCGGAGGGCAGATCTTCCCGGGCGGCAGTAATCAGCAGATGGTTGTAAACCGGGCGCACGCCGCTGTAGCGGGCGTAAAACGCGCGGGACAGATAATTCCGCAGCAGATCCTGCTCTGCGGGACGGAACCAGGCGTCGGAATAGCGCATATCCCGCTGCGTCATGCGTGCGATCAGCGTCTCGATTTCTGCTCGGATTGCTCCCGAAAAGTATACGGCCTGTTCTTCGCTCAGAGCGCCGCCGGAGGACTTTGCGGCTGCTTCCATTTGCCGGAGAATATGTGGAATATCACCCATGGTTTCTCCCCCTTCAGGTCAAAAAAGCTGTTCGGTGGTTTGGAAATCTACAGATTAGTATACACGGCGCAGCCGCCCTCGTCAAGGGCTTATACCAAATACCGTTGAAAACCGGCTATTCCCAATATCGTCGAAAGCCGCCAAAGGTGAAGAAAGCGGTTTTCTGGGTGCTGCCGTCGGGGAGCTGTGTTTCCTGTACTCTGCGGCGGCTGACGGCGGCCAGGGCCGGAATCCGGTGCTGCTCCAGCAGCCGCACGAAACGATAAGTGAAGACCATCTCTCCCTGGATCAGGACCACGGGATTGGAAAAGGCCATGACCTTTTTCAGGTACTCGTCTGCCAGCTTGTCGATGCCTGGGCCGGTGGCAGCGGCCGAGATTGCCGGGAATGGCAGCTCCTGGATGGGCCCGTACCGCAGAGCGGCCTCCCGTTGGGCTGTGCCCCATTGTGCGGAGGGGTGGTTGGTAAAATTGATAAAAATGCCGGTCATGTCATTCTCCTTCTGACTCCTTACAGACTTCGTCTGAGGCAAATTCTCACGGGCGGCAGGACGGCTTCGTCAGCGCCTCCTTATCCCGTATATAGACCGTTGGGATTCGTTTTTGCGATTTTCCGAAAAAAAGACAGCGCGGGGGCGAAGCCTTGTTCGCCCCCGCGCTGACTGCTCAGGCAGGTGAATCTTGGAGATGAAACAGGCCGAAGCCCTGAGGATTTCGACTGCCAAGTCCGGTTTGGTAGAGCAGATCCAGGATCTGGGGCTCCCCATGAAGAAGGTAAACGCCCCGCCAGCCGGTGAGGCAGTATTCCTTGAAACGGGTTACCACCTTGTCCCGTTCCGTTACCCGGACGGGGGCAAAGCCCAGGCCCCCGGGAGGGTCTGTTTGATAAAGGCTGACCCATTTCCGCGCGGCGTTGATTGCCAGAAGCTTGGAGAACTCCGGATCATAAGGATCCGGGAAGAAAGTGGAGCCGTCGTCTCCGGTGGTGTGAACCGTGACGGGTGAATCCATCCGGATTTGGATTTCGCCCTCCGTCACCCGCCGGTCCACCAGCCGGGCGTCGGCGAGGGTAAGCCGATTCCGTCCCAGACGGTGTTCGGAGCCGGGCCGCAGCGCTTCCAGCAGAAGCTGAATGAATCTGCCCTGAGGGCTCCGAACTTCCAGCGCAAAGCCCGCCTCAAAGCGCAGTCCCGCGGGAACCCGCTCATAGGGTCCCCGGAGCCGCCCGAAGACGAAGTGCCGGAAGCTCCGGTCCCCGACAGCGTAGCCCGTCTCGTGGAGGAAACGCTGGTAGGCAGGATCTTCCCCCAGAGCGTTGTAAATCATGCCCTGCACCATAGCCTGATGCGCCATGGGCACAACGATATTCTCTCCGGTGAATTTCAAATGAAGCTGCATGTGGATCAATCCCTCTTAGGTAAGATAATAGAAAATGGCAAAAGAGGACAACCTCTTCACAATCAAAAGGTTACATCCCTCTTAGGTAAGATAATAGGTATTCCTCACTCCAGAGACAGAAAAAAGTATCTGCGGTTTCAATCCCTCTTAGGTAAGATAATAGGAGGAATTACAATGGAAATCTTTGTTTTAAGCATCGTTTCAATCCCTCTTAGGTAAGATAATAGACAGGAGGAAGTATGAAAAAAGCATTAACTTCAGAAGTTTCAATCCCTCTTAGGTAAGATAATAGACAGGAGGATTGAATTATGGCACGCAATCGCAATTGTTTCAATCCCTCTTAGGTAAGATAATAGATTCTCGCTCTCCTCCTGCACGATGATGTGTATGGTTTCAATCCCTCTTAGGTAAGATAATAGTGATAGCATGGAGGTGTAAAAATGACTCCCCCAAAAAGCGTTTCAATCCCTCTTAGGTAAGATAATAGAATGAAAGGAGAATTAAAGATGGCAAAAGGATTATTTGTTTCAATCCCTCTTAGGTAAGATAATAGTGGAATATTCCACCACTTGTATCATATTATACACAACATCTTGTGTTTGTCAAGTTTTTCACCTTGAAAAACGGGCTGAAAACTTCGTCAACCCTAAGCGCGTGTGAAAAAAACAGCAACAGAAACCAAAAAACAGCTTCGTCAAAGGTCGGTTTGACGAAGCTGTTTATGAACAAATTGTGAACAAAAGCGGATTCTGCGCGATAATTCTGTGCCGAATGCCGTCAAAGCAGGCGGTCCGGGCGTTCCTCGGTCCGGCCTAAGAAGTCCACGGAGGCGCCCCGGAAGGAAGGGAAGGCGTAGATCCGCACCCCGTCCTCCTCCGGGCGGACCAGGGCCAGGAGCTCCTCCTTCAGCCGGTCCAGTCGGCTCTGGGACAGATGGCCCTCGAAGACGGAGCGCTGGACCGGACGCAGATATTTTTTCGCGATCTTCCGCGCCTTGGCGATCCGCTCCCGCCGCATATCATAAGTCAGAATCACAAACATTTTTTCACCTGCCTTGCGGGAACGTTCTGCCTCGGGCGGGCGGCCGACGGCCGCCCCTGCGGCGTCGGATTTCCCGACAGACTCTGCCTCGGGCGAGCTTAGCGCAGCTGCTTGAAGGGCTTGTAGGGCTCGCCGAGGCGGAAATGCCGCACCAGCTTGCGGACCTCCTCGCGCATGATTTCGGCGTAGCTCCTGGAGACGCCGTCCACCTTGACGCGGGCATGGAGCTTGTCATAGTATTCCGTCAGGAAGAGCCGCTTTCCCTCGGCGGTCAGATACACGCCGCCGTTATCCATAGTCTGGAAGTGCAGGGCTGGGCGAAGCTGGCGGCGGTTCACCAGGGCGAAGACCGTGCGGTCCACGATCAGCGGACGGAAGAGCTCCGCCACGTCCAGATTCAGGGATTCCAGCCGGGCGTTGGTTGCATGGAGGAAGCCCACCCGCACATCCAGGGCCGTCTTGCCGATCTCTGTGGCGACGTGGCTATAGAGCAGGGTGTTGCCGAAGCTGATCATGGCGTTGACCTCGTTCCGGGGCGGCCTGCGGCTGCGGGAGACGAAGGAAAAGTCCGGGTTGTTGATGAACCCGTCATAGCAGCCGTAGTAGACGTTTCGCGCCTGGGCCTCCAGGAGCAGGAGGTTTTTGTATTCCCCGCAGGCCTTGATCCTGTCCTCCAGGGCGTCGATCCGGTCCAGGGCCTGGGTAAAGCCCCGGTCCTCCCGTCGGCGGTAATAGCGGATGTTCAGCCGCAGATTGTGGATGGAGCCGAGGACGAACTTCCGCGCCAGCTCCAGCCGCCGCGCCTCGTCGTAATAGGCCTCCAGCTGGGTCAGGGTCGTCATGGGCGAGTGCAAGGGCCGGTTGGGCACGAAGCGCCCCGTCAGCCGTCCGTATTTGTCGAAGACGTTTACCAGAATGCCCCGGTCCGCGGCGGCCTGCAAAAAGCCGGTGTCGAAGATCACGGAGGAAAAGACGTTGATGGCCCCGGTGGCCTGGGGCGGGATGTTCAGCTTCCCTGTCTCGGTCTGAAAAACCATCGAGAAGTCCCGCTGACGCAGGATGCCGTCGCTGAGCAGGGTCTCCGTATCCCCGGGGTTTTTGATCTCCCGGCTGTGCCAGGCTCCGTAGGCAGGCAGCTCTGTATCCTCGGCGGAGAGCACCAGAACCCCGTCCCTTCCCGCTGCGAAGCGGTGCCCCAGGAAGACCATCTGCATGGGCGCGTCGGTCCGGAGCTTCTTCCGACTCAGCCGCAGGCCCAGCTTCTCCCGGAGGAAGGCAGCGGCGGCCTCGGCGGTCTCCCGCAGCGCGGGGGCTTCGTTTCCAAAGAGAACGATATCGTCTCCATAGCGGACGAAGGGGACGGACCGCTCCCCGAGCCAGAGATCCAGCCGGTGGAGATAGACGTTGCAGAGGAAGGGGCTCAGGGGCGTGCCCTGGCAGACGCCGCGCTCCCGCTCCGTCAGCCGCCCCTCCTCCAGCACCGGCGCCGCGGCGAAGCGGCGGAGCAGCCGCGCCAGGACGGGCTCCTCCGGCAGAAAGGCCTCCAGCGCTTCCCGCAGGATTTCCCGGTCCATGGAATCGAAGCAGCCCGTGACGTCCATCTGGATCGCCCAGCGCTTGGCTCCGCCCAAAAGCTGATATTCCTGCAGGGCGGAGAAGACACCCCGGCCCGGCCGCCAGGCGTGGCTGTCCGGAGAGAAGCGGGCGTCATACCGCTCGTGCAGGAGCTCTAGAATGCAGCGCTGCACCACCGTATCCACCGCCGTGGCCCGGACCAGGGGCCGGAAGCTCCCGTCCTGCTTCGCCACATGGAAGCCCACCACCGGCGACGGGACGTAGCGCTCCCGCTTCAGCTGCCGCAGCAGGGTCCCGGCGTTGAGCCGGAACCAGAGCGCCGCCGCCTGGGCGCTCATGCCGTCATAGCCCGGATGAAAGCCGCGCCGCTGCAGCTCCTCCGCCTGTTCCTCCAATTGCTCCGCCGTCAGCTCGTCCAGCAGCATCGTCCTTCTCCCTTCTTCCGCCCACGTTGCGGCGGGGTTTCCGGATATTTCCGCGTTTCTGCTGTAAGAATACCCGATTGTTCACAGTTTGTCAACAATTAATATCGTCAACCCCGGCTTTTGAGCGGTTATTTCTTGCTGTTCTGCGCGCTATTTAGAACCGCCCGGACGTGGTTGACGAAGTTTTTTGCCGCTTTTCCCGGAGAAAAAACTTGACAAACACAAGATGTTGTGTATAATATGATACAAGTGGTGAAATATTCCACTATTATCTTACCTAAGAGGGATTGAAACGGAATACATATTATAAATATGCAAATCAAAATAGCAACTATTATCTTACCTAAGAGGGATTGAAACTATTCTGTTCTTACCTTTTCCTGTGTTTCTGTCCTATTATCTTACCTAAGAGGGATTGAAACCAGATGATAAACAGACTTTTCATGTTGTTTTCCTCTATTATCTTACCTAAGAGGGATTGAAACGCTCTTTCTTGAAAATGATGAGTTCTTTCACTGGCTATTATCTTACCTAAGAGGGATTGAAACATTGTAATTCTTTCATTGTAGATACCTCCTAGCCACTATTATCTTACCTAAGAGGGATTGAAACGAGTTTGTTCTTGGCGTTGAGCATGAGAGTTGCCTCCTCTATTATCTTACCTAAGAGGGATTGAAACGCAGCAGCATCATTGCAAGAATAACGAGAATCCGTTCTATTATCTTACCTAAGAGGGATTGAAACCTGGAAAAATTGGAATTCTTGTTGTAATTGTAACATCCTATTATCTTACCTAAGAGGGATTGAAACGCATCATGTCCGGATATTTCAAGGATAGTGGCGCCTATTATCTTACCTAAGAGGGATTGAAACACAAAACGAATGCGCATTTTCAGATTCTGGGGCAAAGACTATTATCTTACCTAAGAGGGATTGAAACCGTGCTTCTTTTGCAGTAATCATGATAACCTCCTAAATTCCTATTATCTTACCTAAGAGGGATTGAAACCCTTCCTGTTGAGTTTGTTCTTCTTTTGCCATAATACTATTATCTTACCTAAGAGGGATTGAAACCTTCTGTTTCAGGGTCATACCGAAGGTCCCATTCTTCCACTATTATCTTACCTAAGAGGGATTGAAACGGGTTGGTGTTGGTGTTGGGATTGGTGTTCATAAGATTTACTATTATCTTACCTAAGAGGGATTGAAACAATCAAGCAAGGAACACCTATCGGACTGCAATTGCTTGTTCCGCTATTATCTTACCTAAGAGGGATTGAAACGGACCGTGACGCCCATCAGGTCGCGTACTTTTTGCCATCTATTATCTTACCTAAGAGGGATTGAAAGCGCTTCCGTTTCCCATGATTCAGGTGTTTGCCTGCCAAAGCAAGTAAACAGGACCCATCCCCCGGTTCCGGGCGGACAGGTCCTGTTTTTGCTATCCAGCTTCAATAACTGTTATTCTTCGGGTTCTCTTTCTGTTTTCCTTTCGACAGAATTGACAAAAACCCGTCTGTTTAGTATAATATTTTTGTTCTTTTCCGGACAACAGCGCCCCGCGGGGCAGTCAAAGAAAGAGAGATGATTGCGATGCAAGTACCGTTTCTTGCGCAGTACAGCATTCGCTCCAAGCAGGCCTATATCTTTCGCACCAACCGACTGGCGGAGATCACGGGCGGCTCGGAGCTGATTGCGGACGCCTTTCGCGTTTTGTACGAATGCGCGGACAGGCTGGCCCTTGTCACAGAACGGGCCGACGGCAACACCGTCTTCGACAGGGAAAGGATCCTGCGGGCCTTTGAAGCCGGCGAGCTGGATCTGGTGGAGCTCTTCGAGGGCGGCGGCAACGACACCGTTCTGTTCCGGGACAGATCCGTTTTCGTCCGCCTGAACCGCGCCTATACAAAGCGGCTGCTGGAGGACTGCCCCGGCATGATCCCCATGTGCGTGGGCGTCGAGGCGGAGGGCCTCGGTGATTATGACGCGGACTACCGGCGCCTGATGCAGGCCGCGGAGCGGGAGAAAAACCGAATGCTTTCCGGCGGCGTCCCCACGGGGCAGCCCTTCGCCATGATGGACCGGAGTACCTTCCAGCCCCTGAGCCGGGTCTGGCTCGAAGCCGGGAAGGAATGGCGGCGCTCCGACGAGGCCTACGCCAAGCTCTTCGCCGGGCTCATCAGCGACAAGAAGAACCTTCAGAACCGTCTGCTGGACGACATGACGACCAGGCACGGCGAGGAGAGCCTCCTGGCCATCGTCCACGCCGACGGGAACAATATGGGCGTCAAGATTCAGAAGAAGCTGGACGGACATACCGACTATGATTTCTGCGTCAATGCCATGCGGGACTTTACGCGGGAAATCCGGGAGGTCTTTTCCGTTCAGGGCAAAAAGGCCGTGGACGCGAAGGCCGCGGAGCTGGAGAAATCACTGAAGCTCCGGAAGTCCGCCTATGCCCTGCGGTGGATCGTCTGCGACGGAGACGACGCCACCTTTATCTGCAACGCCCGCCTGGCCAAGGAGCTGACCCAGGCCTACCTGAAGGCGGTGGATCAGGCCGGCGGCGACGGGGAGCGCTACAGCTCCTGCGCCGGAATCTGCATTTTCCACAGCCATTATCCGGTGGCCCGCGCCTATTCTCTGGCGGAGCAGGCCTGCGATTCGGCCAAGGAGCCAATCCACGAGGCCGCAGCGTCGGCAATCCGGGAGAAGCGGCCTGTCCCGGAAGCGGGCTGGATGGACTTCCATTACATCCGCAGCGGCGTCGGAGACGATCTGGACGAAATCCGTGACCGTCACGGCGTCTCCAAAATCATCGCCCGGCCCTGGCTGGTCTGCGGCGAGTCCGGAGATCCGCGCAAAAGCGTGGAAAAGCTGGATCAGCTTGCGGAGGCCCTGACGGACGCGAAGTTCAATCGCTCCAACCTGAAAACCTTCGGCGCGGCCTACGAGGAGGATCAGAGCCTCGGCAAGCTGGAGTGGGAACGCGCCACCCGGATGCTGGAGGGGGCAAAGCTTCCGAAGCTGGACGCGGTATTCCCCAGGGAAGACGAGCGCTTCCGCGCTTTGTACGATCTTTCCGAAATCTATGATCTCTGGTATCAGGCGCCGGATCCCACACCGGATGAGGAGGGCTGACGATGGCAAGCATACGAATCACGTTGAAATCAGATCTCTGCGCCGGCAGCGGCGAGGCCACCGGCGTTGCCGTGGACAAGGACCTCTGTATCAGCCAGGCGGGTCTTCCCTATATCCCGGCAAGACGGCTCAAGGGCTGCCTCCGGGAGGCCGCGGAGCTGCTGCAGCGGATGGGCTGCTCCGATGCGAGCGCACCGAACATCGAAGCCCTGTTCGGAAGCTCCGCCGGTGTGGAGGGCTGCCTGGACCTGCGGGACGCCCTGCTTCCCGACGCGGAGCTCATGGAGCGCTGGCTGAGAAGCGGCGTTCCCGACCAGCTGCGGGAGGCCGCGGCCCCTTTGAACGTAGCCCGGCTCTTTACCTGTGTCAGAGGGCAGACCAAGCTCAAGAACGGCGTTGCGGAAACCGGCACCCTGCGCTATACGCGGGTACTGAATCACTACAGCGCCCTGCTGCCCGAGCAGGAGACCTTCCTGGAGGCGAAGGTCTCTCTGCGGTCCGGAAGCGCCGACGCTGACCCCGGCAGCCTTGCGCTTCTGCTGGAGAAAGCCTGCAAAGCCCTGCGGCACCTGGGCTCCATGCGCAACCGCGGGCTCGGCGAGATCCGGGCGGAGCTGCTGGACAGGGATACCCTGATCCCCGGTACTGGGGCCGACTGGAGCTCCCGGTCAGCGGACGCCTGCGGTGAGCCAGACACCGTGATCCGATATCGGATCGCGCTGGACGCTCCCGTGACGCTTCCCGGCTGTTCCGAGGAACTGACAGAGATCCCCGCACGCAGCGTCATCGGCTGCGCCGCCGGCGCCTACCTGCAAAACGGCAGCCCGGCGGACCCCCTGTTCCGGCGCCTTTTCCTGGACGGAACTGTGCGCTGGAGAGCGCTGACGCCCGCGGTAGACGGGAAGCGCTCCGTTCCCACACCGCTGATGCTGGTGCGTTTGAAAAACGAAAAGAAATACCACAATCTGTACGCCGCAGGCTCCGCCCAGGGCAAAAAGCAAAAGACCCTGGAGGGGAGCTATGCCGTCCCGACGAAGGCAGGCTATCGGATTACCAAGGTAAAAAGCCATACGGTCTACCACCACAGCACTGGCCCGGACGGCACCCTGTATATGCAGAGCTCTCTGGACGCCGGGATGATTTACAGCGGCGAGCTGCGGCTCCCCGCTGCCCTGGCGGAGCCCGTGAAGGAGCTGCTGCGGCGAACCCGCTTTGCCTTCGGCAGAAGCCGCAGCGCGCAGTACGCTGCTTGCAGCCTCTTGGAGGAACCCGCCGAAGCGCCGCTCCGAAACGAGCTGCGGGCCACAGAGGACGGCGCACCGATCTACGCGGTGCTGCAGTCGGATCTTCTGCTGTCCGAGGGAGGGCTGTATGAGACCCGGAACGAGGCTGTCCGGGCCGCTCTCGCGAAAGCCTTGAATCTGGACGCAGCGCCTGTAGAGGACACGCCGGACTATTGCCTGTACCATTCCGTAGGCGGGTATCAAATGTCGTGGCAGCTCCAAAAGTCTCAGATTCCCGCAGTACGCGGCGGCAGCGTCTACGTTCTCCGCTCCAAGGGCGGCCGGATTCCCGTTTGGCTGACCCTGGGTGAACTGACGCAGGAGGGCTTCGGCCTTTTCCGCATCTACACCCGGCAGGAAATGGATGGGCTGCTGCAAATTGAGGAAGCCTCCGTAGATACACGGCAGGCGAACCGGGAGCAGTCCGCTTCCTGCGCAGAGCTCCGGAGCGCGCTCCTGACAGCAGCGGCCTGCGAGGCGGTGCGGGACAGCGTGATCCGCCTCCACAAATATGAAAAAGTCACAAAGAATCTGAATAAGGGCACCGTCGGACGAATCCGTCTTATGCTTTCGGAGGCGAAAAGCTATGACGAATTCTACAAAAACGTGCAGACCATCAAGGATAGCGACAAGCACAGCGGAAATCAAACGTCACAGCGTGAGTGGGTCAATGAGCTGCTGAAAACCGTGTATGGGAAAACCCCGCCGTCCTTCGATGCCTTGCTGGGGAAAAGCACCGCGGGGCAGCCGCTGGTTGATCTGATTCAGAAGGATCCTTCCGCCCAAAGAAGACTCAACCAAAAATGGAAGGAGCCGCTGGATATGCTGCTCCACCTGGCGCACTATGGGATGACGAAGGGAGGCAGATAATGTGAAAAAGCTATATTACAAATGCGAATTCCGGCAGCTGTCTCCTCTGCGGATCGGCACCGGAAGCGGGGAGAAGACCGATAACGACCTCGCAAAGGACAGCCGGGGCTTCCCGGTCATTCCCGGAACCAGTCTGGCCGGCGTGCTGCGGAATCTTCTTTCGCCGCAGGATGCGAATACGGTCTTCGGGTATGTCACCGGCGGAGATAACGCGAAAGCGGTTGGCAGCGGGGTTCTGGTCTCTGACGCCACGCTGCCGGTGGATGCCACGCAGACGGACTTTCGGATTTCTCAGCGGGACGGCGTGGGATTGTCGGACAACGGAACTGCGAAGCCTCACGCAAAGTATGATTTCGAGGTTGTGGAATGTGACCTGCCTTATACCGCCATCTTGGAGCTGGCGGACGATGCGGATGCGGAGAAGGTCCAGCCCCTTCTGGAAGGCGCGCTGTGCCAGGCAATGGCGCACAATCTCCGCTTCGGCGCCCGCAGCACCCGAGGCTTCGGCCTGGTGTCCGTTTCCGTCTGCAAGCGTGAGTTTTCCTTCCCCGCCCAGTTTGACGAATGGCTCGTCTTCGATCCGCAGACCGACCGCATTTCCGATCCGCTTCCCGACGGTGAGACCGCCGCGGGAAAGCAAGCGATTCAGTTGGATCTGACGCTTGTGATGCAGGGCAGCTTCTCTGTGCGGGTCTATACCACGGCGATGGTCCCGGACAATGAGACAAGCGTCCCGGATCAGATCGCCCTCGAAAACAGGAAGGGAGAAGCGCTGATCCCCGGAACCTCCTGGGCCGGCAGCTTCCGGCATCATATGCGGCACCTTGCCCGGAACTGCGGCTTGAACGACGACGTGCTGACGCAGATCGACGAGCTGTTCGGCGTGAAAGCCAACGCAAAAGAGAAAAAGCGCTCAGAGATCTCCTTCACCGAGTCCGCTGTGCATACAAAAAACCGCGCGACAATGACGCGGAATGCCATCGACCGTTACACAAACGCCCCGCGGAATCAAGCGCTGTTTACCACCCGGGTTGCCCGGGGCGGCGAGGGTCATGTGAGCATTCAGCTTCCTGCGGAGGCGTCTCCGACGCTCCTGCGCCTCCTGGCCGCCGCAGTCAACGACCTGAGCCTGGGGCTTATGACCCTTGGCGGCGAAGCCGGCGTCGGCAGAGGCATTTGCAGCGTTACGGAAGCAAAGGTCAACGGAATCGACAAGACCGCGGCAATGGCGGCCTTGCGAACGGATTATCTGCTGGGAGGTGAAGCCTGATGGATATTTGGGTAAAAGAGAGCGGATTCTGCGAAGCTCCCGCGTTGAGAGAGAAGGCCCAGGCGTTTGCGGCCTCGGAAGCCTATGTGATAGCGTATTATCCTGACCGCTTTCTGGCGGCTGCGGCAAATCAGCTTTCCGCTCTCCCTTCATTTGAAACCCTGTTGGAGCTTCGCCTGTTCAATGAGGACCGGGAGCTCTGGGCCCATCGCTCCACCCTCGGAAAGCCTTTTTCCTGGAGAATTGCCGACGATGCGGAGCTGATACGGCGCGCTGCAGAGGAAGAGGATCCGGAGCTGAGACTGCCGCAAAATCACTATCTGGACGCCTGGCAGACCCTGGACATCGACACAACGGCGAACTTAGGGACAGACGAATACGGAAGCCGCAGATTGAGAAGCACCGTAGGCGGATCCTATGCGCTTCCGGTCGGGGAGAACGACGGCTGCGTCAAAATCAGAAGCTATGTCCGATATGACGAAAACGGCGTCGCCGCAATCGCCGATTATCGGCTGCTGGGCTTCGGCCCACAGAAAAGGGGGTAGACTTTTATGAGCGAAATGCAAAAGTCATATCGTGTCGTAAACCCATACAACTTCATCCCCTTCGAGGTCGAGCCTGATCGTCAGCCCCAAGGTTCCTGGTATCCCGACCCGAAGAAGCTCTTGAGCGGTTGGCTGGACGTGGATATTCGGCTGAAAACCCCGTTGATTATCCCCAGCTCCGTCCCTGTTCGGACTGAAACAGTCAAGAAGCAGATCAAGGATCGCACAAAAACGATGATCCATAAAACCTATGGCTTCTATCATCTGGACGGAAAACCCACGATTCCCGGCAGCAGTCTGCGCGGGATGCTGCGCAGCCTCTATGAGGCGGCAAGCAACAGCTGTCTTCCCTTTCTGATGGCAGAGCCGAAACGGCCGATCAGCCAGCGCACGCCCCTCTACGCGGCGTTCCATCGCCGCGGTCTGCTGGAATATGATATGGCGAAGAACACATGGAGCCTGTGGCGCGCCCGCGCCGTTCGGAATCAGGTTCTCGGCTCCGATGTTGGAGATGCTGTTTATAAGCAGGACGATAAAGCGTACAATAACGCCCAGCGGGTCGCGTTTACCCGCGTCAAGGACGCCGACGGTTTTGAACGATTCCATATTGAACCCGACGGAAGCAAGGACAGCGACGTGGAATACGGATATCTCCAATTCTCCATCCCGGTGGTTAAGAGCAACAAGTATTACGTCGCGATTTTGACGAAGACCGGGGATGCGCCGATCCACCAATGGAAACCCGGAGACAGCAGTCCGTGGGATTCCTTGAACGGTTCTGTGTATGATACCTGCCAGAATATGGCTTCCCATAAACGCCAGACGCCTTCCACCCAGGCAGCGCTCTTTCAGGCAATGAACACGGTTAAACAGAAGGGCGGCATGATCCCGGTTTATTTCTTTGAAGTCGAACGGAACGGGGAGAAGCTGTATTATTTCTCAGGCGCGGCGGCCGGACGGGTCCAGCAGCGCCGCAAGTGGCCCGAGATTATGGGACCATACAGTCCCTGTGACGGAAAGAATCTGTGTCCCGCCTGCGCGTTGTTCGGCACCGCTTCCGGTACGGGGTTGAAGGGCAGGCTTCGATTCACAGACGCGTCTCCGCTGCGGAAGCTGAATGAGCAGGAGCACACACTGAGCATTCTCAGCGGACCACGGCCCTCAGCCTTTGAGTTCTATCTGCGCAAGCCGGAGGATCCGCAGGGAAGAGAAATCACTTACTGGAATTTTGACTACTTCGGATTCCGAACCCAAAAGCAAGTAAAATACACCGACAAAGACGGGGTCGAGAAGAAAAAATCTTTGGAGCGCACCGAATATGACGATCTCCCGGAGGCAACGCCGAGAGGCAGAAAGATGTACTGGCACAGTCAGCCTGCGCCGGACAGCCGGGAAAAGTCAGATCAAAATTCCACCATGACAGCAGTCTTCCCCGCTGACCCGAGGGACGGACTGGCAGATTTTCGTTCCCGGATCTATTTTGACCGGATCACGGAGGCGCAGCTTCGGGACGTCATCTGGATCGTTACGCTCGGGGAGAACGACCCGAACAGCACCCGCTGCCAGAAGCTCGGCCACGCCAAGCCCCTGGGCTATGGCAGTGTGAAGCTGACGGTGGCAGGCTGTCAGATCCGGCAGCTGGACCAAAATCTGGAAATGCGCCTGGCGCCCCGCCCCATTCCCGCTTTCCCGGACTGCGGTTTCGATCTGAACAGCCGTTCCATGCAGGCGCTCCTCAAAATGTGCGACATGAAAACCACCGAGAATCTGCGGGTGGAGTATCCATACGGCCTGGATAAAAAGGGCAGACGGACCATCTACCAGTGGTTCACCGTCAACCGCACAAATCCGAAGGATCTTGTAACGCTGCCCGAGCCCACGGACCCTGAGCTCACGCTGGAGAGCAACAGGCAGAGCGCCGACCGGGCGCCCGAGAAGAAATCCTTCGATGCCAGTTTTTCTCATTCCGGACAATCCGATCGCATTCCCCGCCAAACCAACGCTTCAAGAGAGTGGAATATCCGTGCAGGCGATATCGTGGAGGCCTCCGTTCTTCGGATAGACCGTTTGGGGTTTACGATTAAGATCCCGGGCGTCTGGGAGTATGGGTTTGTACACATCAAGGAAATTGCGAATGGCTATGTAGATATCATCGAGGATTACGTTATGGTAGGAGATAATGTCCGCGTGAAATACCTGGGGCAGGATTATGGCAAGCGCCAGTTCTCTCTGAAGCAGGCGCAGCGCTGAATGCGTTGAGCTTCCCAGATCAGTTCCGCAGTGTCAGACAACAGCGCACGCCGCGCCGGTGTTCCTTGCCGGCGCGGCGTGATTGCTTCCATGCTTCTGCAGCGGCAGCGGATTGCCAAGGCACGGAGGCTTTCCAAATGGGCCTTCGTCCGGTGCAGCGCTCCGTCTTTGCGGGGCGTCTGTCCCAGAGCCAGAGCAAGCTGGGCCGACTGAAGCGGGAGCTGCCGGGGCTGACCGTCCCGGGGGAGGACGGTGTCCGATTCCATTCCTTCCCGGCCTTCCGGACCACGCATGTGGACTGTTTTGGAAAGGCTGAAGATCATCCGGATCGGATTCTGCAGCTTCTGCCGACTCCGGTTTTCAAGCTGAAAGGATATTGTATAGTCAACTGCCAGAATCCAATGGTATCTTGCAAAGGGGGAAAACCAAGCGTTTTGCTGCTTTTGTTCATGCTTTGTTCATATTTCACTTCGTCAATCCCCATAAAAACGAGCGAAAAAACGTAAATTTTGCTCATAATTCCGTTCAGATTCGGGAGCTTGACGAAATTTTTGTATGTTTTTTCAGGCTCAAAAACTTGACAACCACAAGATGTAGTGTATAATAGTGGGTAAGTGGTGAAATATTCCACTATTATCTTACCTAAGAGGGATTGAAACGTTGTTGTTGTTGCACGTTCGGTTGTGCCGTTTCCTATTATCTTACCTAAGAGGGATTGAAACTTCAGCTTTGCGTTCATGCGTTTTTACCTCCATATTCTATTATCTTACCTAAGAGGGATTGAAACGTTTCTTCAAGTGCCATCTCTGGACCTCCTGAACGTATCTATTATCTTACCTAAGAGGGATTGAAACTTGATGGAGAAAAGATTTTGAACGATGCTGCTTGCGTTAGCACTATTATCTTACCTAAGAGGGATTGAAACGATTGCACTGAAAAACACTCCGAACAGGCTGTAGTCCACCTATTATCTTACCTAAGAGGGATTG